>Ga0315336_1006367_pt1 | contig 12143 bp, 6 predicted proteins | sample ASW5metaG_FD_204512 | JGI IMG/M metagenome (GOLD analysis project Ga0315336, IMG submission 204512) | Ammonia-oxidizing marine archaeal communities from Monterey Bay, California, United States - ASW #5 | ecosystem: Environmental > Aquatic > Marine > Intertidal zone | place: USA: California...
CCGGCACATCGCGTTAAGTCTGTAATACGCCGCAACCTCCACGCTCTCGCGACGAAAAAGTGTGAGACATGCGTACTAGAATTTCGCCACCGGCTCAGCTGAAGCTTCGCCCTCCAGCCGATTTTGAAAAGTGCTCCCCACAGAATTCGCAATAGAACCTACTCCGGCCCGGGCGGCCGAATCAGCCAGTCCGAAGCGGTGGCGATCTGAAGTTCGAGCCATGCGCGCTCATATGCCAGGTCTGATGCCATGCGAAGGCGCTCGGCCTTGAGAATACCCTCGCGCAGATCAGCGCGGTCGTCGGGACTCAAGGTGGTGCTCACTTCCGATGCCAGGTCGGCATTCAATTGATCCAGCACGGGAGAAGTCTCCTGTCGATAGCGTTCAAGCTCGGCCCGGGCCAGGCGCAACCGGGCCAGGCTTTGCCTTACTTCCAGCCGCACCTGGGCGCGGGCCTGGTCGGCGTAGGCCTGGAATTGCTCCAACTCTGCCGTGGCGATTCCGATGTCACTGCCCGAAACCGAGAAAACCGGCAAATCGATGGCCGCCTGCACGGACCACCCGTCCTCGTCCACGCCGTTGCGCTCCTCCGTGTAGGCTCCCTGTAAATGAGCGAACCAGGGGACGGAAATCCGCCGCGCCGCGGTGAGATCCCACCGGGCCGTTTCCGCCCGCCATTCTACCGCAGCGAGGTCCGGGCGTTGTTCGAATGCGCGTGTCGTCAGCATCGCCAGATCCAGTTCCCCGGGGAGAGGGATCGGAGGAAATGCCAACTTGATTTCGTTTCCCTGCTCGAACCCGAGATAGGTGGCCAGGTCCGTCATTGCCCGATGTTCATCGCGCAATGCCTCCTCGGTGTCCATTCGGGCATCCAGGGCGTCGATGCGCGCCATGAGGACGTCGGAAGCGGTGCCGGCGCCGCGCGAAAGAATTTCCTCTGTCTGACTGAATTGATCGTTGCGAACTTTTGCGATGTCCTCGAGCAGCGTGCGTTCGCGACGCCGCTGGAGAATTTCGTGAAACAGCCAGTGGACATGGACCGCAATTTCATGTTCCGCCGCCCTCAGATTCGCGGTGGCGAGTTGTATGCGGGCGTCGCCGCCGTGACTCACTGCATTTCGTACCCAGGGGTTGGGCGGATAGATTCTCAGAACGCCTCGATATCGTCTGCGTCTTTCCTGGTCGGTTTCAAACCCCCGGTCTTCGGTGCGTGTGCTTTCGCCATATGCAAGTCGGATTTGCGGATCCTCGAGATCCCGGGCAGCTCCCTTTTCCTCCCGCGCAATATGGAGGCCGGCTCGGTAGGGGTCCAACCGCGCACTTTCGGACAGGGCCCGGGAAATGGCCTCCTCGATCGTGATGGGGGTTTCCGGCACTTGCGGAGAGGGAACCGCGCCCGGGACGGCATTCGCATCGCGGTTCTCGGGCCGGTGCCCGACTTGTGGATCCGGCCCGGCGCAGCCGGCCGCGAGCAGGAGTAGGCACGCGGAAACTTTCAATCGCATCACGGGTTGACTGCCTTCTCGCGATCGACCGGGTCCCCGATGTCCTTGTCCTGCCAGAGTTCCTTCCACCACGGTTCGGCGATATGAATGGAAACCGATTCCCCGGGCAGAAAGGCATCGGGATGCTTCGGCAGAATGACAATGCGGCGCCCTCGCATGGTCTGACCCGGGACCGGGCTGACGCGACCCGGAAGGGCAAGAATCTCGGGGCCCAGGGAGCTCACGGTTGCCGGAATCTCCCGCGGGTCTCCCAGCGGGCTGCGAAGCACAACTTTCCTCCCCACTTCGACGTCGCGGGCGTTGGATTCCGGAAGAAATCCGATGACGAACTGGGAACGCGCTACGACGAGAGAGAGAATGGTTTCGCCGGCCTGCACGACTTCTCCCGGCTCTTTTTCGATGCGCGAGATTGTTCCACTTTGGCCCGCCCGGAGGATGTACATATCCCGGCGCTGCTTGAGGAGTCCCAGGCGACTGCCGGTCGCGGGGTCTTCTCCGGATTCCACGGGAGTTTCTACACCGAATGTCGTCTCGGCGTCCCGCCGCAGCGCTTCGGTCTCCTCCACCTGTTGCTCGAGAAAACTAACCGTGTCGGGATGCAGTTCCACGGCCCGGGCAAGGGCCTGACGCTGCACGCGCAACTGGGCTACGAGCTGGCCGTCGATCAGGTTTCGTTCCAGAAGATCTTCAAACCGCGCGAGCTCCGAGTTGAGGGCCTGGAATTCCGCCTCGTCCCTCGCCTGTTGGGTGCGCGCGGCGTGGAGTTCGGTTCTGGCGGTGAGCACCGACCGTTTGAACAGGCGTTGTACTTCCAACCGCTCGAACGCCATTTCCGCATCCAGCAGCAGGGTGTCCATCTCCGCCAGAACGTCCCCGGCTCGTACCGTGTCGCCGGCAACGACGTGGACCGTCAGGAGCCGGCTCGTCTCCAGCGGCGCAACGGATTCCCGGATCACGTCCACCACGCCGGTAAGGGGGTGAGCTTCTCCGCCGCGCGTGAACAGGAACCAGGTCAGGGCCACCGCGCCGATCCAGACCAGCACCGGCCACTTCAACTTCAGCCGGCTCCACCACACGGCGGGATGAGGGGGCAGGCGCTTTCGTTGTACCTTGTTCTCCGGCATCAAATCTCTACCGTGGACCGTTGCATCAGCAGGCTGATTTCTGATGCGTCTTCGATCTGGTGAAGCGCATCCAGCAGGTCAGGCTGGTAGGCCGGATCGGTCAGGCGGACCTGGTAGGAGTACTCCTGCAGGTCCCCCTGGACCGCTTCCCGCATGGCCACCAGCAATGTGGAGGTGCAATACTGTCGAAAGATCTCCTTGATTTGCTCCTCCGATTGGGAACCGGCAGGAAGCATGAATCGAAGCAGCCCTTCGTATTCGCGATTCGAAGCGAACGGCGACCAATGCAGATAGATCGCGGCCACGCACAGGCAAATGGTTCCGATGATCGCGACGGAGAATACGGCAGCGCCTGACGCGATCCCGATAGCGAGGCAGGCGAAGAGAAAAATGATATCGCGCGGATCCCGGATGGGCGTCCGGAAGCGGATGATGGCAAGCGTTCCCAGGATTCCGAGACCACGAGCCAGGTTGTTCCCGATTGCCATGATCATGATGCAGGCCACGATGGCTCCCAACACCAGGGTGTGAACAAAGGACCGGGAGTAGGAGAGGCCCTGGTATGTCAGTCGATAGACGGCGGCGATGGCACTCGACAGAATGAAGGACATCAGGATCCCGATCAGGATCTGCTGTGCACCCAGGGCCCGGCCCGGCCCAAAAACCTGTAGAAAATCGTCCACGATTCTTCTTCCCGTCAGCCGTACGTACAATTCTCGGCTGCATCCGAGTATTCCGCTCCGGTGAACAGGGATTCCATTCGAACCGCGGTAAAGTATTTACAGAACCCGATCCTGACCAGACCAAACTTCAAGGTCATATCCACCATCCATTGCGGGCAATCGCTGAACGTCTTCAATTCGAGAATGATGCCCGGGTACTCCCGGTTCAGAGCGGTCTGAGAGTCCATCGACCACCAGCGATCCTCCTTCGGAAACAGCTTCCACTCCTGCATCGGGTGATAGCGAACGCCGCGGTCGAAAGTTACCCGAGCGTAATTGTCGGAGCGGCTGAGATAGGACTCGCGATCATATTGAATAAGCATCACCGGCCTGGCCCCGATCTGTTGAGTCAGCCGCACAAAGTTGAAGTAGTGCGCTTCTTCAGTGTGGGAGCGGAACGTGATGGAAGGATCGACAGCCAGGCACATGTCCCGTCCCCACTGGTCCCAGGAGACGGTAGCCCGGCTCTTGTTGATGACGCCTTTCATCTTGCGCTTGATTTCCAGGAAAAGCGGACAATCACCTTCTTTTCCATAGGTTCGGACCCGCAATTTGAAGCGGTGGAGGGCCTCCACTTCCTTGGCGCGGTAGAGAGCCAGACCATCCGAGTCAAGCTGGAGGGTGGTAATCGTGTATTCGGGAATCTCTCCGGTCGCATTGGGATCGCGTACGCAGAAGGGACGGATAAAGTCACGGATCGGCTCCACCTGGTCCGGATGAATGATGTATTTGGCCTCGTGCCGCTCCAGTTCGACGGCAGGAAGGACACGGATCCTACTGTCCGGCTTCTGTTTGCTGGTTACCATATTTGCCACGCTTGCCCCGCATATCCGTTGTTATGTCTCCTGCGCGATCGGGGCGCTTCCGGATGATTCCCGGAAGTATTCGCCCAGAACACCCTGAATTCAAGTGATAGCTGCATCCTAAGATCCATCGGGAAGTGGGCAAAGTTACCCAAGATCCCAATTTTCGGCCATCTTGGACTTACTCCTTGTGCTATAGTATAATGGTTTCGCGTCGATTCGGGTTCGGAGCCACCAACCAAGCACACCGCATGCACACGAGAAACTACCTGACACTTGCTTTTCTTCTGACGTTCTGCGCCTCCGGGTATTGCGCCACCAATTTTATTGGCTACAACGGGGTAAACTGGGACACCACCGGGAAGGTGAATTGGCGTTCTTCTTCTGCCCATCCCTCGCGAAACTTCGGTTTTGCCATCAATGGAACCGGGATCAAGGGGGATGGGACCGTACACAGCAACATGATCTACGGAGATCCTCCGCCCGCGGCCGGCCAGGGAGGAATCATTACCATGGGCATTACGTCCACCCTGTCCCTCAGCCAGGGCAATCCCAGGGGCGGCACCGTCCCCGGCGGGCACTGGGTCGAGTTCTCATTCGACCAGATCTACACGATCGGCGAGATGTGGCTTTGGAACTACAACGAGAATTGCTGTTTCGATGGTTCCGGCGGAGGCACGAATTACCCGGCGGACCAGTGGACGGCCCAGGGGATGCGGGAGGTTACGATCCAGGTGACCGCAGTCGGCGGCGGCGGCGGGGGCTTGTGGGGGAGCAATGATCCCGCGGATTGGACGACTGTTTTCAGTGGCGATATTCCACAAGCTCTCGGACGACCCGAAGAACCGGTCAGCCTGGTAGTCAATTTTGGTGGGATCCCGGTGCGCTATCTCGTGATTACGACGACGGCCAATCCCGCGCGTCTTAATTGGACGGTGGCCGCGGGAATGTCGGGCGTAACCGATGCCGGGTTCGGTGAGATCCGCTTTTTCGAGATCCCAAAGACCGAAGGCTCCGTCCTCTTCGTTAAATAGTGAGCGTCATGTTTTTTCGTGAACAGAAGGTGGAAATATTGAATGGGTAAGAGATCCTGTATCTCAATTGTTCTTCTGCTGGTATTGAGCGCACTCTGTGCGGCCTCGATGGACTTTGTCGGCAACAACGGGTCCAACTGGGATACGACAGGCAGCATTACCGCCTCCGCGTCCAGCTCGCATCCGAGCAGGGTCCCTGCCCGGTGCATCAACGGGTCGGGATTGGACGCGGCCACCGGTCTGAAACATGACAGTTTGCCCACTACCGGCTTCATTAGCAGGCACGATACCGACAGTGCCCCGAACATGCCGCACGAAGGGTGTGTGAACGGCAAGCACTGGATCGAATTCGAATTCGATCAGATTTACGTCCTCGGCGAGTTGTGGATCTGGAATTACAACGAGGTCAACTACGCGCCGCGCGGCTGGAAGGATGTCAGCATCCAGTATTCAACCGTTGGCGGCCCCGATCCGAATGACTGGAAAACGTTGGGCGGGGCGGGTGCCACGCATCAAATCGCGATGGCGACCGGCGCGGACAATTATGAGCACGGAAGCAACGAATTCGATTTCGGGGGAGAGAAAGCAAAGTACGTAGTCATTACATGCCATACCGGATGGGGGACTCACACGAGTCAATCCCTCGGTCTGCACGAAGTCAGGTTCCACAAGTCCGACGCCGTCGAAGGTTCCGCCCTGTTTGTTCGGTAAGGAAATTCCATGCATAGCTGCCCGAGATTCGCGATGAAAGCCGAACCCCGACCGAACCTTGCCCTGATCTTTGTCCTGATCTGTCTGCCCGCTCTGTGCGCGCCGGCCAACGACACCGTGGTCGCGTTTAACGAGATCATGTACCACCCGGCAACGAACGAGGCCGGGCTGGAGTGGGTCGAGCTGCACAACCAGATGACCGTGGATGTGGACATCTCCGGATGGTCGATCCGGGGCGGGATCGTATACGATTTTGCCGAGGGAACCGTCATCCCCGGCCGGGGATACCTGGTGGTGGCCGTTTCACCATCCACCCTGCAAGCCGTCACCGGGTACGCCGATGCGGTGGGTCCCTTTCAGGGTCGCCTTGCGAATACAGGAGAAGAACTGCGGCTGAGAAACAACAACAAACGGGTCATGAACACGGTAAACTACCGCGATGGCGGCGAGTGGCCGGCCGCCCCCGACGGGTCCGGCGTCTCATTGGCCAAGCACTACGCCCAGAGTGACAGCGCTGCGCCGGATAGCTGGAAGTGGAGCGCAGAGATTGGAGGTACCCCCGGCGCGGCCAATACGACGGTTGCCCCCAACGGCCTGTCGCTGAATGAAATCAGCTCAGCCGGGGCATTGACGTTCTATGTCGAATTGGTCAACACCGGCAGCCAGACCATCAATCTCAATGGATACCAGCTTGTTTCTTCCGGCCCGGTCACCGGCGTGTATGCGTTTGCAAGCCAAACGCTGAACCCGGGCGAATACCTGGCCCTGGACGAATTGACGCTGGGTTTTGAGCCTCTTGATGAACACAAACTGTTTCTTTACACGCCGCAGCCAACCAACGCGGTGATGGACGCCGGTGTAGTCAAAATTTCCCACCGCGGGAGATTTCCCGATGGGACCGGCAAGTGGCTTTATCCGAGCGCGGAGACCTGGGGCGCGCCCAACCTCTTTGCGTTCCAGGACGACATCGTGATCAACGAGATCATGTATAACTCTCCGCCTCAGTACGAACCGTACCTGGAGAATCCGGAGGAGTGGCTCGAGCTGTACAATCGCGGGACCACGAATGTGGATCTGACCGGCTGGACGCTGGAAGAGGGAATTGATTTTGCCTTCGCGCCGGGCACCATGATTGCGGCCGGCGACTACCTGGTCGTGGCCAAGGACCAGTCGGCGCTGGCCGCCAGATACCCCGCCATCACGATCGTAGGGGACTATGACCGGACGCTGTCCAACGGGGGCGAGTTGGTTCGCCTGGTGGATCCAAACCGGAACACGGCGGACGAAGTGCACTACTACGATGACGCCCCGTGGGAATTGTACGCGGATGGGGGCGGTTCGAGTCTCGAACTGCGGAATCCCGATGCCGACAACAGCGTTCCCGAAGCATGGGCCGCCAGCCTGGTGACGAATTCTACCTGGGCGAATTACTCCTACACCATGACCGCGGCCAATCCGGTGTACAATCCGGACATCAGTTACTTCCACGAGCTTCGGGTCGGACTGCTGAACTGGGGGGAATGCCTGATCGATAATGTGACGGTCGTGGAAGACCCGAACGGCGCGTCCCTTCAACTCATTCAGAATACGACGTTCGATACTGATCCGGTTGGGGGGGGCGCTTACAAGTGGCGGCTGCGCGGAACCCACTCGACCTCGTCGGTTGCCGTCGATCCGGACAACCCGTCGAACCAGGTGATAGACATGGTGGCCTCGGCTCCCACCTATTACCTGAATAACCGGCTGGAAACGACGTTGAAAGACGCGGTCGGATTTCATCCGGTCGTCCAGGGCAAACAGTATCAAATCTCGTTCGACGCCAAGTGGCTCGGCGGTTCGCCACAATTGTACACCGAACTGTATTGCAAGAAGGTAGTGAAAACCACGATCCTCGACATGCCGGACCGGTTCGGGACTCCCGGCGCGCAAAACTCGACGTTTGAATCGAATATCGGCCCGACCTACAAGGATCTGAAACACAGCCCCGTTGTTCCCGCTCCGAGCGAAAACATTACCGTTTCCGTGGCCGTTGCCGATCCCAACGGCCTCGGGACGGTGGCGATCTGGTACAGGGTCGACCTGGCCGCGTGGACGGCCGTAGGCATGACACTGCAGCCGGACGGCAGGTATTCGGGGGTGATTCCCGGTCAGTCAGCTACATCGATCATTAACTTCTTCGTGCAGGGCTCCGACGCTCTCGGCGCCGGTGCTGCCTATCCGGCCGGGGGCTTCAGTTCCCGGGCACTGATCAAGATCGATGACGGGTTGGCGGTGCCGGACAAGCACAACGTTCGTCTGATCCTGTGGGACAGCGATTCGGAACTATTGCACGAATGGTACAATCTGCTGAGTAACAAACGGTACGGCGCCACGGTTGTTTATAACGAAGAAGAAGTTTTCTACGATGCCCAGGTTCGCCTGCGTGGTTCAGGTGCGACCCGGGATGACAATCAGACCGGGTACAACATCAGGTTCCCCGCCGACAGAAGATTCCGCGGCCTGCACGAATCTATCAGACTGATAGGATTGCACGGCAACTTCGATCGTCCCCACATCCGGGAACTCGTGATCTGGCACATGATCAATCATGCCGGCGGCATCCCCGGGTTCTACAGCGACATGGTGAATATTATCGCACATCGTAAAAGTTCGAGATTCCCCGGCGACGAGACCGATGACGGCCCGACGCTCATGTTTATGGCCCCGTACGGCGACGAATATCTCAATTCGGAGTTCGAAAACGGATCGGAAGGCACCCTGTTCAAAATGGAAGGCATCCGCGAGATCAAATTGGCCGAGGGCGACGACCCGGAGGGCCGAAAAGACGGGGTGGCCGGAGGTGGATTCATCCAGGCGTATGACATTGAGGATTTCGGTACTGACAAGGAGCAGTACCGGTTCGGCTTCAGAATCAACAGCAACCGCCGGCAGGACGACTACAGCAGCTTGATTGCCATGGCCCAGGTCTTCAGCTTGAACGGAACCGCGCTCGAGCAGGCCGTTCCCGGCGTCATGGACGTGGACGGGTGGATGCGAACATTCCCCATGCTCAACCTGTGCAGCCTGGCCGACAACTACGATTGGTATGCGCACAACTTCAATATGTACGCCCGGCCCAGTGACGGGAAGATCATGGCATTTCCGTTTGACCTGGACCGTTCCTGGTGGGGCACTGCGCCTGCGGCGAAGACGGCGCCCTTCTGGAATTCCGGCAAGAACCTTTCCAAGATCATTGAACGACCGATTTACAACCGGTTGTTCTGGGGTCATATGCGCGACATCCTGACCACCACCTACAATACCAGTTACATGACACACTGGATCAATTATTACGGAACCTTGGCCGGAGAAAACCTGGCCAATATGCCGCCGACCGGCTCCAGCATCCTGGACATCATCACGGTGCGCGGCGCACATGCATGGAGCCAGATAAATGCCAATGCTCCATTCATTGCGTTTGAAATCACATCCAACGGCGGCGCCGGGTTCAGCGTGAACGACGATCAAGTCACCATCGAGGGCAACGGCTGGATCGACGTCCGCGAATTCCGGTTGCAAGGACAAAGCGATCCCATTCCCGCCACCTGGACCGGCTTCAATACGTGGCAGGTGACACTCCCCATAGATCCGGGAAGCAACCTGCTGATTCTTGAAGTCTACGACCATCAGAACAACCTGGTCGCCTCGGATACGATTACCGTGACGAGCACCGTGAGTGAACGGCCGCTGCGAGATTACCTTCGTGTAACCGAAGTGATGTACAATCCGGCCGGCGGTACGCCGCTCAGGGATCGCGAGTTTATTGAATTTCACAATACCGGCGCAGTTACGCTGGATCTTACCCCGGTTACGATCTCGAACGGAATCGACTTCGCTTTTGCAAACAGCAGTGTCACCAACCTTGCGCCGGGCGAATATGTGGTGGTGGTGAAGGACGTGGCGGAGTTTTCTTCGAAGTACGATACAAACGGAATGCTCATCGCAGGCCCGTACAGCGGCAGGCTGTCCAACGGCGGTGAAGGCCTCATTGTGCAGGGAGAATTGAACGAGGAGCTTATTGCCTTCGACTATTCCGACGGGCGGGGCTGGCCTCTCGCCGCCGATGGGACCGGGCACTCATTGGTTCCTCTGGCCGCGGCGATCCCCGGACAGTCCAATGGTTCGCTGAACCACGGCGGGAACTGGCGCCGGAGCGCCTTCCTGGACGGTTCGCCCGGAGCGGCGGATCCCGTTCCGATCGTTGACGTGGTTCTGAACGAAATTATGGCGCACACGGACGGTCCGCTGCCCTGGGATTCGGACGACTGGATTGAATTGTATAATACCCGGTCGACAAATATCACCTTCAACAACGGAACCTGGTACCTGAGCGACGACGCGGACAACCTGACGAACTGGGCTATCCCTCCAGCGGTGGTGATTCCGGCGAACGGCTTTGCAACGTTCAACGAGACCAACGATTTCCATAATCCGATCACCTCCGGATTCGGGATCGACAAGGCGGGCGAGGATATCTTCCTGACCTACCTGCCTGCGGTGGGGAAAGGCCGGGTTGCGGATGCGGTGACTTTCAAGGGCCAGGAGAACGACATTTCTCTCAGCCGGTATACCGACGGGGAGGAGTATTGGTACCCGCTCGCCATGACGCCGAACGCAGCCAACGGCGTTCCTTCTTCTCATCTCGTAATCAACGAGATCATGTATCACCCGCTGCCGACGCCGGACAACCCGGAAGACAATACGAACGATGAGTACATAGAGCTGTATAACCCGACGGGGAGTTCTGTTCTCCTGGAAAACGCAACCGGGACCTGGAGAATTGACGGTGGAGTGGAGTATAATTTTCCCGCGAACACCACCCTGGGCGCGGGCGAGTACCTGGTGATCGTGCCATTCGATCCACTTACCAATGTAATTGCCAGAACTGCGTTTCTCGATGCGTACGTGCTGGCCAACGGGCAAGTGACGATGCTGGGTCCGTTCGAGGGCAAACTTTCGAATTTCGGGGAACGAATCGCGCTGGAGCGGCCACAGCCGCCGGATCCCCCGGCAGGTTCGATCTCGTGGATTATTGTGGATGAAGTGATCTATCATCACCAGGATCCGTGGCCTTCGGATGCGGACGCGACCGGGCAGCCGTTACAGCGTCAGATGACGGCAACGTCCGGCAACGATCCGGCCGGCTGGGTTGTCGGCGTAACCGCTACGCCCGGATTGCCACCGGTCAAAGTCGCCATCATCAGCCCGTTGCACAATACGGGTTTTCTCGTTCCGTTTGAGACAACGATTCAGGCGGTGGTCACCAACGTCGTCGGGGTAGTCCAGTCCGTGGAATTCTTCGAGGGGTCGAACTCTCTCAGTCTGGATACCAGTGCGCCGTACCAAGTTGTTCTGAATACCCTGACCAACGAAGGGGACTATACGCTGAGCGCAATCATGGTGGATGATACCGGGACCAATACGTCGCCCTCGGTTTCGATTTCCGTTTACACAAACGCGCCGGTCGGCGATGCGGGGAAAGACCAGACGATCAACATTCTCCACCCGGTGACCCTGGATGCCACCGTGGACTACCGCGGTTTCCCGACCGACCTGGTGACCACAACCTGGGCGGAGTTCAGCGGTCCGGGACCGGTGACGTTCGGCGATGCGGGCGCCCAGGATACGACGGCAGGGTTTACCGTGGCGGGAGTGTACGTGTTGTCGCTCACCACGACGTTCGTGGAACCGGGACTCAAAGACTTCGTCACCATCACCGTCATCAGTTCGAACACGCTGAACACGATTCCGTACCGGGAGTCGTTCGAGTCGCACGTCGCCGGGGCCAGAATCGTGGGAATCAAGGGCTGGTATTCCGATGACGCTGACTCTGCGGTCGTGGTCGAAAGCGACTACACCAACGGCTACGCCGGGACCTATCCGATCCTGGAGGAGGCGCACGAGCTGGTCCTGGGGGTTGACGGGTTTGTCACCAACCGGTTTGAGAATACCGAATCGCACGAGAAGGTGTGGATTGACCTGGTGCTGGAGACGAAAACGTGGAACCAGGCGCAGCCACCGCAGGGAGACTCCGACGTTCAGTTCGGGGTCTACGTCAACACGAACAATCGCATCGTCGTGTGGCATTGCCCGGATCCCGCCGGGGCTCCCACGGTAAACGGGTGGACCGAACTGGCGGAGACGGACGTCGCGCCGGATGAGTGGATCCGTCTAACCCTGGAGCTGGATTACCAGAGAGACGGCA
>Ga0315336_1006369_pt1 | contig 12142 bp, 10 predicted proteins | sample ASW5metaG_FD_204512 | JGI IMG/M metagenome (GOLD analysis project Ga0315336, IMG submission 204512) | Ammonia-oxidizing marine archaeal communities from Monterey Bay, California, United States - ASW #5 | ecosystem: Environmental > Aquatic > Marine > Intertidal zone | place: USA: California...
CGGTGCAGGCTGAAGTCGAGAATCATGCGTACGTCGGCGTCGTCCTCTATGCACATCACCCGACTCAGTTCATCCATGTCATCTTCCGGTGCTTCGGCTGGCAAGCATTGGCTGCAAGCGCTGAATCAGCTGGGCACGCTTGGTCTCGGCCAGCGGCAGCCAGTCCATGCCCTGTCTTTGCGCAAAGCCCGCATCGACCGAGTCGCCCACCAGCAAGACGGCGCCGCCATCGACCAGGCCGCGCAAGCGCGCGCAGAACTCATCGGCCGAGCCTTGTGCCCGAGGATCGGCCACCACCGCCGCGGGCGGTCCGTCGCGCGCCACCAGCGCCTGCACGGCAGCGACATCGGTCACTGCTTCGACGCGGGCAAGGCTCGACAGCCAATCGGCCAGTCGCTCAAGGTGTTGGCGATCGCACGCGACGCACACCAGCCAGGGTGCCGTCGAAGCATCCTCATAAACTCCAAAGGACAAGCTGAACGTCGATCCCTGCCCGGATTCGGACTGGGCAAAGATGCGTCCACCCATGCGTTCGACGAACAAGCGGCTGACGTACAGGCCCAAGCCGGTACCTCCCTGGGCGCGTCTGTCCGAGCCATCCGCCTGCGAGAATTTCTCGAACAAGTGCGCCCGGAACGCCGGATCGATGCCGGGTCCCTGGTCGCTCACGTCGATCCGCCAGCCCTGCACATCTCCATACAGCGACACCTGCACGACTTGCCCCTTGCGTGAATGCTTGATGGCGTTCGACAGCAGATTGGCCATCACCTGCAGGAACCGGTCGGAATCCAGCAGCGAGCGCGGCTTGCCGGCAGGCGACTCGTATTTCAGCGTCACGCCGGCCTGTTGCGCATAAGACTGGTTGGCCGACACGGCCTCGGTCAGCAAGGCATCGAGCGCCGCCGGACGCAGGTTGAGCACCATGCGATTGCCTTCGAGCTTGGTGAGATCGAGCACGTCATCGATCAATCGGCTCAGACGCTCGCCGTTGCGTTGCGCCACCAGCGCGAGCTCCTGAGCGTCCGCCGACAGCTCGCCTGCGGCACCGGCCGAGAGCAACGCCAGCGCGCCGAGTACCGAGGTAAGGGGAGTGCGAAGTTCATGGCTCACGGTAGCCAGGAATTCGTCCTTCATACGGTCGATGCGTCGCCACTCGCTGCGGTCGTGCAGCGCCACGGTGCAGTAGGACTGCTTGCCGATCGACCATTGGCTGGCCGAAACCCCAAAGGGGATCAGCTCTCCGCCGGCCTGCGTGAACTCGATCTCCCGCCGCTGCGACAACTCGTCAAGGCTGAAGCCGGTAACCTCGCCTATGGGCCGTCCGACCAGATCGGACGCATCTGCTGCACCGAAAATCTGTCTGGCGGCGAGGTTGACTTCGCAAATGCCGCCGCTGCCGTCAACCGTGATCACCGCGTCGGCCATATGTTGGTGGATCGCGCTCTGGCGCAGTGCGAGCTCGGCCAGGCTCGCTTGCAGTGCCAGCACGCGATGATATTGGCGCAGCTTGGCGCGCAGGATCGCCGGTTTCACGGGTCGCACCAGATAGTCGTCCGCGCCCATCGACAAGGCATGGATGAAATGCTCGTCGCCCTCCAGCGACGATGTCGCGATCACCGGCAGCCATTTGTCGGTGACCCGCTCGCGTATCAACCGGGTGACCTCAAATCCGTCGAGATCGGGCATCAGCAAATCGAGCAACACGATGTCGGGCGGGTCCTCGTCGATGCAGCGCAGCGCCTGTGCCCCGCTGCTTGCCTGCTCGCAGCCATGCCCGAGGCTCTCCACGAGGGCCACGACGGCAAGCCGCGACGCCTCGATGTCATCGGCAACCAGCACGTGCAACTTTTCGTCGACCAAGCTTGGAGCATTCATGCGCGGGGATGTTCGCCCGAAGGCGTTTACAAAGTCGTCACAAGTCTAAGCCGGTTTGAGCATTTAATATCGCCACTCGACGGTTTTCCATCACTCCTCACCAGCAGACTCACTCATGAAATCCACAAGCTCCCCAAAAATCCGCGGCCGACGCATCAGCCAATTGATGGCGAGGCTGCAGCAATGGCGGTGGCACGTCAAGTCGCGCAGCCTTCGTCTGGCCAAGCGAACCGTGGACCTGTGCCTGGTGATTCCAGCGATGGTGCTGCTCATGCCCTTGTTCGCTCTGGTTGCGCTGGCGATCAAGTTGCAGGACGGTGGTCCGGTGTTCTACTGGCAAAGCCGGGTGGGACAACGCGGACGCGAGTTCCAGTTTCCAAAATTTCGTTCCATGTGCATGAATGCCGACCAGGTGCGCGCCAAGATCGAGGCGCAGAACCAGCATGGCAGTGAGGGCGTCACCTTCAAGATGAAGCGCGACCCGCGCATCACGACCGTCGGCCGCTTCATCCGACGCTTCAGTATCGATGAGCTGCCCCAGCTCTGGTGCGTGGTGCGCGGCGAAATGACGCTGGTGGGCCCGCGCCCGCCGCTGCCTTCCGAGGTCAGGCAGTACAGCCTGCGTGACCGCGAGCGTTTGAGCGTTGTGCCCGGGCTGACCTGCTTCTGGCAGGTCAATGGCCGCTCGGAGATTCCGTTTGACCAGCAAGTCGAGATGGACATCGATTACATTCATCAGCGCTCGCTCAAGACCGATCTGAAGGTGATCGCGAAGACCGTGCCCGCAGTCGTGCGCGGCCGCGGCGCCTACTGAACCGGTCGACCCCGCAGCGCCCCCCATTCAGCCCCATGCACAACGCCATGTCATCGCCAAACGAAATCGTCTGTCCTGCTCCGCGTGTGGTGATCTTCATGACCGCACTGCGCGGCCCCGACATCCCTGCTGGAGACAATTCCCTGGCCTGCCTGCTGCCCTTGGGCACCGCCACCTTTGCCGAACGCGTGATGGAGAGCTGTTCGCAAGCCGGCCTGCGCGAGATCGACCTGGTGGTGAGCGAGCAGCCCGAGAACCTTCGCGAGCGCCTGGGCGATGGCAGTCAATGGGGTCTGCAGCTGAATTGGCACCTGTCCAAAGAGACCGCCACGCCCTACAGGGTGATGCAGGGCCTGCGTCTCAAGAGCGGACAGAGCATGCTCATCGGCCATGGCCACCGCTGGGTGGCCGAGCGTGTGCTGCGCCGGCTAATCGAGCAAGACGGCGTCGCACTGCACCTTGACCAGTCGGTCCGGTGGACCGGCTGGCTCAGCAGCGACAGCCTCGCCGTCCAGCACTTCGCGCCGCACGCAGATTACGAATCGCTGTCCCAGATTGCCAGTCTCATGCCTTCTCAGCAGGTCCTGATGACGAAGCAGACCGAGTTCGCCCAGGCGGACAGCGCCGACGAACTGATGCGGGCGCAGCAGATGATTCTGCAAAACATGGAGGCAGGCGCCGTGCCGGCTTCCTGGCTGCGCCGGCCCTGGGGTGCGATGAGCCCGGACGCCGTCGTCGACCCGCTGGCGCGCATCGAGGGGCCGGTTCTGATCGGCGCCGGCTGCGTGGTGGCTCGATCCGCCCAGATCGGATTGGGCACCGTGCTCAGCCGCAACGTGATGGTGACCGATGGCGCGGTGGTGCTGAGCTCGCTCATCCTTCCCAACACCTATGTCGGCGGCAGCGTCACGCTGGACCAGGTCGTGGCCCAGGGCAACAGCGTGCAGAATCTCAAGTGGTCGGTGCGAACCACCTTGTCCCAGGACGATGCCATGCTGACACCGCTGGTCAGGCCGCCAAAGCAAGGCAGTTCCTGGTCGGGGCGCTTGCTGGCCTTGACGCTGGCTGTGGCACTGGTACCGCTCTATTTCCTTCTGGTAGCGATCCAGGCGTTGCGCGGGCGACCGCTTGGCTGGCTCAGCATGCCGGCGGTCACGCGCCGCAGCGAAACCAATGACCAGCTTGATTTCTGCACGGTCCGGCTGCGACGCGATCGCGCGGGCAAGGCGGACTGGCTGCTCGGCTGCTACGGCGCCCTGCTCGACGTCGCGCAAGGCAGGCGTAACTGGTTTGGCGTGCGTCCACGCGACGCCTCGCAGTGGTATGCGCTGGGACGCGACTGGCAGATCCTGTTCGGCCGCACGGCGCTGGGCTTCTTTCACGCACCGGCCTGGATCGACCCGAGCCACGCCGTCGATAAGGAGGCCTTGGCCGCGGCCGACGTCTACCTGGCGGTGAACACGAGCGTGCGTCAACGCTGGTTAATTCTGCTCGCGTTGGCCAAAAGCTGTCTGCGGCGCCCCGCCAGCTGAAGCCACAGGGAAGTCGGGCATCGCGACGCGCCAATGCGTGCCCGCCTTACGAGCGGCATTCCCCGCAACGGCAAGATTGTTCACAGTGGCGACACAATTTTTTCTGCCGATAGCATCCAATAGCCCTCAAGACATTGACCGGAGGTCCAAATTGAATTCCTTGTTAAAGTTAGATATGCCCGGCTTGAATCGGGCCGCCTGCGCGCTGGCATCTGCATCGCTTGTGCTCAGCGCATGCGGTGGCGGTGGTGGTGGTTCGGGCGGCGAGCCTGCGCCAGCTCCCACTCAGGCACTCAGCCTGGCCGGCATGAACCCGCCCGCCGGCTTCGACTTTGCCAGCGTGCGGACCACGCGCGACGTGCTCAGCACCGAACTGACGAGCAAGGCAGGCGCCGGCGAATTCACCGATCCCGCCAAAAGCTATGCCTCGATCTGGTATCTGGACAGCCAGGCCGATCGGCAGCAGTTGGCATTGCTGACCCTCGAGTCGATGCGAGCGCTGGATCCCTCAGGGGGCATCCAGCTGCAGATCCCGGCCGGCATCAGCACGCTCTCGTTCGAACTCTATGACAAGAATTCATCCTTGAGCGGGGAGCTGCGGCTGTGAAAAAGGTCCACATCATTCTGATTACGCTGCTCGTTCTGGACGGATTGACACTGATGCGCGTCGCGCAAGCGCAGACGGTGCCGGTGTCGGTGAGGTTGACCGACACCATCGCAAAGGGCGTCGGTGACGTCGATCTGCAGAAAAACATCGACCCTGCTCTGCTGGAAGGTTATCGCGCGAGCTACGGTTCGAAAACCGGCATCGCCTTTGGAGTCGATGTCAACGAGGCAGCCAGCGGCACGGAAAAGGCGTCCAGCCAAGGCGTGACTGTCGCCGATGCCTGGCTCGAAGTCGTCGTCGGCGGCGTGACCAAAATCTATGGCCATAGCGGCAACTTCTTCACCGAAACCCAGGTGCTGGTGGCGCCGCTCACGACGCCCGCTTCGCCTCGACAAACCTACTACACGTTACTGGGTGAAACCGGCTCGGCGCGCATCACCTCGAACAGCAGCATCCAGAAGGACTTCGACAGTACGCTCAAGATCGTCGTCTCGGAATCATTGAGCGGGGCGACCTACGCCGTCCTGCATGTCAGGTTCCTTGTCACCTCGTCCAAGCTCGGCGACCCGGAGGCCTTCTACGGGTTCTCGGCGGGCTTTGAGGACCTTGCCATTCTCAGCGCCGCAGATGCCAAATACCTGGATGAAGTCGTGCCGACAGAGACCAGTTTCCGCAGCGAGGCACCGGCCCAGGAACTCAGCCCTGAAGGCCAGGTGACGCAACAGACCGTGCAGGCGGCTGCCGCTCTGTCCTGGATTCAGCGGCCGGGCGCGAGCAGCTACAACATCGTCTCGTACGAGGATCTGTTTCCCGCTCTTGGTGACTACGACTTCAACGATGCCGTGGTGGCGTATCGCTATCAGCTCGGCGTCAATTCGAACGGGCAAGTCGAACGCATCGACGGCGTGGCCTATCTGATTGCGCGCGGCTCAACCTATTCGCATGACTGGACCCTGGATATTCCCCTGCCATTAAGCGCGACTGCCGGTCCGACCAACGTTTGCACCACAGCCACCGTCGGCGGTGTGTCCTTATCATGTTCGGTCACGGTGGGCGGGGGACGAGTGCGCTGGAGCGCATTCACCGACACGGTGAACGCCCTGCCCGGGCCGGGTGCCATACCGGTCAATACGCCGGCCGGCGCAAGCATGGTCCAGGGACCGAAGGCCACCTTCTCGATAAGCTTTGCCGCGCCGGTCGATCTGGCCGCCCTCGGTTCCGACGATCCGTGGCTGTACGTTCGCAACACGGCGAAGGCCGTGCACCTCTCGGACCGCGACGGCAACGGCTACCCCTACGCGATGCTGCTGCCTTCTAGCTGGAAGATTCCGGTCGAATACGCGGACATGGGTTTGAGCTATTATCGCCTGTCGACTTTCATCAGCAGCGCCGGCAGCACCGACACCGACTGGTACCTGCACCCAGTGAGCAGTCTGGTCAAGGACTGGGCCGTCGCGAACTGGGCCTGGTGAAGGCCCTCTTGAACAAGGCCCTTGCGCAATCACGCTCGGCCTCGGACCGCAGCTCCACCGCCGCCCCCGGCTGATAATGACGCCCGCAAGTTTCGATCCTCTGGCTAGAACCGACACCTTTGATAAACATTCGATATTTCCTGCGAACCCTGAGTGAAGACGCATCCCAACGTCTTTCGCAATGTCGTCCTCGGTCGTGCGCAGGCGAGTGGCACCGTGCTGCGCACTTTCAATCAAGAAAGCCCGGAGATGCAGGCACAACTGCGCATTCTCTACCAGACACCTGCGGTCTATCCGCAGCCGAATGCCGTGTATCCCCGGGCGCCGGTCAAGCTGACCGAAGCGATCCAGCAGGCCTTCATCGGGACGGGTCGAGATCCCGCTATTCACGGCTGCACTCGAACAGATCCAGATGGCTAAGCCAACCAAAGCTGCCCCAGAGGACTATGCGCCGCTCGAAAGCTCGGACTCGAAGATTTTGCGATCATGCCGAAACAATGATGCGGAGGATGGCATGCGCCTTGGGCTCCTTCTAACCCTGCTCGTCAACACCATCATCGCCGTTGCCTTCATTGGCTTTGGCGCCTACATGGCGAACCACCGCGTGGAGGAACTGCAGCTGGAGATGGAGATCGGCCTGCGCAACACGGCGAGAAGCATCTCCGTTGAGGCGAGCAAAAACTTGCTTGCTGGCAGCTACGAAAACATCGAGGCTCTGCTGCTGAACCTGCCCCTCATCGTATCGAATCAGGAAATCATCGTCGCCGACGCAAAGGGCCGCATCGTGTCGCAGGTCCGGCGCGATGCGGACGACGTTGCCCGCGCCATCTACGCGCAGGACGTCAAACTGCTGGACGTGACCCGGCGCGTATGGCACGGGCAAGATACGCTCACCGTCATCGAGCCGATTGCTGTGGGCGAGCGCATAGGTTGGGTGCAAGTCACCAGCGACCTGTCGAGCCTGAAATCGGCCCAGCGACATACCTGGACTTTCAGCCTGACGGCGGCGTTGCTGACCTTGCTGGTGACCAGCGCTGTGCTCTATTACGTACTGCGAAGAGTCTCGGAGGCTCTGACCGTTTCGTCTCAGTTTGCCCAAGACCTGGTCCAGCAACGCGGTAGCGTCTTCCCAACGAGCAGCAAAATCACCGAACTTGTCCAGCTCAGGCTCGCGCTCAACAACGCCTCGATCGCGCTAAAGCAGCAATTCGATGCGCTGCAAGACAGCGAAACGCGCAAGAGCGCAATCCTCGAGACCTCGCTGGACTGCCTGATCACGATCGACGCGGATGGCAGCATTGTCGATTTCAACCCAGCGGCCGAGACCACTTTCGGCTGGGCGCGCAGCGAAGTTATCGGCACCAACATGGGCGAGGTCATCGTCCCGCTAGCGCACCGCGCCGCGCATCACCAAGGCATGCGTCATTACGCCGCCACCGGCGAAGGTCCGGTTCTGCGCCAGCGCTTCGAAATCTCCGCGCTGCGACGTGACGGCAGCGAGTTCCCGATCGAATTGACGATTACGCCGTTCACTAGCGACGGAAAGCAGTATTTCCTCGGCTCGCTGCGCGATATCAGCGACCGCAAGACCCTCGAGACGGAACGGCTACGCATCGCGAACCTGCTGCAGCAAAGCGTCAAAGACTTGTCTGCCAAGCAGTTTGCGCTCGATCAGCACGCCATCGTCAGCATCACCGACACCCAGGGCTCAATTGTCTACGCCAACGAGAAATTCGAGAAAATCTCCCAGTACTCGAGTGCGGAGCTGCTGGGCAAGAACCACCGCATTCTCAATTCAGGCCTGCAGGATACCGGCTTCTTTGAGAACTTGTGGGCGACCATCTCGTCCGGCAAGGTCTGGAACGGCGAGATCGCCAACCGCCGCCAAGACGGCGAAATCTACTGGGTCGCCTCGACCATCGTGCCGATGCTCGGCACCGACGGCCTGCCCTACCAGTACATCTCGATCCGGACCGACGTCACCGGTCAAAAGCGCGTTCAGCAGGAACTCAAATCGGCCAGCCAGAGTCAGGAGAAACTGGTCGAGCAATACCAGGCTACGCAGCAAGAGCTCGCAGTGGCGATGAGGCAAGAACTTGATATCGGGCACCAGATCCAGCGTACGATGCTTTTCGGCGACGTGCCCGCCGAGATTGGTGCCGTCTCGCTGGCTGCCTACACCGAGCCCTCGCAGGGCATCGATGGCGACTTCTACGATGTCTTCAGATACGAAGAGAATCAATTCGATCTGTCCATCGGTGACGTCATGGGCAAGGGCGTTTCCGCCGCCCTGATCGGCGCGGCGGTCAAGCACCAGATGAACCAGATCATTGCCGAGCAACTCGCCCGTTACTGCCTGAGCGGCGCCCCTAAGCCGGATCCTGCCAGCCTGGTCAACGCCTTGCACAAAAAGGTCTCGCCGCAGTTGATGGCCCTGGAATCCTTTGTCACCCTGGCCTACCTTCGCGTTGATATGAGCTCGAACCGCGTCACCTTGGTCGATGGCGGTCACACCGCGATGATCCTGGCCAACGCGGATGGAAGCCAACTCGTTTCAGGGACGAATCTGCCGCTCGGCGTCTTGGCCGACGAGATCTACCAGCAGAGCAGCATAGATGTAAGTGCCGGCGACGTGCTGTTTCTCTACTCCGATGGATTCACCGAGGCGCGTGGTCCGCAAGGCGAAGAATTCGGGGTCGAACGCTTGCGCACATTGGTGCAAGCGATGCAGGTGAACGATGTGCCGGTCACGACTCTGGTTCAGGCGATCCGAAAGGTCGTGCGGGACTTTGAAGATCGGGATTCCGCGAGCGACGACCGCACCTGCCTTGCCTTGCGTATCGCCGACCCGGCCATCAGCGACGTGCAAACCCTGTCGTTCGAAGTGTCCTGGTCGCTAGACGCGCTCACCCAGATGCGCAAGAAGATCAAAGAGTTCGGGGCCACAGCAGGACTCGAAGAAGCGGCGTGCGACGCGCTGATTCTTGCGGCATTCGAGGTAGCCACCAACGTGATTCGCCATGCCGATGAGCATCTGCACGACAACACCTTGCATGTCAGGCTGGAGGACACGGGACCGAGCGTGGATGTCAGCTTCTACTACGTAGGGGAGCGCTACAAGCCCATGCACATCGAGGCAGATTTCAGCGGCCAGAGCGAAGGCGGCTTTGGCCTGTACATCATCAGCAGCAGCGTCAACGAGGTCGTCTACGACAGTCCTGCACCAAACGTGGTCCGCACCTACCTGAGTCAGCGAAAAGACCACCGGCCCAACCAGGACGCGCCGTGAGCCCAGACTCAGCGTGCTGCCAAATGGCGGGGCCGTTTTGTTTGGCGAGCGCGTATTGGTCGATTCCGCTCTGTACGCGCTCGTTGGAGTAGGGCGCTATTTCATAAAAGGCGCGACCGGCAGTATCGGCGCATTAACAAAGTTCTCCGGCATCTCCCCGGTCAACGTTTCCAGAAAGGCGACGATGTCCGATACGTCCTCCGAACCGAGGTCGCGGCCTAGTTGCAATTTCGACATGAGGCGAACGGCTTCCGGCAGCGTCGCAACCCAGCCGTCGTGAAAGTAGAGCGGCGTTGCCGCGACATTGCGCAACTGCTGTACCTTGAACATGAAGACATCGTCCTCGTCCTTGGTGTCGTGAAAGCGACCCTTGTCGCCGCCTTTGAGCAGTTCCTTTTTTGTGCTACCGATCAATTCCCAATAGTTCTGCGTAATGCCGAATTTCTGGAACATCTGCCCGCAAAGGACGACGCCTTCGTGACAACCGGCACACCCATAGCTGTTGAACTTTACAAGCCCGCGTTTGGCCTTCGTTCCGATCGCCGACATATCGCCCTTGAGATATCTGTCGAACGATGCTGATGTCAGCAAGATGCGCTCGTAGGTGCCGATTACCAGGACCCAGTTTTCTGCGATCACCGACTCAGCTTGGCCCGGGAACGCTTTCTAGAACATAGGTCTGTAACCGGGAACGCGCGCAAGTGCTGCTCGGCTCCGCTCAGATCAGCGTTGCCGTAAGCAAGCCCCGATGGCAACGCCTCGACTGCCTGCTCCTCGACGTCGCCGCGCTTACTGCCGTAATGCTGGCTAAACTGCAATGCGGTGTTGAGGACCGTCGGGACGTTGCGCGGAATGCGCATACCCTGGTTGCCGACGGATTCGGCAAGCGCGTCGGTGCCGTAAAACCTCGGCTGGTGACACTACGCGCAGCTTTGTTTTCCATCCGAAGACACTCGTGTTTCGAAGAACAATGCGAGTCCCAACTCCAGACGGGCAGCGGTGACCGGACGATCTGCCGTCTCCGCCGTCTCGGGCAGAGGCTTGAACATCGGCTGCGCGCGCGCCAGCAATCCGGTCTCACCGTCTTCGGCGGAAACCAGCGCAGACACCCCGAAAACCGAGACTGTCACTGCAGCAAACGCTGCTGTTTTCAATTCGCTCCTGTTTAACATCGCTAACCCTGGCAAAAAGTAGTGTTTAATTTATTATGTCGATGATTCATTTCATCGATCATTCAATCCGCCTTGGCGCGCCACTGTCGCTCGGCGGCGTCCCACGCCGCCAGCGGTTGCAGGTCAGGCACCCAGGCTAGTCCGGTCTTGGCATCTGATGAACGTGCCTCCGGTGAGACCACAACGTCGAGCAACGCAGGCCGGTTCGCCAGCGCGCGCGTTATTGCACCTGGTAAGTCTTCGGCCTTTTCCACCCGTTCGGCATGCATATTGAAAGCACGGGCCATCTGCGCGTAATCCGCAACCTGCAATTTCGTACCGACGACCTTGCCGTGTGTGTCTGTCTGATCATGCACCTCGATTTGCCAAGCCCCGTTGTTGGCCACCACGATCAGCAATGGCGCGTTGTGGCGCACGGCGGTATCGATTTCCATCGCGTTGAATCCGAAAGATCCGTCGCCGGTTGCGACGATTACCTGACGACCGGGTTGTGCGAGGCTCGCCGCAATTCCGAACGGCGTACCGACTCCAAGACAGCCAAAAGAGCCGGGGTCAAGATAGTCTGCCGATGCCAGCCCCACGCGCGCGAAGCTCAGAAAATCGCCACCGTCAGCGATGACGACGGCGTCTTTTTCCATCTGCGCCTGTAACTCTGCAAGCAAACGGTTAGGGTGAATGCGGCCCTGATCGTCGGACGGCGCTGTTCGCATGGTCGTATGCAGTTTCTCTACACGCTCTTTGTGTTTCTTGCGTAACCCGTCAGCCCATATTCGATCGACCGCCGGTTTGCGATTGCCGGCCTTGACGGTGATTGCCGAGAGTGCGGCTGCAGGATTGGCAAACAATTCGACGCTGCCGCGGCGATTACCGCGAACCTCCAGTGGCGTATCCCCGATGCGCACGAAGCGCGCCTCGCCGAATATCGCGGGCGACCCATATGCGAGCTGGAAGTCGAGTCGCCGACCTACGGTCACAACGACGTCTGCTTGTCCCATGACTTTGCCGCGCATCGCAGCGACCACCGAAGGGTGCGAATCCGCTACCAGACCCTTGCTTTCACCTGAATCCAGATAAACCGCCCCAAGGCGATCGAGAAATTCGCTGAGTTCTTTTGCTGCACCACGTGCGCCTCTTCCACTGATGACGAGTGGCCGTTTCGCAGACCACAGAAGTTCCACGGCCGCGGCGACATCGCCGTCCTGCGGGCGCAATACGGGCCGCGGCTTTGGTCGGAAATGCTCTTCCAGTTGCAGTGGTTTCGACACGTCTGCGCGCAGTGTGTCGGTCGGAAAATCGAGATAGACCGGACCGGGTTCGCCACCCTGTCCAAAGGCGCGCGACACTGCCTCGTCGAGTTCCTGCAACACCAGACCCGGTTCGC
>Ga0315336_1006370_pt1 | contig 12140 bp, 11 predicted proteins | sample ASW5metaG_FD_204512 | JGI IMG/M metagenome (GOLD analysis project Ga0315336, IMG submission 204512) | Ammonia-oxidizing marine archaeal communities from Monterey Bay, California, United States - ASW #5 | ecosystem: Environmental > Aquatic > Marine > Intertidal zone | place: USA: California...
GGTGGATTCTATGCGCTCGGCGCCTATCTCGCCGCGACCGCTGTGACGATAGCGGCTGCATATAATGTCCCACCAGGACTTGGCTTCGTCTTGATGCTGCTGTCGGTGGCAGCCATCGCCGCCGCCGTCGGCCTTCTGATGGAGCGCGGACTGATCAAGCTGTTCTATGGCCGCGATGAAGTCGTGCTGCTGCTGGTGACGTATGCCGTGTTTCTTGTGTTCGAAGACGCGACCAAGCTGATCTGGGGCGTCAATCCGATCTATGCCAACCAGCCCTATGAACTGTTCGGCAATGTCGAGTTCGCCGGTCTGTTCTATGTCGGCTACGATCTGATGCTGATCCCGCTCTCGGCGGCGATCGGTTTTGCGGTGTGGTTCGGCCTCAATCGCACCACCATGGGCAAGATCGTGACCGCCGTGATCCATAACGCCGAGATGAGCGCGAGCATGGGCGTGAAGATCAATCGCGTCTACGCGCTGGCCTTCGCTTTTGGCGTCATGCTGGCCGCAATCGCGGGCGGACTGACCGCGCCTAAAATCTCCGTTCAGCCGGGATTGAGTTCCGAGATCATTATCCTGAGCTTTGCCATCGTGGTGATCGGCGGCCTCGGAAGCGTCGAAGGCGCAGCCGTCGGCGCCATCCTCGTCGGCATGGCGCGGGCTGCCTCGGTGCATCTCCTGCCACAGGCCGAACTGTTCGTGATCTACCTTATCATGGCCGCCGTGCTCGTGTTCAAACCCGAAGGTCTGTTCCGCCGTGAAATCGCGAGGCGCATCTGATGTCGCGCGCCACGCATCCGCTTGTTCTTCTTGCCCTTGTCGTGCTGGCCGTTCTTTTCGGCCGCGTCATCCCCGCATGGACGCTGTCGCTCGCCACCGTCGCTGCGTCCAAGGCGCTGGTTGCGCTCGGCATCGTCGTTCTGGCGCGCACGGGCAACGTCTCGTTCGGCCAAGGATTGTTTTTCGCGGCAGGCGGCTATGGCGTCGCTCTCATTGCCAATGAGTGGGGCCTTACCGACGCTGTTGCGCAGGTTTTGATCGGCGCGGTCTGCGGCGGCCTTCTCGGTCTCATCATCGGTCCGCTGATCGCGCGCTATACCGGCATTTTCTTCGGCATGCTGACGCTTGCCCTGTCGATGGTGTTCTACGGAGCCCTGGTGAAAACCACCGTGCTCGGCGGCTCGGACGGCTTCAATGTCGGCCGCCCCACGCTGTTCGGCGCGGTGTTCAACGATCCGCGCGAGGCTGACTTCATGCTGTATGCGGTGTCCGTCGTCGCGACCGGCCTCGCCGGCATCTTCTCGACCATCCTGTTCCGCTCGCAGTTCGGCCTGACCAGCCTCGCCGTGCGAGAAAACAATCTTCGCGTCGAATATCTCGGCACCTCGGCCAACCGGATCGTCTCCATCAACTTTGCGATCGCTGCGGTGTTCGCAGGCGCCAGCGGCGCGCTTGCACTGATGGCGCAACGGCACATCGATCCGGAATTCGCTTACTGGACCACATCCGGCGAATTCGTCTTTGTCGCCGTCCTTGCCGGAACGCAAAGCGTCGCGGCGGTGTTTGTGTCGGCGCTCGTGCTCGAACTCGTGCGCTCGTTCTCCAACCTCTACCTCCCGAATACATGGCAGCTGGTGCTGGGCTTGTTCCTGCTGGCCGTTATCCTGTTCCTGCCGCGCGGCATCGGATCGCTCTGGAATCGCAAGAAACGCAGGGTTGCCGAGCCGCCCGAACCGGTCGCCGTACAGAAAGAAGAAGGAGTGTCACCATGACACCCGTCCTTTCCGTGCGCGGGCTGCAGAAGCGCTTCGGCGCAGTGGTCGCCGCCGACAATGTCAGCATCGATATTCCCGCCGGCCAGAAACTCTGCCTGATCGGCGCGAACGGTGCGGGCAAAACCACATTCGTAAACATGGTGACGGGTTACATGAAGCCCGACAGCGGCGCGATTGAACTCGACGGCTCGCCAATCGGGCGGCGCTCTCCGCGCGATGTCGCGAGACTCGGCATTTCACGCTCGTTCCAGATTCCACAGCTCTTCATCGAACTGACGGCGGCCGAAAACCTGAATGTCGCGGTCTCCAGTGCCGAAGGTGGAAAGCTGTCGGTGGCTATCCCTGCGGACAGCGGCGACCATCGCAACAAGGCGCTCGCCCTGCTCCAGCGTTTCGATCTCAAGGGGCACGCCGACCGGCCTGTCTCCGAGCTTGCCGGCGGTGTCCGCAAGCTTGTTGACATTGCCATGGCGCTTGCGCGGCGGCCGAAGCTATTGCTGCTCGACGAGCCGACCTCCGGCGTTTCGGCCGAGGAAAAATTCGCAACGATGGACCGGGTCATCCACGCCGTGTCGGAAGATGCAGCCACCATCGTCTTCGTCGAACACGATATGGATATCGTCAGCAAGTACGCCGACCGCGTGGTGGCCTTTTATAACGGCCGGATTTTGGCCGACGGCGAGCCATCAACAGTCCTGAAAGACAACGAAGTCCGCCGCTATGTCACGGGAGGCGCACGATGACCGCCGCCCGCTCGCTGCTCGATATCGACAATCTCGCGGTCGAAATCCAATCGATGCCCGCGCTGCGCGGCTTCACCATGCATCTTCCCGAAGGCGGCATGGTCAGTCTGGTCGGCCGCAATGGCGCCGGAAAAACCACGCTGATGCGCTCGATCATGGGACATCTCGCGCCGAAGCGAGGCACGATCCGTTTCGGCGGCGAGGATCTCGCTGCCCTGCCGCGTCACGCCCGCGCCGGCCTCGGCATCGGCTACATGCCGGAAGACCGCGGGCTGGTGCCGCAATTGACGGTCGAGGAAAACATCCTGCTGCCGCTGTGGGTCGCCAAGGACGTGGACCGCAAGGCGCGGCTGGATTTCGTCTACGAGGTGATCGGCGAACTCACCTCCATGCGCGACCGCAAAGCCTTGCTGCTCTCGGGCGGGCAACAAAAGCTGGTCGCACTCGGCCGGGCGCTCGGCATCGGGACAAAATGCCTGCTGCTCGACGAGCCATTTGAGGGGATCGCCCCTGCTCTGTCTGAACGGATCTCGGATGTTCTTGCCTCGCTCAAGGGCAAAGGTTTAACTGTCTTGATGTCACAATCCGACATGAACCATTCTCATACTTTGTTTGACGCCGAGTTCGTGATCGAGCGCGGAGCCAACCATTCAGCCTGACAGAACAGATCAGGACAGGAACAAGACGACATGGATTGGTCGCAATATGCAATTCCAGCAATGCGGCTGGAAACCCGTTTCGGCGATCGTATCGTGGCCGCCTTCGAGAAACGGCCGGCAAACATCTGGGCGATGATTGCCGATGCGGCGGCGCGCAATCCCGATGGCGAGGCGCTGGTTTGCGGCGATGAGCGGATGACATGGCGCGAGGTCGCGCAGAAATCCACGCAGATCGCAGCAGGGTTCAAAGAGGTCGGACTGAAGCCCGGCGACCGCATCGCGGTGATGCTCGGCAATCGCATCGAGTTTGTGCTGGCGCTGTTCGGTGCAGCACATCTCGGTCTCGTCTCGGTTCTGCTCAGTGTCCGGCAGCAGAAGCCCGAGATCGCCTATGTTCTGACCGACTGCGGCGCGAAACTCATCATCCATGAAGACCATCTCGCCGACCGCCTGCCCGACTCAACCGACGTGCCAGACCTGCTTCATCGCGTGTCGATGAGTCCGACAGACGGATCTCTGGCATTTCAGGATCTCGTCGCGACCGAGGCGTCGCTGCGCCCGGCCAATGTCGATCAAGAAGAGACCGCGTTGATCCTCTACACGTCCGGGACGACCGGCCGCCCCAAGGGGGCAATGCTGGCTCATTGCAATATCGTGCATTCGGCGATGGTCTACGAAGCATGCATGAGGTTGACGCACAACGATCGCTCGATCTCCGCGGTTCCACTTGCGCATGTGACCGGTCTGGTCGCCAACATGATGACGATGGTGCGATGCGCAGGCGCGCTTGTCATCGTCACCGAGTTCAAGGCGCAGGACTATCTGAAGATCGCGGCAAGCGAGCGTATTACCCAGACCATTATGGTCCCGGCGATGTACAATCTCTGTCTGCTGCAAGCCGATTTCGACTCTTACGATCTGTCGGCATGGCGCATCGGCGGCTACGGTGGCGCGCCGATGCCAGTCGCCACCATCGAAAAGCTCGCGGAGAAAATTCCCGGACTGAAACTGGTCAATGCTTACGGTGCAACGGAAACCTCGTCACCTTCGACCGTCATGCCGCCGGAATACACCAGGAGCCACATCGACAGCGTTGGCCTGCCTTGTCCCGGCGTTGATATGATCGTTATGGGACCGGATGGCAGCGAGGTGCCTCGCGGCGAGGTCGGCGAAATCTGGATCAAGAGCAATTCCGTCGTCAAGGGCTACTGGAATAATCCGCGCGCGACAGCCGAGAGCTTCACCGCCGGTTACTGGCATTCCGGTGATCTCGGATCGATCGATGAAGAGAACTTCGTTCGCGTCTTCGATCGGCAGAAGGACATGATCAATCGCGGCGGCCTGAAGATCTACTCAGCGGAAGTGGAATCGGTTCTGGCCGGTCATCCCGCCGTCATCGAAAGCGCGATCGTGGCGCGGCCCTGCCCCGTGCTCGGCGAGCGCGTTCACGCCATCGTGGTGGTCCGCTCCGACATCGATTCACCCGCGCTGCGCGCATGGTGCGCCGAGCGGCTGTCGGACTACAAAGTCCCCGAGACCATCGACGTTCGCGTCGAGCCGCTGCCGCGCAATGCCAACGGCAAGGTCATGAAGAAAAGCCTGCGCGAAGCACTGAGTGACGCGTAGACGACCTTAGTGACTGATCATCCATGGCCGCGCGGTAGGAAAGCTCTTGGCTCCACTGCGGGTCTTTGTCACCAGCCGGGATGGCTTGGTTGAACAGCAACCGCAGCCCGGTTTGTGCGAGGCTTTGTACTCGCCGAGCGTTTTCGGCGCATTGGCGCTACGCTCGTTGATCGCGTGTGACTTGCGCTTTTCCGCCGGCATGCATGAAAAGCGCGGCGCGGTGAGAATCACCCGAGGCGCCTGAACCGCGCAATGCGGACAATCCTGCGGCTCCTCGTACTCGGCCATCGGCCGCATATCGGTGAATGGTCCGCAGTCGTTGCAAAGATACTCGTAAACCGGCACAGCCCGTCTCCCTCGGTTTGTCCTATTGTCTCTCGATTCCGCGGCCGACCTGGAGGCGGCAAGATACGCACCGCCTCCACGTCGCGCGGGAGCTACTTGTCTTGCGACAGCGGCATATCGATGCCGCCCTTGATGTGTTTGATCGGACCTGCCGACGACGGCATGATGTCGAAGTCGAAGATCTCCGTCGGCAGCCATAGCGTGGCGCAGGCGTTCGGCACGTCCACGACACCGGATATGTGTCCCTGCACCGGCGCTGTTCCGAGAATGGAATAGGCCTGCGCGCCGGAATAGCCGAACTTCTTGAGATACTCGATGGCGTTCAGACAGGCCTGACGATAGGCAACCGTCACGTCGAGGTAATGCTGCTTGCCGGCTTCGTCGACCGAGATGCCCTCGAAAATCAGATAGTCCTTGTAGTTCGGCGTCATCGGCGACGGCTTGAACACCGGATTCTTGATGCCGTACTTCGCCATGCCGTCCTTGATGACATCGACCTTGATGTGCAGCCAGCCGGCCATCTCGATTGCGCCGCAGAAGGTGATCTCACCGTCGCCCTGGCTGAAGTGCAAATCGCCCATCGACAGACCCGCACCCGAAACATAGACCGGAAAATAGATCTTCGAGCCGCGCGACAGATCCTTGATATCGCAGTTGCCGCCATGCTCGCGCGGTGGAACGGTGCGCGCACCCTCCGCAGCCGCTTTGGCTTTGGCGTCGCCCTTCAGCCGGCCCATATGCGCGGTCGGTCCGAACGGCGGATTGGCGAGGCCTGGCACGCGGGCCGGATCGGTGGCGATCAGCGCGGTTTCGCGCTCATTCCACATCGACAACATCTTTGGATCGGGCAGACAGCCGATCAGGCCGGGATGGATCAGCCCTGCGAAGTTGACGCCGGGAATATGCCGCGACGACGTATACATGCCCTTGAAGTCCCAGATCGACTTCTGCGCCAGCGGGAAATGATCGGTGAGAAAGCCGCCGCCATTCTGCTTGGAGAAGAAGCCGTTGAAACCCCACAGGCTCTCCTTCATCGGGCCGACGTCAAGCAGATCGACCACCAGAAGGTCGCCCGGCTCCGCACCCTTCACCCCGATCGGGCCTGACAGGAAATGCACGATCGACAGATCGATGTCGCGGACGTCGTCGGCGGAATCGTTGTTCTTGATGAAGCCACCGGTCCAGTCATAGGTCTCGATAATGAAATCGTCGCCCGGACTGACCCACTCCACCATCGGGATCTCAGGATGCCAGCGATTGTGAATCTTGTCATTTTCGTAGGCTGACTGGCTGAGATCAACCTTGATCAGTGTATCTGGCATTGAGATGCTCCCCTGGTTACAAACGACGTCGTTAAACTGAAAGATATTTTGCGATCTGCCCGGCATCGATGCCGTCGCGTTTCTCGTCGCGCACGATTTCGCCGTTCTCGATCACCAGAACGCGATCGGCAACATCCAGCGCGAAGTTGAGAACCTGTTCGGACACGATGATTGATAAACCCCGCTCGTCACGAATGCGCTTTAGCGTGCGGGCCATTTCGCGAATGATCGACGGTTGAATGCCCTCGGTCGGCTCGTCGAGCAGCAATACTTTCGGCTTGGTTGCGAGCGCGCGCGCGATAGCGAGCTGCTGCTGCTGACCGCCTGAGAGGTTACCGCCGCGCCGGCCCTTCATTTCAAGCAGCACCGGAAACAGCTCATAGATGTCGCCCGGCACTTCCTTCTCGCCCGACGTAACCAGTCCGGTTTCGATGTTTTCCTTCACCGTCATGGTCGAAAAGATCATGCGGCCCTGCGGGACGTAAGCCAGCCCCTTGGCGACGCGCTCATAGCTCTTGAGCTTGCTGAGTTCGGCGCCTTCCATGGAAACCGATCCGCTTTTCGTTGGAACAATTCCCATCAGCGACTTCATCAGCGTGGTCTTGCCCATGCCGTTGCGGCCCATGATCGCGACGATTTCGTTGGGCGCGACGGAGACGTTAAGACCGTGCAGGACTTCGCTTTGTCCGTATGCGACGTGAAGGTCCGAGATCGCCAGCATGGTATCTTCCTTAATGACCGAGATAGACTTCGATAACCTTCGGATCGTTCTTGACCATCTCCATCGAACCTTCCGACAGGATCTTCCCCTGATGCAGCACGGTCACTTTGTGCGCGATGTCTTCGACGAACTTCATGTCGTGCTCGATCACCAGCACCGAACGATCCTTGATGATGCGGTTGAGCAGTTCAGCGGTCTTGACGCGCTCGCTGACGCTCATGCCGGCAACCGGCTCGTCGAGCATCAGCAGGTCGGGGTCCTGAATCAGCAGCATGCCGATCTCGAGCCACTGCTTCTGGCCGTGGCTGAGCAATTCAGCACTCATGCCGAGGCGATCCTTCAGGAAGATCATTTCGGCGACTTCTTCCACGCGCTCGCGCACAGTCACATCGCGCTGGAATGTCAGAGCGCCGAACACCGTTCGGCCGCGCGGATAGGAGATTTCGAGATTTTCGAACACGGTGAGATCGTCATAGATCGACGGCGTCTGAAACTTGCGGCCGACGCCGGCCTGGACGATCTGGTTTTCCTTCATCCGGGTCAGTTCCTGATTGCGAAACTGGATCGAGCCGGATGTCGCCTTGGTCTTTCCGCAGATCAGGTCGAGCACCGTGGTCTTGCCCGCCCCGTTCGGACCGATGATGACGCGAATTTCATTTTCATCGACATAGAACGACAGATCGTTCACCGCCTTAAAGCCGTCGAAGGACACCGTCAGACCTTCGACCGCGAGCAGGAATTCCTTGGGTTGATGACCGACCAGCATGATGTCCTCCTATTCCGCCGGTGCGCCGTCGGCGACCGAGCCGCCGGTCCAGCCGTTCTTGCCGCCCGTCTTCGGCTTGCGGGATGCGATCAGGCGGTCGATGTGGGTCTGGATATGATCGCGCCAGATTCCGGCAAGGCCATTCGGGAACGCCAGCACCACGGCGATGAACAGCGCGCCGAGCCCGAACAGCCACAACTCGGGGAATGATTCCGAAAGGCTGGTCTTGGCGAAATTTACCAGCAGCGTGCCGTAGACCGCACCGAGGATCGACAAGCGCCCGCCGACCGCCGTGTAGATCACCATTTCGACCGATGGCACGATGCCGACGAAGGACGGTGACATAAAGCCAACCTGCAGCGCGAACATCGCACCGCCGATGGCTGCGAACACCGCCGCCGCACAGAATGCGAATATCTTGAAGTTCGCGACGCTGTAGCCCGAGAACCGGACGCGGTCTTCCTTCTCGCGCATCGCGACCAGAATTCGTCCGAGCTTGGAATGCCGGATGAACTGGGCGATGCCGATGCAACCGAACAGGCAGGCGACTTCGACGAAGTAGAGAATGAACTTCGCATTGTCGGTGCGGATGTCCCAGCCCTTTAGCGTGCGCAGATCGGTGATGCCGTTGACGCCACCGGTGTAACCCTGCTGGCCGATGATCAGGATGGTCATGATCGCGGCAATCGCCTGGGTGATGATGGCGAAGTAAGTGCCGCCAACGCGGCGCTTGAACATCGCAGCACCGACGATGAAAGCGAAGATGGCCGGCACCGCGATGATTGCAACGATTGTAAATGTCAGGCTTTGGAACGGCTTCCAGAACAGTGGCAGCTGTGTGATCTGGTTCCAGTCCATGAAATCAGGAATGCCCGGCGTCGACTGGATCTTGGTGTTCGCGACACTCGATGCTTCCAGCTTGAGAAACATCGCCATGCAGTAGCCGCCGAGGCCGAAGAATACGCCCTGCCCGAGACTGAGAATTCCGCCGTAGCCCCAGCACAGCACCAGACCCAGCGCGACGAAGGCGTAAGTCAGATATTTCGCCACCAGATTGAGCCGGAAATTGTCCAGGGTCAGCGGCAGCACGACAACCAGGAACACCGCCAGCACCAGAATGCCGATCAGTTCTGAGCGGTTCGCGAAGCGCAGATTGTCGTTGACAGTTTTGGCGACGGCAGTTTTCTCAACGCTTTTCGTGGACATTTTCTGGCCTTTTCACTTCCGGACCTTGAGGGCAAACAGTCCCTGCGGCCGCAACATCAGGATGCCGACGATCGCGAGCAGCGTGAGAACCTTGGCCATCGACCCCGACATGAAGAACTCCATGGTAGACTGCGCCTGAGAGATGGTGAAAGCCGAAGCAATGGTGCCGAGCAAGCTGGCTGCGCCGCCGAACACGACGACCAGAAATGTATCGACGATGTAGAGCTGTCCGGAAGTCGGGCCTGTCGAGCCGATCATGGTGAAGGCCGAGCCGGCGATGCCAGCGATGCCGCAACCGAGGCCGAAGGTGTAACGATCGACCTTCTCGGTATTGATGCCGACCGCGCCGGCCATCACGCGGTTCTGCACCACCGCACGGACCTGCCTGCCCCAGCGGGACTTGTACATGATATAGGCGACGGCCACCGTGATCAGAACCGTCAGGCACATCACGAAGATGCCGTTGATCGGGACTTCGATGGTGTCGGTAATCTGCTTGGAGCCGAGCATCCACTGCGGCAGTTCGACGCCGACTTCACGCGCGCCGAAGATTGAGCGATAGGCCTGCTGCAAGATGAGGCTAAGGCCCCAGGTCGCGAGTAACGTATCGAGCGGGCGCTTGTAGAGATGCCGTATCAGCACCCATTCCACCAGCATCCCAAGCGAGCCGGATACGATGAAGGCGAGCGCCATGGCGAGAAAGAAGTAACCGCTGAACAGCGCAGGCAGATGAGCCTGAAAGAAATTCGACGTCATCCAGGTGACGTAGGCGCCGAGGATCATGAATTCGCCGTGCGCCATGTTGATGACGCCCATCTGGCCGAAGATGATCGCAAGACCCAGCGCCATCAGAACGTAAACGGAGAAGAGAATGAGGCCCGCGAAACCTTGCATCGCAAAGATCGCACCGAGATCGCCAATCGAATAATCGCCGAACATTTCAAGTCTCCGCGGAGAGGAAGTCTCGCGCCGCGAACGGGTCCGCGGCGCGAGGGCTGCGGACGTGGGCCTTGCGGTCCACGTCTGGGAGCTCAGCTGTTGAAGAGAGGCTGTTGCAGCCGGTCTTACTGGTAGCTCGCTTTACTGATAGCCCTTGGGGAACGGATTGGGCTCGACCAGATCGGCGGTCTCATAGACAAGCTCGTACTGTCCATCGAGCTTGGCCTTGCCGACGCGCGTCTTCGACCAGAGATGGTGGTTTTCATGGATACGCACGTAGCCTTCCGGCGCGCCCTTGAACTCCACACCGGGCGAAGCCGCCGCGATCTTGTCGATGTCGAAGCTGCCCGCCTTCTCAACGGTAAGTTTCCACAACCACGGGCCGAGATAGGCAGCCTGTGTGACGTCACCGATCACGGTCTTCTCACCCCACATCTTCTTGAATTCGGCAACGAACGCCTTGTTGTTGGCATTATCGAGAGACTGGAAGTATTTCATGCACGCGAATGCGCCCGCGATGTTCTCGCCGCCGATGCCGTCGATTTCGTCCTCGGTGACCGAAATGGTCAGCAGCGTCTGCTTCGACAGATCGATGCCGGCTGCCTTGAGCTGCTTGTAGAAGGCGACGTTCGAACCGCCGACGATGATGGCGTAGATCACGTCCGGCTTGGTCAGCTTGATCTTGTTGATGACCGAGTTGAACTGGGTGTGGCCGAGCGGGAAGTATTCTTCGCCGACCACCTTCGCGCCCTGAAGATGTCCTTCGATGTGCTTGCGTGCGATCTTGTTCGACGTGCGCGGCCAGATGTAATCCGAGCCGAGCAGATAGAAGGTCTTCGCGCCCTTGGTCTTGTTGACCCAATCGAGGCCCGCGATGATCTGCTGGGTCGCTTCCTGGCCGGTGTAGATGACGTTCTTCGACTGCTCGAGACCTTCGTAGAAGGTTGGATAGTAGAGCATGCCGTTATACTGCTCGAACACCGGCAGCACGGCCTTGCGCGACGCCGAGGTCCAGCAGCCCATGACGGCCGCGCACTTGTCGTTGACCAGCAGCTTCTTGGCCTTTTCGGCGAAGGTCGGCCAATCGCTGGCGCCGTCTTCCTGAATGAACTTGATCTTGCGGCCGAGCACGCCGCCCGATGCGTTGATCTGCTCGATGGCGAGCTTTTCGGCTTCCACCGATCCCGTCTCCGAAATCGCCATGGTGCCGGTCACCGAGTGCAGAATTCCGACCGTGACCTCGGTATCGGTCACTGCCAGACCCGTGGTGTTAACTGCGGAGGTTGCCGGTCCCGCGCCAAACGATGGACTCGGAAGCATCGACATGGCGGGCAATGCCGCCATTCCCATCAGCAATTTTCGCCGGAACGCGGACTGTAAGCCCTGATGTTTTTCGTCTGACATGACTTCCCCTTTTTGTGCTGAACAACGCCCTGATGGGGGAAACATGGCCCGGATTGTGCAGTGCACAGATACGCGAAATCGCGCATACTGCACCGCAAAAGCACGACGTAGATTTTTTGGAACAGATCAGGACGCCCTCGTGTGACCAAGGAGATGCAAGTGGCCGGGCGACAGCGGATAGACCGCGTCAGGCGTCAATATAATCAATGGGTTGCGAACCAGACGCTTGAGGACTACGCGCTCCGGTTCACGGCCAAGAGCGCGCGCCGCTGGTCGGCCGCGCGGGTGGCAAACACGGCGCTCGGCGCGATTTCATTCCTGGCGCTGGAGGCCATCGGAGGAACCATTACCCTGAACTACGGGGTGACCAACGCCACAGCCGCCATTCTGGTCGTCAGTGTCATCATTTTCTGCTGCGGCCTGCCGATTGCCTATTACGCCGCGCGATATGGCGTCGACATCGATCTGCTCACGCGCGGCGCGGGCTTCGGCTATATCGGCTCTACGATCACCTCGCTGATCTACGCCTCTTTCACCTTCATCTTCTTCGCGATCGAAGCTGTCATCCTCGCGATGGCGCTTGAACTTTGTTTCGGCGTGCCGCGTCCGATCGGTTATCTCGTCAGCGCGGTCG
>Ga0315336_1006371_pt1 | contig 12138 bp, 19 predicted proteins | sample ASW5metaG_FD_204512 | JGI IMG/M metagenome (GOLD analysis project Ga0315336, IMG submission 204512) | Ammonia-oxidizing marine archaeal communities from Monterey Bay, California, United States - ASW #5 | ecosystem: Environmental > Aquatic > Marine > Intertidal zone | place: USA: California...
CAGGCGACCAGATCGATGCGAAGGATTTGTTGATCTCTTTCAAGTGACGCTCGGATCGTCATGTCCGACGGGCGGCTGGCGGCAGCCGTCCACAGCCGTCGACAAGTGTCTTGACCCGCCGCGCCCGCTCGGGCAGGGAACCGGCTCCAATTCGCCGCGGCGGGAATCGCCACGGCTCGAAAAGACGCGGAGAGATAAATGGCCGACGAAATCACCGAGACCAGCCAGACTGTAGCCGCCGGCCAGCTGCGCACCATCATCGAGCGCATCGAGCGGCTCGAGGAAGAGAAGAAGACGATCTCGGACGACATCAAGGATGTCTATGCCGAAGCCAAGGGCACCGGCTTCGACACCAAGGCGATCCGCACCATCGTGCGGCTGCGCAAGAAGGACCAGGCCGAACGCCAGGAGGAGGAGTCGATCCTCGATCTTTACAAGGCCGCTCTCGGCATGGTCTGAGGAGGCTGTTTGGAAATTCTACTCCGGCGGCCATCTGATGACGTTTTCGGTGCTTCCGTTGCTCATGGACCCAAAAGTCCGCTGCGCTACGGTTCTCGAAACCGCCACCATATGACTTGCCAGAGCGAATTACGAAACAGTCTCGGCCAGCGGGGCACGCGGCCATGAACGAATTCGACTTCGGCGGCCGCCGCGCCTCGGAGTTCCGCCATCGTGGGTTCTGGGTGCTGTTCGCCGAACGGCATCCGGAAGAAAAGCCAAGGATGGCGCGACGCGGGCCCTGGTTCTGGCAACGAGGGTTGCCGGACTTAGCCCTGGTGCTTTCGATGTATGTCGCGCCGGCGCAGAACCATGTCGGCGTCTTCTTCGGGCGCAACGAGAAGTTCGGCGCCACGGAGTCCTGGTCGCGGCTGAAACCGTTCCAGCCGGCGATCGAAGCCAGGCTGAAGCTCAGGCCCGAACAGAGCAGCGAAGGTCTCGGCATCAACTCGATGTGGCGTGTCAACTGCTACGCCGAGGACAACTGGCCGGCCATGACCGACTGGCTGGCGAGGGAATGCTCACGCTTCGAGGAAGCCGTGACCGACGTTCTGGGGCAAGGATAGGGCGCCGGTGATGACGGAGTTTTTCCGTGGGCGGTGGAGAGGCGAAGAGCCGCTCGACCGGCTGTTTTGGCGCGACATGCTGCTCGTCGGCACCGTCCTGAGCCTCGCCTCTTCGGCGCTGGCGCTGCTCCTGCTTGGGCTGAAGCTGCCGCTCTGGCTGGTGCTGGCGGCGCATTTCCTTCCCGTCCCTTACAACATATTCCTGGCCACCGCCGTCTGGCGGACGGCGGAGAAGAGCGGCAGCCTGAAGGCGCAGTTGATGATGCTGGGTTCGGCGCTCTGGCTGATCGCGACGGTCGTGGTATGAGGTTCTTTTCCGGAGCAGTTCCGGGCGGAAGGCTACGGCGAAGGCGCCGAGCCTAACCGCGTCACACTTTTCCTGGAATTGCTCCATGCGAAAAAGGGCGGCCGATGCCGCCCCTTGCGAAGTCATTCCCGACGCATCAGGCTGCCGGCGCGAAGCGCAGCGCCACGCCATTGATGCAATAGCGCAGGCCGGTCGGCGGCGGGCCGTCCTCGAAGACATGGCCGAGATGGCTGCCGCAGCGCGCGCAATGGCATTCTGTGCGGACCATGCCGTAGCTGCGGTCGACGGTGGTCTCGATCGAGCCCGCGACCGGGTCGTTGAAGCTCGGCCAGCCGGTGCCGCTCTCGAACTTGAGCTTGGATTCGAACAGCGGCTGGTCGCAGCCGACGCAGTAGAAGGTGCCGGAGCGCTTCTCATAGAGCAGGGCGCAACTGCCGGGACGCTCGGTGCCGTGATTGCGCATGACGGCATACTGCTCCGGCGTCAGCTTGGCGCGCCACTCGGCATCGGTGCGGGTGACGGGATAGGCGTGGGTGTCCATGAAATCTCCTCGGCCTTGGCGGCTCGTTGTTGGTAGCAACCGATATTCGCATGAAGATAGGCATTTGTTACAGTCCTGCCCAGCCGCAGGAAAGTCAGTGCTTCCGCGAAAGCTGCCTCGTTGCCGCTTCGAGCCCGGCCAATGTCAGCGGGAACATGCGGCCGCCGAAGATTTCACTGACCATCGCGATCGAATGCGTGTAGCGCCAGTTCTTCTCGGCTTCAGGGTTGAGCCAGATCGTATTCGGCCATTGCTGCAAGAGGCGCGCCAGCCACACACTGCCGGCCTCCGGATTCCAGTGCTCGACCGAGCCGCCTGGGTGCGCAATCTCGTAGGGGCTCATCGAAGCATCGCCGACGACGATCACCTTATAGTCCGGTCCGTATTTGTGGATGAGGTCGAAAGTCGGGATCGTCTCGGCAAGTCGGCGACGATTGTCTTTCCAGACACGCTCGTAAAGGCAGTTGTGGAAGTAGAAATATTCGAGCTGGCGGAATTCGGCGCGCGCGGCCGAGAACAGCTCCTCGACGCCGCGGATATGGTCGTCCATCGAGCCGCCGACATCGAAAAACATCAAGAGCTTCACCGCGTTGCGCCGTTCGGGCCGCGTCTTGACGTCGAGATAGCCGTGCTCGGCGGTGGCGTGGATGGTGCCGGGCAGGTCGAACTCTTCCTCCGCGCCCTCGCGCACCCAGCGGCGCAGCCGCTTCAGGGCCACCTTGATGTTGCGGGTGCCGAGCTCGACAGTGTCGTCGAAATTCCTGAACTCGCGCTTGTCCCACACCTTCACCGCGCGGCGATGCCGGCTCTCATGCTGGCCGATGCGCACGCCTTCGGGGTTGTAGCCATAGGCGCCGAAGGGTGAGGTGCCGCCGGTGCCGATCCATTTCGAGCCGCCCTGGTGGCGGCCCTTCTGCTCCTCGAGGCGCTGCTTCAGCGTCTCCATCAGCTTGTCGAAACCGCCCAAAGCCTCGACCAGTTTCTTCTCTTCATGGGTGAGGTGCTTCTCTGCCAGCCGGCGAAGCCATTCCTCGGGGATGTTGGCGACATCGACGGCATCAGGACCGCCAAGCGCCTCGACGCCCTTGAAGACATGCGCGAAGACCTGATCGAAGCGGTCGATATGGCGCTCGTCCTTCACCAGTGCCGCGCGCGCGAGGTAATAGAAAGCCTCGACATCATAGTCGACGAGCCCGGCTTCCAGTCCTTCCAGCAGCGACAGATATTCCCTGAGCGAAACGGGAACCCGCGCGGCCTTCAGTTCGAGGAAGAAGGGGATGAACATCCAGCCCTTATAGCAGATCGTATTCGATGAAGCCCGTGCGGCGCGCCACATGGTCGTAGAGCCGGCGCGCGGTGGCGTTGGTCTCGTGCGTCATCCAGTAGACGTTCTTGACGCCGATCTTGCCGGCCTCGTCCTGCACGGCTTGGATGAGTGCGGCGCCCACGCCTTTGCCGCGCACCTGAGGGTCAGCGAACAGGTCCTGCAGATAGCAGTTGTTTTTCTCGGACCAGCCGGAGCGGTGGTAGAGGTAGTGGGTGAGGCCGACAGGCTTGCCGTCGAGCGTGGCGATAAAACCCTTTGGCTCGAACTCGCCGTCCGTGAACAGCCGCTTCCAGGTGATCGCGTAGACCTCTTCCGGCAGCTTCGTCTCGTAGAAGGTCAGGTAGTCGGTCCACAGCCGGCGCCATTCGGCGTGATCGGACTGCGCGAGCGGGCGGATTTTGATCTCGGACATTTTCTCCTCCAACATTCGGGCCCGAAGCTGCGGCAACGGCCGATTGCCGGCAAGGGTCCACGGACGGGTAAAGCGCTATTGCTGTCGTCTGGCCATGAAGGCCAGGCGCTCGAACAAATGCACGTCCTGCTCGTTCTTCAACAGCGCGCCGTGCAGCTTCGGCAGCATGTTCTTCGGGTCGGCGCGCAGGTCCTCGGGCGCGATGTCGTCGGCGACCAAAAGGCGGATCCAGTCTAGCGCCTCGGAGGTCGACGGCTTCTTCTTCAGCCCCGGCACCTCGCGGATCTCGTAGAACTGGGTGAGGGCCGCTCGCACCAGGTTCTGCTTGATACCGGGATAGTGTACCTCCACGATCCGGTGCAGCGTATCGATGTCGGGGAAGCGGATATAGTGGAAGAAACAGCGGCGCAGGAAGGCATCCGGCAGTTCCTTCTCGTTGTTAGAGGTGATGATGACAATGGGCCGGAACTCGGCGCGGATCGTCTCGCCGGTTTCGTAGACGAAGAACTCCATCCGATCGAGCTCCTGCAGGAGATCGTTGGGGAATTCGATGTCGGCCTTGTCGATCTCGTCGATCAGAAGCACGACTTTCTTGCCGGCCGCGAAGGCGTCCCACAGCTTGCCTCGCTTGATGTAGTTGGCGATGTCGTTGAAGCGTTCGTCGCCGAGCTGGCTGTCGCGCAGCCGCGAGACGGCGTCATACTCGTAGAGGCCTTGTTGCGCCTTGGTGGTCGACTTGACGTTCCATTCGATGAACTCCAGCCCGAGTGCCGACGACACCTGGCGGGCAAGTTCGGTCTTGCCGGTGCCGGGTTCGCCCTTGACCAGCAGGGGCCGCTCCAGCGCGATCGCGGCGTTGACCGCAACCATCAGATCCTTGTCGGCGACATAGGTGGCCGTGCCTTCGAAACGCATTTTTGCTCCCGGGTTGATCGTTGGCGACCGTAAGGACGCGGCTCGCCCGGTGCAAGGGTAGGCCGGTTGCGACGAATGGCCTTTGAAACCCGGATCCGAGAATATTCGTTGCTGAGCTGAGGTCACTCGACAGGCGGAAGGGCGGCAGCGTGAATGAAACCATCCCAGGCAAGACAGCTTTGCAGATCGTCGTTGCCGTGCTCGCTGCAACACCGGTTCTGATCGGCATGAAAGGCGTTATATCCGGTCCGGAATTCCTGCATCTAGCCCCACCCTGGCCGGTCGATCTCGATAGCCATTTCCGCTTCCTCTGCGGGTTCTTCCTGGCGGTAGGCATCGGCTGGTACAGTTGCATTCCCGGCATCGAGACAAAGGCCGAGCGGTTCCGGCTGCTTGCCGCCTGTACGTTCGGCGGTGGTCTGGCGCGGCTTATGTCGCTGCTCCTGGTCGGCCCACCATCGCGAGGTCATATTGCCGGGCTCTGCGTCGAACTGCTGGCAGTGCCGGCGCTGGTCTGGTGGCAAGGACGTGTCGCGAATATCGCCGCGGAAGATGCCAGCCTCTCTGGCGCTTAGCCGGCCATCGGCATATATTGCTCTCGGCGGTCTGTGCTTCCCGGCAGGAGAAACTTTTCCCCGGGGCCTTATCGATCCTTAGGGAGCTGTCCCTGGGAAGACCCGTGGGTTTTCTCACACGGCGCCCACCTACTTTGTAGGCACCCGGGATCGACCTCTCCACCGGTTGTGTGGATCGTCACTCTCCCGATTTTGGGAGACTTGCGCTAGAAAACGTCGCTTCTGCAACCCCGCCGAACCTCGGCATTTTCTAGCGTCTGCACATGAGTTCTTCCAAAGACCTGAAAAAACAGCTTCGCAAGGAAGCGCTGGCGCGCCGCGATGCGCTCGATGAATTCTGGCGCGTGGAAATCGCGCTCGAGATGGCCGAGACCGCGAAGGAAAAAATCGACTTCGAGCCTGGCCGGATCGTCTCCGGCTTCTGGCCGATGCGCTCGGAGGTCGATGTGCGGCCGCTGATGTTCGCGCTGCGCGAGAAGGGCGCCAGGCTCTGCCTGCCGGCGATCCTCGACAAGACCACGATCGTCTTTCGCGAACTGGTGCGCGGCGCGCCGATGGTCGAGATGGGATTCGGCACGGTCGGGCCGCATGAAGAGGCGGAAGTGCTCGACCCCACGCTGATGCTGGTGCCGCTCGCCGCTTTCGACGCCCGTGGCCATCGGATCGGCTATGGCGCCGGCTATTACGACCGCGCCATCGCCAGGCTCGCCGACAAGGGCATCACACCCAGGCTGATCGGCATCGCCTTCGACTGCCAGCAAGTGCCGCTGGTGCCGAATGAGGACCACGACGTCATCATTCCGGAAATACTGACCGAGAGCGGGTTGCGCCGGTTCACGCCGGAATTGTAGAAAAGCGTTCGAGATACGCATGATCTTTTGCGGAAAGTCATGCTGCTTTTGCTTGGCGGACTTTCGACGCGGGATCGTATGAGACTTCTCTTCCTCGGCGACATGGTTGGCAAGACGGGACGCACGGCGGTGTGGGAACAACTGCCGGGGCTGATTTCCGACTTCAAGCTCGACTTCGTCATCGTCAATGGCGAGAACGCCGCCGGGGGCTTCGGCATCACCGAGGAGATCTTCCGCGAGACGCTCGCGGCCGGCGCCGATGTCGTCACGACGGGGAACCATGTCTGGGACCAGCGCGACGCGCTGATCTTCGCGCCGCGCGAGGAGCGCTTCCTGCGGCCTTCGAATTTTCCCAAGGGCACACCGGGGCGCGGCTCAGGTGTCTATATCGCCCGCAATGGCGCGCGCGTTCTGGTCGCCAACATCATGGGCCGCGTCTTCATGCATCCCGAGCTCGACGATCCCTTCCAGGCCGGCGAGCGCGAGCTTGCCGCCTGTCCGCTCGGCGAACAGGCCGATGCGGCGATCGTCGATTTCCACGCCGAGGCGACCTCGGAGAAGATGTGCTTCGCGCATTTCGTCGATGGCCGCGCCAGTCTCGTGGTCGGCACGCATACGCATCAGCCGACCGCCGACCATCAGATCCTCAATGGCGGCACGGCCTATATTTCGGACGCCGGCATGTGCGGCGATTACGATTCCTCGCTCGGCATGGACAAGGAGGAGCCGCTCAACCGGTTTCTTTCCAAGGTGCCGAAGGGTCGTTTCGAGGCGGCTTCGGGGCCCGCGACGCTCTGCGGCGTCGGCGTCGATATTTCAGACCGCACCGGGCTTGCCGAGAAAATCGCGCCGTTTCGTCGCGGGCCTCGGCTGGAAGAAACGGCGCCGTTTTTCTGGTCGTGACATTGATATAGCCAAGCTCAGTACCTAACTGGCGACGAAACCCACGAAAACTGCTCTAGATCGTAGAGGGGACGACCTTCATGCAGCTCGTCGAATTTCTGGCGCCGCACTTTGCCTTTGTTTCCGATCCGACCGCCTGGATCGCGCTTTTGACGCTGGTGGTGCTCGAGATCGTGCTCGGCATCGACAATCTGATCTTCATCTCGATCCTGACCAACAAGCTGCCGGAGGCGCAGCGCGCCCGTGCCCGCCGGCTGGGCATCTCGGCGGCGCTCATCATGCGCCTCATCCTGCTCGCCACCATCTCGATCATCGTGCAGCTGACGACGCCGGTGTTCACGGCGTTCGGCCACGGATTTTCCTGGCGAGACCTCATCCTGATCGCCGGCGGCCTGTTCCTGGTCTGGAAGGCGACCAAGGAAATCCATCACACGGTCGATCCGCAGGACCACCAGGACACCATGGTCGGCGGCACGCTGCAGATGAGCCTTGCCGGAGCGATCTTCCAGATTCTTCTGCTCGACCTCGTCTTCTCGATCGATTCCATCATCACCGCCGTCGGCATGACCGACGAGATCGCCATCATGTATATCGCGGTGATCGCCGCGGTGAGCGTGATGATGCTGGCGGCGGCGCCGCTCGCCAATTTCATCGCCAGGAACCCCTCCATCGTCATGCTGGCGCTGGGCTTCCTGTTGATGATCGGCATGACGCTGATCGCCGACGGCATGGGCTATCACGTGCCCAAGGGCTACATATACGCGGCGATGGGCTTTTCAGCCCTGGTCGAGTGCCTCAACATGCTGGCGCGAAACCGCAAGAAGCAGGGGCCGGGCGTGGGACATTGAGGCCCATCACGACGGGCCCTTCGGGTGACGATCGCCGATCAGGCCGAGCGCCAGGCCCTGTTCCAGCCAGGCCTTGGCGCCAGCCAGCACCAAAGAGAAGCCGCCGGTCGAGTCGATCGCTTGCTTGACCTGTGCGTCACCAGAGCCGGAAAAGCCGAAATTGCGGACTTCAAGGAAGGTCGCATCGCCAGGCATCCGGGTGAAAGTCCAGACGACGGTGGTCGGCGGATCGCTCCATTGCATGACGATCTTTTCGTTTGGAACAATCTCGCTGGGGTCGACCTGGGTCGAAACGCCATACATGCGCCATTCCCACTCAACCGGCCGGCCTCCGTCGAGCCGACCGCTGGAATGCGTGAACCAGAATTTCGTGGTGATGTCTGGATCGACGATGGCCTCGAAGACTTCGGCGACCGGCCGCCGGATCAGCATGGCGGCTTCGGCGATTGGGACTTGCTTGATCTCCATGGCGCTTTTGCTTTCGAAACAGGTTCACCAGGCGTCAGGTTCGCGCACCATGTGGATGATGTTGGCAGGGTTGGTGATCCAGCCGCCACGGAAACCCTCGCCCAACGGCTCGATGGCATCACAACGCACGATACCCGCCTTGGCGAGACGGTCGGCGGCGCTGGAGAAATCGGGCGTGAAGAGTTCCAGCCAGACCTCGGCCTGGCTCATCATCGGCGCTTCGTCGATCCAGAGGCGATTTGGACCCAGTTCGAAGCCGATCGACGGCGCCTTCGCCGTGAATGGCTTCAGCCCTATGACATCGCGATAGAAGGCGATCGTTGCCTCGTATTGATGAGGCGGCACCTTCATGGCGATGTTGATACCGCCTGTGATCTCTGCGTTCATTCTCCCCTCCATATGGGCTGTCTTGTCGCTAGGTTTGACCTGTGCCCCGATCAGGGCAGGTTTATTTGCCAGGAGACGCCGAAGCGGTCGTTGAGCCAGGCGAAACGACGGCTGAAGCCGTAATCGCCGGGCGGCATCAGGAAGCCGCCGTCCTTGGAAAGAATTTCGACGATCCGCTCCAGTTCCTGCGCGGAAGAGCAGTCGACAAAGAAGGAGAAGGACGGCGTGAAGGTAAAGGCGTGGTGCACGGGACTGTTGAAGATCCTGACCTCGACGCCGCCGATTGACGCCCGGGCCAGCTTGAGCGTTCCCTGCGCCCCGTCCTCGCCGGGCCCGTAGCGCGCGATGTCGAGGACATGGCTATCGGGAATGGTCTCGCAATAAAGGGTCATGGCCTCCTCTGCCTTGCCCTCGAACATCAGGAACGGCGTTGCTATCGGCATCAGGCCTCCTCCTCCTGCAGGGTATCGGGATTTGAATGCCGGCTCAGATATTGGTCTCGTTGGCCGGTTCGCCCTTCATCTCGCTGCGGTAGTAGCCGTCACGCAGATTGATGCCGTATTCGAGATAGGCCTTCATGCAGGCCAGCATCTGCGACCAGCCTTCGCAGTTAAGGTAGGACTTCTTCAGGCCTACCTCTCCTTCGCGCCAGCCTTCCTCGGCGATGGTGACGAAGGTGCCGCCATCCTCCAAAGGCTCGAAATTCATCTCGATGCGGGTCTTGTAGGCCGGCTTGCCTTCGGCGCCGGTCGCGTCCCAGCGCAGCACGATTCGCTTGTCCTTCGTCACTTCGTCGACCTCCACCGGCACCATCTTCCACCAGGTGACCGTGGTGCCGGCGACAAGCGGAGCGGAGGCACCGCCTATGGTGGTGAAATAGCCGCTGAGCTTTATCGGGTTGACGACGGCGTCGAAGACCTCGGCGACCGGTTTGCCGATGCGTCCGGAAATCCTGAAACCAAGCGGCATATCCACAGTTCCTTCCTTGCTTGACCGAACAATATGTTATAGAAATATAACATGTCAAGCGGAACCGGGGACGACCATGTTTTCAAGGCCTTGGCGCATCCGCGCCGGCGCGAATTGCTGGATCGCCTGAAGGATCAGCCGCAGACAACCGGCGCGCTGTGCGAGGCCTTTCCCGACATGGACCGCTGCACGGTGATGATGCACCTCAAAGTCCTGGAGGAGGCCGAGCTGGTCGTGGCGAGACGCGAGGGGCGCGAGCGCTGGAACCATCTCAATGCCTTGCCGATCAAGCAGATCCATGACCGCTGGATCAGCCAGTATGCCGGCCACGCGATCAGCATCATCGACCGGTTGAAGTCCGATCTCGAAGGCTGATCGGCAGTCTACCGGACTCCAAGCGTCGTGCTCTGCGCAAATCCGATCGCAAGACTGCGGGGAAGTCGGGCAGCTAACACGCCGAGCGTTTTTCCTCGAATTCATCCGGACCAAACGGCGCGTCTGGACGAATTGAGCCGATTTATCTATAAGCCGGCCATTCCGACAAAGAGCGCCGCGCGCCTTCGCAGGCATGCTCGTAGCGTTCTGACAGATTGAATTCGAGCATTTTGCCGAAGACGGGGTGATGACACTCCGCTTCGAGATGCTCTAGCCGAACACGACAGGGGTGCCATGGCTGGCCATTCGCAGTTTAAGAACATCATGCACCGCAAGGGCCGTCAGGACGCGGTGCGGTCGAAAATGTTTTCCAAGCTGGCGCGCGAAATCACCGTCGCCGCCAAGACCGGCACGCCCGACCCGGCGATGAACCCGCGGCTGCGCCTCGCGGTGCAGAACGCCAAGGCGGTGTCGATGCCGAAGGACAACATCCAGCGCGCCATCAACAAGGCGTCCGCCGGCGACGGCGAGAACTACGAGGCGGTGCGCTACGAGGGTTACGGCCCCGGCGGCGTGGCGCTGATCGTCGAGGCGCTGACCGACAACCGCAACCGTTCGGCCTCCAACGTCCGCGCCGCCTTCACCAAGGCAGGCGGGGCGCTCGGCGAAACCGGCTCGGTGTCGTTCATGTGGAACCGCGTCGGCGAAATCTACTACCCGGTTTCCGTCGGCGACGCCGACAAGGTCATGGAAGCCGCGATCGAGGCCGGCGCCGACGACGTGGAGTCGGACGAGGAGGGCCACACCATCTATTGCAGCTTCGAGAATCTCGGCGAAGTGTCGAAGTCGCTCGAAGCCTCGTTGGGCGAGGCCGAATCGGTCAAGCCGATCTGGCAGCCGCAGAACAACGTCCCGGTCGACGAAGAGCGGGCGCAGTCGCTGATGAAGCTGGTCGCGACCCTCGAGGACGACGACGACGTGCAGAGCGTCTACGCCAATTTCGAGGTCGACGACGAGACCATGGCCAAGCTCAGCGCGGCTTGACCGGTCGCGCCTACGACATGAGCGAGAAGCCGCTGGCCGTCATTCGCATCACCTACTGCACGCAATGCCAGTGGCTGCTGCGGGCCGGCTGGATGGCGCAGGAGCTGCTTTCGACCTTCGGCACCGATCTCGGCGAGGTGACGCTGGTGCCGGGCACCGGCGGCATCTTCACCGTTTCCTGCAACGATCAGGTGATCTGGGACCGCAAGCGGGACGGCGGCTTTCCGGAGGCGGCAAAGCTTAAGCAACTGGTGCGCGATGTGATCGACCCCGATCGCGATCTGGGGCACTCGGATCGCAAGGGTCACGTCTCCAAGGAACAGACGAAAGAAGACCCCGCCTGAGGCAGAGTCTTTCGTTCGCGAGGGCTTCTTTCAGAGCAAGGCGACAATGAAGCAGGCCATCGACACGATGGCGGTGACGGTGCGGACGTGGTTCCACATCACCCACTGGTTCAGATGGTTTGCCCATACGGCGGCGCCGTTGGCGCTCTCTGGATCGACGGCCGCGAGCGCGTCGTTGAGCGGCACATTGAAGACCAAGGTCACGAGCGGATTGCCGACGAAATAGATCACCGCGCCGGCAAGCAGCCAGTATGAGCCCGGCTGGCTCCAGCCGAAGAGGACGGCGGCAATCAGCACGAGGCAGATGAGGCCGGTGCCGAACAGCGCCGTCATGAAGGTCGGGGTGATCACCGTCACGTTGATCGAGTTCATCGCCGCGATGCCGCTCGGGACGGGCAGCCGGGCAAGCGCCGCCATGACGAAATTGGAAAAGGCGAAGAACACGCCGCCGACGACGCCGGAGCCGATAGCAGCGAGGAAGGTGAGGCTGGGAACAAGCTCGATCATCTCAGTTGCTCCAGATGCCGGTCGCGGCGGTTGCGTTTGCATAGGTGGAGAAGTCCTTCGGCTGACGGCCGAGCGCGCGCTGCACGCCATCGGTCAGCATCTCGTTGCGGCCATCGAGCACTTCGGTGAAGAGCTCGTTGAGCAGCCAGGCGAAGTCCGGCGGCAGGTCGTGCGCGGCCATCGCTTCGGTGAATTCGGCGTTTGAGATCTGCCGGTAGCTTATCTTACGGCCGGTCGCCCTGGCGATCTCGGCGACGGCATCGGCGAAGCTCAGCAGCCTCGGGCCGGTGAGCTCGTAGAG
>Ga0315336_1006372_pt1 | contig 12137 bp, 11 predicted proteins | sample ASW5metaG_FD_204512 | JGI IMG/M metagenome (GOLD analysis project Ga0315336, IMG submission 204512) | Ammonia-oxidizing marine archaeal communities from Monterey Bay, California, United States - ASW #5 | ecosystem: Environmental > Aquatic > Marine > Intertidal zone | place: USA: California...
CTGTCTTCCTGAGAAAGAGCCTCGTGCAGTGAGCTTCGTCCAGCGAGTATCAGGCCGAGATCGACTTGATACGCACTCGCGTGAGCCTCTGACGGTGACCGGTGTGCCGGTGGTAGTTCTTCCGGCGCTTGTACTTGTAGACGTGGATCTTCTTGGCCTTGACCAGCTCTTCGACTTCGGCCTCGACCGAAGCGCCGTCGAGCACGGGCGAGCCGATCTTGCCGTCGGCAAAAAGGACCTCGCCGAACGTCACTGTTGAGCCAGGCTCCATGCCGGTGCGCTCGATGAGGATCACGTCCCCCTCGGACACTCGGTACTGATGGCCACCGTCGCGGATGATCGCGTACACCACATTCTCCTGCATTGAAACCAGCCCGGCATGCTACCGCCGGCCAGGAAAGGAAACAAGGGGTGAAAGGGCTGGGTCTGGCGGCGGCCGGAAAAGTGCTTCCGCCAGCCGCGCGCCGCCAGCCTCCAGCCGCCCTACAGCGCTGCCGCCCGCTTCTGATCGAGTGGCACCACTCGGAACTCATCGCTCCGGAGTTCCTCTTCCACCCGGAGGACGACCGGCTTCTTGGCCTCCTTTTCCAGGGCGGTGAGGCGGTCCCGCTTCCGGTTCCACATGAATTCGGCGTTGTCCGAGTTCAGGAAGACCTCGAGACCCGCGTTCTTGCGGGCCAGCAGGAGCTTGATCTGGCGCACCAGGTTCAGCTCGAAGGTCTCCTGGGTGGCGACGTACCCGGCGCCACGGCAACCCGGGCAGCGGTGGAAGATCGAGTGGCGCAACGAGGGGCGCACCCGCTGGCGCGTCATCTCGATGGTGCCGAACGGCGAGATCCGGGCGACCTTGATCCGGGCCCGGTCGCTGCTGAGCGCGCTCTTGAATCCCCGCTCGATCGCACGGCGGCGCTTTTCAGTCCGCATGTCGATGAAGTCGACGACGATCACGCCGCCGAGGTCTCGCAGGCGGAGCTGGCGCGCGATCGCGTCGGCCGCCTCGAGGTTGATCTTGTACGCGGTCTCCTCGAGGTCTTCCTCGTCCCGGAAGCGCCCCGAGTTCACGTCGATCGCGACCAACGCCTCGGTCTGCTCGATCACGAGCGAGCCGCCCGACGGGAGTTCGACGCGGTGCGTGAAGAGCTCTCCGATCTCCTCCTCGATCCCGTACGCAGAGAAGAGCGGTCGCTCCCCCTCGTACAGCTTGACCTGCTTGGCGGCGCGGGGCGCGACCATCGCCAGGAACTCGCGCGCCCGACGTGCGCAGTCGTCCTCGTCGATGATGACTTCCCCCATCTCGGGGCCGTAGACGTCACGGATGGTCCGGATGACCAAGTCGCTCTCTCGGTAGAGGAGCTTGCCGAGGCCGCCGTTCTTGGCGTTCTTCTCGACCTGATCCCAGAGCTTCGTGAGGTACTTGTAGTCCTTCTGAAGGGCACGCTGCGTCTGTCCGACGCCCGCCGTCCGAACGATGAACCCGAGACCGTCCCGGGTGTCGAGCGAACCGAGGACCTTCTTCAGGCGATCTCGTTCCTTGCCGTCGTCGATCTTGCGGCTGACGCCCTTTCGATCGAGACCGGGCATGAGCACCAGGTACCGGCCGGGGAGGGAGACGTATGTGGTCAGCGTCGGCCCCTTGGTCCCGATGCCGTCCTTGGTGACCTGGACGATCACCTCCTGCCCCTTCTTGAGCATGTCGGAGATGCTGTTCTCGCGGCGGCGGCTCTCGTTCACCGGCGCGCGCGCGGGAGCGGGCGCGGGGGAGGATTCCTTCGCCTTCGAGGCGCCGCCCCGGCGAGAACCGCCGCGGCCGCGGCCGCCGCGGCGAGATCGCCGTGATCGTGTCGCACCGGCGTCTTCGCCGTCCGGAGTGTCCGCGTCGACCGGGTCGGCCCGGTTGCCGTCGACCTCCGGCACCTCCTCCTCCTGAACCGGCGCGTCGGCCACGTTGCCGTCGACGTCACCTGCTTCTCCCTCGTCGTCTTCGGCCGCCGCTTCGACGTCGGGCGTACCCGCGTCCTCTTCGTCCTCTTCGTCCTTGTCGGCCTCCGCGGAGACCTCGACGTCCTCGATGACCTCCTCGAGGTCGGCGCCGTCCGGGAGCTCCTCACCGTCGCCCGCCGCTTCTTCCGGCTCGTCGCGCGGCTCGTCGTGCTTTTCGGCGCGCGCCTCGGCCACGTCGTCACCCGGCTCCGCCCCGGCCTCGTCCTCCTCGGACGCGTCGACGTCCTCCGGAGCCTCTTCGGCTCCCTTGGTCGCGGCCTTCGCGCTGCGCTTCCGCGTGGTCTTCTTCTTCGCCTTGGCGGCCTTCGCCTCGGCGGCTTCGTTTGCGGCTTCTTCGGCCGCCTCCTTGGCGGCTTCCGCCGCGAGCCGGCCACGCTCGAAGATGTCGGAATCGATCACGTCGGAGACATGCAGGAACCCGTGCCGGGTCCCGCCGAAGTCGATGAATGCGGCACCGATGGACGGCTCCACGTTGGTGACCCGTCCCTTGTAGACGTTGCCGAGAACTGACTCGACCGACATCCGCTCGACGTAGTACTCGTCGAGGATGCTCCCCTCGACAATCGCGACTCGGACCTCCTCCGGCTCGCTCGCGTTGATCAGCATCTTCCGCGACATGTGCGCTCCTCGACCCGTGCGGGGCCGCACGGCCGGGAACTCCGTCTGGCGTGAAGGGGATGGGAACCGCGCCTCAGCCGCTCGACCGCTCGACCTCTCGACCTCTCAACAAGGATCGGGAACGCTCCCCCCTCTCAACGGGGGAGACCGCTCCGTTCGCTGTCTTGGATCGATTCGACCGCTGGTGCGGTGTGCGCTTCACTCCTCGAAAGGGGTCCCATCGCGGGCCGCGAGTCACCTCGCAGCACTCCGTTCACGTGACAGAGCTCCGAACCGTCCTGTTCGTTTCGGTTGTCGGGCTCATGCGTCCGGCGCGGCGAGCCTCATGGCCCGGGCGCGGGACGCGCCGTCTGGTTTATTCCGTATCGCCGTGCCGAGCGCGACTCTCGCACGCTGCATGGCGCACCGAATCTAGGCCTCCCCCACGCCGTGCGAAAGAGAAACCCGCCCGAGACGACCCATCTCCCGGCCTCCGCGGTGCTTGCGCACGCGAGGACCGGGAGATGGTCGCGGTGCCCTGCGGCTCCGCACCCCCCGTAGGGGACCTTTTTAGGGCTCAGAGCCCGTCCGCTTCCGCGGGCTCCTCCGTAACGTCGAGCCCACCGATGATCTCTTCCCACTCCTCCTGGCTGCGAGAGTTCGTCTCGGCCAACATGGAGTCGAGATGATCCTGGCTCTGTGCCGAGCCGCGGATGATCGTCGGGGTCAGGAACACCAGCAGATTGCTGTGAAGCTCGCTCTCCTGATTACGCCGGAAGAAGAACCCGACGAGCGGGAGGTCACCCAACCACGGCACCTTGTCGACGATCTTCGACACACGATCGCTGACCAGCCCACCGATCACGCCGGTCTGACCGCTCTCGAGCATCATGTTCGTGACGACCGTTTGCGAGGTGATCTGCGGGAGTGAGATCCCCGCCCCACCGCTCTGGAACAGATTGAATCCGTCCAGGGTCGGATCGCTGGTCCCGGACAGGAACTTCGCCTGCGGGATCACGGTCATGAGGATCTTGTTCGTGCCCGGCACGACGTGCGGGATGATCAGCAGCTGGAAGCCGGTCTCGACCGGAGAGTTCTCCGCCTCCTTGATGGAGAACGCGAGCCCGCCCGCCTGGTTCGTCGCCGCCGCCGTCTCCGCATAGCGGATGATGTCGCCGACGAAGACCGTAGCCTCCTGGTGATCGAGCGTAATCAGCTTCGGCGCCTGGACCACATCCACCGAGTTGGTGTTCTGGTTCAGCCGCACCGCGAGCCGGACGTTCCGGAAGTCGAGCAACCCGGTCTTGAGCGTCAGGTCGTCGACGAACGCGCCCCCGAAGGGACCCTTCGCGAAGTTCTGCTGATCGTCGGTGGAGCTCGGGAAGATGTCGTCGTCGAAACCACCCGGTCCGAGGTTGAACGGGACCTTCGACGGAATCGCCGCCCCATTGAACGTCGCGGTCAGGTTCTCGACTCCGAACGCCAGGTCGAGACCGTTCGACTCGGAGGTCGTGACGAACTTGACGTCGATGAAGATCTCCGCCGGCTCGACATCGAGCCGCTCGACGACCTCCTCGATCCGATCGAGGACCGGCTTGGTGTCCTTGATGAAGATCGCGTTCTGACGATCGAAGTAGTCGAGCTCACCGTTGATGGAGAGGTGCTTACGCAGCGCTCCGAGCAAGGGGAAGTCGATGTTCGGATCGTTGGTCGGCGCGGTCGGCTCACCCACCGCGAAGTCCGTCTTGATGTGCGCGACGTACGTGGCACGCGGACGGAGATAGCGAAGCTCGACGACTCGCGTCTCGAGCTGCTCCGTCAGCGCGGCCCCGGTGACGATGCGCAGCACCGCGTGGTCTTCGTCGACGACGTGGAACCCGAGCGTCTTGACGACCGAATCGAGCGCCACGCGCCACGGACGGTCGTTCATCTTCATCGTGACCAGCCCCGTGACATCCGGCGCGATGACGATGTTCGCCCCCGCCTGCGTCGCGATCGACTGGATCACGTTACGGATGTCCTCGTCCTGGAACTCGATGCTCACGCGCGGAGGCTTCTCCACTCGGAACACGCGCCCCCGGCTCTCGGAGACGATACAGCCGGCGTTCTCGGCGATGAGCCAGAGCGCCTCGCGCCAGGGCACACCGGAGAACGCGATCGTGACCCGGGCTTCGACACCCGGGGCCAACAGGATATTCGCGCCGGACCGGTCGTGGATCAGTCGCAGCACATCCCCGAGAGGCCGTTCCGCCACGTCCAATGTGATCGTGGCAGCCTCATCGATAGTGCTGTGGACGGGTTCGCCCGTCCCGAAGATCTGAGCCTCGGCGGTCGACACAAGGATCGACAGGATTGGGGCGGCGCAAAGCGCCGACCACGCGAAACGGGCCGCGTTGGACCGCATCCGATTTCCTCCACTCTCTTCTCCCGGACCCGATCTTGCGGGACCCAGGAGGAATCACTTGGAAACGATAGTCCGCGTTCCGCCGTCAGCGGGACCTCGCGAGAACCACACCCCGATACTCAAACTCGATTCGATCGGAGGCGATGAGATGGATGAGCAGATCCTCTTCGAGGGCGTCGCCCTCGCTCAGGACCTTCCCGTTCACCACGACTACGGAGCGGGCGGCAGCCACGATGGCGCCCCCGATCTCGATCTCTTTCCGGTGGAAATCGAGCGCCGTCTCGGCCTCGAAGGCCGTCCGCTCGATCCGGTTCAACAGGGCGACCGACTTCGCGTCGAGCTTCGCCGACTCGATCCGGCCGTTGATGACCGAGTACTTCGCGATGACGGCCTCGAAGTTCGAGTCCGCCGCCATGCGGAGCATCTCGTCATGAAAGTGCTGCAGGTCCTGAACGGTCACCGCGTTTCCGCTGGGACCTCGATCGGTCAGCGATCGGATCACCGGCATCACGTCGCGCTCGATCTTTCGACGCAGCGCGTGATCGCTGATGTCATTGGCCGCGACTGCCGCCTCGACCTCTGTCTTCAGCGAGAAGAGGATGGAGTCGATCTCGTTGTCGATCTCCATGCGGCGAATGAAGTTCAGGCCGGGCGCCGCGAGCGACGCGATCTTCTGCTCCAGTGACTCCGCACGCTCGACGAAGCCGGCGACCATGATCTGTTGATCCGCGTACGGCAGACCACCCTCGCCCTCGTCGACGATGCGACGGCGCGGATCGACGAACGGGTCGCGACGCAGGGGATTCGGGACGTACGTGTACCGCTCGACCCGGATCTCGGATCGACGGGAGATGATCTCGTCCCACAGCGACTCACGGCGACGATCGTAGTTGTGGATCGTGGTCGACAGCTCCGACGGGTCGTCGTGACCGCGATACGCGTAAGTCTCCAGCGCGACCGAGATCTCGTGCACGACTTCGTCGCGCGTCATCTCCTCATCCCAGTCGCCGTACTTGATCTGCAGAGAGGTCACGCGGACGAACCGCTCCCACCCCTCGCAGGCGGCCAGGAACTGCAGGAACCGGTCGAGGTTCGCGGTCATCTCGAGCTTGTAGATGACCTTGTCGAAGACGTCCTTCTTCTTGCTGCGGTCCTTCTCCGGCTTCAGCGACGAAATGTCGACGCCGGAGTCGATGGAGAAGTCGTGCAGCTTGTTGACGAACTCGTTCACCTCCTTGGTGTCAGGGAGGATCTTCACCAGCTCGCCGACGTTCTCGCGCAGGCAGATGACATCGGTCTCGAGCGCCGGGATCCGCTTGATCTTGATCTCGGCCATCTGGATCTGCTTGTTGACGTTCGCCTGCTCGTCGCGCGCTTCCGTGTACTTGCCGTAGGACCAGTACCCGAAGCCACCCGCGCCCCCGACCGTGAGGACGTAGCCGAGCGCGAGGAGGATTCCGTGCTTCTTCATTTCGATCACGATCGCCTCCTGATCACTTCCTGGGTGCCGGCGCGGGCTTGGCCGCCGCCTTGGTCTGGGGGTTCGGATCTTCGAGCGTCAGAGAGGCTTCGAATTCCCACGCGGCCGACGGCTCGAAGTCGTCGTCGTGGACGACCTTTCCTTCGGGAACCGAGATGCCGTTGAACTCCGTAAAGAACGGAGGTGTCTTCAGGTCGGAGTTGAAGTCGGACAGTCGCTTCAGTCGCGCCGTCGCCGACTTCCCCTTGATCCGGAGACCACGGCTCCGCGCGTCGTTCATTGCGACGTTCAGCTCCTGCATCCAAACCGTGTGTCGGTCTTCCTGCTCCGGAGAGTCGACGAGCGACGCGAGCTGGTCGATCTTCTTCGTCCAGAGGACGCGACTCGAGCTGAAGTCCCGGATGTGGTCCATCCGAGCCGTGTACTCTTTCTTCTCCTTCTCGAGAGTGTCGCAGTAGGCCGCCATCGGCTTCTTGCTCTCGTGAATCTCCTTCGCGTTCTCCACGTCGGAGCGAGCGCCACCGACGACGCCGAACCAGACGTAGGCACACGCCGATGCGGTGGAGAAGAAGAGCGCCACCAGGCCCACCGTGGCCAGGAACTTTGCTGGCGCGGTTCGTTCGGCCCGACGATGTTCCGCCGGCAACAGGTCGATGGTGATCATCGTGACCCTCCCTTCCTGGCGCGCGACGCGAGGCCGACGGCCACCGCGAGCTGCGCCGAGTTCTCGGTCAGCATCTCCGCGTCGACGACGTCGCCGTCGACCGAAAGCCCGGAAACCGGTGACCAATGGGTGGTCGTTCGCTCGAAAGTGCGCTCGAGGACCTGCTCGAGCTGCGGCGTCCGCGACCCTCCGCCCGAGAGGTAGACGTTCTCGACGCGTTCACCGTCCTGGCGGTCTTCGTAGTAGTCGAGCGACAGTTGGACCTCGTTTGCCAGCTCGTCCACCGAATGCGACAGGGCCTTGGTGACGTCTTCGAGTCGATCGCCCGGGTCGCGCTTCAAGCTCTCCGCAGCGGCCGGCTCGACTCCGAGCCCCTTGCCGACGGCCACCGCGAAGTCCTCACCACCGAGGTACACCTCACGGGTGAACCGCGGCTCGTGTCCCTTCACGACGGTGACGGTCGTCTTCGCCGCGCCGATATCGATCAGTGCGGAAACTCGCGAACCGAGCGACGTGTCGGAGTTGGAGCGCGCCACGAACTCGAACGCGTTGCCGACCGCGAACGGGTCGACGTCGATCAACGCCGGCTCCAGGCCGGCCGACTTCAGGAGCTTGATCCTCGACTCGATGACGTCCTTCTTCGACGCGACGAGAAGGACCTTCATCTCCCCCTCCTTCGTGCCGCCAGACGCGAGCTTCATGCAGTCGATCTGGACCTCGTCAAGGTCGAACGGGATGTACTTGTCCGCCTCGAATCGAACCGCCGAATGGAGATTCGCCTCCGGGACGTCGACCATCGGAAGGAAGCGCACGATGACCGAGCGGCCCGACACGGAGGTCGCGCAACGTTTGGTCTGAAAGTCGCACGCCTTGAGGAGATCTGAGAGCGCGTCCGCCGGATCGGCGCCGCGCGGAATCTCGACTTGACCGTAACCAGTGCAGACGAGCTCGTCGGATTGCTGGGTCAGCTCGATCGCCTTGATCGAGTCACTTCCCACATCGACGCCGAGCAGCGTCCTGCGCTTGGAGATGAACACCATGGTGGCTCCGTCCGCGTGTCGGGCGCATGGCAGATTGCGCCTCGGATGCGAAGCCTTATCGGCGACCCGACCGGCCCGCCTTGAGTCGGAGATCGGATTCTGTTCGGCGGCGCGCCGGCCAGCGTCTCAGGTGTGGACGTGGCGAGCCAAACGGCTCCCCGCCATGGATCGAGCGCCCGTTCATTCGGGTCGGCGTCACCACCCGCCCGAAGGGCGGACAAGTAGGTCACGCCCTCCGCCCGAATCCCCAGCGAAGAGCAGATCGAGGCGCCGGGGACGGGAGGGGGCGATTCCGAGCGACTTGTGCCTAGCCCTCTCCGACTCCAGCGAACCCACCGACTTTGCAGCGAGAGACCGGAGCTGGAATCGTCCCCTCCCGTCTCCGGCGCCGGAGGAGCTAGCCGGAGCCCATCTCGCCGAAACCGTCCTTGATCAGCGCCGCGACGACGTCGACGAGCGCCTCGGCGTCGTCACCTTCCGCACGCAGGCTCATCTCCATGCCTTGGGAGGCACAGAGGGTCATGAGATGCATGATCGACCGGCCGTCTACCTCGCGCCCGTCGACACCCACGGCCAGCGAGGATTGATGGCGATTCGCGGCCTCGACGATCATTGCGATCGGGCGCGCGTGAAGGCCTTGCGGGTTCGGAACGACGACGCGGCGTGTGTGGACAGCCACGGGAAGAGCGACTACTCGCCGAACTCCTTGAACAACCCGGCGGCATCCGAAGCGCTCTTCGAGGTGCGCAGGAAGCGCAAGAAATCGGAGTCGCGTACGAGCGTCGAGAGCCAGCGGAGGATCTGGAGGTGGTTCTCCGCCTGCGCGACCGGCGAGGCCAACAGGAGGAAGAGGTCGCACGGCTCGCCGTCGACCGCGTCGTAGTCGAGCTTCGACTTGGTGACACCCACGGCCGTGATGGTCGACTCCACCGCGTTGTTCTTGACGTGGGGAATCGCCACGCCGGCGCCGATGCCCGTGCTTCCGAGCTTCTCGCGTGCCTGGATGGCCTTTTGGACCTTGGCGCGAGCCCCCTCGTCCATCTTGCCCGCGGCCACGGTGAGATCGAGCAGCTCGTTGATCACCTCGTCCTTCGTCGTGCAGTCGAGGCTGACCGCGATCGTCGAGGCGTCGAACAGCTTCCAGAAGTCACTCACTTGTTGAGTTCCTCGTCGATGATGTCTTCGTAGGTCAACTCGGCTTCGTCGAGCGATTCGTCCGGGGCGACGGTCTCCTCGCCGGCCATGCTCTCACCCTGATGATGCTTGCGTCGCCCGGCGAGCTTACGCAACTGCTGCGAAACCTTGTCCATCACCAGGTCGATCGCGGCGCGCGGTTCGGCGTGTCGCTCGCGCCCGACCACCACGTTCCCCTTGTGACCGCTGACGATCACTTCGACCAGGAAGTCGTCGTGCTCCTTGTCGACGACAACGTCGACCCGCACGTCCTGCTTGAGGAACTTTGTCACTCGCTCGGCCTTGTCGCGCGCATACTCCGCCACCTCGTCCGTGACGTGAATGTGGCGATTCGTGATCTCGACGTTCAAGGCGACGCTCCCAGTTCGGCCGAATCGCAGGAAGTGCCCCCGATTTCACACCTTGGGTCGATCAGAGACGAACCCATCGGGGGAGTCAATAATCGACCCTCCACAAAACGAGCCCGTGGCCGGGAGCCGCCGCCGGACCGACGGCGCGGTCCGCCGTCGCGAGGATGCGAGCCGCCTCTCGGGGCGTGTCCTTACCGCTTCCGACGCGCAGCAACTGGCCGACGAGCGCACGCACCATGTGCCGCAGAAACCCGTCCGCGGTGGCGAAGAACCGCAGTTCGTCCCTCGCCTGGAGGACGCGCAGCGCCATCAGCGTCCGGATCGTGCTCTTTTCCGGTGGGACGCTGGTGGCGAATGACCGGAAGTCGTGACGACCGACGAGGAACCGTGCCGCTTCGCGCATCGCGGCGAGATCGGGTACGTCGCGCAGATGCAGGGCGCGCCGCCGGAGCGGGTCGCGCTCGGGCGCCACGTACGCGCGATAGACGTACGTCTTGCGGCGCACAGAGAAGCGAGCGTGAAATCCGGAAGGCTGGTCACTCGCCGCTCGCACCGCCACGTCTTCTGGCAAGTTCGCGTTCAACGCGCGGACGAGCGTCTCCGGCGCCAGACGGCAGTCGGTCTCGAACGAGCAGACCTGACCGCACGCGTGCACCCCGGCGTCCGTACGACCAGAGCCGGCGACCGGCGCCGCCTCCTTCGTGACCGCTCGGACGGCGTCCTCCATCACGCCCTGAACGGTGCGCCCGGCGGACTGTCGTTGCCAGCCCTGAAACGCCGCTCCGTCATACGCGAGCACCAGCTTGACGCACCGCCGCATCAGAGGGAGTCAGTACTCTCGACGCTGTCGCGACGACGGAATGTTCATCATCTTGCGGTACTTCGTCACCGTCCGCCGCGCGATCTCGAGCCCGACCTTCTTGAGCTCCTTGACGATGTCCTCGTCGGACAACGGCTTCGCCTTGTCCTCTCGATCGATGATCTCCTGGACCTTCTGCCGCACCGAATCTCGCGACTCCGAACCCGCCGCCTCACCCCCCGGCGCGGCGCCGGTAAAGAAGTGCTTGAGTGAGAACACGCCGCGCGGCATTTGCATCCACTTGTCGGAGATCGCGCGGCTGACCGTCGAGACATGGAGACCGAGTTCGTCCGCGACGTCGCGCATCTTCAGCGGTCGGAGCGGCCCGTAGTCGAGGAACTCGCGCTGATGCCCGATGATCTCGACCGCGACGCGCATCAAGGTGTTCTTGCGCTGTTCGATCGCCTCGATCAGGAACCGCGCGCGATCGAGCTTTCCCTTCAACTCGCGGCGCGCCTTTCCCTTCATCCCCCCCTCACGGGAGAGCGACACGTATTCGGGGCTGACGGAGACGGTCGGATAGAAGTCGTCCTCGAGTCGAACCTCCCACTTGTCTTCGACCTTCTCCACGACGATGTCCGGACGCACGGGAACCACCACGTCCTCGCGGAACAACCGGCCCGGTGGCGGCGAGAGGATCTCCCGCAGATCGTCCATCGCGAGCTTGACCCCCTCGACGTCAGCACCGGTCTCGCGCGCGATCTTCGGCAGCCGGTTCTCGCGCCAGTCCTCGAGATGATCGCCGACGATCTTCTGGTGAAGCTCATAGCGTGCGTGGCCGGGATCGAGCTGCATGAGGAAGCACTCGCGGATGTCGCGCGCCGCGACCCCGACCGGCTCGAGCATCTTCAGGAACTCGTGCGCCGCTCGCGCATGCTCGAGCGTGAACTCCTCGTCGTACGGGATCAGGATCTCTTCGACCGGCTCCCGGAGGAAGCCGCTGTCATCGAGGTGCCGGACGAGAATCTCCGCGAAGCCCCGCACTCCCTTCTCGAGATTCGCGAACGAGAGCTGCTCGAGGAGGTGGTCGCCGAGCGTGCCGGGGCCCTCCGGCGCGTTCGCCATCGCCTCCATCTTCGCGTCGCGCTCGCCGTCACCGCGCACCCGGGGGCGCAGCGCCTCCTGATAGCCGGTCATCCGCTCGAGCTCGGCGCCGATCCGCTCGCTGACCTCTTCGCCGGCGAGCTCCTTGCCGTTCGCCTCGGTCGGACTGTCGACGCGCGCCGGCTCGACGTCGAGCGTCTCGTTCTCCGCGCACTCCTGACGGATCAACTCGATCAGCTCGTGCGCGGGGAGCTGCAGAATCTCGATCCGCTGGATGAGCTGCGGAGACAGCTTGAGCTGCATCTCCGGACGCTGACTGAGGGAGAGGTCGAGTCTCATGACTCTGCCTCCAGCGAACGACGACCCGTCAATGCTTCGGCGAGGACGGATGCGTTGGCGTATTCGATCGACGAACCGGCCGGCAAGCCTCGCGCGATTCGGGTGACCTTCACGGCCGACTTCTCGAGGGCCCGCGCGACCAGCAGCGCAGTGCCGTCCCCTTCG
>Ga0315336_1006373_pt1 | contig 12137 bp, 7 predicted proteins | sample ASW5metaG_FD_204512 | JGI IMG/M metagenome (GOLD analysis project Ga0315336, IMG submission 204512) | Ammonia-oxidizing marine archaeal communities from Monterey Bay, California, United States - ASW #5 | ecosystem: Environmental > Aquatic > Marine > Intertidal zone | place: USA: California...
TAGGAGCGGTCTTTTTCCCGGTAGGAGGTTCGAGTCATGAAAAAGTTTTTCATGGCATCTTTGGTACTGGGGCTGAGCCTGGTCGTGGGGCACCTGGGCGTTGCGGGTCCGTTAGCTTGCGTCGACAAGAGCGGCGACTCCAACGGCGATAACGCGCTGGACCTTTCCGATGCCGTCTACCTCTTGGGCCACCTCTTCCAGGGCGGCTCCGATCCGGTGCCACGCTGCCCGCCTGCTGGCGGGCCGGAGGTCTGCGACGGCCTCGGCGTCGACGAAGACGGGGATGGCCTCACCGACTGTGCCGATGATGACTGTCAGACGGGTACCCCCCCCTACTTTTTGACGACTTTAATACTGGGACCTTCGACACCAACGTATGGAATGTCTCGCAAGGCACGACAGGAGTGATCGAACTGGTCGATTACGGTGGCGGTGATTTTGCCGTTCGAATGTCCAATGACTATGTGCTTCCGGAGGATACCTGGTCAGCGTTCTTCGACACGAACGGCAAAGTGTCCTTCGATCGGACGTTGAATCTTTGTGTCACTTTTACCATCTGGGGCGACCCCTCCATCGAGTACGTTGCCTTGCCAGGGGACTTGGGAGGGCCAAGAGTTTATCCGAGTCATGGGGTTTCCTGGGCCGGGGGCTTTCAGCTGTCGAGTTGCTTGGATGCGCAGCAGTTCTTTAACGCCATGGAAGCATCCTTCGGCGGTTTGAACCTGCCCCTCGACGTTACCTTGGCGCCTACCAACGCTCCCGCTCTGGAAGAGAACTGCGCCGGCCACGGAATAGGCCCAAGGGCCGTGGCTTCTCAGGCCCTATCGGACCATCTGAGAATGGCCACTTCGAAAGCGACCGGCGCGGTGGTGAAAATAACGCTCGACAACACCCAGGGGGCCAAGCTGCAATGGCGTCCGGTAGATCTATCCATGCCTTGGAATGAGGAAGCCAATACGCTAGGAACGGGACCGAGCATGACCGCCACGGGTATTGTTGTTGGCTTTGCACCGTGGGGTGCCGCGACGGTCGTCGATGATGTTATTGTCGAAAATGACAACAATCTGTTGTGTCCATAGCAAGAGCACCTAGACACAACAAGAATCGCATCGGAACCATCCACAGGGGTTTCATCTTCCCATGAACGATCAACGTTTGCCTCGGTTCAGCGTTTGCTGCACTGCATTGTGCATCACTCTGATATCGGCTTATGGATTGGGGGAGGACATACGCAAGCACTCCCATCATTTCAATCTTCCGGGAGGGGACATCTCGCCTTGGGTTTTCGTTCCCGCGGACAACGTCAAGGAAGTCTCCACGACGCACAGCCCCGGGCTGGTGACTGTCTGGGAGGCAGGAAAAGGCGAGGACATCAAAGGTATTCTCGAGGAGCCGATTCGACTGGATGAGTATGATGGCCCCTGGGAATTCCAGCTGGCTTTCTCGCAGAATTTCTCGGCCCTGGCCGGCTTGACCACCCAGGCCATCGGCATCAACGTCGTCGTCACTTTTTCCGATCCCTCCACATGGCCTTCGGATCGGACAGAGCTACCGGCTGACGCGCGGTCGGTTCAACTGTTCGTCGTCAATCTTGCCAAGATGCCCCAGTTCGCCCCTTACCCTCACGACTACTCCTTCTTCGTCTGGGGCCGGGGCAACTTGCATCATACCCTGACCGGGAACTGGAACATTCCGTCCGTCTGGATCGGCGATGGTGCGCAATACGGCGGCCCGGCAAGCAATCAGGTCTTTTTTCGTTTTGCTGTGAACGATTCCGATTCGCAGCACGCGTCTCTGACAACCTTGTCGCTCGGGATCAAGTTCGATCCGCAGCATGGTTGGAACACGCGCGCCTTCCATACCGGGGAGTTTGGGAGCGTGACCGGTATCTGGCAGATAGGCCCCATCCTCTCCTGCGACCGATGGATTCCTGACGAGCTTTGCGCAAATCTACCACGTGCAAAAGGACCGCATCCGATCTGGATGGGGAATCAGCCTGGCAACTACGCGAAGAACTGGGTCCCGGTAGAAAGCAGGAAACCCGAGCAACCGTCCCCCGCACATCCCTACTATATCGACTACTGCGTATTTCTCCGCTCTCGTCCCATTCCGTTCGAGCAGTATTCCGACGATTTCAACATTCGTGGATTCATGGGGCAATGGATCACTCAGGAACAATCGACCTTGATAGAAACGTATTCTCATCCTGGTTACATGACCTGGACACTCCTGGGACCCAGCCTTGCCACCGGAATCGCTCCTGTCGGTGGCGATTTGTTGAATCTGGACATCTACGAACCGCCCTGGGAAATGGAAGTCTGTTTCTCCAGTCCGGACGACACGATTCCGTGGAACTTCTTCATGAACTTTCAGATGAAGACGAATAAGGGACGAAAGTTTGCCTGGCATCCGGGCGTCCAGAACCTTCCCGATGAGAAGCGACACGCTTATGTGAACCACGGATTTTCTTATGGATTTACTACTTCACCACCGAGCAATGCGTTCCACGTTGAATTTCCGGAGCCTGTTCCCGAGGAAATACTGCGACACAAGCCCTTGTACATGCTTCTTCAGTGGCTGGATCGCCAGCATGTGCGGGTAGGATTCAAAGCTTTGCCGGACGACCCATGGCATTTCTCGGAAATCTATGATTACTCCGTGAATTTTCAGGATGGTGAAGAGCTTGACGGGAATTTCATCCAGGCCGATTGGACGACAAGTACAGGAAAAGACTGGGGCGGCATGGAGGGATGTCCCATCTATCAACAGATACTCATCGACTACGTTGACTATCGATACGGAACAACATCAGAAGATGTAACTTCAGAAGCTGCCGAACCACGACCGGCTGCAGAGGCGCCTCTCTCCTTGGAGCCAATCCTGCCGCCGGGTGACACCTACGAGGCCACCGTTCCAGACACCCTGGACCTTGCTGAAAGAGCGAGGCTTTCCGTCCACAACCTCACATCGAACATTGAACCGGAAAAGTTCTATGCGGTGTACCAAAGCTATCCCATCTATGAGAAGCCCGATTCACCTGCTGGACTGACCTGGACCATCACGGTCAAGAACGCACGCACGCTTCCTTATCTCAGGACCATGTGCGGCAGTGATGAAAATATCGATGTCGAGCGCAACATCATGAAAGCTTTGCTTTCCGAGGTCGCTGCGGATGGAGTCATGTACTATCCATTCGGAGGACACAGCGCACCGGAAGGCACCGCCTATCCTGTCGTCAACGGCCTGATGGCCCTCGCGGTAAAGGCATGGCACGAGCGCGATGGAAATCCTGCCTGGGATGAACACTTCCGCAGCTTGTGTAGGGGTTTGAAGAAGATGGCCATCCGTGTCGAAGATCGCGCCTATTATCCCCCGGAATCCGGCTTTCGGAGCGACGGCACGTGGCACTGGAACACCCGGGGAGAGGCGAAAATTCCCTACACCCCACCGGAAGAGCCTCACCTGGATTGGCAGGGCCTCGAGGGGGCGGTCAAATGGGAACACTCCCATGGCCTACGGGCGCTCGTGAAAGATTACGTCGACCATGACGATCGGGACTCCCTGGAACTCGCTCGCGCCTTGACACGTTTCTGCCTCAAGGAAACGCTCTGGGAAGACACGTCGAAATTGAAGTTTCCAGGTTTCGAGCACGGCTTCTTCGCGGGCCACTTCCATGGAAATGTGACAGCGCTCCACGCGCTGCTGGAGTACGCCCTGGCCACGAATGACAATCGTTTGAAACAAATCGTACGCGAAGGATACGACCACGGCCGACAGATCGGCGTTGTCCGGATGGGATGGTTCCCCTGCTGGTACCTCGGGGACAAGTACCATCGCCCAGGGTTCGCGGCGATCAACGAAGCCTGCGGGGCGTCCGACATGTTGCTGCTTGCTGTGAAACTGACCGATGCGGGTCTGGGGGATTACTGGGATGACGTGGACACGATCATTCGCAATCACCTGACTGAAATGCAGGCTACGGACATGGATCTCATGAATCCAACGGGTAACGAAAGTTATAAAGAAAAGCTGAGTTGCTTTGTTGGAGGATTCGGCGATGGGGGGCCAACCGGTCTTACGCGGGGTATCAACGGATGCTGTTCCGCCAACGGCGCCATGGGACTTTATTATGCCTGGCATGGAATCACGAGGTTCGATCGAGGTGTCGCCACGGTCAACCTGTTCCTGAATCGATCTTCTCGATGGATGGACATCGACAGCTACCTACCCTACGAAGGAAAGGTCGTTCTGCGCAACAAGCTCGCTCATACGGCGCTTGTCAGAATACCAGGCTGGATCGATAGGAATTCTGTAGAGGTTCTGCGCAATGATGCGAAAACGGAGTGTCGAATTTCCGGAAACTACATCCACCTGGGACATCTACTTCCTGGTGAAATACTCACAGTGAACTTCCAGGTCGAAGAGGGTGCGGATCAATATTCCATCGCGGGTAAGGAATATACGATGACCTATCGCGGAAGCACCGTGACGGACATATCCCCCAGGCAAACAGGGGACAAGATCTACCCGTATTATACGAAAAAGGGGATGGGCTCAAAAAGCGCACCCTTAAGGAAAGTAACGCGATTTGCGGCCAAGAAAGTTCTATCCCTACAATAAAACCCCAACTAACTCAAGTTGACTGAGTTCTTTTAGCGAATCAATAGCGAATAGTGAATGTATCGGCCGCAGCATCATAACCCGAAGCGTTAGCGAGGCCTCGCTGACGCTTCGGGTTACGTTATTCATTGCGTATGTTCAGTTCAGTGTTCACTAGCTAAGCGGCCCGCGGCGGATCAACTCGGCCACTTCGGCCGCCTCGTGAGATGCGCAGTAGACGTCACGCGGTTCGACCGAATCACCAATGTTGTAAATCTCCAGCTCGGGGTCTCCGGCGATCAAAGCGTCGTAGAGACGATTGTCGGACACCCGGCCACCGACTACGACGCTGCCCACATCTTCCATCTGCTCGACCTTGGCGTGGCTCTGAATCAGCACGGAGCCTTCCTGCACCTCTTCGACAGTAGACTCGGGGCGAAGGTGGATCGTCGGTAACTGCTGGAGCGCCATCATCAACAGATCGCGGCCCGGGGAGAGCTTGTCTTCCGAAAAGACTTTACCCGGCTCGACTACGTGTACTTCGGCGCCACGGCCGGCGATGTAAAGCGCCAAGAAGCAGCTTTCCGAATCGCCGCCAATGATGACGACCTTGTCCTCCCAATCATCGTCCGGGCGATCCAAAGCCGAGAACAGGTCAAACGTGCGGGGACTCCCCTTGAACGGGCAAAAGGGAATTCCCCCGAGCGCTCCGGTGGCCACGACCACGGCGTCCGGGTCGATTCTCTTGACCGTCCCCGGGTCTGCCTTGGTGCTCAACCTGACATCTACTCCAAGCTTGTCCATCTGCCGTGTGAGATACTGGACCAGGTACCCGTAGTCTGCCGCGACCCGTGACGAGTAGCGCATCTGGCCGCCCAGTTCGTCCTCAGCCTCCAGCAGGTGGACCTGGTTGCCTTGCTCGGCAAGAATGCGCGCGGCATGCATACCGGCGGGCCCACCGCCGACGACCACAACGTTTCGTTTTTTGTGGGCAGGGCGGATCCGCCGCTGCCTTTCAAAGGCCGAGTGGGGGTTAGCGGCGCATCCCACGGGAGCATTGATCTCCAACAGGTTGGTGCAGTGGTGGCAGGCGATGCAGGGGATAATCTCGTCGGCGCGGTCCTCTTTCAGTTTGGCGACGTAATGCGGATCGGCATGGAAGGCGCGGCTGAGCGAGATGAAGTCGAGCCCCTCGCGGCGCAAGACCTCGTTGGCAAATTCCGGGTCATTGAGGCGCTGCGCCACGCTGACCGGAACACTGTCCCCGACCGCCTTTTTGATGGCTGCGGCGTTCCTGACAAATCCTCCCTTGGGTGCCTCGGGGCCCTGGATGATCATCTCGAAACTTTCGTAGATGCCGCCCGAGACGTCGATCAGATCGATGCCCGCATCGGCCAGGCGTTTGCAAAAGTCCGTTGTATCTTCAAGTGTGAGTCCACCATCGATGTACTCTTCGGCCGACAACCGGTAGCCGATGGCAAAGTCCGGTCCCACGACCTTTCTCACTGCTGCCAACAATTCCAGCGCAAAGGTGGCCCGCTTCTCGCGCGAGCCCCCGTACTTGTCGGTTCGTTTGTTGCTGTAGGGCGAAAGGAATTGACTCAGCAGATAACCATGGGCGCCGTGCAGGTGCACCATGTCCATTCCAGCTTCCACCACCCGCCCAGCTGCGGCGACGAATTGCCCGACGACGTCCTTGATGTCGTCGTGCGTCATCCTCCGGGGCGTCGGCGGCGGTTCGAGTACTTTGCAGCGGACCACCGACGGCGCTATCGGTTGCCGCAGGGACATGTAGGAGGGCGTTTCACGGCCCCCCATATAAAGCTCCAGGCCCACCCTGGCACCCTGCGCGTGCAGTGAGTCGGCCACTCGCTTCAGGCCCGGGATCACATGGTCTCCGTGACAACCCACCTGATAGAGATGGCCCATGCCACGTGTGTCGACGTAAGTCGATTCCACCTGGATCAGTCCGGCGCCGCCCTTGGCCCTCTCCGTCAAATAGTCGATATACCGCTGACCGATACTGCCATCGCGGTTTGCCAGGCTTTTTTCCATCGGCCCCGTGATGATACGCGTAGGTAGCGTCATCGACCCAATACGCCCCTCGCGGAGCAACATGTCGTATGGCATACCGAGGTCTCCTTAACAGTCCGCCCGAGAAGTTGTTAACAGTCCGTTGAAGAAGTGCTTCGTTGCGAGAACCGAGCAGTTTCCGCCAAGGCTCAAGGAGCAAAACACAGGCGATATAGGAGATATCGCCGAGTATTTGCGACGCAGCGATGGGCGAAAAGGGCCGGTTCTCGTCGAATTCGACTTCTTCAACGGGCTGTTATCTATTGGCGCCTTTACTACGTTTGACCAGCACATCGTGCAGCGTATAGACGAATTCATCCATGGTTTGGGTAATCTGTGTCCGCACCAAATTCTTGCCCAACGTGGCCAGTAGGCCGGAAAGTGTGATGTCGATATCGATCTTTACGTCGGTTTTGTCGTGCGGGGCGCCCGTCAAGCCAACGGAAACTGTTTGATGGACCTCGCTGCGAAGTTTCTTGTCCTTGCCGGAGATCCGCACCCGAAAGAGTTTTGGCGGCGTGGACTCGACAACGGTGATGTCCAGCGGCATGCGGATGAGAAAGGGCCCCATCTTACGGCGGACTCGAGCTTGGTAGGTCTTGTTGTCTTCCACCGTGGTGACCTCCTCGCAACCCGGAACACATTGGGCCATCGCGTGGACGTCCCAGAAGAATTCCCACACTTGCTCGGGAAGGGAATCGACCTGAAAGGAATGTTGGATCTTTTCGCTCATCGCGATCGAAAACTCCGCCTCGGATTCACATGCTCCATAGGCTCCTATTGTCGTTTCGGAGTCTTGGCTGGATCGGACGAGTAGGGAGCAGGTTTCGGATCGAGCATTTCGACAACCCTGTTCTTGATCGCGTATGCCTGGAAAAAATTTCCGCGGGGATTGTAGTGGCCGATCCAGAACTGCTTTGCATACTCGTCGACAGGGATCTTGTACTTGCAAAATCATTCAGATGGGCTTCTAACAGGTCGACATAGGGTAGCTTCTTTTGGTCCAGGTAATCTACAAAAGCCTGATCAAAACGCTTGCCCTTGCGCACCGTGTCCATCAACGCATGGCCCGAATAAGAAAGCACACAAAGTACTTTCTTTCCATGCGTTTTGGCGTACGTCTCAACCTTCTCCACTATCCGTTTGCTGGCATAAATGGCTACCTCGGTGAACACCCTGTCGATGGCCTGCTTGAGGGAGGCGGCGCTATCCATGTTCAAATTCATGCCGTGCTCTTTGGCCAGAGCCGAAATCATGCCATGACTTTTCTCCGCTTGACCGGTCTGGATGTCCAGCGCCGCCACGCGTAGCTTCAAGACGAAGTTATCCTTGAAGGTCGCGAAGACCCAGTCCGCATCACACAGGTTGTAAATGGATTCACCGGTCGGGCAAGGATTGTCACTTTCCACGAACTGCCCTTTTGCAGGATTGGTCGATGCCGTGTTGAATCGTTCGAGGATTGTGGACCCAGCCCAACACGTCATGATAGGACTTTCCGTGGACAACGTGGCCCTGCAGCCAGCGATCGACCGCGTCGCGCGTGTATACCAGGCTTTCGAGGTGACTTCTGGCCCGCGCGTCGTAAGCCGGGTCCCGCGCTACCTGCGCCTCGACCGAATCGCCCGTAACGCAAAACAAGATCACGATCCCGAGCCGTGACAGGCAGCCGCGCGAATTTCTCATGAATCCTTCCTCTGCCGCAATGATACCAGTCCGCCCGAGAAGTCATATTGTACGAGAACCGGCCCCCTTTTTCCCATCGCTGTCGCCCATCTCTGCGTCGCAAATCAGCGGAGGGGTGAACACTCCCGAAGAAGTTGACCGCCAAGTCCAACGCGAAGAGGTTGGCGCTCGCGCCTTGGTAGGTCCAGCGCGAAGAAGTTGCCCGCTCCCGCCTTGGTCGCGGGCAAGGTCGCGTTCACTAGCGCCTGCCTCCAGGTCCCAACAGGAAACGGACTGGAGCGCGATAGCCGCAGAAAGTTTTTTGGCACAGCCCGGCCGGCCGTGTTTCTGTAGAGTTGAATTGTGGGCGATGCCTGCACTTTGTGCCGCGAAATCCACGTTGTTCCCGGTTGACCGCTGGAATTGCTGCCGTGCTAATGCTTCTGTGACGTTACAATGCAGGCCTTCGGTCGATAGGGGACATTCACGCGTGACGGTTGGTCTGCAGGGAGATTCGAGCCATGAAAAGGCTTCTCATCGCGTCCTGGGTGCTGGTTCTCGGTCTCTGCGTGGGGCGTCTGGGTCTTGCGGGGCCGCTGCTTTGCGCCGACGAGAATGGCGACACCAACGGTGACAAGTCGCGAGACCTCTCCGATGCCGTTTACGCCTTGGCCTTTCAGTTCCAGGGCGGCCCCGCACCTGTAGCCTTCTGCAGCCCGCCAGGACCTCCGGCACCCGGCTGCGCCGTCAAGAACGGCGACACCAACGGCGATAAGGCGTGCGACCTCTCCGATGCCGTTTACGCCTTGGCCTTTCAGTTCCAGGGCGGCCTGGCGCTGGTGCCGATCTGCCCGACGAATGGCGTCGAGGGGATCTGTGATGACAATATAGACAACGACATGGACGGCGACACCGACTGCGCCGATAGCGACTGCGCCGCCGACCCGAGCTGCCCGCAGTGGAGCACCGGCTGGAGCCACACGCTGGACGAGCAGGAGCCGGCCTGTGAGGTCTGCACCGATTGCGCCTTCCAGGATGAGGGCATCCCCATGGTCGGCCCGGTCATGATTCACAACGGCGAGGTCCTCGCCGAGACCGTCCTTCCCTCCAGTTTCATTCCCGGGCGCGGCGACGAGGACTGGGGAATGGACCTGTTGTACCGCAGCCAGATCGACTTCGAGGGCTGCGTCGGCAACGGCTGGAACCTGTCGTACCTCACCGACCGGGTCCAGAGCGAGGCGGGGGGCGTCCGTCGTTACGACGCCGGCCACGGGCGCTTCGATCTGTTCGACGGGGTGACCAAAACGTCCAGGGGTTACTTCCAGAAGTACGACGTCAACGCCAGTCTGGAAACGGTCTTTCGCCGTCGCGACGGCTCGACGTCGACGTACAATCCCTTCACCGGCGGCGGCACGTCCGGAACCATCAACCGGGTAGCCGATCGGAACGGCAATGTCCTGGATTTTTCTCATACCGCCACCGGACAGCTCACCCAGGCGATCGACTCACTCGGACGGCGCATCGACTACACCTACGACGGTACCGGCCGGCTGAGCCAGATTTCCGATTTCGATGGCCGCATCACGACGTTCCAGTACGACGGCGCCAACAACCTGACCAGCATCACCACGCCGCCGGTCACCGGAACGCCGAACTCCGACGACGGAATTGCGGCCAACGGCCCCAACGGCAACGATTTTCCGTCCGGCAAGACCCGGAATTTCCGCTACGACGCCGCCAATCCGGACCCCAACCTGCGCAACAATCTCCTGGGCATCACCTACCCCAACGAGGTCGCCACCGGCGGTCCGGAGCGGATCAGCTTCGTCTACGGAACGGACCCGGCGGATCCGCTGACCTACGACCGCGTCCTTTCCATGAGCGTCGGCGGCGGACTGGCCACCATCGACCCCGTCACGGGTCTCTCGGTCGGCGTCCCGGCCGGTGGGACGCACACGTTCACCTACGAGAACCTGGCGCCGCGTGTTCCCGGCGACCTGGTTACCGAGATCCGCAGGACGACCGTCATCGATCCGAACGGCAACCGCACTGAGCACTACTTCAACTCGGACTTCCATGAGATCCGTCGTGTCGAGTACACCGACCGGAACGTCAACAGCAAGGACCCCGCCAGCTTCACGACGCTGAAGACCTGGAGCGCCGACTGTGTGCTGACGTCCATCACCGAGCCCGAGGGCAATCAGACCGTCTTCCAGTACGACAGCGCCAGCCCGAACCGCTTCAGCCAGGGCAATGTGCTCACGGTGACCCGGACGCCGGATGTCGCTCGGGGCGGCGATCAGACCCAGCTTGTCACGACTTACACCTACGAGCCGATCTTCAACCAGCTGCGCACCGAGACCTCGCCACGCGGAACCGATCCCGGCTTCGTTCCCCCTCTGGCCGATGACGCGACGAAGGTCACCGTCATCGATTTCAACCTGGACGGCGACAGCAACGATCCCGCCGACGGTGAGACCACCCGCCGCTACCGCTACACCACGCTGCGCACCTTCGATTACCAGGAGAAGGCGGCCGCCGACATTCTCACCCTTGCGGCGAACCAGGGGGCCGATCTCGACCTGGACGGAGGGGGCCCGATCACTGCTCTCGTTGTCGCCACGGCGCTCAGCCTCGGAGGGGGAGCGGCTGTCGATCAGAACGGCGACGGCACCACGGGCCAGCAGCGGGGAAACGTGATCGAGCGCCGCAAGCCAAACGTGCTACTGGTGGACGGAACCGGGCAAGAGCTGGTGATGACCCACACCTACAACCAGTTCGGCCAGCCGACGTCCCGGGCCGACGAGGAAGGCAACCTGACGACCTACTACTACTACACGGAAGCCGATCCGGACGGCAACGGCACCTCCGAAGGACTGGTGCGTCCGGGGGTGAGCACACTCACCGGCGGCTACCTGCGCGCGGAGATCCGCGACGACGACTCGATGCAGGCGGCATCGGGCGTGAGAGACCTCAAGGACCTCAACTCGATGGGCGGCGTGCCCGGTGGACCCGTGCAGCAACCTGTCACCAACTCGGGAACGAGTCGCCGTACTCGCCCCGCCTCCTTCGTCGAGGCCGCAAGAGGTTACTTCTACGACCCGGTCGGCAATCTGACCCGTGAGTGCGATGCCCGCGGGGTGGTCACGGATCATGTCTTCAACCAGCTCAACCAGATCGTCGAGACCACTCGTGCATCCGCGATCATCGACCCGTTTGCCAATCCTGCCGAGCCGGTGCCGCTGGTCACGTTCGCTTACCGTGAGCGCAGCCAGTACGACTTCAACGACAACCTGATCCGTCGACAGGTGGAGGATCGCGGCGATACCAGCAGCGTGGGCGCCGACAACACCTCGAGCGGCATTCCGTTCGTCGACTTCGTTTACAGGTACGATCTTCTAGACCACCAGATCGAGGAGCAGAAGGAAGTCAGCAACGGCCTGGACCTCGTCACTCGCTACCGCTATGACCCCAATGGCCACCGGGTGCTGACCATCCAGCCGGAGGGGAACGCCGTCGCGTCGTTCTTCGACGACCGGGACCTCGTGTTCCAGAGCATCCGAGGGGCGACCTCGGCTCCACCACTGACTCTCCTGGCGCCGGCCGACCCGACGAACTACGACGTGCGCGGCGGCGTGCCTGCGGCCATCCGCAATTGTTATGACGGCAATCTGAACCTGATCGAGAAGTCCGATGCTGACGACACCGACGGGTCCGCGGCCAACAACTCGGTGCTTGCCGGAAGTGGCGACCGCACCCGCTTCATCTTCGACGGTTACGACCGGCGCACCAGCGTCGTGGAC
>Ga0315336_1006374_pt1 | contig 12136 bp, 10 predicted proteins | sample ASW5metaG_FD_204512 | JGI IMG/M metagenome (GOLD analysis project Ga0315336, IMG submission 204512) | Ammonia-oxidizing marine archaeal communities from Monterey Bay, California, United States - ASW #5 | ecosystem: Environmental > Aquatic > Marine > Intertidal zone | place: USA: California...
GTCATGACCCTGGTGGCCATCGTCCCGCTCGACCACCGGCTCGCGTGGGTCTACGAATACATCGATGGCATCGGCGCCACCTGGCTCGCCCACCGGGAAGGCACCGAAGTATTGGGCCTGGGCGCGGCCGCCGAAATCGTCGCCGACGTCGCCGAGACTCTGCTGGAGATGGGACCGCTGGGTGTAGCGCACCCAGGCCCGACGCCCGACGACCTGCTCATCGATCGCCTGGGCCAGGTCCACGTCGCATCGTTCGTGAGCCCATTCGCGGCTGACCCGGTCCTCCGAGAGCCGCACGGGCGCGCAGACACGTCGGCGGTCGTCTACCGCCTCGGCATGCTCCTGTCGTCGCTCGCATGTGGGTCCCCGCCCGTGGCGAGCTCCGACGAAAAGGCTCACGAAGCCGTGGTCCGGCGCGTCCTCATTCGCGCGATGGCGCGTCCAGGCAACGCCTTCACCGACCGGTATCGCGACTGGTTGACGGGGATGATCGCGTGGGATCCCGAGATCAGGCCTCCGTTGGGCTCAGTGCCGGCCGGCCTTCGAGAGATCGCGGCTGGCACTGGGGATCGCCCCCTGGTGGAGTGGAGTGCGACCATGGTCGCCGAACTCCAGGCGCGGGTCTCAGATCCGTCTTTGGACGGCCCCTACAGCCCCTGGCTCCAGTCCACCCAGGAAAACACCGCGGACGAGGGTCCGACACCGCCCATGACGCCGATTCACATGACCATTCCCGGGCTGAAGTTGTCGGAGATCGATTTCGAGGACGACCCGACGGCGGAATCTCAGCCCAGCGGCGAAAAGGTGCCCTCGCCGAAGCCGCTTCTCCCCAAGGGGCGCGGGGCGATTCCCGTGGGTGTCGGCCCTCCGGCCGAGGCGATCAGGGAGGTTCCCCGTCTACCGGAGGGATTCCTCTCTGCATCCCAGGAGAGCATCTCCCAGCGCGCGGCTCCGACGCCTGTCGTAGCCGACAATCGAACGCGGAATGCGCTTATCGCCGTAACCGTCGTGCTCATGGCCCTGGGCATGGCTTCGCTGGTGTACCTGTTCGTGCTTTAGGCACCGTCTCGACCACTAGTCGAACACCCACACCAGCTCCTGAATCCCAGCCACGGTGACCACGGAGATCGTCAGGCGCTCCGCCACCACGTGCCGCTCAGCAATCTCGAGACCATCGTCGTGGGTCGTCATCGGAAACCCGATGAGCCCGGAGAGTTCGCGGTCTCCCTGTGCGGGAATGTACTCGGCGCGGAATGCTCCGGCGGCGCGGGTGCGAGCGACCAGGTCGCCGTCGAGAATCCAGTCCTCCTGCGATTTGGCGAAGAACAACAGATCCACCAGAAGATCCTCCGGGGAGGCCGCGGAAACCAGCCGAACAGACTCGTCGTTGAGCTCGAGCGCAGTGCCCTCGGGAACCCAACCCAACATGGCCTCGCCGTGCAGTTGCACGTCGAACAGGTGAGCCATGCGGTTGTTGAACAAACGGGCGTTGCCGTCGGGCCACTGGTTCCAGTCGGCGTCCTCGGGGCGAACGGGAATGGCGGTCCCCCAGATTCCGGCGCCCTCAGCCCGTCTGGACTCGAATGCGATGCCGGGCGGAGCGATTCCCGACTTGTGCAATGCGTAGGTCTCGTACGCGTCCTTCTGCTCCCGCGCGGCGCTCTGCTCTGCGAAGGACAGCGTCGGCAGCCTCTGCCTCGGACAAGAAACGGCGAAGATCGTCAACAACAACACAAACACACGCGTAGCGACCACACGGGGGGTTGTCGTTCGCTGTCCACACGCTATATGAGGCCGCTGACGGTGGGTGTAGCTCAGTTGGTTAGAGCGCTGGATTGTGGTTCCAGAGGCCGTGGGTTCAATTCCCATCATCCACCCCACTACCCTGTTTTTCCTGGATTTTTTCCGGGCCTATAGCTCAATTGGCAGAGCACCGGACTCTTAATCCGTAGGTTGAAGGTTCGATTCCTTCTGGGCCCACACTTTTTCCTCTTTCCACGGCACAACGTAAAGACGCTGCGAGAATGGCGGAATTGGCAGACGCGCTGGACTTAGGATCCAGTGGGGTGACCCGTGGGGGTTCGAGTCCCCCTTCTCGCATCGGTGATGGAGACCCAATGAAAGTAGATGTCACCAAAGAAGGTTACCAGCGAAAGCTGGCTATCACAGTCCCTGCGAGCGATGTTCGCAACGAGCTCGACCAGGCTTTTCGAAAGCTGAGCGGTCAGGTTCGCCTGCGAGGATTCCGGCCGGGCAAAGCGCCCCGCAGGGTTCTTGAGGCCCGATTCGGACCCCAGGTTCGCGCCGATGTGGCCCAGAACCTGATCCAGAATTCGTACAGCGCCGCGATCGCCCAGGAGTCCCTCGAACCCGTGGGTCAACCGGATCTCGCAGAAGCTGGAGAGATCACCTCGAAAGAGGACTTCTCGTTCACGATCACCGTGGATGTGAAGCCCGAAATCTCCCTGGACACCTACAAGGGTGTCGACGTGGTGTACCCGAAGTGGGAGATCGGCGAAGACGAGATCGACGCATCGGTCGCCCGCCGCCTCGAGAGCGAGGCGCGGCTCGCCGAAGTCACCGGTCGCGCCATCCAGATGGGCGACATGGCCCTCATTGAGCTCATCGCCACCAGCGGAGACGAGCAGGTGGTGCACGAGCCCGGAACCATGATCCGGACCGAAGCCGACCCCTACTACACTGGCATCGAAGAGATCCTCATCGGCCTGGAAATCGACGGCGAGACAAAGGCCACGGTCGCCTTCGCCGAGACGGCCCGTATCGAGGAGGTCGCCGGACGCGAGCTCGATGTGAGCGTCAAGGTCATCGGCATTCAAGCCACCGAGATTCCCGAACTCACCGAAGACCTGGCGAAGGAGCTCGGCTACGAGGGCGGCGTCAAGGGCATGCGAGACGCGCTCAAGGCTCAGTTGGGAGAGGGTCGCGAAGAGATGGCCAGAAACCAGGCTCGCGCGAACATGCTCGAGAAGCTCATCGAGATCAACGCTTTCGAGGTGCCCGCGGGCATGGTCGAGACCAGCCTGAACATGCTCGTCGAAGAGCTGAAGCTCCAGCGCGCCTACGCGACCGGCCAGGATCCCCGCAACATGCGGATCGCCGAGTCACAGATGGCCGATCTTCGGAACCGCGCGGCTTTCGCCAGCAAAGCCGGACTGATCCTCGACTACGTCAACAAGACCGAGGGTGTCGACGTCACGGACGCCGACGTCGACGCCAAGTACCAGATGTTGGCCGATCAACGCGGTCAGACCATCGAGGCAGTCAAAGGCTATTTCGAGAAGGACGGAGCCGTGGACGAGCTCCGCGATCGCATCCTCGAGGAGAAGACGCTGGAGTGGCTGCTCGAGCGGTCCAATCTCGTCGACCCACCGGCTGTCGAGCCCGAAGCCGAGGCGGCGCCCGAAGCCGAGGCCAAGCCAGAGAAGAAGCCCGCCAAAAAGGCAAAGAAGGCTGCGAAGAAGGACGAGGCCAAGGCCGAGCCGGCACCCAGCGGAGGCGCCGACCTGTCGATCCTCAAGGGCGCCGTTGGCAAGGTCAAAGAGGCCCTGGCGACTGGCGATCACGACGCGCATCTCGCCGAGCTGTTGGCCGCCGAAGAGGCCGGCAAGGGCCGTAAGGGCGCCATCGCGGCCATCAAAGGGCGGATGTAATCGCGAGGCGGCAACGCTGCATGCCCGCGTAGGTCCATCGGGGATTCCCGACGATCCTTGCTGCCCGTCCGCAGTCTGGAGTCTGGAGTCTGAAGTCTGAAGTCCTGAAGCGCCGATATCTCCCAAGCAACGCGGAGCCTTTGCGTTCGGGACGCCGGCCGGAACCCTAAACTCTAAAGATCAAAGTCCCCCAACCCGATCCGCCCCTTCCCTCCCACGGAAGCCGTGGTTAGAACCTTCCACGCCTGGAGGCTACCCCCTATGCCAAACCGCCCCACGAACTACTTCGTACCCATGGTCACCGAGATGACCCACCGTGGCGAGACCCGTCACGACATCTGGTCACGCCTCCTCGTCGACCGGATCATCTTCCTGGGCACAGCCATCGACGACCAGGTTGCAAACCTGATTATCGCCCAGCTGCTCTACCTCGAGAGCCAGGATCCCGAAAAGGACATCTTCCTCTATGTGAACAGCCCCGGCGGCGTAATCACGGCGGGAATGGCCATCTATGACACGATGCACTACATCCGGCCCGACGTGTCGACGATCTGCATCGGCCAGGCCGCATCGATGGGTGCTGTCCTCCTCGCGGGTGGCGCCGCCGGCAAGCGGCGGGCGCTCCCCAACGCCCGGGTGCTGATTCACCAACCCCTCGGCGGCTTCCGCGGGCAGGCCACCGACATCGAGATCCACGCGCAGGAGATCATGCGCTGGAAGAACACGCTCAACGAGACGTTGGCCCGCCATACCGGCCAGACGCCAGAGCAGATCAAGAAGGACACCGAGCGCGACAACATCATGAGCGCGTTGCAGGCCAAAGAGTACGGGATCCTCGACGAGGTCATCTCCTCCCCTGAGGCCCTCAAGGAATGAAGCGAAAGAGCACGGGCGCCAAAGAGCTCTGCTGTTCGTTCTGTGGCAAGTCCCAGAAAGAGGTTCGCAAGCTCATCGCGGGACCGTCGGTCTACATCTGCGACGAATGTGTCGAGCTGTGCAACGACATCATCACCGAGGAATACGAGCGCGAGGACTTCTACGCGACGCGTGGTCTGGTGCCCAAACCCAAGGAGATCTTCAATTTCCTGGATGAGTACGTGGTTGGCCAGGAGCGGGCCAAGAAGGTGCTCTCGGTCGCGGTTCACAACCACTACAAGCGCATCGAGTCCCGTACCGCCCACGACGACGTAGAGCTCCAGAAGTCCAATGTGCTCCTCGTCGGACCGACCGGGACGGGCAAGACCCTCCTCGCACAGACGTTGGCGAAGTTCCTGAACGTCCCGTTCACCATCTCCGACGCGACCAGCCTGACCGAGGCGGGATACGTCGGCGAGGACGTCGAGAACATCATCCTGAGCCTCTTCCAAGCTGCGGAATACAACGTCGAGCGCACCTGCAAGGGCATCATCTACATCGACGAGATCGACAAGATCTCCCGCAAATCCGAGAACCCCTCGATCACCCGCGACGTCTCGGGCGAAGGCGTGCAGCAGGCATTGCTCAAGATCATCGAGGGCACGGTGGCCAACGTTCCTCCCAAGGGAGGCCGCAAGCACCCGCAACAGGACTTTCTCCAGATCGACACGACCAACATCCTGTTCATCTGCGGCGGCGCATTCGTAGGACTCGACAGGATCGTCGAGGCCCGGCTCGGCGAACAGCAGCTCGGCTTTGGCACCACGGTCCGCGGCCGCAAGAAGTTCACACAGAGCGAGCTTTTCGAGCGCGTCGAAGCCGAAGATCTCATGCGCTTCGGACTCATCCCCGAATTCATCGGCCGCGTACCTGTCATCGCGACGCTCGACGAACTCGACGAAGACGCGCTGAAGGAAATCCTGATCGAGCCGAAAAATGCCCTGGCCAAGCAGTACCAGAAGCTCTTCGACATGGACAACGTCAAGCTCAAGTTCACCGACGGAAGTCTGCAGTTGATCGCCCGAGAGGCGCTTGAGCGAAAGGCAGGTGCCAGGGGGCTCAGGGGCATACTCGAAGAGATCATGCTCGACGTCATGTACGACTTGCCCTCGCGCACGAACGTCAAGGAGTGCATCATTACCGACGACGTAGTCCTGCGAACCAAAGAACCGATCCTCGTTTACGAAAACGAAGAGAAGTGGGGCTAAGCTAAGGTGTAAAGCGGCATGTTCTTCGGCAAAGACTCAGACGACGACAAACGTAGCTACCCGATGCTCCCGCTTCGGGACGTGGTTGTGTTTCCGCACACTCCGGTGTCCCTCATCGTGGGTCGCCCTCGGTCATTAGCGGCGGTCAACAAAGCAAATCAGGCGCCAGGTCGTGAGATCTTTCTCGCCGCTCAACGCAAAGGCGAGCGAATCAATCCCGCCTGGGACGACATCTACGAATTCGGCACGATTGCCACCATCGAACAGGTCCTGAACCTCCCCGATGGCAACACCAAGATCCTGGTCGAGGGCCGCCGCCGCGCAAAGGTCGCCAAGCGACTCGACAACCCCGACTTCTTCGAGGTCGTGGTCGAGGAGTTTCCCGGCGACGCCGAGGTCGCCGTCGAAGTGCAGGCCCTCGTCCGCACAGTGAAGACGACTTTCGAGCGCTACGTGAAGTTGAATCGCGCAGTTCCGCCCGAGATGTTGCTCTCGGTCAACGCCTTGGAAGACCCGGCGAGATTGGCCGACACGCTCGTGGCCCCGATGCAGTTCAAGCTGCACGAGCGCCAGGAGCTTTTGGAGCAGACCGAGGTCGGGCCCCGACTCGAGCGTATCTACAAGGCTCTACTCACCGAAATCGAATTCCTTCAGGTCGAGAAGAAGCTCAAGACGCGGGTCAAGCGCGAGCGGGAAAGTACCCAACGCGAATACTGGCTCAACGAGCAGATGAAGGCCATCCAGAAGGAGCTTGGCGATAAAGAAGGGCGCGGCGACATCGAGGAGCTCGCCCAGGCGCTGGCGGCCAAGGAACTCCCAGAGCACGTGCAGATGCGGGCCGAGAAAGAGCTCCGCAAGCTCACGCAGATGAACACGATGAGTGCCGAGGCCACGGTCGTCCGAAACTACCTCGACTGGGTCCTGGCGCTCCCGTGGACCGAGAAGGCCGAGCTCGAGCCCACCCTGGCCGACGCCGCCGAGGTCCTCGACGCCGATCACTTCGGGCTGCGCAAGGTCAAGGAACGCATCCTCGAGTACCTGGCGGTATCCACGCTGGTCGACGTGATGCGCGGACCCATTCTGTGCCTTGTAGGTCCCCCAGGTGTCGGCAAGACCTCCCTGGCTCGCTCCATCGCACGCGCGACCGGCCGGCCATTCGTCAAGATCGCCCTCGGCGGTGTGCGCGACGAAGCGGAGATCCGCGGTCACCGCCGCACCTACATCGGCGCGATGCCCGGCAAGCTCATTCACGCCATGAAGCGTGCAAAGAGAATAGACGCATTGGTCCTCCTCGACGAGGTCGACAAGATGTCCGCCGACTTCCGCGGAGATCCGGCGTCCGCCCTACTCGAAGTCCTGGACCACGAGCAGAACCACGAGTTCCAGGACCACTACCTCGACATGGACTACGACCTGTCCCATGTCACTTTCATCTGCACTGCAAACACGTTGCAGGGCATTCCAGTACCCCTGCAGGACAGGCTCGAGATCATCCACCTCTCGGGCTACACCGAACGCGAGAAAGTAGCGATTGCTCGCCGCTATCTCCTGCCGCGCCAGATGGAATTGAACGGCATCACCGAAGCCAATGTCGCGCTCTCCGGGCAGGCGTTGCTGACCACGATTCAGAAATACACAAAAGAGTCGGGCGTGCGCGAGCTCGAGCGCCAGATGGCGCGGATCTGTCGCAAGATCGCTCGACGCGTCGTGCGAAAAGGTAGTGAGACCCACGTTAAGGTCGTCACTGCAAACCTGGACAAGCTCCTGGGAGTGCCCCGATATCAAATCGGTCAAAGGGAGAATGCAGACCAGGTCGGCATGGTCAAAGGCCTTGCAGTCAGCCCATGGGGCGGCGAGCTGTTGAATATCGAGTGCGCCACGGTCCCCGGCAAAGGCAAGTTGAGTCTCACCGGGCGCCTCGGCGACTGGCTCAAAGAATCAGGCAACGCCGCGTTTACCTACATCCGCTCCCGCGCAGAGGCCCTGCGCCTGGATCCAGAGTTTCACGAGAACGTGGACTTCCACATCCACTACCCCGGCAACGCCCTGAAAACAGATGGCCCATCTGCCGGTATCGCAATGGCGACATCTTTGGTCAGTGCCCTCACTGGAATCCCGGTCCGAGCCGACACAGCCATGACGGGCGAAATCACCCTGCGTGGGCGCGTACTGCCGATCGGCGGGCTCAAGGAGAAGGTACTCGCCGCGCACCGCGGGGGCATTACTCGCGTTCTGATTCCCGAAGAAAACCGGAAAGATTTGGAGGAAATTCCTTCAAAAGTGCTGCAAGCCGTTGAAATCATTGCTGTTTCGCACATGGACCGCGTTCTCAAAGAAGCCCTCACCGGCGCAGAAGCCGCGGAAATATTCGGCTCTCACGGGACAGAAGCCGAGATTACGGTAGACTCGCCGCAGGCCGTGAGGCCCGCCGGATCCGGCATCCATGGGGATTGACCCAGGATTCCCCCGGCGTTGAGTCAATCCAAAACAACACCATCGCGACCTCGCGTGGGGGTCGTGTCAGGGGGTATCCCATATGGCGAATTCAGTAACCAAAGCAGAACTTGTTTCTCATATCGCGACCGAAGCTGGTCTCAAGAAAGTTGAGGCCGAGCGTGCTCTCGCAGCCGTCACCGGCGCGATTCAAAATGCTCTGGTATCCGGGAAGAAAGTAACGCTCGTAGGCTTCGGCACGTTCTCCGTGCAGGCCCGCCGCGAGCGGATGGGGCGCAACCCCCAGACCAAACAGCCGATTCGGATCCCCGCCAGCAAGAGCATCAAGTTCAAGCCGGGCAAGGCCATGAAGGAAGCAGTCAACGCCTGAAACGGCGAACTGCGACAAACAGGCACCCGCCGCGGTCTCAGGACCGCGGCGGGTGCCATTTTTCGAACGCGATTTTTGTGGGAGATAGCGTCTTGACGCCCTTGCGTGGGCCGAATAGTCTGCTGGCTCTCAAACCGTTCGGGCGGATAGCTCAATGGGAGAGCATCGGCTTTACACGCCGAGGGTTGCAGGTTCGAGTCCTGTTCCGCCCATTGCTCTCGAGAAATTTGAAATTGGGGCGGTAGTTAAGTTGGTTATAACGCCGGCCTGTCACGCCGGAGGCCGCGAGTTCGAGTCTCGTCCGTCCCGCCATTTTCACGAAGACCGCCGGTAACCCCGGCGGTCTTTTGTTATCTGGGGCTTCATGAATCGCCTTCCGTCCGCCCCACGCGCCCTGTTCGTCGCCGGCCTCGCCGGTGCTCTGGCGCTTTCCACGCTGGCGCCAGCCGCCCAGCCCAACAAGCGCCCCACCGATGAGGTGCGCGGCAAAGAGCTGTACACCCGCCACTGCGAAGCCTGCCACGGCGCCCAGGCGAAGGGACATGGCCCAGCCACCAAGGCGCTGGTACACCCGGTGCCCGATCTGACCGGCAAGGTCAAAGCAGACGACAAGACCATCCGCATCGTGCTCCGCGGAAAGGCGGCCATGCCCGGATACGAGCAGACTTTCGACAACCACGACGCCAAGCGCGTGTTGCAGCACATGGCCAGGCTCAAGGCGCCCGTGCCAGGCGCCAAACCGGAGTCACCCGCCCCGGAGCCGGTCAAGGGCCCACGCCCCGCACCCGTTGAAGAAGAAGGTGGCGAGGAGGGTGGCGAGGACGACGCTCAGGCGCCGCCATCAGAGTGATCGACGTGTTCCACCAGTACATTGTGATGGAGCAAGACAAGGAAACCAGTTCCCGCGGAATACAAGCATCCGCTAAGTTGTTCAAGGACTCCACGATGGGGGCACCGTGACAACTCTGATCCTGCTGACGGCACTGTTCACCGCCGATGCCGCCGACACCGACGCGGGACGCTCCGGATATGTCGCGAAGTGCCAGGCCTGTCACGGCCCAGGTGGCAAGGGAGACGGACCCGCGTCCGGTGCCCTGCCCAAGAAGCCCGCTGACATGACCACGGCTGCTTTCTGGAAGAACATGAGCGACGAAAAGCTCAAGGCCACCATCACCAAGGGCAAGCCCGGTAGCGCCATGCGCGGCTTCCCGATGAAGCCCGAACCCCTCTCCGACCTGGTCGCCTACCTCAACACCCTCAAGCCAGAGTAGAATCCGGCTCCGCACCCGGGAGACTCCTCCCGCCCCACCACCCCCGGCACCACCCAGGTGCCTCATCCCCTCACCCCCCCCCAATGTCTGACGATCCCGAAGGCGGGCTCGGCGCTGCCATGTTTCTCGGCGCGCTCCAGGGTCTGACCGAATTCCTGCCGGTATCGAGCTCCGGCCATCTGGTCCTGTTCCAGCAGTTCTTCGAAATCGGCACCGATCATGTGCTCTTCGATCTGGTGCTACATCTGGGCACCCTGATTCCGGTCCTGTACTTCTACCGCGAGCATGTGCTGCTCCTCATCAAGGACCCCCTGGTCGGAAAGGGTCCTTTCAAAGAACGAGAAGGCGTGAAGCTCCTCGCTCTCCTCGTCGCGGCGAGCATTCCGACGGCAATCATTGGACTGACCTTCGAGGACCTGTTCGAGAGCCTGTTCTCCCGACCGGCAGCCCTGACGGTGACGTTCGCGATCACCGGCTGCCTCCTCATGGCCTCGGGCATCTGGGACCGGAGCGACAAGAAGGTGGCGCTCACCATTCCCCTCGCCGTCGTGCTCGGTATCGCCCAGGGCTTCGCCATCACGCCCGGCATCTCCCGATCGGGCACGACCATCGCCGTCGCGCTCATGCTGGGCATGGAGCGAGAGGTCGCGGCCCGGTTCAGCTTCCTTATGAGCGTGCCCGCCATACTCGGCGCGGTGATCCTGAAGTTCAAAGACGCCGATTTCTCGGCGATCGACGGGGTTCAGCTCGGAGTCGGAGGATTGACCGCGCTCGTCACCGGATACCTTGCGCTGGTGCTGTTGGTGCGCCTGGTGAAGAGCGGGATGTTCAAGAACTTCGCTTGGTATTGCTGGGGTGCCGCCATCGTGGCTGGCGTTCTTGCGTTCGCCGCCTGAGACCCTAGTCCAGGTACTCCACGCCGCCCGTCTCGAGCACATACCAGGCGGGCACGATGCTCAGTCCGTCCGCAACGGCGCCGCTGAGGATGCCCGACCGAGAGACCAGCTCCTGGCACGTCTGCTTGGCGTTTTCACGAACCGTTGCGTCCACGCCGTCTTTGCCAGTCGCGGTCACGGCCGGCTGCAGGTGGGCCAGCAGGTGGTTCAGGTTGTGTCCGTTGTCACCACCAGCGATCGCCGCCGTGACAGCCCCACAGCTCTGGTGGCCCAGGACCACAATCAACTTCACGCCCAGGTGGGCCACCGCGTACTCGATGCTCGCAATAGAAGAGGTATTCGCCACGTTGCCCGCCACGCGAATCACGAAGATCTCGCCGATTCCGGTGTCGAAGATCAGCTCGGGCACGACCCTGCTGTCCGCGCAGCTGAGAATGATGGCAAAGGGGCTCTGCCCACCGGTCACCGCACTCCGGCGCGAAGCGTCCTGGAGCTTGGCCTCCAGCTGATCGGCGATGTAGCGCGCGTTGCCGTCGACGAGGCGAGACCTGGCTTCTGTACTGTTCATGATCGTCCTTGGATGAGTGGGGTCAATGTCATGCGGACCTCGGTCAATCTTCGAGGCCTTCTGAGGTCTCGGCTGGAATGTCGTGCAGCGAAGGAATGAACCGGGCCATCACATAGAAGAGCACGGTGAAACCCAGAACCGCGACGTTGAGGTTCACGACCACGGTGACGATGGTCGTGCCGGCGATGAAGAACATGTCGATTCCCGGAACCTTGGGTTCCGGCACCTTCTTGAGCTGCTCTCTGGCCCAGGTGACCAGGGGTCCCCAGTCCATCACGTCGTAGCCGACCTTGATGAGCAGACCGGCGAAGACGGCCTTCGGGATGTAGGACACCAGGTCTTGGAACATCAGCATCTCGACGATGACGAACGCCCCCGACAGGATGCCGGCCAACCTCAGAGTGGCGTTCTCCTTGAGGATCAATACCGAGCGGATCGTGGCCTGCGCACCCGGGATCCCGCCAATGAATGCCACAAGCCCGTTGGCGACCGCCTGCGCAAAGAGCTCCTTGTTTTGAAGGGTCTTGTCTTCGTAGCCGAAGATCTCCTCGACCTTCTTGTCGACCACCAGCGAGGTCAGCAGCGTGTCCAGGTAGGCCAGCAGGGTCAGGTTCAGCGCGAACGGAAGCGCCGCCCACAACACGCCCACGTCGACCGAACCCGGAATCTGTTTGGACGCGAGATCCACCAGATCACCGACGGACTTGATGCCGCTTAGCGTGGGCGTCTCGATGCCCAGGCCGATGGCGTGGACACCGGCGGTCATGGCGATGATGGTTATCA
>Ga0315336_1006375_pt1 | contig 12133 bp, 14 predicted proteins | sample ASW5metaG_FD_204512 | JGI IMG/M metagenome (GOLD analysis project Ga0315336, IMG submission 204512) | Ammonia-oxidizing marine archaeal communities from Monterey Bay, California, United States - ASW #5 | ecosystem: Environmental > Aquatic > Marine > Intertidal zone | place: USA: California...
CCCTTGGGTAATGTGTCAGATGGGAATTCGACGGTTTTCTGGAAGACCATGTGCATGAACAGGAACAAGGGCTTAGCCTTCATCACCAGACACACCATCTGTTCGTCCTTGGATGCGTTGAAATGCTGGTGGACGCAGGCGGTCTCGACGATTGAGGCATCGCCGGCTTGATAATCAAGACGCCTTCCATCGTGCACGTCGTAACCTTTGCCAGACAGGATATAGAACACGGCCGAGTTCATATGGCCATGCTTCTGGCCCCGCGCCTCAGGACCGAAGCAATCGACGTGGCATTCAATGGATTGGGCGATCTGCACGTTCTGAGGGCTGACAGTAATTTTATGAAAATAGGCGGGCCCGCCGTGCCAATCCATGGTGGAAGCAGGAATCACTCGAGGTTGGTTGTAGAGGCTCTTGTAGACCTCACCATAGGTGCCCTCGAGTGCGCGCACGAAGGTGCGCTTCTTCTGCCAGCGCTCCCACACAGGTTGATTATGACCCTCGCCAGCACCCGCTTCTTCCTTAGTATCGATATTTTCGCTCATGGCACGGCTCCCAAATCTATCAAGCAGGAAGTCATAGCCTGCAGGTAGCAGCCTGGCAAGTGAGTGGGGCAGAAGAGGTGGTTCAGATATTATTCGGCGGTTGGTAGTCCTCATTGCCAGGCACTGGCGTATCGGGCGGATAATCCACGATCTTTTGAAACAGCATATGCATGAATAGGAATAGTGGCTTGGCCTTCATCACCAGGGCGATCTGCTGTTCATCGCCGGTGTTACGGTGCTGGTGGACGCAGGCATTTTCGATGATACAAGCATCGCCCGCCTCATAGGGGTGTTCGGCACGGTCGTGAACATCGGCGCCACGCCCGCTCAGAATATAAAGCACGGCTGAGTTCATATGGCCGTGCTTCTGGCTGACGGCACGGGGCGCCAACAGGTTGATGTGGCATTCGATGGATTGGGCGATGGAAACGGATCCCGGATTGATCACCGCCTTAGCCCAGAACTGCGGTCCGCCCTTCCAGGCGAAACCGGTAGTGGGAATGACCCGGGGCTGAGCATACAGACTTTTGTACACTTCGCCGTAGGTTCCCTCCAGGGCTCGTACGAAGGTGCGCTTATTCTGCCAGAAAGTCCATACAACCTCGCCTTCCTCGGGCCGGTTGTGGCCGGGACCCGGGGCCTCTGTCGCGGGATAGTTACCTTGGCTGCGGTCTGTCACGGAAATACCAGTCGCTTAGATGTGGCTTGGGCCGAATCCTTGGGACGGCTTCTTGTGGCTCTTGATCACATTTCTGCCGGTGGGCTGTAGTCTTCGGCCCCGGGGAATGGCACCTTGGGGGGGTAATCGACCACCTTCTGGAAGAGCATATGCATGAACAAGAAGAGCGGCTTCGCCTTCATCACAAGGGCGGCCATTTCTTTGTCGCCGTCGTTGAAATGCTGGTGAACACAGCCATTTTCTACGATACAAGCATCGCCTGCTTTATATGGCAGTGACACCCCATCATGGACATCGTGGCCGTCCCCTGTGAGGATATAAAACACGGCTGAATTCATGTGGCCGTGCTTTTGCCCGTAGCCGTGGGGTGAAAATACGTTGAGATGACATTCGATGGACTGGGCGATCTCCACAGCTTGAGGATTAACGATGGTTTTGCCGTACATCTGCGGGCCGCCGTGCCATTCCCAATCGCCATGGGAATAGACGCGGGGTTGGGCATAAAGGCTCTTGTATACCTCGCCATAGGTGCCTTCGAGCGCGCGCACGAAGGTGCGTTTTTTCTGCCAGCGGGCCCAAACGACTTCCTTGCCCGTGTTATGGCCAGGTTCGCCGGGTTTGATGTAAACATCGGTTTCTTTTTCACTGGATGCATCTTCGCTCATTTCTCATCTTCCTTGCCATCTACAACTTAAAACAATGATGTTCCTACGCTTTAGAATAGCATACAGCACTGATATGGCAAAGTGAGTGTGCTCACGATAAAGTTAATAAGCTAAGGCCAAGGCTTTCTACACTAAGGGCCGAGCAAAGAGGTTCGAGATGTCGAATTTTAACAGAGACGTCCAATTTGCCGATGCCGCTCCTGCGCTGGGTAAGAAATTCAGTAATCCCGAAATTACCCTCGACGGGTCTTCGCGGGCCAGGGTTACTTTACGTGGACTTAAGACCTTATGGGTCAACACAGGAACTCTCTGTAACGTCACCTGCGAACATTGTTATATCGAATCCAGTCCCACTAATGACAGCCTGGCTTATTTTCGGCGCCGTGATCTGACCACTTATCTTGATGAGATTGCCCGAAACGGCTTGCCGACAGAGGAAATTGGCTTCACGGGGGGTGAGCCTTTCATGAACCAGGACCTGACGGCGATGTTGGGCGATGTGCTTGGCCGGGGCTTACGTGCCTTGGTCCTGACCAATGCAATGAAACCCATGCGTCATAAGGAAGCTGAGCTTCTAAAACTCAGGCGGGAATATGGCCCGGCGTTCCAAATTAGAGTGTCGTTGGATCATTACACACGGGCGCGTCATGAAGAGGAGCGCGGCGCCAACACTTGGGAACCGGCGTTGATGGGGATCAAATGGCTCTGGGATGAAGGTTTCGATCTGGCTATCGCTGGGCGCACCATGTGGGGGGAGGATATGGAAACCCTTCGCTCTGGTTACCAGGAGTTATTTCAACACCAAGATATCGGTATTGATTCCGACGATCCCGAACGCCTGGTCCTGTTTCCTGAAATGAACACTGCTATCGATGTTCCTGAAATCACAGAGAATTGCTGGGGAGTTCTCGGTATCGACCCTGGCGATCTCATGTGCGCCACGTCACGCATGGTGGTGCTGCGCAAGGGCGCCACGTCCCCACGTGTACTAACCTGTACCTTGATTGCGCACGATTCTAGGTTCGAACTTGGAGAAAACTTGGCCCATGCGGATTCGTCGATCTCCCTGAATCACCCTCATTGTGCGAAATTCTGCGTCCTTGGTGGCGGATCCTGTACTGTCGGCTAAAGTTGAGACAAGATTGAGACACCAAGGCTTTCCAAGTGGGGGAATTCGGGCCAGATCCAGCCCCTAAACATAATAGAGAAATAATGTCACGCAGAGTAGCACCGCTACCCACAACACTGTTGATCCCGTTGGCCAGGTCCGGGCCAGGGCGCCTTGCGGCCCGTGATGACGATAGACTGTGGCAACAAATCTTTGCAGTCGTATATGGGTCCGCAGTAGAGCGCTAAGATATATCTGACTAACTGTGTCCCGCAGGGAACGAAGAATTGCCGGACCTAGGCGTCGGTAGAACCAGTCGCTATCAAGATTGGTGGAGCGCAGTTGGGGCGGGTACAAGCCGGTGCGCATGAGAACAGAAAATGCTAGCGCTGAGAACATTAGAAGCTGCAACTGGGTAATGACGTGGGCTGTGGTGTAGGGTACGAAATCTACTGGGAAAGGCAGTATTTGATAAAGACCGGATGGCCACACACCTATGCCAACACAAATCGCCGCGGTGATCCCCATAGCGATTAGCATACTACGCGGTGCCTCCTCGCAGCGTTTGCCGCTGTCATGTGCAAAGAAGGCGAAGAAAGGTATTTTTATACCGGAATAGTGTAACACGCTAGCGGAGGCAAACAGAAGTACCAACCAAACCAGCCAATGTCCCTCCACAGCGACGGCCGTCAATATTATAGTTTTGGACACAAAGCCGGCAAACAGAGGAAAGGCTGAAATTGATGCCGCACCGACGATGCAAAACCCCGCTGTTATTGGCATAGATTTATGGAGTCCACCAAGTTCGGAGGCTTTAACGGTACCAACTTTGTAAAGGACTGCACCCATGCTCATGAATAGGAGTGCCTGATAAAGGATGCCGGTGAAGGCGTGGGCCACTGCACCATTAATAGCAAGTTCGGTACCAATACCAATTCCTACCACCATAAAGCCTAGCTGAGTGTTGAGATTATATGCCAACACACGCCTGAGGTCGTTTTCGATAATGGCATAGAAGATGGGGAAAACCGTCATCAAGGCACCGATCCAGATCAGCATCTCTGTTCCTGCATAGCCACGTGCCAAAGCGTAAATAGCCAGCTTGGTAGTAAATGCAGAAAGTACAACGGTACCGAACACGGTGGCTTCGGGATAAGCGTCCTGCAGCCAGTTGTGGAGCATGGGGAACGCGCATTTTATGCCGAAGGCGATAAAGATTAATGTTGTACCTAGGCTAACCAGGCCCAAATGTACGAAGGCGATTGATCCAGTCGCCCGGTAATGAAGTGCCAGCCCAGCTAGCAGGATCACACCAGATCCGATCTGGAAAACAAGGTAGCGGAGTCCGGCCCAATAGGCACGTTCAGTACGTCGCGCCCAGATTAGAAAGACTGAGGCTATCGCTGTCAGTTCCCAAAAAATGAATAACGTAATAAGATCCCCGACGAATACCGCACCGACGGCGGCACCGGCATAGATCAGAGCAGAGATGTGTTGAAGAACTTCAATTTCATGCCAGCCGTAGATCATGAAAATGAACGTGGCCATTAGGAAGATGATGCCGAATGCGGTCGCCAGTCCATCTATCCTGAGAAAAGTAAGGGTATGACCAAACATCTCCACCTGACCTTGCAGGCCGTCAGGCAGGGTCAGAAGATGCAATAATCCCAATGAAGGTAATGCAAGCATGTAATAGCGTCGGGCCCATGTTGGAATGATAGGTACCGCTAGTGCGCCCAGGATTAGTATCAGGCCGGGAGGGAGATCAGCGATCATAGTAATCTTCGTCCCGTTTCAGGACCTTGCGTAGTTCCTTGACACCAAGCACCAAGCCAACGCAAACAATGAACCCAAACAATCCATAGAAAGCAGGGAATTTTTCGAAGTTGAAGATGGGATGATGGGTGTAGAAAAAGTCGGCTATTGCAAGAAGACCACAGATTACCCAAATACTGCGGTAGACGAGGGTGACACTCGACGGTCTGTCCAGCCAATAAATTTTTGATTCTTGATTCTTGGCCTGCTGATTTTGGTTGGTCATTACTCGTCCCTTATCATCCAGCAATGGATTCGAGCAACTGGTAAAGTGCATCGGCATAAATAAACAGGACAATGCAACCGGCCGCGGTAAGGCAAAGTGGGACCAAGCAAAACATGGGTGCTTCATTAATGCCGTAATTGATGTTGCCGGGCGGTGCATCGGCGACCGCCGATTGGGATTGTTCATGGGCAGTAATGCCCACTGCACTATTCATAAAAAATCCACGGCCAACGATTGGCAGTAGATAGGCGACGTTCAAAAGTGAACTCAACATTAACACCCCGATTATGATGAACTGACCGGCATCGGCTGCACCAAGTATGAGATAAAACTTGGACCAAGCACCCCCCATGGGTGGCAAACCAATAACTGATAGCGCACCGATAAGGAAGGCACCGTAGGTGAAGGGCATGAGACGTCCCAGTCCGTCCATGTCGCTAATCTCGGTTTTATGCGTGGCGGTATAGATGGCGCCTGCACAGAAGAACAGGGTGATCTTGCCCATGGCGTGCATGGCAATTTGCATGGAACCGCCGATCACCCCCATTGAGTTGGCTAGCGCTCCCCCCAAGGTAACGTATGATAATTGGCTCACGGTAGAATAGGCCAATCTTGCCTTTAAATTGTCCTTCGTCATGGCAATGATTGAGGCTGCTAGCAGAGTGAAAGCCGCCACCCAGATCAGCCAGTTTGAGGCGCCCGTAGCTGATAGGTAATCGATGCCGAAGATATAGATTACCACTTTCATCACTGTGAATACCCCTGCCTTGACCACAGCCACTGCGTGAAGAAGGGCACTGACCGGTGTTGGCGCCACCATGGCGGCGGGCAACCAGCGGTGGAATGGCATGAGCGCGGCCTTGCCTATCCCGAACACATACAGTGCTAAAAGTACCGGCACTATACTTTCGGCTACCTTTCCTGAGATGATACCGCCCTTGGTGAAGTCCAGTGTTCCCGTCGCTACCCAGGTCCAGATGATCGCCACCATCTGCAGGCCGATGGAGGTGCCGATGAGAACGCCCATATAGGTCCGCCCGCCTTGGCGCGCCTCCGGAGTTTCTTTATGGGCGACCAGGGGATAGGTGGAGATGGTCAGGACTTCGTAAAAGATGAACAGGGTGAACATATTGGCGGCAAAAGCAACGCCCACCGCCGAGCAGATGGCGATGGCAAAACAAATGTAGAACCGGGTCTGTTTATGCTCAAAGTTGGCGCGCATGTAGCCGATGGAATAGATCGAATTCACGATCCACAGTCCCGATGCGATCAGCCCGAACATCATGCCCAAGGGCTCGATCTCAAGCGCCAGGGTTAGGCCCGGCATGACTTCGCCAATCATCAGCGCGGGTGCGGGCTCAGGCGAGCTTGCTGCGTTCAACAGCCATAGAACATCGGCGAAGAGCAGCACCGCGGTGGCCAAGGTCACGGATTCGCGCAGGTTGGGATTTTTGCCAGTCACGGCGATCAGGATCGATCCTGCAAACGGAATCAGCAGTGACAACGCCAATGCGGTTGCCGCGGTCATGACGCCGTTCCTAAAAGAACACGCGCGGCTTCCTCCGCCACCCGTGTGGTTAGGCTGGCATCGATCCCGAAATAGATATTGGCGCCGATCAAGACCCAGGTTGGGATCAGCAGCGTCAATGGGGCCTCACCCGCCGTGACCTCTACGGGTGGGTCTTCGAGATAGGCGACTTCCACGACCCGCCAGATATAGATCACCGCCAGCAAAGAACTCGCTAATACCAGCACGGCAATGAGCCATAAATCTGATTCCAAGGCGGCCACAACCAGGTACCACTTGCTGATGAAACCCACCGTCAGAGGCATGCCGATCAGGCTAAGGCCGCCGGTGACAAAGGCGGCCATGGTCCACGGCATGGTCCTGCCAAGGCCCCGCATGGTGTCCATGGTGGCGTCACCGAAACGCATGACCACCGCACCTAAGGCCATGAACAACGCGCCTTTCATCAGGGCGTGATTGAACAGGTGAAGAACCGTGGAGGTAAGCCCCGTGACGGTGGCGAAGCTCAGCCCGAGGACCATGTAGCCAACTTGCGCGACCGACGAATAGGCCAGCATCCGCTTGATATCGACCTGGAAGATGGCGACCGTGGAGGCGGCGAACATGGCGATAACCGCGAGCGGCAGAAGCATATAAGTGAGGGCCGGACCAAAAGTTGGAAAACCCGTCCCGAAAACCGTGAACATGAATCGAAGCAGTAGATAGAGTGCCGCCTTGGTAGCGGTGGCCGCCAAAAACACTGTCACCGCCGATGGCGCGAATGCGTAGGCGTTGGGCAGCCACAGGTGCATGGGGAATAGCGCGAGCTTCAGCCCGAGGCCGGTGACGATGAAGGCGAAGGCGACCACCAAGGTGCGGTTGGCACCGATTTCGGGAATCTTCTGGGCTAGATCAGCTATGTTGAGTGTGCCCGTCATCATGTAAAGCAGGCCGACACCGATCACAAAAAAAGTGGCGCCGAGGGTCCCCATCACCAAATAGGTGTAGGCGGCAGTCAGGGCACGGCGGTCACGCTTGGCACCCATCGCCACCAAGACATATGTGGAAAGCGAAGAGACTTCCAAAAAGACGAAGGCATTAAAGGCATCGCCGGTGATCACCATACCCAGCAAGCCAGTGAAGCACAGCAAATAACAGGTGTAGAAAAGGGTCTGGTTATTGGCCTCCACCTCATGGGCGATGGAGGTCCGCGCGTAAGGAAGGACTACGGTGCTGATTCCCGAAATGAGGAGTAATACGATGGCATTGGCGGCATCGACCCGGTATTCGATTCCCCACGGCGCAGCCCAATTTCCGAGCTCATAGGACAGCACCCCTTGATCCAAGACTTGCACCAGAAGCGCGATGGAGATGACCAGCGCGACTATACTGACAATAAATGAGAGGGCCCACGCCACAGTTCCACGGCGGCAAAAGACGCTGAGCGGCGCGGCAATAAGCGGCACCACCACTTGGAGGATGGGAAGATGAGTCGCGATCACGGCTGGACGTCCTCAGCGGATCCGAATTCGTCGTCGTCGTCGACCGCCTGAATTTCATCCTCTTCGATGGTGTCGTAGGCGTTCTTGATACGCACCACCAGGGCGAGTCCCAGCGCTGTGGTGGCGACGCCGACGACGATGGCGGTAAGGATCAGGACATGGGGTAGGGGATTGGAATAGACCTCGGGCTTGCCGGTAAGGATCGGCGCGGTGCCGCCCGAGATCTTGCCCATGGAGATATAGAGCAGAAAAACCGAGGTCTGAAAGATGTTGAGGCCGACGACCTTCTTCACCAAATTGCCGCGCGATACCACGATGTATAGCCCAATCATCATCAGGACGATGACCATCCAGTAATTGAATAGGCCGAGGATGTCGGTGGTGCCCATCACCAGTCCTCGTCGCTGATCGGCGGATTCTGTCCGGCGAAGGCGTAGAAGGTCGAGACCATCACCGCGGATACCGTCAGGCCGACACCGAACTCCACCAACAGGATTCCCAGGTGCTGGCCCGCGACCTGAGACGCGCCTAGAACCGAATAATTGAGATAATTCTGGCCAAACGCAAAGCTCACGACGCCGACGCCGCCATAGAGCAGCACACCGCAGGCAACCAACATCCGGACCGCTGAGCCGGGCACCGCTTTGCGCGCGTTCTCCAGGCCGAATACCAGGGCGTAGATGATGAAGGCTGCGGCGAAGATGACACCTGCCTGGAATCCACCCCCCGGCCCGTAGTCGCCATGGAACTGGACATATAGGGCGAACAACAGGATCGGGCCGATCAGCACTTTGGTCACCACACGAAGCACCAGGTGGTGGTCCATGGTTTGTACCCGAAGGCCGGTGGGTTCGCGGATGTAGGCGCCCAGCAAAAGCAAAACTCCGATCCCCGCGGTGAAGATCACGGTGACTTCGCCCAGGGTGTCGAACCCGCGGTAGCTGGCTAGCACCGCGGTGACGATGTTAGGCATGCCGATCTCGGATGCGGTGTCGTTGATGTATTTAGGCGCGACATGGTTATGAACCGGCGCCGATGCATCGCCGAAGCGCGGCATGTCGAGGGTTCCGTAAACCAGTGCCATCCCTGTCAGGAAGACGACGATCAGGGGCAGCGCCTGGGTGCGGGTCGGCGCCTTTTCCCGCCGCGAGGTCAGCGCCAGGGTTGCCAGCATCAAAACCGTGGAAATGCCCGCGCCTACGGCGGCTTCGGTGAAGGCCACGTCGACCGCGTCCAGATGGACCAGCAATCCGGCCGATAAAAGAGAGAACACGCTGGACAGCATGACCACCGCAAACAATGCCCTAAGCTTGAGAATGGCGAAGGCCGTCAGCCCCAGGAAAACAAGGAGGGTGATATCGATGAAGCTTTCGACGCTCATCACTCGTCCTCTTTTTCCGCTGCGCCGTCTTCGGCATCGGCGCCGCCGACCTGTGGTTTGAGGCCGGCGGTCAATGCCGCATTGGCAATGGCGTGGGTCGAGGTGGGCGAGGTGAAGAACAAAAATGCCCCGATCAACAGAAGCTTGACGGTCACCAGGCTGAAACCGGCCTGGACCATCAGTCCCAAAAGGATCAAGTCGGCACCCAGGGTATCGGTGATGCCCGCGGCGTGCATCCGGGTGTAGAAATCCGGCATCCGGATGAGGCCCAGCGCGCCAACCACCATCAGAAGCGACCCGGCCATCAGAAGCGCCCAACTGAAGGCATCGATGATCATCGCACTCATTGTCCCTCCTCTCCGGGCTCGACGCGGTCGCCCAGGGTGCGGTAGCGAAAGAACTTGAGGACGGCAATGGTGCCGATGAAGTTGAGAAGGGCATAAAGCAGGGAAATATCCAGGAAGTCGGGGCGCTCGGTGAGGAATCCCATGACACCGATCATCAGTACGGTCTTGGTCCCGAAGGCGTTGGCGGCGAGAACCCGGTCGTAAAGGGTGGGCCCCATGTAAAGCCGGGCCAACGCCAGGATCATCGCGGCGAGCAAGGCGGCCATGGTCGCGGTGAACATATTCAACGTGCCTCGATTGCGTCGACGCGGAGGTCCATGTCGCCGGCAGCGAGGCCGTCCGCGGCATCCCTGGTGACCGCATGGACCAGTATTTTTTCATCCAGCACCTCGACCGACACCGTGCCCGGCGTGAGGGTGATGGAATTGGCATAGATCACCTTGCCGACGTCGGTGCGCTGAGTCGCCGGCACGTTCACCATGACCGGGCTTATGGGCAGCGCCGGGTCGAGAATGATCCTGGCGACATCGATATTGGCCTTGGTGATTTCCTTGCCAAGCCACCCCAAGTAACTCAAATAACCGAAGAACTTGAGCTGCAGCGGGATCGCCTCGTGATCGATGACGTCAAGACGGGCGGCTATCCAGACGATGAGGGCGCAACTTAAGATGCCCATGGTCAGTAGAAGCGGCACATAGTGACCTGACAACAACAGCCAAAGTGTCATTAACACCAGCCACAGCCCTATGGCATGGATATATCGTGCATTCACGTTCATGGGGATGAAACGTCTGCTCCTATCCTGCTTACGCCTTGCCTTGACTGATGGATGCATTGGCTCTTGTTGTGAAGGGGATACCGGCTCGGTCCTGTCTCGTCAAGCCACCCTGTTAGGCTAAGGCGATGAACGTGTTATTCCGTGACTTGATACTAAATTGCAGCGGAGATTGATTAGAGATAATTCACGGGTTTTAGTGAAATATTCATTAGCCATCGATTTGTTTCGTTTTGAGAATGATGCTAGCCTTTCACTATAAATAATAAAGGGAGACTTACATTAGTCATGAGTGACGACAGTATTCCCAGTGAACAGGATGATGTCCATGAGATCGGCGGAATAGTCAAATGGTTCAATGTGGTAAAAGGATTCGGTTTTATCACCGTGGCAGACAGCGCCAGCGACGCGTTTCTGCACCTGTCGATTTTGAGAGAATCGGGTTTTGACAAATTGTCCCCCGGAGCAACTGTCAGATGTGAAGTAGCTGACCGCATGAAGGGTTTGCAAGTCACGCGAATACTTGAAGTCGATGAAAGCACGGCCAGCGCTGCCGATGTGACCGGCTTGGAGGCTGAGGGGCAATACGACGGTTTGGATCCTTCCGGAGACTTTGTGGATGCGACGGTCAAGTGGTTCAATTCCGATAAAGGGTATGGTTTTGTGTGCCAGATGGATAGCGAACGTGATGTCTTCATCCACATGGTGACTTTGCGCCGCTACGGCCTCGAGGATTTGGCGCCGGGCCAGGCAGTAAAGGTACGTATCGCAGAAGGACCCAAAGGACCACAGGCTACTGAAATCGAATTGGAATAGTCTGGGAATTCTGTACTGGGTTCCTATGCCAGCCATTATCGGGGTGGGCGAGAGGGCGTTTGTTGTTATATTTAGTGGACGTCTAAGCCTCGATCGTGGTGTACGCTAAGATAAATAAGCTTATGGCTGCTCTTATGCTCATCGCCCGACCTCGCATTTCACCACACTCTACTTTTATTCCCATTACGGTGGTCGGTATTCGCCCTAGTTGCTTTCCGCACTGGCTGGTGGGCGCCACCGTCCTCATGCTGGCAACTTTTGTTTTGGATGGCGCTGCCAGCGCTCTGGAGACTTTTTCGACTGCCCAGCTCACGATTTCATCGTCGGGTCAAAAACATGAATTTAAGGTAGAACTCGCCGTCACTCTCGCACAGCGCGCCCAGGGCCTGATGTGGCGCCGGCGTCTGAAGGCCGGCCATGGCATGTTGTTTCTCTTTCAGAAGGATCGGATTATCCAAATGTGGATGAAGAACACTTTGATTCCACTGGATATATTATTCATTGATGGTCAGGGTTTAGTCATTTGCATCAAGGAGCGCGCCGTGCCTGGTTCGCTTCGGGCGATCAGTTCGGAACAAAGAGCGCGGGCAGTTCTGGAACTTCGCGGTGGCGTGGCCTCCCAGTTAGGTCTACGTCCGGGAGACAAGGTCTCATACAAGGCTTTTGGTATCCGCTGAGCAGGATCTGAGTTAGACTATAGCTCATAGTCGCTTGCGCCATGCCGTTGGAGCGGTTGCATATCGCTGTGTCAGATGGGTGAGGCGAGA
>Ga0315336_1006376_pt1 | contig 12131 bp, 11 predicted proteins | sample ASW5metaG_FD_204512 | JGI IMG/M metagenome (GOLD analysis project Ga0315336, IMG submission 204512) | Ammonia-oxidizing marine archaeal communities from Monterey Bay, California, United States - ASW #5 | ecosystem: Environmental > Aquatic > Marine > Intertidal zone | place: USA: California...
TTTCCCGACCATCCACCTTCGCTTTGCAGGTCGCGCATTCGTGGGCACAGAGGTTCGACGCCGCGACAAGGCTCCTGTTTGTAGCAGAGGAGACCGTGGAAGCGTACAAATACCCCACTGGAACTACGGACTCGGTGGCAGAGTTTTTCGAGTGGGTGCGCGCCGAGGGAACCGACGCACTGCAGCAACTGATTCAGAGAGACTGGAAAGACCTTGCAGCGGAAGCCGTCGCGAGGATCGGTCACCCAGCTGTAGAGATCTTGAGCGAGGCCAACGATTTCCGGGCCGACTTGATCGTGATGGCAAGTCGAGGACTCTCGCTTTTCGAACGACTGCATGTAGGAAGTGTGGCGGAACGAGTTGTTGAACGAGCGTCTTGTCCCGTGCTCGTAGTGAAACGCAAAGAGAATGGCGGGGGTCTTCTGGGATAAGACTCAGTGGAACTGCGTTTCAATAGAGGGCGGCCGTGAGCTTCTTTCGGTATTTGTCAGTCAGCTCACCGCGGTCGCCGATGAGATGGAACACGTTTACCATGAGCTCTCGCACTTTCTCGTGTGCTATCGTTTTGTCACTTTCAGCAGCCTGGAGGAGGTGCTCGAGAGCTTCGGGATACTTCCCAGCGGCCGCCAGGGCGCACCCCAGCTCATACCGCTTTTCGGCGTTTTCGGGCTCGGTGTCGAGCCGGGTGCGAGCAGAGACTTCATCCCCTACTTCAGCGCCTCGCCCTCGCACGAACACTGTGGCTCGCCAGCGGTCGACCTGTTCCTTGTGCTCCCCTCCCGGACCCAGACGCTCCAACAGCTCGCCTGCCTCGACGTCCGCGGCACGTTTCACAAGGAGCTCCGTCAGACCCAAAAGAGCCTTCTCGTTATTAACCTCCATCTGCAGCGCCTTGCGGTACAAGTCTTCCGCAAGGCGGGGTTCGCTATCCCCCCTCTCTGCGGCCGCCCTTACAAGACGCTCCGCCTCCGTCGGGCGAAGACGGTCCACGAACTCACGCACCTCGGATTCCTGGAGCGACCCCTCGAACGCGTCCGCGATTTTACCGTCGCGAAAGGCGGCGACGAGCGGAATCGCTTGCACACGGAACAGCTCCGCAAGGTCAGGTGACCGATCCACGTCCACCCTGGCCAGGACGAATTCACCAGCTAGCTCGGTAGCCAGTTTCTGGAAAAGCGGTCCCAGCACCTGGCAGGGTGGGCTCTTTTCGGACCAGAAGTAAACGGCTACAGGAACCTCCCGGGAACGGTCGAGGACTTCGCGCTCGAAGTCTTCAACCCCGACATCGACAATCCATTTCTGTTCCGACTCGGCCAAGTTCTGCGCTCCTTGTTGCATGTGAAGAAGACTAACCCCCCTTGCATCTGGGAGGGGGCACCACTGGATCCGCGCTGCAGTCTCCAACAACCGCTTCGGCGGCTTTGAGAAAATCCTGCCCCGAGGTCGTGATCGTGTGCTCGTGGCTGCAGGCGTTGTTGGCGAAGTGCTTGCCGCTGATGTGCTGTGCTTCTGCCGTCTCCGCAGCGGTAACGGTCGACGGGTGCCGGTTGACCTGGAAAGGTATCTTTCGCCGGCCCAGGTATTCCACGAGGTCGATTGCGTCGTATTTCTCGCTCACGGTTTCTCCTTTGAATCGACGTGGCGAGCGACGACCTTGTCGTAGACGAGAGTGTAGAGCGTTCCACCGACATTGTAGCGAACGCCGCACGCTCCACGACCCCCGGGAGAGATATTGCAGAAGTGTGGGCAAAGGTCGCAACGCACTCGTCCATCAGCAAGACGTTCATAGAACAGGGCTTGCTTCAACGTTTGGATCCAGACCGCGTATCTGTTCGCAACATTTCCGTTCGAAAAACACGCGCCGTGGCAGTCCTCTCTGCCGAAGGGGTCCTCGCGAACGGTGGAGGGTGAAGTTTTTCAGCAACGTAGCGCGATCCGTCGCTCAATACTCCTGGTCGTGAGGCATCCTGAGCTTGAGGATCGGGTGATTTGGCGCGGAAATCCAGTTTTCGAGTTCCGCGTCGTAGTCGCCTCCATGCTTCTTGGCGCACGCGTGGCACACGACGACAGAAACCGCATGCTGGTAGTTCCCGGGGTCTCCAAGGTCGATCTCCTCCCCACACACGACACACGAATCCACGTCGTCGTCTTCTCGTTCCGGCATGGTCACTAATCTCCTTTTGCCTTACACGCCCCCGCACAGACGCTTGTAGCAATTGGCATACCCTGACCACCCGTACGGTTTTTTTTCCTCACAGCGCTGCGGTGCTTCACGAGGGGGACACACTGTCGAGAAGGAAGTTGTCATTGTGCGGAATTATACGCATTGGCTATAACAATTTCCCACTTACCGGGAGGTTACCGCCGGGCCTGGGAACTCGGGCTCAAGGGTGTCACGGTGTACCGCTACGGCAGCAAAGGGCAGCAGGTGCTCCATCTCGGAGTCGACAAAACGCCAGAGGAGTATGACCATTTCTCCAGCTGCGATCGACACACCTGTGAATACTGAGCCGCCCGCACGTTTGGTGACAGAACGCTATCGCCTCTTGCGCGTCCGGGTCGGCTTGCGGCCCTGTCCCCGATGCTTCAGGGTCCACCGCTTGGATTTAACGACCGGGCGCGCCGCTCCGCGTCCGATGAGTTCGAGAAGGTCCGACACCGTTACGATGCCGGCGAGTCTCCCGTTGTTCATGACCGGCAAGCAGCCGATCGGGTAGCCGCGCAACATATTCGCCGCCTGCCGGACGGTGGTTGTCGGAGCCGCGTGAATGACGTGCCCAGTCATGAAATGTCCCACGATGCGCCCACGACGCAGGGACGCACCGCGGGAACCGCCCACGTCACGCTCAGACACCACGCCGACCACCTTACCCCCGTGAACCACGACCAGGTGGTGAATGTTTCCCTGCCGCATCCGCTCCCATGCGCGTTCCGCGGACTCCGAGGTCGAGACCGTCTCGACCTCGCGATTCATGATTTCCTCGAGTCTCATCACGCCTGTCTCCTTATCGTTGTCGTTCTACGAACGGCCCTTTTTGCTTGCAACCGCTGTTCCTCGGGAAAACTCGCCGCGGTATGGGCGGCGCAAGGCTCCAGAAAGTCTCGAATAATTGGCGATCCCTAAGGCCTCGAGTGCGTCTCGCCCATTGGCCGCATCGGCGTTGTGGATGCCCATCGAAGCGTCTCGAGTGGGCATTTTTGCTCACCCGTGCGAAAAAAACCGACCGATCGACCTCACCTTTCCACTCGATATTCTCTACGAAGGTCAGGAGGAGATCCACGCCGGTCCGAGGGCCGGTCCCCCGTTCCGATCGGAACCCGACGCAGCAAGCCCGTCTCTTGCCCCCTACTCGAGAGTAGTGCATGATGCGCCGCCGTATGGACGACAAGACCCCAGGAGATCTGGTCCTCGAATCACTGCGAGGGGTCATCGACCCCGAACTCGGGATCAACGTTGTAGATCTTGGCCTTGTCTACAATGTCGACGTCGCCGCCGACGGCGTGCACGTGACGATGGGCGTCACCACCTCGACCTGCCCCCTGGGATCTTACCTCATCGAGGCGGCAGAGAGTGCCATTCGCGCAGCACTGCCGACTGTGCGAAAGATCGAGGTCGTCCTGGCACGGAACCCGCCATGGTCACCTGACCGCATGTCTTCCGAGGCAAAGGAGCAACTGGGATGGAAGCGCTGAAGCGCGGCGTGTTCCGGTCCTGGGTGTCGTGAGCCTTCCTCATCGCTTACTGCGCATCGCCCTGGTGATGAGCGCCATGGCGTGTCTCGTTACGGGAATCTGGGGCGGACTGCTTCGCCTCTCGTGGAACCTGCCACTGCCCACCGAGCATGCCAACTGGATCAGTTATCATGGGGCGTTGATGGTTTGCGGCTTTCTCGGCACGATCATCGGCGTCGAGAGGGCGGCCGCGCTCGACTCCTTGTGGTCCTATCTGGCACCGGCTCTCACGGCGTCCGGAGGCGTCGCGCTCATTGCGGGTGTCGTCGGGATTCCGGGTCCCCTACTTTTCTCGTCGGGAAGCCTCGTCCTCCTCGCTGTCCTCGTTGAGATGGTCCGGCGTCAGCCAACCGTCTTTGCGGTGACGATGGCCCTCGGGGCTGCCGCCTGGAGCGTTGGCAACCTTCTTTGGCTTGCGTCGTGGCCCGTGCCCCAACTTGTTCTCTGGTGGGTAGCGTTCCCGACGCTAACAATCGCCGCCGAGCGACTCGAGCTCAACCGCTTGCAGCCGCCGCGTCCTGGGAGCCACCGACTCTTCGTTCTTGCGATAGGAGTCTTTCTCGCCGCCCTGCTGATCAGTACCTTCCAGCCTGTCGTGGGCACCCGACTCGTCGGCGTCGGCGCCGCAGCACTCTCCTTATGGCTCTTACGGTACGACATCGCATGGCGTACGGTCCGGCAGCAGGGTCTGCCTCGCTTCACCGCAGTCTGCCTGCTTTCCGGATACTTCTGGCTGGCTCTGGCAGGCGCGCTTGCCATTATCCTGGCTCCGATTGAATCTGGCCTACCGTACGACTCCCTGGTGCACGCTGTCTTTCTCGGCTTCGTATTCGCCATGATTTTCGGACACGCGCCGATCATATTTCCCGCCGTGCTGGGCCTGCCCATTCCCTACCGTCCGAGGTTTTATGCCCACTTGATTCTCCTCCACGTCTCGACCGCGGCGCGAATCGGCGGTGACCTGCTGGAATGGCCGGAGGTTGGCCGCTGGGGCGGACTCCTCGGCGCGATTACCATCGCGGCCTTCCTCTTCAACACCATCTCGTCGGCGCTACAGGGCATGCTGTCACGTCGTAACCAATAGGTCGGTTTCTTCGCCTGCGCCGGATTCCTTCTGTTCCAGGTATAGTCGCTCTTCGCGGTATAGAGTTTGCTATCATCACCGGTCACCCACTGAGCTACTGAGCGAGCCGACGGAATCCGGTGAGAGCTCGCTAATCGCCCAGCTGGATCTGACTGGCTACATGGAGATCCTTGACGGACCGACGCCACGGCAATCACAATGGACACTATCAAAGGTATGCAACTCACCGCCCAAGACATCATGAAGAGAGGTGTTCGCTGCGTAACCCTCGACATGACGATGTCCGATCTGGAAAGGGCCCTCATCCGTGACGAGGTGAGCGGCTTTCCCGTTGTTCACGAGGGGAAACTGGTCGGCATCGTTTCTCGCTCCGACGTGGTACGACAGCTCTGCGTGGAGCAAAGCGTTGCCGAGGTGGTCTCCGATTACTATCGTGATTCGACGGGCTTCGCGCCGACGCGGGCTCAATCTCTTCACCGGATCTCCGAGATGGTTGGCGAGAGCATCGAGCACAAGTGTGTGAAAGACTTCATGGTTCACCAGCTGATCACGGTAGCTCCCACGCAACCCGTCGAGGAAGTCGCGAGTCTCCTCGTGCGAAATCATATTCACCGTGTTCCTGTCGTCGAGGACGGCCGTTTACTCGGCATCATCACAACGCTGGACCTCGTGAGGCTGATCGCCGAAGGGCGTACGCAGGGTTGATGGGCTCTCGGTGGGTCGGCAAGATCGCGCCCACGAGGAGGATCAGCAGTTGTAAAATCAAGTCGCCCATTGCCAAAGCACCCAGATCAGGAAGACCAAAACCAGCGGGGTGCACAGCTTCCACACCCCAACCCAGTTCACGGACAGGTCGGCACTTCCGTCGGCAACAGGTTCCACCGTTGGGTCGAGATACTGGTAGAGGCGATCCATTGCCGGCGTGGAAATCGATGTTGTCTCGGTCAGCGCGCGAAATTCATCGCTGATGGTCTTCATCTCACTCCGTGCTCCCAGTGCATGGCCGATTTTGATGCTCGTGGTTTCGCGCTCGAGGATTCTTCTCGTCAGAAAGAGCAGCAGCGGTTCGGGAAGCCATCGGAAGATCCTGTGACTTTTCGGCGTGATGGGAGTTCCGTTGGCCGCCAGGACTCTGTATCCCTCGCGAATCGCACGGAGCAGGAGCACCAGAGCATCGCGCGTGCGCGCCAGCCGACGGGCGTCACCTCCCACCATGTAGAGGGCGTTGGCCGTGGGACTGATCTCAGCCACGTGGGTCTTGAGCCAAGCGTCCATATTGGAAGAGATGGTCACAGAGAACCCGGCTCGTCGGAGAGCTGCCGCGATCGTCTCGATTCTAGGTGAGCGCCTGCCGTCGACCTCGCCGACAGTGGTAGGCTGCTCCCGTGCAGAGGTAATCAGATACCGGGTGACGTTGCCCTGCGTGATCCCCGCTGCACCGGGAAAGCCGAGGAGCACTCGGTCGCGGCCCAGCGCCTCGACCATCTCTCCAGGGCCTGCGGCGTTGTTTCCCAGGAACATCACGCTCGGCGTGTGTTGGTTTCGAGCCAGCACAGGCAGCACTTCCGAAACGTGGTCTTTGCCCAGGATGACCAGCACGAGGTCGTAGCCGTCTTCGGCGTCGAGCCGTTCCACGGTATTCAGGGTGACGCTGGTCCTCTTGGCGGTCAGGACGTTGTCGAGCTCGATTCCGTGTTCTCGGATGCGGGCGAGACGTTTGCCCCGCGCCAGGATGGAGACATCCTCTCCAGATTCACTGAGAAGCGCAGCGTACAGGCCACCAATGTTTCCAGCGCCGTAAGCCAGGATCTTCATTCGTTTCCTTGAAGCGGTGCTCTCGTCGCTTTCATAGCGTGACGAGGTTTTTTTGCAAGCCCACTGAAAAAACTCGGGTTCGGGCCGGATTTTTCCCACTGCCGAGAGCGATCCCCCGTGGGCCCTCACGGGATCACCTCGGCGACCTCACAAAGCTTTTCCCATCCGCGACTTGCAGCGACCCTCCATCTCCGCCAGGACGCGGAACGCGACTTGCTACATCCCTGTCATGCTCGCGATACACCCTCTATACAGCCTGCTGACCGGCGTCGCCTTCTGGGCGGCGGTCGCCGCCGCGCCCTCCCCAGCCAGCGCCCAAACCTCGAAGTACCTGAGGTTGAAGGTAGCCGTGGTGGTCTATCCGAACACCTTCACCGACAGCCTCACTGCGGACGAGCTCGTTCACGTCTGGAGCGAGGTGGACGAGGCGATCGAGTTCTTCTGGCGCGTGAGCCGCATGCGCACCCACCTGGCCGTCGACCGCGAGGTCATCGAGCGATTGCTGCTGGCCGAAGATTTCTGGTTCTGGGAGCCGGGCTCCTACTGGCTCGGCCCGGAGGCGCCGGAGAACGACCTCCGCGAGCTCGGCTACGCCGACGACGAGCACGACGCGGTGGTGTGCTTCTACGCCTTTGCCCCCAGCGCCGGCCAGAGTAACAAGTACGGCGGTGCCACCCTCCAGGTAAACACGCTCCTCGGCAAGGCAGCGTACGTCGGGATCCCGCTATCCTACGACCCGAACCGCTACAACCGGATCTTCGAGCACGAGTTCCTGCACGTCTTCTCGTCGATCTTCCGCAACAGCGGTTATCCCGACTTTCCCAACGTGCACAATGTACACGAGCAGGTGGGCGTCTACGATGATAACGATACCTGGTACGAGTGGTTGCTGCAGAGCATCCCGGACGACAACTATTTCAACCCGACAGGCGTCTGGGGCACCGTGGGTGCCTTTCCCGACAGCGACAGCGATCGCCTGGCGGACGATGCTTCGTCGTTAGACGACTTTCCCGTCACCGAGCTGTTGATCGGGTCGTCCGCCGAAACAGCCGATACGGACGGGGACAGCATGAGCGACCTCGATGAGATTCTGGCCGGCATCCGGAGGAGCAGCGATCCCACGCGCACCGACTCGGACGAAGATGGAATCGCCGATGGAGTGGACGTCGCTCCAGTCGACGTCGCCAGGACCACCATCCAGTACGCTTCGCCTGCGCTCGATAGCACCATCCTGGACGAGGAGTACACGCGGGTCGTCGCGTTCGGCGCGCCCGACCCGCAGGACCTCAGCGGCGAGCTCTCGATGGCCTGGGACGAAGAATCCATCTACTTCGCGATCGCCGTCGCGGATGACCTCATCGATACTCCGTGGCAGGACGCCGGCGGCAACGACGCCGTGTTCGTCAGGGTCGACGCCGCGAGCGATGGCTTCCTGCACCAGGGCAACGACAACTACGAAGTCATCGTTTCGCCTAGCGGACCGGCGGACGAGCCGTTGCGTGTCACGAACGTGTGGCTGGACGACAAGACCAGGGACCCATCCTTGCTGCCTGCCGAGGACGTTCAGGGCGCGTATTCCTCTGGCGAAAACACCTGGTCCCTCGAGTTCGCCGTGCCGTGGACAGCGCTCAGTTTCGACGGCCGTCCCGGCGCGACCTTTCGCCTGCAGGTGATGCTCCAGGACAGGGACGGCATCCGCCTCGCGGACTCGGATCGTCCCTACTCGGCGTTTGCCCGCTGGGTGCCCATGACGCTGGGCGGTGAGGACTGCAACGACAATCGTTTGCCCGACGCGAACGACATCGCGATGGGGCGCAGCCCGGACTGCGACGCGAACGGGGTTCCCGACGAGTGCGAGCTGATCGGGAACGACTGCAACGACAACCAGGTGCCGGATGGCTGCGACCTGTTGACCGGGACGTCGAACGACTCCGACACGAACGGCACGCCCGACGACTGCCAGCCGCAGGCAACACTGACCGTCGCCAGCCCGCCAGTGTCGGTCTTCTTGCAAGACGGAAACCGCGCCCTGGCCTACGCTGGCGCGCTCGATTGCGCCAGCGGGGCGGAAGGCATCCTGTGGCGGGGCGCCACCTTCGAGAACGTGGGCACCGGCGACGCCTCCGCGGTGGTGCAGAAAGCCGAGCTATACCTCGACACGAACGACAACGGCACCCTGGACTCCGACGACCGCAGTGTCGGCTCGCCACAGACCTTCCGCCAGGGCGATCCGATGATCGTCTTCGACGGACTCTCGGTCACCGTCGCGCACGGCTCATCGGTGTCCTACCTGCTCGTATTCGACATTCCGGAGGGCGGATCGACCTCGGGACCGCTCCTCCTCGGCTCTGGGACCCAGCCACCGCTAGCCCTCTACATCGTCCTGCAGGCCTGCGTCGTGGCGCTGGTCCTCGGCAGCAGGACCCGTCACCGGCAAGCCGGCTGGGCGGTAGCGCTCCTCCTCGCCCTCGCTCCCGTGCTGGTAGCGCCAGGCTGCGGAGGAGGCGGCGGAAGCGGTGGCCAGGCGCCGGTAGTCCCGGCAGCCACCCACGAAATCCAGATGCGGCTCATCGATATCGACACGGTGGGAACAAACTCCAGCGAGCCCGCCATCGTGACCGGCCTCCCGCAGCCGGCCTGGACCTTCAAGGTCTGAAGGACCGGTGCTCGCCCGCAGCGTCCAGCACGCTCCCTCGGTTTCACAATGACGGAATCTCCCCTGCGGGAAAGTTTCGCCCGGTTGAGAAATATTCCGCGCAGGGCCTGCCCCTCGGCTCCACGCAAACGGCCTGCACGACAGTTGTGTGCAAATTTCTCTCCAGGAACGCCAGTTGCGAGTAACAGTAAGCGGGCGTGTACCCTGCGAGGTGCGAAGTGAAACAAGGTGTCCCAGTAACGGTTACCACTGCAGACCGACGCGTCGGCGAGGCCCCCGTAGAAATCGTCGAGCGCAAGGGCGTGGGACACCCGGATACTCTGTGTGACGGTGTGGCGGAAGCTCTGTCCGTCGCCCTGGCGAACCTGTACAGAACGCAAACGGGCGGCTTGCTTCACTTCAACATGGACAAGATTCTGCTGGCGGCGGGCGAGGTGGAGCGAGATTTTGGAGGCGGGCGCATCGTGCGGCCGATGACTCTCTACGTTGGCGACCGGGCCACCAGCTCCTATCAGGGACGCGACCTGAACATCCCCGATCTGGTACAAGCCACGGCATGGAGGTGGTTTTCCCGCACGTTGCCTCGCCTCGATGTGAGTCAAGGGCTGCGTGTGGTGCCAGTTTTCGGGCAAGGCTCCGCCGAGTTGAGCGGCACGGTCGGGCGGGGTGGCACTCTCTTAGCCAATGATACCTCTGCAGCTGTGGGCTACGCCCCCTTTACACCGCTGGAGATGACGGTACGGGCGCTCGAGCAATGGCTCAACGGAGCGCACTTCAAGGAAACGTTCCCCGCAACAGGAGAGGACGTCAAGGTCATGGCGGTCCGGCAGTCGCATCGTGTCGAGCTCACCGTGGCCATGCCTTTCCTTGCTGCACGAATCCCCAACGTCACGGTCTACACCGACCTCCGCCGAGCGGTCGAGGCGGCCGCCCTGAAACGCGCTTGTGAGCTTCTCGGCGAGGAGTTCGAGGTGGGCTTGAAGCTCAACGCCCTGGATAACCCGTCAGAAGGTAGCGATCACGTCTATCTCACCTTGAGCGGCACCTCGGCCGAGCATGGAGACTCGGGCGAGACGGGAAGAGGCAACAATGCGAGCGGCTTAATCTCTTGTATGCGACCCAACGGGGCTGAGGCCGCCTGCGGCAAGAACCCTTGGTCTCACGTGGGCAAGGTCTACAGCATGCTGGCCTTCGAGCTTGCCGCGGAAATCCACCGTGAAATCCCGGGGATCGAGCATGTCGCGGTGTGGCTGGTTTCCCGGATCGGCGACCCGGTTGCGAAACCACGACTGGTCGCGGTCGAGGTGGATCCTGCCAGCGGAAACAGCGTGGAGAATTGTAGAGAAGCTATCTCCGACCGGGTAACAAATCGCCTGGAGGATCTCACCGACTTCTGTTTGCGGCTCGAGCAAGGGGCTTACACGGTTTATTGACTCCATGGACTGCTAGGGCGAGATTCGGGAGCTTCGAGTCATCCGCCGCACCACTTCTCTCGCATCCCCGGTGTCCGCGAGAAGGCTCAGCTGCCGATCAGCCCAGGTGGGTCCTTTTACAATCTCGAGCAAGCGCTCCAGGTAGGGTCGACATTCGAGTTGCTCGGCCGTGGGGCGAAGCAGGTTCACGAGATCCTCGACAACCTGCCGGGCGGGGTGAGCCTTGAAGGTAAACGAATCTACCAGTTCCGCATCCATTCCGTAGCGGGTTGCTCGCCATTTGTTCTGCCGGACCATCATGGGATGGCAGTCGTGTTGATAGGTACCTCGGTCGATGTCGTCGGACAAGGCCTGAACGAGGCAGTGTATGAGGGCGACGATCGCCAGGGAATCTTCCAGATTGCCTGGCATATCACAGACCCTGACTTCAACGGTCCCGAAATTGTGGTGCGGACGAACGTCCCACCAGATCTCGCGAATCGTGTTGATGAAACCGGTTTCGACGAGGTGGTTGACCAGCCAGACATACTCGCTCCAGTTCCGCATGAGGCTGGGCAGTCCGGCCGTCGGCAAGCCCTCCATCACCTTCGAGCGATGGGATTGCAGGCCGGTAACACGATCGTTCCACCAGGGACTGTTACAGCTGATGGACAGGAGCGTGGGAAGGTGCCGCATGATCCGGTCACAGATCATGATGGCTTTATCCCCCGACTGCACACCGACATGCACATGCAGGCCGTAGGTCACCAGCTGCCGTCCCATATCCTGCAAGATACCCAGAAGTATCTCGTACCGTTCGCTCGAGGTTACCTTCTGCTCTTCCCACAAGGAAAACGGGTGCGTACCTGTCCAGTACAGCCTGAGTCCCAGCTCGTCGGTGATCCTTTCCACAACGCGTATTTTTTCGCGCAGGTCGGCTGCCACCGCCGCAACTGTGGGGCAAACCTCCGTGTTGATCTCCAGATAGCATTGCATGAGCTCTGGCTTGACCCGATCGGCACAGCTTTGCGGCACTTTGGCAAGAACCTGCTGGACGGAGCTCGAAAGAGCCATGGAGCGCTCATCCACCAAGGCCAGCTCGAGCTCCACTCCTAAAGTAGGCTCACTGCTGGGGTTGAAGGTCAATTTGTCCATGCGCTGTCCTTGGGTCGGTAGCCAGCCAGTATCTTCACGCTTTTCCACTGAGCAATCACAATGCCATTCAGATTCCAGAGCCGACTGGCATGCAACTTGTTGGTTTGAGGGCGCCATGTGCACGATCCTCGTAGTAGACGACGAAAAGCTCATTCGCTGGTCCCTCGCCGAGCTCTTGCGGGCGGCCGGATTTCAGGTCCTCTCGGCCAGGGATGGTGCGGAAGCATTGGAAGCCTTTCACGCGGGTGTGTGCCTTGCCCTGCTGGACTACAACCTG
>Ga0315336_1006377_pt1 | contig 12130 bp, 9 predicted proteins | sample ASW5metaG_FD_204512 | JGI IMG/M metagenome (GOLD analysis project Ga0315336, IMG submission 204512) | Ammonia-oxidizing marine archaeal communities from Monterey Bay, California, United States - ASW #5 | ecosystem: Environmental > Aquatic > Marine > Intertidal zone | place: USA: California...
GACTCTAGAATCGGCTTCGTCAGTTTGGACACCTTTTGGCCCACTAAACTCATGCGATTTATCAAATATCCCCAACAATTGAGGATGCCCCTCATGCTCATCGTCTATCTTTAGAAACGTGGCGCTCCCAAGGGTTGCGTAAATTTCAAAGCCAATGATATCGCGATAAAACTCTACCGAAGGCTCTGCATTCGCGCTACGAAGAATTAGTTCTGCCAGCCGTTTTCGCTGTCCTGTCGTAATTGATTATCCTTCTTGCCGTTTATTGATCATCCCATATGGGGCTAAAACAACGGCATCTATTCTTCTTATCTGTGCCGACATTTCCCATATGGAGCGGTCCGCCCCAACGCACACAAGTCTTTGTCGTCGTAGTTGATAAAGCCACTTTCTTCTGTCATCGGTCCCTCTTGAGGTCTGCTACGGCCCGATAGCAGCCATTTGGGGCGACCGCGCGGACTATCGGCTTCGGTTCCAGCCCTCGCCGCAAGGCCCCTACTATGGAATTGGGGGGAATACATGTCAAGGCTAGCGGCGTTCCTCCTGTTTGCATGTATACAACCCTGTGATACACTGCCCGAGGTCTTAGCTGTCGTTTACATCACCTGCCCGCGCACTCGAATCGCGCGGAAACTTTCAAGGAGCACACCATGAATAAGACGGCGTTTGTTGCATCCCTGATCCTCCTCAGTTGTGCGGTCTCCTTTTCTGCCGCGCATGCGGACGGGCATCTGTCCGGCATGGAGAAAGGCACTATTGAATTGCAGTCGATCGGGCCGATTGGGTTCGGTCCCGAGGGTATCCTGTTTATCGCCGACCCCAAAGCGTCGACCGTTTATGCTTTGCAGACGGGTGGTGCGCATGCGGGATCTGCGTCGAAGGCTTCGACGCCGCACACGGTAAAAGAAGTTGATAAAAAAATCGCGGCGATGTTGGGCGTTGATGCGAAGGAATTGATCATTCACGATTTCGCGGTCGATCCAATGTCGGGCGCGGCGTATCTTTCGGTCTCGCGCGGGCGCGGGCCGGACGCGGCGGCGGTGCTGATCCGCCGTTCGGCTTCGGGCGAGCTTGCGCCGGTAGGTCTTGAAGACGTTGCCTTCGCGAAAGCGACGCTGTGGGCAACACCAGACAAGGACCGCCGGGGCCGCGACGTTCGCCAGGACGCGATCACGGAGCTTGCGTATGTGGACGGAAGCATTGTTGTGGCGGGGCTGTCGAACCAGGAGTTCTCCTCGCGTCTGCGGGTTTTAGATTATCCCTTCACCGCGGAAAACCGGGAAACGGGGTTGGAGATTTACCACACCGCACACGGGCAATGGGAAACCCATTCACCGGTGCGGACCTTCACGCCGTTCATGGACGGTAAGGAACCCTACATCCTCGCTGCGCACACCTGCACGCCGCTGGTGCGCATTCCGGTATCGGAGATCGTTTCCGAAAAGCAGAAGATCATTGGCTCAACCATCGCGGAACTTGGGAACCGGAACCGTCCACTGGACATGTTGATTTATGAAAAGGACGGCGAGGAGTTTTTGCTGATCACGAACAGCAGCCGGGGCGTGATGAAGTTGGCGCTGGCGCCTATGCCCAAGCAACCCGCATTAACGGAAGAGGTTGAGGATACCGCAGGCGCGGACATCATTCAGATCGCCGCCCTCGACGGCGCGCTTCAGATAGAGGCGTGGGGCGAGAATGGCGCGGTTGTCTTGCGCAAAAACGAAGGCGGGACGATTGACCTCGCGCACGTAGCGCTTCCCTAGCGCATTATGCAGCGTTTTGATATGAGCCGGCTCGCGCGGGTCGGCAGCACGGTTTTGGTACTGGCGGCGTGCATCGGTTGGGTCTGCGGACCCGCCGATGCAGCGCCCGCTTCAGACGCGCCTTCTATCGTGTTTGTCTCGCAGGACGACGCGCAGGTGATCGCGATCCGCGATTTGCCTGAATCGTTATTGCGCGCGCTGGAAAATAAGAATCCCTCGCAGAGCGAGTGGCAGAAACTGTATCCGGTGCGTGCCGTGCCGATGGACGACGAACCCTTCGACGATCAGCCAAATGTGCTCGGGCGGTACGCGGTTCGCGACGGTGCGGTCGTGTTTGCGCCGACCTATCCAATTTCGTCGCGGGTAGTGTACCGCGTGGAGTTTCGGCCTGCGTGGATCGGCGGTGAAGGGGAACTCATTCGGGCTAAGTTGATCCTGATTCCAGCCAAGGCCTCGTCCCCCACACAAGTTGCGCGCGCGTATCCGTCGAGCAAAACTGTTCCGGCGAATTTACTCAAGTTCTATATCGAGTTCACCCAACCGATGAGCCGCGGCGTGGGTTACGAATACGTTCGCCTCGAACGAAGTGACGGCTCAATCGTGATCGATCCGTTTCCCGAGATTGGCGTCGAGTTGTGGGACGCGCACCAGCAGCGGTTCACCGTCCTGCTCGACCCAGGCCGCATCAAGCGCGGATTAAAGATCAATGAAGAGATGGGGCTGGCGCTGGTGCCCGGGGGAGCGTACCGGCTGGTCGTGGATGAAGCGTGGCCCGACGCGGAGGGCAACCCCCTGGCCAAGGGCTTCGAGATGGCCTTCAAGGTCACCGAACCTGATCACAACTCGCCCAATCCCGAAACATGGCGCGTAGACATCCCCAAAGCCGGGTCGCACGACCCGCTAACCATCCGATTTCCGGAGACGATGGACTCGGCGCTATCGGAACGCCTCATCTGGCTCGTGGACGCAGAGGCAAACGAAGTCGCAGGCCGCGTGACCTTCGAAAAAGGCGAAACACGCTGGCTAATGACGCCTGAGGCGGCGTGGCGCGCAGGCGCGTACGTGCTCCGCATTCACCCCCGCCTGGAAGACCTAGCCGGAAACCAAATCCGCCGACCGTTTGAGATTGATGTTTCGGAAGCAGCGGTCGAGGCAGTGGACAGCGTGGTCGATGTGGCGGTGGTGATACGGTAAGCGCGTCTCGCGCTCGTTAACGCCTTCTTACCTCGCTAAATTAATCGGCAATCGATTGGTAAGTGAAGATCTTAAAATCCTCGCCGAAGCTGAAGGGGTGGGGGATGATTTGGACCATGTAGACGCCTATTAACTTTTCTTTGGGGTCGATCCAGAATCGGGTGCCGGCGGCGCCGCCCCAGCGGTATTCGCCGACGCTGGTGGGCATGCCGGTGCGGGCGAGGTCGGTGGCGACGGCGAAACCGAGGCCGAACCCGTAGCCGCCGAAGACGTCCCGCTCGGGCACGTCGCCGAGGTGGTCGATGGTCATGAGCTCGACTGTTTTCCGGCTGAGGATGCGCTCGCCGTCGAGCACGCCGCCGTTGAGCATCATCTGACAGAAGCGCATGTAGTCGGTGGCCGTCGAGACCATACCACCACCGCCGGAGTGCATGGTCGGGTTATCGACGAAGTTCCGCGACATACGCGCGTCGGCAATCCGGAGACCGTCGTCGCCGCCGGGCGCGTACATCTGCGCGAAGCGGTCGAGTTTCTCATCGGGCACGTAAAAACCGGTGTCCACCATCTTCAACGGGTTGAAAATACGCTCCTCCAGAAACTCGTCGAAACCCATGTCGGACAACACCTCGATGAGGCGGCCCTGAACATCTACGGAGACGCTGTAGTGCCAGCGGGTGCCGGGCTGGTATTGCAGCGGGATTTTGGATAGCCGGTCGACCATATCGGTCACGTCGCGGTCGCGGCTGAGGATGCCACTTCGGAGGTAGAGCTTATCGACTGATGTATTGCCGAAAAACCCGTAGGTAAACCCCGCCGTGTGGCGTAAGAGATCCTGCACGGTCATGTCTCGCTTGGTCGGCACGGTGAAATAGGTGTCTGAATCGACCGCCGGGCCGGGTGCTTTCTCTTCGTCAAGTTCAGGGATGTTGAAAGCCCCACCCTCGTCGATGTCCTCCTTCTCGACCAACACCTTCATGTCGCCCAATTCCGGGATGAATTTTGAAACGGGATCTTTGAGCTTAAACTTGCCCTCTTCGAACAGCATCATCAAGGCGACCGAAGTGATAGGTTTAGACATTGAGTAAATCCGAAAGATGGTGTCTTTCTTCATCACCGCGCCGCTTTCGGTGTCCGCCTTGCCCCGCGCCTCGAAATACGCAATTTTTCCGTCGCGCGCAATCATCGCAACCGCCCCAGGAATCGCGCCGCTCTTCACGTCCGCCTCGATAGCATCCGTAACCCGCTCCAACCGCTCAGACGACAGCCCAACATCCTCCGGCTCGGCAGTAGGAAGACCATCCGCCCAAACCGGAACAGCCAGCGCGACAACGAAGAGGGTAAGGAGCAAAGATCGAATCGGGCGCACAGTATGTTCCTCCATTATTAGGCATCGGCAGGCGAGCGCTTGGCCTGCGCCGGGTCGAATCTGGAAGTGTATACCATTCGACCGGATCCGGCAAGCGACCGCACGCGGTGAGCAAAGCCCCACCCCGTTTTGACCCCGAATCACGTAATTGCTATCCTGAGCGATTGTTTCATCTGGTCGCTGAACCTAGTCTTTAGGAGTCACCCATGAATCGTTTTCGGAAGTCTACCTTTCTCTACCTGGGCTTAAGTTGCGTGTTGGCGAGTTTCGTTCTCGCGGGGCCGTTGGCCTTGGCGGATGACTGGCCGCAGTGGCGCGGGCTGAACCGCGATGGCGTGTGGAATGAGTCGGGAGTCGTTGGGGCGTTTTCGACGCCCCAGTTAAAGCCGGTTTGGCGCGCGGAGATTGCGAACGGGTATTCGGGTCCGACGGTGGCGGACGGGCGGGTGTATGTAACCGACCGCGTCACGGAGCCTACGGAGCGCGAGCGGGTGCACGCGTTTGACGCGGCGACGGGGGAACCGCTGTGGACCCATGACTACGCATGCTCGTATAAGGGGGTCTCGTATCCCGATGGGCCTCGGGCTTCGGTGACGATTGCAAACGGTCGCGCGTATTCGGTGGGCGCGTTGGGGCATGTGCGCTGTTTGGACGCGAAGAGTGGGGCGCTGATTTGGCATAAGGAGCCGGGGGTTGATTACGAGATTGAGCTGCCGATTTGGGGCCTGACCGCTGCGCCGTTGGTGGAAGGCGGTCTGGTGATTGCGCAGATCGGTGGACGCCCGGACGCGTGTATCGTGGCGTGGGACGCGAAAACGGGCGAGGAGCGCTGGCGCGCGCTGGAAGACCCCACCTCCTATTCTGCGCCTATCATTATTGAGCAGGCGGGACGGCGGGTGTTGTTGTGCTGGACCGGCGCGAATATCGTCGGACTGGACCCGACATCCGGCGAAACGCTTTGGCAACATGCCACCGAGCCATCGAGAATCATGGTGAGCATTCCCACGCCGGTTCTCGAGGGTGAGCATCTATTTCTCACGTCGTTCTACGATGGCTCGTTCATGTTTCGGCTGCCGAAGAATGAGCTGGTGGTTGAAGAGGTGTGGCACCGGCGCGGACGCAACGAGAAACGGACGGATGCGCTGCACAGTATGATCGGCACGCCGCTGATGCAGGGCGACTATGTATATGGCGTGGATAGCTACGGTCAGCTTCGCTGCCTCGATGCGAAGACGGGCGACCGAATTTGGGAAGACCTCACCGCCGTGCCGGAAGAGCGCTGGGCGACGATTCACATGGTCAAGAACGGCGAGCACGTATGGATGTTCAACGATCGGGGCGAGCTGATCATTTCGAAACTGTCACCCGAAGGCTTCGAGGAAATCAGCCGCACCAAGCTCATCGAACCCACGGCGGGGCAATACACGGCCACGTCCGGGCAGTCTGATCGGGAAGAGGATGCATTCAGCGTTGCATGGTCGCACCCGGCGTTCGCGAACCGACACATATTCATCCGCAACGACAACGAACTCATTTGCGCGAGTCTCGCCGCAGAGTAAAAATTTATCCTGATAAGGGAGGCGCTATGAACAAGCGATTTTTCGGAGTGGCTTTGTTGAGTGCGGTCGTCTGTTGTCTTGCGTCGGCAGCCTTCGCCGACAACTGGCCCCGGTTTCGCGGGCCAAACGCAACAGGGGCTTCGGCGGAAAATGGCGTTCCGGCGGTGTGGACGAACGAAGACATCGCATGGCAGATTGATCTACCGGGCAAGGGCCACTCATCGCCCGTGATTTGGGACGACACGGTCTTCGTAACCTCTACCAATGAGGGCGGCACGCGCACCTGGTTGACGGCGCTCCAAGCATCAAACGGCGAACAGCTCTGGCAGCAAGACTACGCCATGAAGCCCGCACGCATGCATCCGTTTAATAGCCCCGCCGCGAGTACGCCGGCGGTGGACGCCAACGGCGTGTACGTGTTGTGGTATGCGGCCGATCGCACGTTGGTTTCCGCGCTGAGTCATGGCGGCGACAAACGGTGGACGAAAGAATTTGGCCCGGTAGTTCAAATGCACGGGGCCAGCTCATCCCCAGCGGTGTACGGTGACCTCCTGGTGTTCTCGCTGGAACAGAGAGAGAATATTGACGGTCGGATGAGTTATTGGTATGCGCTGAACCCTGCGAATGGTGAAATCGTGTGGCGGCTCGAGCGCCAACACGGCGAGGAGCCGGCTTCGAGTTCTTCCCCGCTCTTGTATCAGGCTGCGGACGGCACGGATCAGCTGGTGTTTAGCAGCAAGGCATACGGGATTGCTGCGGTTGACCTGAAGACCGGAAAAGAGATTTGGGCGGCTGACTCCGCACTGGGGAAACGCGCGGTAAGCTCGCCCGTGCAGGCGGGCAATCTAATCGTCGCTACGTGCGGGCGAGGGAGCGGGCCGATGGAGCTTGCTGCCGTCGCGCCGCCGACCGACGGATCGTCGAAGGGACGGATCGTGTACTCGATAATCGGTGGCGTAGCGCCGTATGTCCCTTCGCCGCTGGCCGTGAATGGGCGACTCTTCCTGTTTGAAGACAAGGGCAAGGTGAGCTGTCTGGATGCGCAGACCGGCGATGTTGTTTGGACCGAACGGACGCGCAATAAGTTTTTCGGGTCGCCGGTGTTGATAGGCGATCGCATCTATTGCACCGACACTCGCGGGAAGGTCGTGGTGATTCGCGCGGCGGACACGTACGAACTGCTTGGGGTAAACGAATTGGGCGGGCCGAGCAACGCCACGCCTGCCATAGCCGACAGTCGCATGATTCTGCGCACGGAGTCGCAGCTAACATGCATCGTGGGGGGCATGTCCGAACAAGCCGCCCGCTAACCCCTAGGCCCGTACGATACGGTCTCGGTTGACGGTCACATTGCGCGTCGCGTTGCGCGTGTCGACGATAATCGGCGCGTGGGCCGCAATAAAATCGAAATCGAAGCCATCGTGATCGGTGGCAACCAGCACGCAGTCGCAAGCGCCCAGCCGCTCTGCCGTTAGCTCCTCCGAAGACAGCCCAAAATCGTAACGCCGTGATTTAGGCAAATTCGGCACATGCGGATCGCTGTAGGCCGCCTTCGCGCCTTCCAGAAGCAACAGCTCGATCAGTTTTAGCGCAGGCGATTCACGCGTATCGTCCACGTTTTTCTTGTACGCCACGCCGAGCACGATCACATCCGCGTTCTTCAATGCCTTGCCCGCGTGATTCAACGCCTGTGCAACCCTGCGTATCACGTGCGAAGGCATCGACGTATTGACCTCGCCCGCTAACTCGATGAATCGCGTATGGAAATCAAATTGCCGAGCGCGCCAACTCAAGTAGAACGGGTCAATCGGAATGCAATGCCCCCCCAAACCCGGCCCGGGATAAAAAGGCATGAACCCGAAGGGCTTCGTTCCTGCGGCATCAATGACTTCCCATACATCGATGTCCATCCGCTCGCACAGCAGCTTAAGTTCGTTAACCAGCGCGATGTTTACGCTGCGAAAAATATTTTCGAGCAGTTTCGTCATCTCAGCCGCCGCGGGAGTGCTTACCGAAATGATGCTCTCGAAGATACGGCTGTAATACGCGCCGGCGATTTCGTTGCAATCCGGCGTGATGCCTCCCGTGACTTTCGGGATGGTGCTGATCGAATATTTCGGATTGCCCGGGTCCTCACGCTCCGGCGAATAGGCGAGAAAAAAGTCGACCCCCGCCTTTAGCCCGCCCGCTTCAAGAACGGGACGAAGCACTTCATCCGTCGTGCCCGGATAGGTGGTGCTTTCTAAAATGATCAGCTGCCCCGCGCGCAGCGTCTTCGCAATGGCCTCCGCCGTTTGCTCTACATAGCTCAGATCCGGCCCGCCGCCGGTATCAAGCGGCGTGGGCACGCAGATGCTGATGCAGTCGGCCTCCGCAAGCCTCGAAAAATCGTCCGTCGGGTCGAACTGCCCATCAGCAATCTCCTTCGAAATAGTTTCCGAATCAAGATGCTCGATATAGCTCTCGCCCGCGAGTAGTTGCTCGATTTTCGTGGCATCAACGTCGAAGCCCAGGACCTTGTACCCCGCGAGGCACAAATGCTGCACGAGCGGCAGGCCGACGTAGCCCAGGCCAATGACCGCGCCCACGACCGTCCTGTCTTCGATTTTCTTCAGTAGTTCCTGTTTTGCGGCCACGTTGAGCGCACTCCTCTGCGGTGGGATCAGCGGCTGAGTATAAAGGCTTAGCGCGGGCGAAGTAAATACTACGGCGCGAGCGCCAACAGCGCTGCGCCTTCAGCCAAACCCTTGCCGCTTCTTGAATTGCCGCCGGAAAGAAGCATACAATCGCACGTCTACTGCGGGATGGATCCCGCCTGCAATCAACCGACCAAGGAAACCGGAATATTCATGCCTAAAGGCGAACAACGGCGCGCACTAATCACTGGAATCACAGGGCAAGACGGCTCGTATCTCGCCGATCTCCTGCTCGAGAAGGGCTACACGGTCACGGGGGTCGTTCGGCGGGCAAGCACGGAAAGTTTCGACCGCATCGACCATATCGTCGACCGCATCAGCCTGCTTCAGGCGGACCTGACGGACCAGGTGTCTGTAATCGAGGCGCTTCAGGAAAGTCGGCCGCACGAGGTATACAATCTCGCCGCGCAGTCTTTCGTGCCTACATCCTGGAAACAGCCCATCTTGACGGGAGACGTGACGGCGCTAGGCGTCACGCGCGTGCTCGAGGCCATTCGCCTGGTCGATCCATCCATTAAGTTTTATCAAGCCTCGTCGAGCGAAATGTTTGGCCACGTGCAAGAGACACCACAGACCGAAAATACGCCCTTCTACCCGCGAAGCCCCTACGGCGTGGCAAAGGTGTATGGACACTGGATCACCGTGAACTACCGGGAAAGCTACGATATCTTTGCGACATCCGGCATCTTATTTAACCATGAATCGCCCCGCCGTGGGCTCGAATTCGTAACGCGCAAGATCACCGATGGCGTCGCCCGTATTCAGGCCGGGCTTCAGGACGAGTTGCGCCTGGGCAACCTCGAAGCGAAACGCGATTGGGGATTCGCGCAGGATTACGTGCACGCGATGTGGCTTATGCTCCAGCAAGACACGCCCGACGATTATGTTATCTCGTCCGATGAAACGCATTCGGTCGGGGAGTTCTGTGAGGTCGCCTTCTCGCACGCGGGGCTGGATTGGAAAAAGTACGTTAAGGAAGATCCAGCGTTTTTCCGGCCTGCAGAAGTTCACCTGTTGTTGGGCGATAGCACGAAGGCGCGCGAACAGCTTGACTGGAAACCCGAGTGCAGTTTCGAGGAATTGGTAAAGCTCATGGTCGATGCCGATATGAAGCGCATCGCAGCCGGTCGGTCGGGCGCCTGACGAAGAAGTCGTGCGCTTGCGCGGGGCGCCTGTGTTGGGCAGAGTAAGCGGGGGTAAATGAGGATGGGGTCCGAGTCAATGAATCGCATCATGGTGACAGGCGGGGCGGGGTTTATCGGATCCAATTTCATCCGCTATGCACTCGATACCTACCCCGAACTCGAAGTCGTCAACTTCGACAAACTGACCTACGCCGGCAACCTCGATAACCTGAAAGACCTCGACGAAAAACGGCATACCTTCATGAAAGGCGACATCGCCGACGCCGAAGTGGTGCGTAGTGCCATGCAAGACTGCGATGCCGTGGTCAATTTTGCGGCGGACAGCCACGTGGACCGCAGCATCATGGGCGCAACGGATTTTATCGAAACAAACGTGACGGGGGTCTACAACATCCTCGAATCCGCGCGGGAACTGGGGACGGCGCGCATACTTCTCGTGTCGACGGACGAAGTGTACGGCAGCATCGCCGAAGGTTCGTTTTGCGAATCCGACCCCCCACAGCCGCGCAATCCCTATTCCGCGAGTAAGGCGGGCGGCGAGTTGGTTGCGCTGGCGCACTTCGAGACCTTCGGCACCCCGGTGATTATCACGCGTGGCTCGAACACCTACGGCCCGTGGCAGTATCCCGAAAAAGTAATGCCGCTGTTTATCACGAACCTGATCGACGGCGAATCGGTGCCGCTGTATCAGGGTGGCGAACGCAACGTGCGCGATTGGTTGTACGTGGAAGATCACGCGAGCGGAATCGATTGCGCGTTGCGCAATGGCGAATTCGGGCAAATCTATAACGTCGCTGGCGGCAACGAGCGCGAAAATATCGTGCTGACCCATCGTCTGCTCGAATTGACCGGACGCGATGAAAGTTCCATTCAACTCGTCACGGATCGCCCGGGCCACGACTACCGGTACTCGATCGACGCGACCAAGCTTGAGGAACTGGGCTGGACGCCGCGCATGGATTGGGACGAAGGCATCGCGCAGACGGTCGACTGGTACAAGGGCAACGAGTGGTGGTGGCGAAAGATCAAGGAAGGCGAGTTTCGTGAGTACTACGAAAAACAGTACGGCAACCGGGCTGTTGACGACGCGAAATAGCGCCTAAGGGGCTTGCGGCGAGACGATCTTGAAAATCCCCGCGGCCAGCAGCGGCAAACAAAATGCAAAGGCCACGGCGATCAGAAACGTATTCGTCGAAACCGACCACGCACCCGTCAGCGCGTAGACGAACGATATCCCCAGGTTCGATAAAACGCAAAGCAGAAAAAACGGACCGCGCGGCATCTTCCCCATCCCCGCAACTATCGTCGTCGCTTCCGCCAGCACAGGAATCGGACGCGACAGCACCACAATCCACTTGCCGTAGGTTTTCGAGAGCCGGGTAACGCGCTCGACCTCAGACGCGGGCAACCAGCGATTCAGTTTGCTTGCGGATAGTTTCGCCCCAACGAAGTAGCCAATCGCGCAGGAGATTGTCATGCTGACGGTGGAGAGGAGCGTGCCCAACGAAATCCCCAGCAACGCCCCGAGCATCGTGCTGTTCATGCTCGACGGGACGGGCAGAATGACATCGAAGGCAAGCAACGCGCTCAAGTAGGACACGGTAAGAAACAACGACGACCCGTCTCCCTCCGCAACATCTTTGGCGCTCCCCTCGAAGAGGTCGCCAAATAGGAGGTACGGAATGATGATGACCGAGCAAAGGAGTGCCAAGAACACCACCCAGAAGCCTATCGCGCGTCTGACGAGCTTCATCCCGTCATCGCCTTTACCGTATTTACTTCGGGCCGGATAGCGCGAACCAGGCCCACGCCCTCGTCAATTAGACGGGCTTCGCTCGAGAAGCCCAGCGCGTGGAGATCGCGCTGCATGCGTTCGATGGTCTGGTCGCCCGCTTCGTGTACCTCCATAACAATGGCGTCGATTTTGGCCAGGACCTCGGGCGAAGCCCCGGAAAGAATATCGAATTCGCTGCCTTCGCAATCGAGTTTGAGCAGATGGATCCGTTCGAGGGCATGCTCCTCTACAATCGCATCAAGCGAGACGGTCGGCACCTGAACCGATTTTCGATTCGACGCGGCGAACGACTGGATGAGCGATGCCGTCGGCGTGTTGGGTTTGTCTGGGTCGAAGTAAATCCTCTGTTCCGATTCATTCTTTCCCGATACCGCACATTGAAACACGCGGAGGCGGTCGCGTACCTGAGGGTTAAGATCGGCGTTATCGTGAAGCACACTAAAGTTCGACGGCAATGGCTCGTAGGCCAGCACCGTTGCACCCGGCTTGAGGGCGAGGAGGCGCAACGAGAAAATCCCGATATTTGCACCGACGTCGATGATGTTGGGTCGTGGAGGCAGGACCTTGCGTAGCGGTGCCATCGCGTAGATATCGCTGAGGTAGATTTCCTTA
>Ga0315336_1006378_pt1 | contig 12128 bp, 13 predicted proteins | sample ASW5metaG_FD_204512 | JGI IMG/M metagenome (GOLD analysis project Ga0315336, IMG submission 204512) | Ammonia-oxidizing marine archaeal communities from Monterey Bay, California, United States - ASW #5 | ecosystem: Environmental > Aquatic > Marine > Intertidal zone | place: USA: California...
AAATACGATCGGCTTGCGAAAACCGTGGGAAGGGGTCTTGTTGGTCTGGAACAACAATCGAAAGCTCGGTACGTCGTAAAGTCTCATTCTATCACCACTCAATACCGCGAACACGTTGTCGACGGGAGAAAACACGCAAGTATTAGCCCAATCGAATGAACGAAAATGTTTGCCTGTTGCAAGCTCGGTAATTGAGAGCAGACTACGGCTTCGGATCGCGATCAATCGCTCATCAGCCGAGATTGAGTAGTTCCAAATCTTTTCAGATCCGCTACTCTGGGACCAGACGGTGGGCTCGACCCGCACGAATGCCACGGACGGGCCGACCTTCTTGGCCAAAGCCGTACCTTCTAACTCCTGCGCGCTGCTTTCGGTGCCGAACTCGATTTCTTCCGCTTCCAGGTGCTTCTTGGCCTCGTTGATGGGGATTGCCCAAGCGACGTCGGTCGGAGTGACTTCGGGGAGGACGCCGTCGGGGAGGTTCAGGTTCCACTTCATCTTGGCGTTGACGACACCCACAACACGCCCATGGCCGTCGATCAGCGGTCCGCCGCTGTTGCCCGAATTGACCGGCGTGTCGGTCTGAAACCACGGGTACTTGTCAGGCAGACCGGAGACCGTGCCGCGCGTCACCTTCAGACTCTCGCCCAAGAACGGGGAGAGCGGGTAGCCGAACGCCCACGCCTCGCTGGCCAGTTCTACCTTCTTCGAGTCGGCCAGCGGCAGGGCTGGCAGACCCCGGGCGTTGATCTTGAGGATCGCCAAGTCGTTCGGCACGTCCAGCTTCACGATCCGCGCCGGGTAACTCTTGCCTGAGAGGGTGACCGCGATAGCGAACTCCTCGACGTGGATGTTCTCACCCTTCTCTAATTGGATCACGTGGGCGTTGGTCACCAGATAGCCGTCCGGGTGAACGACGAAGGCCGTGCCTGTGCCGCCCATCGTCGGCGTCACCTCGTCGGCAGCGAACGCCGGCGCGATGCAAAGGGCCAGTCCGAACAATACAACCGCACTAGCGATGACGCACTTAGTTGGCTTGCCGCCAGCGACGCAGACAGTGAGTGATAAGAACACGATTCCGGCCCTCTTCGGATGGAGTGCGGAAAAGATCGTCGTAGCGGCCAGACACCCATTTCCAGCGACCTCGGGGCAGGTGTCAGTCGCGGCGGCGTCCGGCAGTATACCACGCGAATATGGTGATTGGAACCAAGTCAGTTAGGTCAGATGCCGCACCTGACACAGGACGTTTAGAACTTCAGGCGCGGCACTGAACCACCATTTGCTCCCCTCGTCGAGGTCGCGTCTTTGCCGGAGCCCCTACTTCATAGGTGGCCAAGAATCGTTGCTGAATCCCTTTCCGCGATTCAATAAAATGGCCCCGCAGGCCGGTCTGATAGGTCCTACCTAGAGGAATTGAACCACGGAGGCACGGAGGACACGGAGAAAACAGAAACTAGAGCTCGGTGGTTGGGAAAAGAATTACTACTCGGATCTCTCAAAGTTCCTCCGTGTTCTCCGTGCCTCCGTGGTGAATCCTACTTCAGAGGACCGAATAGTTTTGTCCCAAACGATGGAGGTCAAAATGTCCTAAAGTCGAGACCTTTTGTCTCGGTCGACTTACAGAATAGACTCCCACAATAGTCGTCAATCAAATTGACGACGGGACAGAACCTTTGAGTTTTGACCCAAAACATGGGACCCCAGACATTGGGACAAAATAGGGCTAGTGTTGAGAGACCAGGGTCGAGAGCAGGAGGGGAAACGCGGAATTTCGATTGCGGAATGAGAGCAGGGGGGATGATTCTAATCTACCACAGAGTCACGGAGGACACGGAGAAAGGAAAAGACCAGCTGTGGCACTCAAACCGCGGGCGCACACTAGCAATCGAGAACCATGATCGCAACAATGAGCTGGGAGACGGGGACTCATGGGAGGCATATAAGAGGAGAGAGAGAAGAAACGGCAGACGAGGGACGGTAACCATTCGCAAGAAGTCCGTGAGGGAGTTTTTTTATGTCTGTCTCTGAGAGCGACGTGCGTGAGGTGCGCCCTAGCGTGAGGACTGAGCTTCCCGCGCGGATGGTGCTGCCGCAGCCCACCTTGCGTTGCACGCCCACCAAGCTAGTGAATCTTTGCTACACGCTCGTCCATGCGGCCGAGGCGGTGGGGATTCGAGATCTGGCCGATGGCGAGTATCGGCCGGGCGACACGACGCTCGAAGAGGGAATCGAACGGCAGCTCAACTATCTTCTGGATCAAGTCGGTTGCAACCGCCCAGGCTTTCGCTTGCTGGAGATCGGCTGCGGTTACGGTCACCTCTTGAAACTAGCGCGGCAACGAGGCGCCCGGGCGGTGGGAGTGAATGTTTCGCCGGAGCAAGTGAAGTTTTGCAACGACAACGGCTCGCAGGTTTACTGCTGCACGTATCGAGATCTGCTGGAATCGACCCAGTGGCACGGGCAATTCGACGGGGTGATTGCGAATGGGTCGCTGGAGCATTGGGTGCAACCCGAGGATGTTCAAGCCGGGCGGATGAATCCGATTTACCAGGAGTCTTTTGACATCGCACAGCGAATGCTCGACCCCAGCACGGACGACGCTCGCTATGTGACGACGGCGATTCATGTCAAACGCGAGGTCAAGCCGGAGTATCTGTTGACCCCGTGGTATCGCCAACCCCGCGGCTCCGATCACCGGCACTTCAGCCTGCTACACAATTGGATGGGCGGTTATTATCCAGTGGATGGGCAGCTGGAAGAGTGTGCCAAACCGTTTTTTTCGCTGGCAGCGGAAACGGATGGATCATTGGGCTACAAGATCGCCAACGATTATCGCATGGCCCGGATGCTTCGTGGCCTGTACACCAACCCCAAGATGGTCTGGCGGATCGCTCGCTGTCTGGCCCGTCACCCGAGAGTTACCAGCACCATGATCGAGTGCTACTTCATCGAGAAGTCGTGGGACTGGCAGTTTCAGGGCGACGACCCGCCGATGAAGCTCCTGCGCCACACGTGGTGTCGGAACTCGCTTGGCGAAACGTGAGTTGGAACGCTATTTTTCGGCGAGCACGAATGAATGCGGCTGAAATGCTGCATCGACTTGTGCATCACGCACTGGGAGACGAACCGAGCCTGGTAGGTTAAACTGTCTGGTCTCGTTGGGACGAGCGTCGTCCTACGCACTAATGCGCTGTGGCGCCGCAACATTTCGCGCCGATTGCAAGAGGTATTGCTATGAAGGACAGTCCCATCAAGCGGATGGCCAACGTTAATGGCGACGTCACGCCGCTCGACGAGGCGCGTATTTCAATCCTGGACCGCGGCTTCCTGTACGGCGACTCGGTCTACGAAGTCTTTCGCACCTATTCAGGAATACCGCTGTTCTGTGACGAACACTTTGACCGGCTGGAGAACTCCGCCCGTCTGGTTCACATGACCCTCTCGCAGTCGCGCGAAGAGATTCTGGACGAAATGCGGCGTACGGTCCAAGCGGCGTGCGTACCTGAAGGTCGCGAAATCTACGTGAGGTGGCACCTCACACGTGGGTCGGGACAGCTCGACTTGGTCCCCTCGGCCGAATTGCGGACTAGCTACGTGATCATTTTGAAGGAGGTGCCCAAGTGGAACCCCGAGTTCTACTCCCATGGGATGCGGCTGGCAGTCACACGAGTGCGACGGAATCCCGTGGAGGCCCTGAGCCCCGACATCAAGAGCGGAAACTATCTGAACAACATACTGGGCGTGGCTGAGGCAATCGAACTGGGCGCCGACGACTGCCTGATGCTCAATCCGGCTGGCGTGGTTACGGAAGCCTCTAACAGTAACGTGTTCTTAGTGATCGACGATCAACTCGTCACTCCCAGTTCAGAGTCCGGCGTGCTTCGCGGCATCACGAAAGCGGCGATCGAAAGTCTGAGCGCGGAGCATGGTTTCGCGGTGAAAGACGTGACCATTCCGGAGAGCGACCTTGCTGGAGCCACCGAGTGCTTTGTGACCAGCGCAACCCGAGAAGTCATGCCTGTTGCCGGCGTGCGGACGGAGAGCGGTAAGTGGTATGAGTTTCCCCCGGGTGGAGGTGACGTGACACTTCGTGTGGCAAAGGCCTACAAGGAACGGATCGTGCAGTACGTGCAAGAACACGAGGAATTTCGGCTTCTCTGACCTCACGCTGCGCCATTGGATGAACCGCCTGCGCGTATATTCGTTGAGCCGGCCGACAATCCGGTGTATAAGACACTACTATCGAGGGAGGGTCGATCGGAGAATCACTTATAGCATTCGATCGCGTTGATTATCCATACGAGGCAAGCTGCGGCGATGAATAAAGCTGTTGAAAACAACTCAATGATGGTGCGCGTCGCGATCTTTTCCAGCCTCTTCCGGAGGAGTATGCATCGTCGGGCGTTTACCTTGGTTGAGTTGTTGGTCGTCATCGCGATCATTGGCGTACTAGTGGCGCTCTTGCTGCCGGCGGTCCAGGCGGCCCGTGAGGCAGCCCGGCGAGTGCACTGTCAGAACAATCTCAAGAATATCGCTCTGGCATGTCTGAATTACGAGTCGGCGAAAGGTGAGCTGCCGCCAGGGAGCGTAAACACGAAGATTAAACAAGGAAGCGGGCTGGGCTGGCCGGTGCACATTCTTCCTTATCTCGAACAGAGCACGGTCAGCGAAGAAGCATTGGCGATATACAAAAAGAATTTCAATGCCTACGGTAGTGCTATGGACGAGCTGAACAAGCTTTTGCCGCCGATGTACCTTTGTCCCAGTGATCCGGAACTGGCCCAACAGCGCGAGAAATACGGCAATGCGGACAGAAGAGCCATGAGCTATGCGGGCGTAAGTGGTTCTTATTATTCCCGAACAGGGATTTGCCCAACGACAAGGACCGGCAGTCACTACTGCGTGTGGGGAAATCCTTCCCCGACCAACATCTTTGGACCAAACAATTACGACGGCCTCTTGATCATGGATTGGTCAGTTCCTCTCAAACAGGTCACCGATGGCACGAGCAAAACGTTTTTGATCGGCGAACGCAACTACCAAATCCGGACCTGGATGATTGGTGCTTATTGGGTTGGCGTGACCGATCCCCCAAATGTTCGGGGACAGCCTGCTACCACGCCCATCGGACCGCAGTCCTCCACGGCTTTCTTCGCCTGCAAGAACCTGAGTGACAAAGTGTCTCTTAATCATGACCCCTATCAGGGCTGTTACATTGGCCATGACAATAGCAAGGGAGATCGGCCGAAGGTACCCAGCAGCACACCACGGACTATTCCTGTCAACGATCTACCCTTCGCCAGCTTTCACTCGGGCGGAGTCAACTTTTCCTTTGGCGACGGGGGCGTGAGGTTCACCCGCGACGATATGGACGTCGATCTCTACCTGGCTCTCGGCTCGCGCAATGGCGATGAAATAGGGACCGACTGAATGGAGTCCGACGAATCTTGATGAGTTTCACGGCATCGGTTGCTAGTTCCACTGGTCTGGCGCTTCTTGTGATCTGCGCAGTGGGCTGCGGTGGGTCTTCGCCCGGTGTCCCGGTTCAGGGGCACGTTTCGTACCAGGGTGAGGCGATCAGCAGCGGTACGCTCACGTTTTTCCCCGCCAGCGGTCGGCCGATTTCCACAATCCTCTCAAGTAACGGAGAATACACGACCCGATTGCAGCCAGGGGAATACCGGGTCACGATCACCGTTGGGGTCGACGTGCCCGCTGGTTGGGAGGAGGGCGATCCGCTACCCCCGCCCAAATTTGTCTTGCCCGCACGATATACCACGCGGTCCAAGGATTCGCTGAAGTTGACGGTGGTCGAGAAGCAGCAAGAGCCTTTCGACTTCGCGTTGGAGTAATCCCTAAGCGGTCTCCTAGGCAACATCAACCGAATCAACCACGCCGACGACTACCGAGCGGATCGGCAAAGTTTTGACGTCGCCAAGAACCTGCCTGGCACCGTTTCCTTCGTCGAGCACCAACACCCGCTCGCCGACGCCGGCATCGACCGCGGCAACGGCAATCAGATATCCCCCCGTGGCGGCGCCAGCCTCGTCGAGGCGGTCGATCACCAGCAACCGCCGGCTGACGTAATCGGCGTGGTTGATCATCGAAACCATTTCACCAGTGACCAGGCCCACGAACATCGCTCAACCCTCCTGGGTGGTGGATTGCAGGTGAACGTGATCGACGATGCCGACAATCGCATGATCGACCGGTACGAAGGTCTCGGAGAGAGTCATGGCCGCCTCGCGACCTCCTTCGTAGTAGACGTGCTCATCAGGGCCCGCCATGCCGGTCGAATCGGCGCAAACGATCGCGCTTCCCTCGGGCTCTCCCGTTTTAGTCAACGGTTGCACCAGCAGCATCGGCACACCCTCGAGCCCGACAGATGTCTGGCATGGTACCACTGTGCCAATCACTTTTCCGAATAGCATCGCAAGCTCCCCAGGGTCAGACGCCGAGGTTGTCTTCGCCGACCGCATAGAACCGCGAACTCTGCTCCACGCGTTCGGCAAACTGCGGATGGACGTTCGAGACAATGGAGTGGCAGAGCTTGACCGAACGGCCAGCCAGCGCACCAGTGGCAATTTCCACGGCCGTCTGCACATCGGTCAATTCGCCGGAGAGTATCGCCAGGCCGCGTCCTCCCAATCCGTTGGCCAGCCGCAACTCGGCCAGTTCAACTTGCGCCCCTTTCACCGCCACGTCCGTCGCCAGCAACACGGCTGCGGAGCTCGAGGTTTCCAGAACGACCAGCGAGTCGTACTGTTTGAATGTACGAGTACCGCTCAAGGCCTCGACCACCTGCGGATGCACATCAGGCAGCAACACATCATCGAGCACCTCGGGCTGGCCTGCCTCGACGCCCTCGCGATGGCTTTCCTCAACCTCGGCCACTGAACCGCCCACCAACACCAGATATTTGCCGGGCTGTACCGAGCCGGTATAGATCAGTTGAACAGGCGACTTCTTGACCATCTTGTCCGCGGCAAACATGCCCGCGGCGATGCTCTTGAATTCGACCAGCGCTATGGCGGTAAATTCGTTCATACGATTCGGAAATGATCAAAGACAACACAACGGCGCAGCCGGGTAAACGTTCGGGCGTCGGTCATACCTTCGCCGGTTGGAGAAGCAATGGTAAACGAAGTGTAACCCTCACCCCCTTCGCCCAAGCCGGCATAGCAAGGGGCGTTCTTGACAAAAATACTACAGTCGATCAGTCGGGCCATTCGCGAGAGATTGTCGATATTGCGCGAGTGCATCACTGCCGTGTGTTGCCGCTTCCCCTCGGCTTCAACCGCCAGATCGATCGCCTCTCGGGCGCTTGCCACGCGTGCGACCGGCATGATTGGCATCATTTGCTCGGTCCAGACCAGGGGATGATCCACCGGAACGTCAATCACTCCCAGTCGCAAATCTTCGGGGACGTTCATCCCGATCATCTGCAGGATGACCCCGGCGTTCTTGCCGATCAAGTCTCGGTTGATCACGGCCGATTGACGTGGACCGCGAATCTCCTTGAAGATGAGATTCTCCAGCTGGCGCGTTTGCGATTGGGTGAGAATGACTGCGCCGCTGGTCCGCATTTCCGCGAGCAGCTTGTCGGCGATTCCGCTCACGGCAAAGGTTTCTTTCTCGTCGGTGCAGATTACGTTGTTGTCGAACGAGGCGCCCAGGACAATATCTCGGCCCGCCTGTTGCAAGTCAGCCGTCTCGTCGACGACAATCGGCGGATTGCCCGGCCCAGCGCAGATGGCCCGCTTGCCGCTAGTCATCGCGGCTTTCACCACACCCGCCCCGCCCGTCACTGCAATCAGCCGCACGCCAGAGTGCACCATCAGCGCCTGGGCCGTCTCGATCGTCGGCTCGCCCAAGGTGACAATCAGATTCACCGGACCGCCCACTTCGACAATTGCTCGGTTGATCAGATCGACGCATTCGATCGAACAGTTTTTTGCACCCGGATGGACATTGAACACCACCGCGTTGCCGGCCGCGACCATAGAAATTGTGTTGTTGATGATTGTTGCGGTGGGGTTCGTCGTGGGTGTGATCGAGCCGATCACCCCGAACGGAGCCCTTTCGAACAGCGACAGACCACCGTCGCCCGTTTGTGCTTCGGCTCGCAATGCTTCGCAACCCGGCGTCTTGTTCGAAACCAACCGGTTCTTGATGACCTTGTCTTCATAGCGGCCCAAGCCCGTCTCTTGGTGGGCCGCGAATGCAAGCGATTCAGCCGCTTCGAGCGTCCGCCGACGAATGTTGGCGATGATTTCGTCGCGCTTCGACAGGCCGAGTTGATCGAGTGCTTCAAAGGCGGTACGTGCTGCTGCGACAGCCTGATCCAACTGGGCAAACACGCCGACCATTTCGCGGCCAAGATCGTTCGTGACGTTGGCCGCTGCTGACGCTGTACCGTGCGCACCACCGGCCATGCGCTGGAGAACTTCCTTGGCAATCGTGTCGATCTGTTGTTCGGAGAGGTTCGTCACGTGTGGCAATCCCGATAGACAAACGGCAATTCCAAGGGTTAGCGCCCCTGACTTTGTCGGGGCAACCCTCGGGATTGATCAATCACTGATCCTCGCTCTTGCGGTAGACGATCTGGCCGGCGACGTCCCACTGGTCGACGATGGCCATGATGACAGCGTCGACGGGCCGATTGTCTGTGGCAGTCGTTTGCCGAGCGGAGCTTCCAGTGCAGTAGAGAACCGTCTCTCCCGGCCCGGCCCCAACACCGTCGGCGGCGACGACAGTCGAGCCGGTCTCTTTGCCTTGGGCGTCGAGCGGCCGGCAGAGCATCAGCCGCAGACCCTCCAGGGAAGGCTCTTTTTGCGTAGCTACCACCATTCCCATGACCTTGGCTAACATCATGGCCAAAGCACTCCCAATGGTTTGGTTGCGGAGTCGACAGGGACGTCCGCGAGTGAATTCTTGCTGCTACTTCTTGTCCGAGCTGGACCGTCCGAGCGGCAAGACTTCGTCGACGTTGGTGTGCGGACGAGCAATGACGTGGGTAACGACCACTTCGCCAACTCGCGAAGCAGCTGCCTGACCCGCATCACAGGCGGCTTTAACTGCCGCCACGTCGCCGCGCACCACGGCCGTCACATAGCCGCCACCCGTCTTTTCATAAGTCACCAATTGGACCTTGGCCGCTTTGACCATGGCATCAGCCGCTTCCACCATAGTGGGAAAGCTCCGACACTCGATCATACCTAATGCTTCTGACATTGCTCAGGTTCTCCACGTTTCAACGGTTGTGAATTCTTCGTTGATCTTACTTTGACTTGGTTTTTCCCGTCACCCCTTCGATGGCTGCCACCGCGGCTTGATAGCCAACTTGCATGTCGCGTTCTTCGCCGCCCAAAAACACTCGGCCGAAGCTACCGAACACTCGGACTTCCAAGATGTTGATGTCCGCTGCTTTCTCCGCTTCGTTTGCCGCCAAAGCCGCATAGCCGGCCGGTTCAACTTCCATGACATACAGCGTCTGTCCGGCTAGGATCATGTTGCCATGTCGCATGCGGTTGATCAATTGTGTCTGATGATCGTCCACGGAGCGGATCACCTGACTGGAAGCGATCTGCGGCTTGGTCCGGTCTTCCTCGCCCAGCTCTAACGAATCGAGAATCGCCTGACCCGCCTGACGAACGTCAGCCTGCGACTCGGAGTGAATCTCTAGCATACCGTACACCCGCTCGACAATCTGCATCCCCGGCTTGACCTGCGTGCTTTTCAGCGCTACGTCGGTAACGCGGTTTATTTCGATACCGGGCGAGATTTCCACGTACAGACTGGCCATGCCGGCCACCGGCAGGAAACCTTGCGCAACGGTCGCCAAAAACGAAGCGTACTGTGGCTGCAGGCTATCGAGGAAGACGTAAGTTCTCAAGTCGATGTTCGACATGGTTGTTCGGTTTAACTCCAGTAGTCCCACGCTCCGTGTGGGCAGTCCGCCAAGCTGAGCCTGGCACCACAGTCTTGCAATACACTTTAGTACTTGTCGCTGCCCGCTTCCGACATCGTTACGCCTTGTGATTCTTTGACGATGCGGATGCCGGCACTGGCGCCGATACGAGTCGCTCCGGCGCGAATCATCTGTTGGGCGTCTTCAAAGCTACGAATCCCGCCGGATGCTTTGACGCCCATCTTCGTGCCGGCCACCGCCTGATGCATCAGGGCCACATCTTCGGCCGTTGCACCACCGGGCCCGAAACCGGTCGACGTTTTGACGAAGTCGGCCCGAGCGCGCCGTACCGTCTGGCAAGCTCGCACTTTTTCATCGTCGGTCAGTAGGGCCGTTTCCAGGATCACTTTGCAAATGGCTCCGCCATCCTGGCAAGCTTCGACCACGGCGCGAACGTCGCGATAAACCGTCTCGTCATCACCGCTTTTGATTGCGCCAATGTTGATTACCATGTCGATCTCGCGGGCCCCATCACGAATGGCGCGTCGAGCTTCCAGGGCTTTAGTCTCCGCGGCGTTGGCACCCAGGGGAAAACCGACCACGGTGCATACCTTCGCACTGGAGGATCGCAACAGTTTCGCGCTAAGTCGTACGTAGTATGGATTGATGCAGACCGAAGCGAATCCGAACTCGTTTGCTTCTTCGCATAGTTTGGTAACCTGGTCCGTCGTGGCGTCGGGCCGCAGCAACGTATGGTCGATGTACTTCGCAACGTCCGCCGGCACGGCATCGCCATTTCCCCGATGCCCAATGCGGTCGGCGCCCAGGTCGATGAAGCTGCGAACCTGATCGGGATTGATCTCTGCGCAGGTTCGACAGAAACCGCACGCCTCGGTACAGGCGTCGGCCGCCGCGCCGGCCGGACCGCTAGCTCGCAGCATCTCGGAGATGCGCATCGCGACCCGTTGCAAGTCAATTCCAGATAGTTCGGTCAAGCCAGTCTCCGTTGTCGCAACCTTGCCGGTCGCAGGGGTCTGTTTCTTTGGGGAGCAGGAACAATCGGGTTGAGGGTGTGCTTTCGATTCGATCTGGCCGATCATCTCCGCCCGTCGCAGGTGCCTCGCTTCGGTACACTCGGTATCGAGGAAAAGGTCGACGATTTGCTGCGCCAGCCCGGGGCCGATCAGTGACGCGCCCAGGGTCAGCACGTTGGCGTTGTTGTGTTCGCGACTGTTTCTGGCGGACGAAAGGTCGTAGCACAGCGCCGCCCGCACTCCCGGCAGCTTGTTGGCAGTCATCGCCGAGCCGATCCCTGCCCCGTCGACGATCACCCCAAACTGAGCCCGACCGTCCGACACACGACAAGCCACCTCCGCCGCAATCTGTGGGTAGTCCACGCTCTCGGTACTATGCGTACCGCAATCTTCAACGGAGAACCCGCGCTTTTGAAGATGCTCCACGAGCATCTGTTTCAGTTCGAATCCGCCGTGATCGGCGCCTATGGCAATGTTGTGCATCAAGTTGTTAAGCAAGCGGACAATCGGGAGGTACGTGCAGAGGACGTTCGCACGTGGTTTTCGTTCTGCGGAAGACCCTGAGGACCAGGGCCCGTCAAGAACCTAAAAAAGCGTTAACAAAACCACGAAAACGGAGTCTCTCACTACCGAACGATCGGCCCGTCTGGCGGTCTTGTTTTACCCCCTTAACGAATCTCAATAACGCAGTTCGAATGACTTTATCAACGGACTGCTAATCCCCCATCCGCCTGCCGGAGGTCTTTCCATGTTAGATAGGGGCCCTGAAAGTGTCAAACCAATCAGGCTCGATCAGCGGCACAAAGAACGCCGAATTATGCGGCAAATACTGTCTCAACAGCCTGCTGGCGACCAGGCTGTGGGGTCCTCCCGTTGACGCTGCAGCGTTACGGTTGTGACGGTAAAACCAGATCGACCACTACCGCCAGATGATCAGAGGTCTCTGCCGCAACGCTGTGAAAAATGAATGCCCGTTTGACATAGGGAATCAGCTCTTTGGGCAACAGAATGTGATCGATCATCGTGAACACATCGTAAGGATCGCGAACGCCATTTTCGTTGCGATCCCAAAAAGAAGTGTATCGATCTGCCTGCCGCGGCATCCGTTCGGCAATGTTGATCAGTTCTGGTTCAGGCGTTGCCGGATCGTAGTTTTTCAGATCGCGTAGCACGTTCGTCACGGT
>Ga0315336_1006379_pt1 | contig 12127 bp, 7 predicted proteins | sample ASW5metaG_FD_204512 | JGI IMG/M metagenome (GOLD analysis project Ga0315336, IMG submission 204512) | Ammonia-oxidizing marine archaeal communities from Monterey Bay, California, United States - ASW #5 | ecosystem: Environmental > Aquatic > Marine > Intertidal zone | place: USA: California...
GTCGGGTAATCTCGCTCAGTGCCGGTCGCACCATCGACTCGTACTTCGTCACGCGTTTCGGAAGGGCACATCAACGTTGGTACGCGAACCGACTTCAACAGGGGCTCGCCGCTATTGAGAGCCGCGCTCTTATCGGAATAGATTTGCCCGCTGAGGCCGATGAGATGATAGTCCACCGAGAAGTCGATTCTGCTTCCCAGAGTGGATTGCTCGACATAGGGCAGAATCCTCGCCAGCGCACTCCAACGATACTGTTCGCTCTCGAGCATCATCTGCGGCGGAAACTTTTTATGGGCCGATTCGTAGTTGAGCATCGCCAGGCCGAGCTGGCGGATGTTGTTCGAGCAAGAAATCCGCCGCGCCGCTTCGCGGGCGGCTTGTACGGCGGGCAGCAGCAACGCGATCAGAACGCCGATAATGGCGATCACGACCAACAACTCGACCAGGGTAAAGCCGCTTAGGGGCCTAGAGGAACGGTTAGGCCTCTTGGCCTGACAACCATAAACAACCGTTCGTCCGTCCCTTGGATTCGTTCCCATCTCAATCTCCACAAAGCCGCTTCAGCCGAGTTTTCCAGCGGGCGCTGATGATTTCGGCGTTCAGCGAATCCCCTCTCTCAGTCCAATCCAACAGCGCAATTGTTATCGAGACTCAATATCATCAACATTAATCGCAATTATCCGTTTGTTTATTCAGCTGTCAAGACGGAAACACAGAATTATGTGCCGACACCCCGGCACGGGCTCGTACATCCTGGCGGGGTGTGTCTTGTCTGGGCAGACGTGGGTGCCGCTCTGATTATGGGGCAGATTCAGCTGGCCTTGAGCTTAGAGATTTCCGCCTGCGCTAGATCAATCTCGTCCTGGATTCGCTGCGGCTCTTCGGGGTCGTCGGGCTGCTGTTTGGCTCCTGCCAGAAGTAGCTGCAGTTGGCCGATTTTTTTTCTCAGCACTTCGATGCGTTTCTTGGCTTTCTTATCCATGGATGCTTCCGGTGAGCGACAGGCGAGTGGAAGGTGTCAGTGCAGCGTCTTTAGCACAGCAGCGATCACCACGATCGCGATCGCCGCGAGCCAACCGATGTTCGACCAGCGGCCAATCTGGCTCCGAAATCGCTGGGCCGCCTCGGTCTTGCCTGCGAGCAGGGCTGCCACGAACATCACCAGCAGCGCCAACAAAAACTTGACCCCGAAGAGCATGTGATACATCGGCTGCAGTTGACTGCCGTCGGCTCTTGTCTGTCGGATGATCGCAATCAGATTGTAGACGCCGGAGCCGAGCAACAAGACCGTACAGATACCGACCCAGCGAGCCCAGACACCCCGTCGCTCGCCGAAGCACTTGTCGGCTCCACCCGGCGCCAAGACGGTTCGGATGTAGAACAGTCCACCTACCAGGATGATGGCCGAAAGAACGTGCACCACGCGGGAAACGATTTGTACGATATATTGCGTGTCGATTGTGGGACCGCCTTCGGCCAACAGCGATGCGCTTGCCCATGTTGCTAGATCGTGAGCCAGACTTTCCATGCTTCTCTCTCTGGTCGGATAGTTGCAATTTAGCCCAATACTGCACCGATCGTACGACCCTTGCCCAGGTTCGTCTACCGTGTATCAGGATCACTGCCCTCGGCGATCCAACGTTTGACCTCAGCGAGCGCTTCTTGAGTATTGGCCAGCTGGTCGGTGAGCTGCCGGTCGCGGACATGCTCAAGGACTCGTGAAAACTCCGGACCGGGCTTCAAGCCAAGGGCCAGTAAATCGGCACCAGTGATCAGCGGCTCGGGGTCGAGCTGCTCGGTAGGCAAAGCGAGCCGCTGCCGAGCAAACTCGACACCCAAATGGTCAGCTCCTAACATCGCCTCGGCCAAATGCATCAAGTCGCTCACCCCGTCGTGCACCAAGACGCGCTGCAGTTGGGGCCAGTCCAACCGATCCGCCTGGGCCACCAGCGGCAGACTGCCAACCAACCAACTGGCCCGATCGATTTCCCGATTGCTGAACCGAAGGCGCCGACCGATCGCTCCGACCGCGGTAGCGCCGTCGATCCCCGTGAGCAGCGCCGCCAACGCGACCGGCAGCTGCGCCTTGGCAAGTCGTTGCAGGCCTGAGAGCGTCTCCTGCCACTGTTGCGGTTGGTTCTTGAGCAACTCGACCACCTCCGGCAGCAACGGCTGCAACAGTTCGGCGTCGACCAGCAACTGCACGCCGCGGCTTCGTTGGCGATGTTCGAGAATCTTTTTCAGTTCCGCTCCAATTCGTTCGGCGCTGACGACATTCACTTGCTCGGCCATGGCCCGAATAGCGGCCAAGGTGTCCTCGTCGATCTGAAACTCAAAAGTGGTGGCAAAACGAACCGCTCGCAGCATTCTCAGCTTATCTTCGTCAAACCGCTGGCTAGGATCGCCGATGGCCCGTACGACGCGGCGCTGTAGGTCTTGCCGACCGTCGACGTAATCGATGACTTGCTCGGTGTGCGGATCGAAGAATAGGCCGTTGATCGTGAAATCTCGGCGCTGGGCATCGTGCTCGGGGGTGCTGAAGCAGACTTGCTGAGGATGTCGCCCATCGACGTAGGGACCGTCAGTGCGAAAGGTGGCCACTTCGATTGAATCGTTTCTGCCAAGCACCGAAATGACCCCAAAAGCCGCTCCTAAGGAGAGCGTTCGCCGTCGCCCAAACAGCTCGCGAACCTGTTCAGGCAGCGCGCTAGTGGCTACGTCGTAGTCTTTTGGTACAAGGCCCAATAGCTGGTCGCGGACACAGCCGCCGGCCCACAAGGCTTCGTGGCCCGCATCGCGGAGCTGACGCACAACCTGCAGGGCGAATTCGCGTTGTTTTTCGGATTTGGACATGGGACTGAGGTGGGACAGCACACTGCTATAGATACCGCAAACACGTTACAGCCGGACCGCAACGCAGTCCAAGGAGCTTCTTCACTCTTCCGCAGGCGCGCAGTCAGCACGGATCGCGGCATCCAACTCGCTCTTCGCCGCCGCGCGGGCAGGGTCGTCCCATTGGCAAACTACTTCCGTCGCCGGTCGCAAAAAGTGAAGCACACATTCGGCCGGCCAGGTTCCCAGTACCTGCTGACAGGCCAGACCGTAAACGTACATCTGTATCTGGTAGCGCTGTGCTGTTTCAGGGGCACCGGCCGCGGAGACTAGGTTCGACTTGTAGTCTATCAAATGCCATCCGCCCTCTGCATCCTGGTAGAGACAATCGATGTAGCCCTGCAGGTAAAGCCCCTGATAAGATTCCCCCGGTAGTGTCCAGGGGAGCAAGAATTCTACCTCTCGGCGGATCAGCTGTGAGGCGGCCATACGCTCGGCACGATCGGAGGCCAGGAACCGCCCGATCATTCCCGCGGCCTCGTCCGCCGTGGCGTAGACCTGACTCGAGATATGCAGCGGCGCCAGGTACCGGCAGAGCTCGGGTACCCGTTCTGGATGCTCGAAGTCGACGCGCTCCAACACCGCGTGGACCAAGGTGCCCAAGCCACGGGCGTCCACCTCGATCTCTCGAAAACCCTGTGGCTCGGCCGATGGCAGCCCGGCGCGGGTCAGGTTGCCGGTGAGTCGAGAAAAAGAAAATCGGCGACGGGCGGCCCGGTCGATCGGGATCGGCGCGACTGAGGCTGGCAGCGGACCTGGTTCTGTGGAGATCAGAGCCTGCGTCTCGCGGACCAGTTTTTCAAGATTGCCCCCCCGCGAGCTGCTTGCCGGCCGGCCTTTCAGCGGTGGCCGCTGAGTGGTTACCGCCACCTGGGGAACGGCATATTCGCCGGGAAGCGAAGCGCGCAAGCTTCCATCCTGCAGATCAAACCGTTGGGCAAGCAGCTTCATCCATTCGCTGGTTGGGTTATTCAGACTGGAGACACCACTGGAGAGAATCAGATAGTCCGCCGCCCGGGTGCAGGCGACATACAGCAGCCGTTGTCGCTCGGCCAGGTCCTGCTCGTGCTGTTCGAAGCGGTACAGTTCAAAGCCACCGATTGTCGTGGGATCTTCGGCAGGAACCAATGGCCCCAGCTGGAGGTCGAACTCAGGCTGTTTCGCTGCGTGACGGTTGGCGCGATTCAGATCGGGCACAACCACCAGGGGGAACTCGAGTCCTTTGGCCTGGTGGATGGTCATAATGCGAATGACGTCCCCCTCGGTCTGTGTTGCCGCCAGCGGTTCTTTGGGCGCCCGGGCGACGAACTCGGCCAGTTGGGTGATGAAGCCTTGCAGGTCGCCGGGGCTGGTGCGATCTATGGCCCGCGCTTGCTCGACCAGTTTGCGGACGTTGGCCAGTTTGCGTTCTCCGAGAAAATCGCACAGCAGCGCGGCGTCAAAACCGGTCTGGGCCAGTGCCGCTTCCAACAGCTCGGCGACCAGCCAGCGATCCTTCCCAGCCCGTAGGGTTTGGAGCGTTGCGGCGGCACGGCGGACCTTTTCTTGTTCTTCGGGACCAAGTCGAACAAGCGGCTGCGCAGCCGACAGGCCGGCGTTGAGCGAGCCGTGCGCCTGCACCAACCAGAACAGCGTTTCATCTTCCAAAGCGAACAGCGGGCTCCGCAGCGCGCCGGCCAGGCTCAACTCGTCAGCACCACTGACGACAGCCCGTAACAGATTGAGAATATCGAAGACCTCCTGCTGGGCATAAAACGCGTGTCCGCCGACCAGGTAATAATCGAGCCCGTGCTCGCGCAGCGCCGCTTCATAATCGGCCACGTCACTCAGACTGCGGAGCAAAATAGCGACGTCGCCGAGGCGCAAGGGTCGCAGAGAGGTGGCCTCGCCCGCCGGCTGGCCGGCTGTGGGATCCGGGATCAGGCCTTCGTCCGACTCCGTTAGCTGCAGTAGCCGGCGGGCGATGGTGCGAGCTTCCTCTTCCCGGGCAGCCGATTTGGAGCCAGACTTATGCGACGGATCCTGCGGGTTTTCTTGCGGGGTCGCCCAGAGGAATTCGACTGCTGGTTGAGGAGAAACTTGCTGCCGATGGGCTTCGAGCGGCTCGAAGTCGTCGCCCAGCGCGTCGTAGAACAGGGCGTTGACAAACTCGAGAATCGCCGGCTGACTGCGGAAATTGGTGGTTAGCGACAGCCGGCTCGGTTCGGGCAACGCTTCCCGCATCTCATTGGAAACCCGTGGCTCCGCCCCGCGGAAGCGATAGATCGACTGTTTGGGATCGCCCACGACGAACAGTCCCTGCTCGCGCCACCCCGGGCCGCAGAAGGCTTGGATGATCGAGACCTGCAGCGGATCAGTGTCCTGGAATTCATCGACCATCAACAGCTGCGTACTCTGGTTGAGCTGCTGACAAATTGCCGGATAACGGTCATCTGTGAGCAGCTGTTGCGCCCGGCGAAGCAGATCATCGTGCTCTAAGGCATTCCTCTGGGCTTTAGCTGCCTCGTAATGCTGGGACACCTCGGCGACCAACTGCAGCAGCTGCAGTCCCGTTTCTGCGGAGACCAGAGCCGCCTGGCGGTCGATCGACTTGGCGAGAATACTCTTCTTGCATCGGTCGCGGACCTCTGTGCAAACCTGTTTGTAGTGTTCGTATTGCTGAGGATCGGCCCAGTTCTTTTTCCGGCCGGCACCTGTCGCTTTTGCCAGGCCGCGGACTCGCTCCACGGCTATCAGGGGTTCCGAGCCGCTGGCGAGGCTCTCCAGCTCGACACCGATTTCCAGCAGCAACGCTCGCAGTTCATCCGGCTGTTGCTGGGCGGCAGAGACGATCTCTTGCAACTGCCTGAATGGGCCGGATTCCAGGAGCAGCCCCAGGGCTTGAGGCTGTGTTTTTTCAGCGAAAGCTCTCTCCCAGGCGTCGACCAACTCGGCTGGCTCGGCAGCAGCCCAACGGGCCGCCAATTGGGCCACATCTTTGCCTAGTAATCGGGCCAGATGATCGCGGAGCAATTGCAATCCGAACTGGGCTGAGAGTTCGACGAGTGCTTGGTCGCCTGAGAGCAGCAGCTGCCGCAGTCGATCGTCGAGGGTCTGCAACCGTAGCAATTCGGCCGCGGGAGGCTCCAAAATATCAAAGCGGGGGTCGAGTTCCGCCTCTACCGCGTGAGCCCGCAGCAACGCAGCACTGAAAGAATGGATGGTGCTGATCCGCGCGGCGTCCAGTGCCCGCAACAGCTGCTGCCAGCATTCCGCTTCTGCGGGACTCTCGGCCTGCTGCAACCGCTCATAGCAGCGGTGACGGACCCGCTGGCGCATTTCCCGGGCCGCGGCATCGGTGAAGGTAATCGCCACCAGTTCGTGAAGCTGAGCCTGAGCGGCGAGCACGCTGGGGTCGAGATACGATAAGAACCGCTCGGTCAGCACAAACGTCTTGCCGCAGCCTGCTCCCGCGGTCAGTGCTACCGACCGATCGGTCGCTGCCACCGCTGCGGACTGTTCGTCAGTCAAATGCGAGACTATCTGGCTCATACGTCTCCCGCGTCGGTTTCTGGTGGCCAGGTTTTTTCCAGACTACGAACGTGGGCAACGCGGCAAGTCGTACGGTAGGGACACCACCGCGTGCAGTGCAGATCGCGGTTAAACACGGGGAACTGGCCTTGGCGGATGCCAAAGATCAGCTGTTCGATTCGCTCGACCAATTGCCCGCGCAGTTCTTCCCACTCAGCGGACGGATGCAGACGACCGGCATCGATTTCGCGCATCTCCAGCGTTCCCTTCCCTTTGCCGGAGCCAAATCCCTTGTCCTTAACGTTCCAGTACCCGGCGGCGAGCGTCTCGGCATCGAGATCGGAGAGCAGGTGCTCCTCGGCGGCCAGGGCATACAGCGGCAGCTGCAACTGGGTCCCCGCCAGCATCTGTTCGCCAGTGAATCGGACCCCTTTGCCCGACTTATAATCGATAATGTTCAGCACCAGTTTGTTGCCAACACGACCCGCGTCGATGCGGTCGATCTGTCCGGTGATCAGGATCTGTTCGTTGCCGAGTTGAAAACGGTAAGGCTCGTCGGTCGAAAGCTTCAGATCGGCGTCGGTCTGGCTGGCGCGGCTCCCCGGGCCGAAACGGACCTCGAAATAACTCGGCTGAAACGGTTCGGTTAGATCGCTCCAGCGGGCCTGGTAGGCCGAGTGTTGCTGGGCATACTGCGGAGCCCAGGCCTCGATCTCGCGTCGTTCGATCTCACGGAGGGGACGGTCGATGCCACCCAACGGCCTGTTGTCGACGCATTGATTCAGCGCTTGCCGAAATCGTTCGATGAGCAGCGCCTCGTTCTCCGGCAGCTGGTCGTCGGAGATCTGTTCGGCTGCCTGACTCGCATCGTGGAGTTTTTCGTGCAGCATTGCCAACGCCTGGTGGAGCAGCGTGCCGCGGCGTCGGGGGTCGCTCCGCAGTGCCAGCTCTGGCAGAGGTTCTAGTCCCAGAACCTGCTGCGCATAGAATCGGAAGGGACAGGCCGCATAGCTCTCCAACTGACTGGGGCTCCAGAGATGCGCTGCGTCGTAACGCTGGCTCAATACGTTTTGGGCCGCCTGACTGTGCAGCATTCCCTCGTGTCGGCCGAACTGATCTCGAACTCCGCGGCTGGAAATGCTCTGGATTCCGCTGAGAATCGCCTGACCGGTGGCTGCATACCGAGTGTCAGATGAGAGCTGAGCCAAGGTTGTTTGATCTCCCTGGAGGGCCTCGGCGACCGCTATCCGCCGCGTTTCGCTCTGCCCTAGCGGGACCGCCCTGGGCGGAACCACTTCGGTCAACGGCATCTTCGTCCAGGCAAGTGGAGTCTCGCCAAAACAGCGCTGCAGCTCGGTGAGATACCTGCTGGGAGGCAGTGTCAGGCCCTTCTCGTCCAGCGCCGAGTAGCTGAGCGTTAGTTTCTCGGTTGCGCGGGTCACCAACTCGTAGAACAACAATATCTCGTCACTAGCGTGGGCGTCCGATTCTGACAGATCCGTTTCCTGCAAGTCGGGAGGTCCTGAGTCTCGGCACGTGCCGCCGGCTGAGTCCTGTTCGAGTCGGCTGAAATCTTGTTGGGAGTAGATCCGGTTTTCGCTCGACGACTTCGGAAACGATTTTTCGTCTAGCCCTGCCAGGAAGACCTGCCTCGCCGTGGCCGATCGGGCCGTTTCTATCGAGAGGATCTGCACCCGGCCCACTCGATCGCCTTGGCTGGGCAGTCGCTGTGCGTGTGCCACCTCGGAGATCAGCTCTTCGATCTCCGCGATTTTCAGCTGATGTTGCTCCATCTGGGTCCAGCGATCGACCAGCGAACTGCAGTGGAGTCCGTCGGCCAGCAGTTGCCACTCGCGGAGCAGGTCGACCCCGCCTTCCCAGCAGTCGACCAACCCTGGTTTTGGCAAGACTTGCAGCGATTGCAGCAATTCCTCAAGGGCCCCGATCCACCGGTCGATCGGGGCCTCTACCGGTAAGGCGTCCAGCTGGGTTGCCAGCCACTGCAGTGTTTCGCTGGCTGGGTCTGATTCTGCCAGATCGCTACCAGCGCTCACTTGGTCATTAGCGGCGGCCCGGCGAGAGGCCTGCTCCAGCAACGCATCTCTCCCAGCGGGAAGCTGGGCGTCACGGATAACTTGCTCGATCGCCGTCCGTAAATCGGTTACCGAATCGGCATCAAAGACGCGAACAGCGTTGTTCCCCACGACCTCTAGCAGCGACCGATAAGGCCAATCCTGGGCGTGCAGCCTCAGCAGAGCCATGACCAACCGGACCAACGGGCCGCTGGAGCAGCGAGCCTGCCATTGGCAAGCGTAGGGAATGCCAAAATCGTCAAACACGGCCTGCACACGGGCGGCAGAATGTTCCAGCGAACGAAAAACGACCAATACTTCTCCCGGTCGAACCTCACCCGCGACCAGCAGTCGCTTGATCCTTCGCGCAATCTCTTCAATCTCGCCCTGATTGCTGGGGGCGGCGATGATCTCTATATCGGAGGGCGATTCAGCGGGAACCTGCTCATCTCGGTGAGCCGTGCCGGCACATTGGCTCGGTAATAAGGGGGCGAAGTAGTCGGGTCGGTCATCAAAGAGTCGCTCGGCCACAGTCGACAACCCGGTCGTGCCGCCTGCATCGTGAGTTGGCTCCCAGGGGACCGTTTCCACCACGACCTTAGCCGCCCCACGCTGCAGTGTACGTAGGGTTCGCAGTGGTTTGGCGAACAGTGTTTTGCGGCTACTCGGAGCAGACTCCAGGCAGGCCGGATCGAGGGAAAGCGACAGGAGCATCTGATCGGCCCGTGTCGCCAACAGCTGCAGAATTTCGAACTGCGCTGCGGTAAAATCGCTAAATCCATCGACCACGACCAGCTTCCAGCGCTGGCCAGATTGCGAGGTCGGGTTCTTCAGTTCGGCCCGAGCGGCCCAGAATCGACCCTCGGCGTCGTACAGATCTCCGACTGCCAGTTGCCGTTGATATTCGCGGTAGATCCCTGCCAGCTCGCGGTCTCGGCGGCTGCCGGCTTGTCGCACGAAGGTCTCCGCCCAGATGTCCCGCCGTTTCAGTTCGGAGACAAGCTCCGAAACTAGCAAAAGAAAGCCGGACGTTTTCGCCACCGGAGCGAAATAGTCGATCTCTTTCCGCTGAAGAAATTGCTGGATGACCCGCTTGAGCAGCCGGTGTTTTTGGAGTTGGGAAATCGGCCGTAGCAGCTCGGAGGCTGTCAACAGGATCGACTCGGCGAAACCGGAGAACGTGTACAGTTCAGGGTTGAAGTAGGCAGTCTGGCCGTGGGCCATCAGCCGATCGCGCAGCCGGCCCACGCCGTACGCATTCGGACCAATCCACAGAGAGTCCAACGCTAAGGACGCCGGTTCGCCAGCGGCAAGGCTCTGCTGATAAATAGCCAGTAGCCGGGCACTTATCCCGCTGTGGGGTGGACCGACCAGCACTTTAATCTGCGTTGTCATTCCGAAAGCAGAGCCTCGCCATCCGGGCTGCCCGATCCATTGCCAGGCTCTCGAATCGATTTACTTGGCAGGCGAAACATTCACCCTCGCACCGGTCCGGGACGAATCTGTCTTATATCGAACGCGTTGTCCAAGGTAAACTCGTCGGACAGTGGTCAAAATCCTGGGCTGTGGGGCCGCGAGTTGACAATGTAAGACGTTTTCGCATAAACTGTTAGGGTCAGGAGAGGTCCATCGCCAGCGGGGCTCCGACGGGGGTCTCGGCCGAGCGGTGTGCTGATTGGCAGCCGGCGTTCGCTTTCTGATGATTGGCTGCATGATGGAACGCTGATTGGTGTGCGGGCGGCATCTTCTAGTGATCTTAACTGGCCCCGATGAAGCGAGTCGGCCGTCAATAATTATTATTTCAATTCCATTTCGTTTTTTGTTTTCTTTTTTTCTTATTTCCTTTTTTTCCTGTTGAGGAGGTATCACGATGGATACGAAACGAAGAAAGAGAGGGTTTACCCTCGTGGAGCTGTTGGTGGTGATTGCCATCATCGGCATCCTGGTAGCGCTGCTGCTGCCTGCCGTGCAAGCGGCGCGCGAAGCGGCTCGGCGTAATGCCTGCTTGAATAACATCAAGCAGATCGGCTTGGCGATTCACAACTTCGCCGATAAACGCAAGTCGTTTCCTTTGGCATCGCTCGCTTTTTATGATCCTGCTGCGGAGGTGGGCACCGAACTGGACGGCTATAGCTGGTTGTTCCAGATCTTGCCGGAAATGGAGAACCAGAATCTCTATAACCGGACGCGTGATGCTGCGCTTGAAGCGGGTGGCACACTGGGAGGCGGATCGGCCAAGCTGAGGCAAGGTCCCTTTGTTCCTAAGGTGGTTGTTGACGACAACAAAGCGGCTTCCGACCCGGAGCGATTCGCCCTCGGACAGCGAATGGACGGCTACGTCTGTCCTAGCTATCCGGGAGCTGAGGACACCTCCATTAATTACGCCGGAACGAAGGCTGCTGTGGGGAATTATGTCTGCCTCCCTTCGACGCACTATAACGTAGATGGCGTCGGTGATGGGCAGGATAACACTATTACAGGAACGCTCTTCGATAGCTATTCCGGCAGCAGTCCGAAGCAGCGGGCCGGCAACGGTGTGATTATCTTTGCCCACTATACGGGCAACGGTTCGGACATCGTTAGTGCGGACAGTAATAACCCACCCTATAGCGTCAACGAAGTGAAGCGGCGGCCCAGGGGCGTTAACTTTGCCGGCATACGCGACGGCACTTCGAACACCATTATGTTCACCGAGTCGCGGGAGGAGCGCTACGCCTCGTGGATCAGCGGCCTTTCGGCCTACGTCGTCGCGGCAGATCCCGACGGGCCTGGGAAAATCGATAAGATATCACCCTCCACCGGGACGAGCAGTCAGCCTGCTGTATTACAGTGGGTACCAGCCGGTGATGGTCAAACTGCATTGAACGTCGGATCGGCTGTGAAGCGCGCAGGTGGCGATAGTGCCACAGACCCGTCCCCTAATGCAGTCACCGACCCCGACACACAGGCGCAATTTTACGCCAAGACTTTTCAGCACGGCGTCGGCAGCTCCTCAGCCCGCTGGTATGGTCCTAGCAGCAACCATCCCGGTTCGGTTCTGCACGGCTTTGCTGACGGCCACGGACGTTCTATTGAGGAGGATATCGATCCCGATGCCTATCTCCACATCACCACCCGTGCCGGTGGCGAAGTTGGGGGTGAAGCCAGCGGTGGAGGTTTCGGCGGCTGAGCGAATTGCTGCTGATAGTGTAGTTTTTTATCAATGGAGCCGTTGCTGTGCCGGAGCGCAGCAACGGCTTTTTCTTTCTATAGGGGGTGGCATTAATGACGGAGCTACCGTTAGAAATCTCCTGCCAGGCCGTGAAGCGGCAGCTGGAAGAGACATCCGGCATGTTTCTTCTGGATTGTCGCGAAGAACAGGAGCACGCGCTGGCCTCGATCTCAGGAGCACGGCTGCTGCCGATGAGTCAATTGGCGAATCGCGTTGAGGAACTCGCCGAACTCGCGGGAAACGAGGAGCGGCACCTGGTCGTTTTCTGTCACCACGGGGGCCGTAGCGCCCAAGTGGTCGCTTGGCTACGGCAACAGGGCTTCGACCAGGCTCAATCTATGGCTGGCGGCATCGATTGCTGGGCGTTGGATATCGAGCCTCAGATGCCCCGTTACTAGCGCCGAACTGATCGTCTTCGTGCCAGTCAACAAAAGGTCCCTCT
>Ga0315336_1006380_pt1 | contig 12121 bp, 11 predicted proteins | sample ASW5metaG_FD_204512 | JGI IMG/M metagenome (GOLD analysis project Ga0315336, IMG submission 204512) | Ammonia-oxidizing marine archaeal communities from Monterey Bay, California, United States - ASW #5 | ecosystem: Environmental > Aquatic > Marine > Intertidal zone | place: USA: California...
GCGACCACGGTATAGATTTCGGGAATAGCCCGGAAATACTCGAGGAATTGGTCCGTATCGGAGATCGGGAGCACCCGTACACTGACTTCGGTGATGCTGCGATCGCCATCGGTGTTGACGATGGTGAGTTCGAATGTCAGGTTTGTCTCAACATCTACCATGGGTACGCGGACTGCGCGGGTCAACTCGGTACGTTTGTCGAGCTGGACGCTTATGCCGGTGCCGTCAGTCTGCACCCAAGTGGCGGATTGGATGGGGAAGCGAGTGCCGTCACTGTTTTCGCCGTTGAGTAGTAGTTCGCTTCCAGCGCGTACGGTTACCGATACCTGTTCCTTGCTCGGACCCACAACCAGGGCGGCGGACACGGGGTCCTCTGTGCCACTACTACCGCCGCCACCGCCGCATCCTGCGGTGATGAGCAGGGCGAGGAGCCCGGTTAGAGCGAAGAAGTGAACAGCGCGCGAGCGCGAACGCGCGGCGCGAAAAAGACTATAATACATCGTCCTTGTCCCCGTATCCCATATCCCCTATACGCAGTCACCCTACGCAACGATGAGGCGTGGATCAAGCATCCTGATCAGGCCCGGTGGTACACGTAGGCATTCGATCAGGTGGAGTTGCCGTGAGTATCAGACCGATGGCAATCAGCATGGCCAGCGCGGTGATCCACCAAAGCGTCACGAACGAACCGGTAGCGTCGCGAACCAGGCCGGCGACCGGTGCGCCAATGATGGCGAACCCCAGGGAGATGGGCATGGCAACGCCACGAATGGCGCCGATGTGCAGGCTGCCGAAATATCCAGGCCAGATTGAATTCTGCAGAATCATCACGCTGGCCGCGCCCACGCCGAAGGTGCCGGTAGCAAGAAACAGCATCACCATGTCGTGGGTGTTAATGGTTAGCACCAACATGATGATCGCGAAGCAAAAACCGATTGCGGTGAGGCGGTGGATAGCGAAACGCTCGATCAGCATGCCGATGGGAAATGCTACCAGAGCGCTCAAGGCTGCTTCGACGGAAAACGCGATCGCTACCCATTGCAGATCCAGGCCTCGGTCGAGGAAGTGTTGTACGCGAAACATGGCCACCGTGCTGATGGTGAACATGAGGATCCCGAAGCTGACGGCTATTTTCCAGAATGCGCTCGATCTCACCGCTTGCTCCCGGGTCCAGTTGTGGCCGTCGGAGATCTGGGTGGGCTTTCCCGGCGTAATTTCAGCAGGCTCTGTGGGCGGGCGCCTGATGAATAGGGCCGCCAGGACAAGTAGCAATCCGCCGCACACGCCGTAGACTTTCCACACCGTGGGCCAGCCCATGGCCTCGATCCAGTATTGCGTGAGTGGTGTTAAGAAGAAGATTCCCAGCGGGGTGCCGATAAAAGCCACCGCCATAGCGCGGCCGCGATTGCGCGTAAACCATTTAGCTATCACCACGCTCCCGTACAACTCACCGCCAGCGCCCTGCAGGCCCGCGAACCCGAGCAATCCGATGATCGCAACCAGGTGCCATCCAGCGGATACCCAGCTCAAGCTGTAGACCAGCAACCCGCCGAAAACGCCCACGCCGATCAGCAACGGCCGTGCACCATATATGTCTATCCAGCGGCCCAGGAATGGGCTCGCGAACGCGAATCCGACCTGCCGGGCGGACATGGCAAGCCCGAAGTAGACCATCGGGATACCCAGGTCAGCGTGCATAACCGGGATGAAGAATGCGATCACGGGTCCGGCCATGGCAACGGCCACAACCGCGACCATCATCACGGCAGCAACCACTACCCAGCCATAGAACATCGAGATTTACTGCTACAACAACTCGCCAGCGAGCGCGTCCAAGGAGGAGAGAATGTTGTCCTGCTGATAAAATCCCAGCATCGGCACCAGCCGGGATATGCCGAGTGCGGCGTAGTCTTCCATCATGGCCTTACTCGGGGGCTTAGGCGGCGTAACGGATAACTCCAGCTCTCCAAGTTGACCAGGACGTTCGTAACGTGCGTTGGTCAACCTCAGGGTTTCCACAGTCTTAGCAGTTGTCGGCATATCCAGTGCAAAACCGTACCAGCCATTGCCGTGGGTGACGGCGCGCCGCATTGCCGCCGGACTGGTACCGCCCACCACAATGGGCGGACCGCCGGTCTGCGCTGGCCGCGGCTGCGCGTCGATATTGTTGAAAGATACGAAGTTACCTTGGAACTCGGGTTTCTCGTCGTTCCAAAGTACACGCATCGCATTCAGGTATTCATCCGTGCGGGCGCCGCGTGATGAGAAATCTACCCCGAGCGCGGCGAATTCCTGATGCAGATAGCCCGCGCCTATCCCGAAAATCAGGCGGCCGTTGCAAACAACATCGAGGCTGGCGATTTCCTTCGCCAGTACTACCGGGTTGCGCTGCGCCACCAGCGTAATACCAGTCGCCAGCTTGAGTGTTTCCGTTGCGCCAGCCAGGAACGCCAGGGATACCGGCGGGTGTAGCATTGGTGTTTGTGGCGGGGCGGGGGAAGGGGCTTCCTGGGGATCAGGCAGCACAACGTGCTCGCCGGTCCAAACTGACTCAAACCCCAGCATTTCGGCGTGTTGTGCGACTTTTGCGGCCCAGGTGGGCTGCGCCAGAAAGCCCATGTTGATTCCGAACAGTCCAACCTGCATAGATGTCCCCAAGAAATTTGAGCGAAGCAGATTAGCGAAATCCGCGGGCTACGCCTAGTGTTCGAACCGGGGTTTGAGCACCAGCGACAATTGCGCTAGCCGAGAATGCGTTCGCGTCGATAGAGGCTTACCGCCACCCAGGTCAGCAGGGCAGCGTAACCGGAGGTGGAGACCATCGACGTTAGCGCATTGATCACTGAAGCGCCTTCGCCCTTGATCAGGTCCGCCATCAGGTTGGCCTGGCTGAGGCTGGGTACGAACATGATCGCCAGGGTCGTTTCAAGGTTCATCAGTTGGGCCAGAATCAGCGGCAGGGTCGGCACCAGCACCACTATCGTGAGATAGGTCTGGGCTTCTTTGTAACTCTTCGCGAAGGATGCCACTACGGTCAACAGCGCAGCGGCGAAGAAAATGAGCGGTACGGATATAACGAACACGTTGATCAGTTGGGCAACACCGATTTCCAAAGCCATGCCGATACGCTCGAACGGCACAAACGGCACGGAAAGGTAGAGGCTGCCGAGAAACACCAGGAGGCTCATCATGCCGAATACTGCTGTAGTCGTGATCTTGCCGAATACCAACTGAGCGCGATCCACCGGCTGGGCTAGCAGCGGCTCGAGGGAACCGTGTTCGCGTTCTCCTGCGGTGGTGTCGATCGCCAGATAAAACCCGCCCATAAATATGACCAGCACCAGGAAGTAGGGTAGAGATGACAAGATCATCAACGCCCGCGCGGCGGGCGAGGCAACGTCTAATTCCTGGGTGCTGATGGGGTTGCTGATGGCGGGATCCAGCCCGCGCAGCCATAGCCGCAATGTACCGATGGTGCGCGAATATTGATGGATATAGCCGCGCAATTGCGAGAGGTGCCTGCGCGTAGACGAGATCTCACTGCTGTCATGTATGAGGATCAGCGTGTTGACGTTACCCCGCGCGTAGCGCTCGCCGTAGTCGGGACCGATCACCAGAACGATTTTGTATGCACCCTGAGTGACTAACTTGCGGGGCTCTTCGGCTTGTACGCTATTGATCTGTGTATTCTGTTTCTCCAGGAAGCTCATTAGGCCAGGGGCGTGCTGGGCGCCTACGACCGCGAAGGATATTTGTTGGTCACCGAGCGATCTTTCCAGCACAAACACCATGACGCCGACGAAGAATATGGGCCCCAGGATCGCGACTGAGAATGACGACAACAGGGTGCGACGATCGCGAAAGTTGTCAGTGAACTCTTTGTTGAACACTACCCTGAAACCGCTCATGAGGCTTCACTCAAGCCGGCCATCTGTACGAATGCTTCTTCCAGATCTTCGGTGCCGGCGAGCTCGCGCAACGCATCAATGGTACCGTCAAACCTGATCTTTCCGCCGCCGATGACGATAACGTCGTCACATAGTGCGTCTACCTCCTGCATGATGTGACTCGAGAACAGCACACATTTTCCAATCTGCTTGAGTTTGGAGATAATGTCACGCAGTGCCCTGGTGGCCATGACATCCAGCCCGTTGGTAGGTTCGTCGAGAATCACATAGTGAGGGTCGTGTACCAGCGCGCGCGCCAGCGCGACCTTGATTTTCTGGCCTTGTGAAAACCCAGCCGTGCGCCGATCGCAGAAGTCCGCCATGTCGAGTTGCTCGACGAGGGCCTCGATGCGCGGCTCTAGATCCTGTGCGGACATGTTCTGTAGCTGCCCGAAGTAGCGAACGTTCTCTACCCCGGTCAGGCGGGCGTACAAGCCTGAGTTGTGCGGCAGCACCCCGATATGGCGTCGCACCTGCATGGGCTGATCGGTGACGTCAACGCCGGCGATTTCCGCCCGGCCGGCGTCGGGTTCGGCGACCGTAGATAAAATCCGCAAGGTCGTTGATTTACCCGCGCCATTTGGCCCCAGCAACGCGGTAATGCGACCGTCTTTGGCGTCGAACGAAATGTCGCGCACGGCGCGCACGTCACCATAGCTTTTGACAAGATTGCGAACGCTGATCATGGCGGCGGCCCCATCAGATCCACGAAGAACGGGTAGGGGGCGAGCCGGTCGGTGCAGCTGTCATCGACCTCATCGATTGACGTGCTTTCAACGAAGTCGCGAATCACGCGGGGCATGCAGCCCCGGGATATCGTGCCGTGGCCCTGTCCTGGAGCTATTATGTGCTTGGCGTTGCTCAATCCTGGCAGCACTGCCTCGCCGTAGCTCGGGGGGGTGATTGGGTCAAACTCACCCGACAGCACGAGAACCGGCACGTCGCTTACGACGGGTTTCTTCAGGTCTGGGTCACGAATGCCTTCAGGCCATATCGAGCACATGGCTTTCAGGGTCTGGTACATCTCCTCGCCGAGGTAAGTCGCGGCCAGTTCGGCAACGGTGGTCGCGTCGGCGCCGTAGAAAGGCGTGTCTTCGGTACACACCACCGCGTTGTGCATACCGTAGTTCAAGCTGTCCGTAAGTTGATGCAGCAGGCGTAGCGCGCTTGCGGCAACCGGCAGGTAGTTTGAGTGATTAGCTGCTTGATCGATGATAAGTGGCAGTAAGGCTGTGGTCTCTGGCGCGTACAGTGCCAGACGAATCCAGATGGCGAGGTGGCCGTAGGTTAGATCGATGGTAGTGGGCTCTCCGCTCACCGGATGCTGCAACGTGAAAGTCTGCGGGGCCTCGCGCAGGCGCGCGCTCAGTCGATCGAAGTCCGCGCTCAGATCTGGAAAACGGCCGGCACACGCGGGACTCCGTTGGCACCGGTCGAAAACGCGATACAGCGTGTCGTGGCTGTTGAGGGCGACGTTTCCGCCTAAGGAGAGGTGCGGCGGGACGACGCCATCGATGACCAGGGCGCGGGTTGAGTCTGGATATGCACGCAGATACTGCAACGCAACCCGGGTGCCGTAAGACACGCCATACACCGTGAGTTGGCTGTAGCCGATAGCGGCACGCAGCGCTTCCAGATCGTCCACCGCCACCGTGGTGGAAAAAAAGCGCGGATCGTGCGGCAGTTTCTCGAGACAGTCCCGTGTTGCGGCAATGGTTTGCCGCTTGTTCAGAACGGCGGTGGAATCGGTCAGGGCTTCACACTCCAGTGGCGCCGAACGCCCGGTGCCGCGCTGATCGATGACGACCACGTCGCGCTCACGAGTAAACGCCTGCAGCACTGGGGCGAGGTCCACCATTAGGTCCACGGACGAGCCGCCCGGACCGCCGTTGATGATGGTCAGCGCATCTTGTGCCGGATCCTGAGCGGTGGAGGGTAGCCGCCCGACAAATAACTCCAACTCGCCGCCGCCTTCGATGTTGGGGTTTAGTGGGCGTGAGAACGTTGCGCATTCCGCCTGCAGACTGCCATTGCCGCCACTACCGGTGATTGAGCAGGGTGAGAAGTTCAATTCGGCGGCCACGGTGGCTGGGGTGAGTATCGCGCATAAAGCTATCCATGCGCGTCGCGGCGTTAGGCGAAAGTTGGGCAAATGCATGTTACAACTGCGGTATCAGAATAACCTGGCGGTACTGTATTCGGTCACTGTACGTAACGCATCAGTGTACGGACCCGCAGGGACGCTGGCGAGGCACGTCAACGCAAGCTCGGCTTCGGTCACGGCGGCGTTGTGGGTGTAGTCTAATGCAGCGCAGCCCTCCACGATGTCAATGATTTTTGCCAACTCGGTGGAACTCTGCTTTTGTATCGCTTCACGTATGACCCGCTGCGCATCATCGCCGGTATGCGCCAGGGCGTAAATCAGCGGTAATGTCAATTTTCCTTCCGCCAGGTCGTCGCCCACATTCTTGCCGAGAGTCTTGCTGTCCCCGGCATAGTCGAGCCAATCATCCACAAGCTGGTAGGTAATACCGAAATGCAGGCCGAAGCGGCGCAACGCTTCGGTCTCGGACGGCGTGGTGGTATCGGGCAACAACGCACCTGTGTGGGTGGCAGCCTCGAAAAGAAGCGCTGTTTTGCAGCGTATGACCTCGCGGTACTGGGCTTCGGTAATCTCCACATTGCCGACGTTGGCCAGCTGTAGGACCTCGCCTTCAGCGATGGTATTGGTTGCGCTGGCGAGGATACCCATTATCTCCATGCTGCCAACCTCGACCATGAGCTGAAATGCGCGGCTGTAAAGAAAGTCACCCACCAACACGCTGGGCGCATTGCCCCATTTCTCGTTGGCGGTGAGCTTGCCGCGCCGCATGCCCGAATGATCCACAACGTCGTCATGCAGCAGCGTTGCTGTGTGCAGAAATTCGATGATCGCGGCCAGTTTGACGTGTCTGTCGCCGCTATAGCCCAGTGCGCCGGTGGCTAGAAGCACCATTAATGGTCGCAGACGTTTGCCGCCGCTTTCCACGATGTATGAGCCGATCTCTTCGACTAAGCTGACATCGGACATTAATTGCTTGGGTATCAGGGCGTTGACGCGGGCGAAATCGTCGCGCACGAGTGCATAAACCGGCTGCAGCTCGTCTATGGACGCGGCCTTGCGGCTCACGGCGGAGCTGACAGCGGGCTTCATTGACATTAGCGCCGCGCCTCGCGCGTTGCGAGTATGAGTGCGTATGACTCGTTGTAATCCAAAAACTTTGCCCTTAAAATACCGCGCCTTTCGCGCAGGGGTGGCTTCCACTCAGTGCATGCAAAGGTTCAATCGCACTAAGCGGTCCTGGAGTTTAAGTTATGTTTGCGGTTTTCCAAAGCGGTGGTAAACAACATCGCGTCAGTGAAGGTGATGTTGTAAAGCTTGAAAAGATTACAGCTGAGCCCGGCGATGAAGTCGTGTTCGATCAGGTATTGATGGTTGCCAATGGCGATGATGTCAACGTTGGTGATCCGTTCGTCGAAGGTGGTGAAGTCAAGGCAGAGGTGCTGCGCTCCGACAGGGGTAAGAAAGTAAGCATCATAAAATTCAAACGCCGTAAAGATTACATGCGGCGTCAGGGCCACCGCCAGTGGTTCACCGAAGTAAAAATTACCGGCATCAGCTAGGCCGCGAGGAGCACTTAGATGGCACACAAAAAAGCAGGTGGCAGTACTCGCAACGGTCGCGACTCAGAGTCGAAACGGCTTGGCCTGAAGAAATCGGGCGGTCAGTTTGTCAATGCTGGCAACATCATCGTGCGACAACGTGGTACCAAATTTCACCCAGGCGCGAATGTGGGATGCGGACGCGACCATACGTTGTTCGCCACGGCCGACGGTTATGTACAATTCGCCGTGAAAGGGCCACTGAAACGAAAAACCGTAAGTGTGGTCCCCGAGGCGTAAGCGATTGCCACGAATACACAAACCCCGCTTATGCGGGGTTTTTTTTAGCCAGCAGAGAATTTGCTGAAGGTCTGACTGATCATGCAATTCATCGACGAAGCGACCATTCGCGTACAGGCGGGTAAGGGCGGTAACGGTGCTCTAAGCTTCCGCCGGGAGAAGTACATCGCCAAGGGCGGGCCCGACGGTGGCAATGGTGGCGATGGCGGGGACGTCGTGCTGGTAGCAGACGGTGCGCTCAACACGTTAGTCGACTTTCGCTACCAACCGGCCTATCAGGGAAAAAACGGGGCGGGTGGTGGCGGACGCAATAAAACGGGCGCAGCGGGCGCGAGCAGTTTTGTCAAAGTTCCCGTTGGAACCACTGTGATCGACGAAGATACCCAGGAGATTCTGGGTGATTTGAGCAACGCCCAGGATACGCTTGTGGTGGCCAACGGAGGGCACCGAGGCGTGGGGAATGCCGCGTTTAAGTCCAGCACCAACCGGGCACCGCGCAAGACTACTCCGGGTGCAGACGGGGAGGTTCGGCGCTTACGTCTGCAGTTAAAGCTGCTGGCGGATGTGGGGTTACTGGGCTTGCCGAATGCGGGCAAGTCTACGCTTATTGGGCAGGTTTCCGCGGCCAATCCAAAGGTCGCCGATTACCCGTTCACAACACTGGTTCCCAGTCTGGGCGTGGTCCGGGTTGGGGTAGACAGCAGTTTCGTAATGGCGGACATTCCCGGCCTGATCGTGGGCGCTGCTGAAGGTGCTGGCCTGGGTGCACAATTCCTTCGGCATCTGTCGCGCACCCGTATCCTGCTGCACCTGGTTGACGTATTGCCCGAAGACGGCAGTGACCCTATGCACAATGCGCAAGCCATCGAGAGTGAACTCCAGGAGTACAGCCCCGCCCTGATGGAGCGACCCATCTGGCTGGTTCTGTCGAAGGTGGATCAACTCGAAACGGTTGCGCTGGAGGAGATTCGCGAGCGGTTTGCTGCTAAGTACCCGCACCGTCAGATTCACTGCGTTTCGTCGTTGGGCGACATCGGCTTGGAACCGCTGACCCGCGACCTCATGCAGACCTTGTCTGATGAGCGCACTCGCGCCGCCGAAGACGAAGCGTATGCACAGTACCGCGACGAGCTTACTCAGCGCATTGCCGATGACGTGCTGGCTCACTCGGCCAGGATGCGAGCGCAGCGCCACGCGGAGAAAGGCGACGATTGGGAAGAAGATGATGGCGATGTAGAGGTCGTGTACGTCAATGAGTGAGGAGCGCGCACAGCTGCGGCAAATGCGCCGGGTAGTGGTCAAAATCGGCAGCGCCTTGTTGACCGATCATGATGTGGGTCTTGCGACCGATAAGATTGCGGACTATGGCCTGCAGATCGCAGCATTGAAAAGCCGTGGGCTTGAACTCGTGCTGGTTTCCTCGGGAGCGGTGGCAGCTGGCTGTCAGCGCCTAGGGTGGTCGGCGCGGCCTATTGCCGTGCATGAATTGCAGGCGGCCGCCGCCGTTGGTCAGATGGGCTTGGCCCAGGCATACGAAACCGCACTTTCTGCGCGCGGTTGTAAGACGGCAATGGTCATGTTGACCCACGACGATCTGGCTGACCGAGAGCGCTACCTCAACGCCCGCGCTACTCTCCAGCAATTGTTGGCGCTTGGGGTGGTTCCCGTTATCAACGAAAATGACACCGTCGCAACCGACGAAATTCGCTTCGGTGACAATGATACGTTAGCTGCGCTGGTGACCAATCTGCTGGGTGCTGACGCACTCATCATTCTTACCGATGTCGATGGTCTCATGGACAAAGATCCCAGGGAACATGACGACGCCCAGCGTATTGCCCAGGCTCAGGCGATCGAAGCGCGACTCGATAGAATGGCCGCGAGCAGCACCGGTGTGCTTGGCCGCGGCGGTATGCTCACTAAAGTGGGGGCGGGTAGGCTAGCCGCTCGTTCCGGGGCACATACGGTGATTGCGTGTGGTAATGAGCCGGACGTGCTGGCACGTGTCCTGTCCGGAGAAGATCTTGGTACGCTACTGACTACCCAACTCACACCTATGACCGCGCGCAAACGGTGGATAGCCGGCCAATTGCGAGCCAAAGGCGACATCCTGGTTGATGCAGGCGCAGCGCTCGCGATTCAAGAAAAGGGCGTGAGCTTGCTTGCCGTAGGCGTCACCGGCGTGACGGGCGATTTCCAGCGCGGCGAAATGGTGCGGCTGGTCGACCACCAGGGGGAGGTCGTAGCCCAGGGATTGACTAACTACTCAAGTAGCGACGTGTCAAAATTGGCCGGCGTTCGATCCGAGGCGTTTGCCGACTTTATCGATTATGTCGGTGAACCTGAACTGGTTCACCGCGATAACCTGGTGGTGAGCTAGGCGGACAGCGTCTTTACTTTTTTGTTTAAGCGGGACTTATGCCGAGCAGCCTTGTTTCTATGCATGATGCCTTTGGTGACCATTTTATCGATCAGTGGCAACGCATCCGACAGTGCGCTGCTTGCGGCTGTGGCGTCTTGAGATTCGATCGCGGCGTCTACGCGCTTGATGTAGGTACGCACCATGGAGCGTTGACTGGCATTCTGACTGCGTCTTTTCTCTGCCTGCCGCGCGCGTTTTCGAGCCTGTGCACTGTTAGCCAAGGATTCCTCCAGCTGAGCGCCCCATCGGGCGGTATTTTTTGAGGCGGGCAATATGCCCATCGAGTAGGTAGATGTCAACCGAAGCGTCCAGCGAAAATATGATTCAGCAGGGAGGAGTGGTAGCAGGCATGACCCTGCTGTCGCGCATCTCCGGTTTGCTGCGTGACGTTGTCCTGTCGTACATCTTCGGTGCGTCGCAGGTCGCCGACATGTTTTTTGTGGCGTTCCGCATCCCTAATTTCTTCCGCCGCCTGTTTGCCGAGGGCGCGTTCAATCAAGCGTTCGTGCCCGTGTTGGTACGTTATCGCAGTATGGGGCGCGCGCAGCTGCTCGGCTTCATTGCACCATTGTCCGGCTTATTTGCGCTGTGCCTGGTGTTGTTCGTCATCGCTGGCGTGGCATTCGCGCCCGCGCTCACGGCCCTGTTCGCGCCGGGGTTTGCTACTGATCCGCAAAAGCTTCAGCGCACCGCGGAGCTGGTTCGTCTGACGTTTCCGTATCTCGGATTCATATCGCTCACAGCCTATGCGGGCGCATTGCTGAATGCGCACAACAAGTTTGCCGTACCTGCTTTCACACCCGTGCTCCTTAACATGACTTTGATATGTGCGGCCATGGTTGCGCTCTCTGGCATGGTCGACTTGCCTGACGTATCGGTGTTGGCCTGGGGCGTACTCATCGCTGGCATCGTGCAGTTGGTATTTCAACTGCCAATCCTGGCGCGCATGAGTTTGCTGCCGTGGCCCTCCTTGGACCGTCGCCATGATGGGGTACGCCAGGTCGGGGTGCTCCTGATACCAGCGGTTGCTGCTGCTTCCGTCGGGCAGATCAATGCTCTGGTAAACACGATTCTCGCTTCTACTTTGACGGCAGGTAGCATTTCCTGGCTGTATTACGCCGATCGCCTGCTAGAGCTCCCGGTTGGATTGGTCGCGGTGGCACTGGGCACGGTCATGCTTCCGCATCTGTCCCGCATGGCGGCCGGCGAGGACACAGAGCAGTTTCAGCGCACCCTGGACTGGGGCATCAACCTCGGTCTCATGCTCGGCTTGCCCGCGGCCGTGGCGTTGTATCTATTGTCGGAGCCGCTGATCGCTGTGATTTTCATGAGCTTTTCGTCCGGCGCCATGACCGCGCACGATGTACGTATGGCGAGTCATGCGCTGGATATGTTCGCGTTGGCGTTACCCGGTTTTGTGCTGGTCAAGATCCTTGCGCCGGCATTCTTTGCGCATGAAGACACGAAGTCACCGTTACGGTATGCCAGCGGCGCGGTCGCGGCGAATCTGATTGTCAGCCTGGCGACATTTCGGTGGTTTGGCCATGTCGGCCTGGCTTGGGCGACTGCGATTTCGGCTTGGACCCATGTGCTGCTACTTTACGTCGGCCTTAAGCGCCGGGATTTATATACCGCCAGCGTTCGCCTGTTGCCGATGCTTTGGAAAACGGTGCTGGCCAGCACGCTGCTCGGCGCGGCCCTGGTGTTGATAGCTGGAGATATTAACTGGCTCGAGATACCTGCGTTCGAGCGGATGAGCGCGATTGCCGCGTTGAGTGTAGCCGGGGTTGTTGGATATCTGGGCGTGCTC
>Ga0315336_1006381_pt1 | contig 12121 bp, 8 predicted proteins | sample ASW5metaG_FD_204512 | JGI IMG/M metagenome (GOLD analysis project Ga0315336, IMG submission 204512) | Ammonia-oxidizing marine archaeal communities from Monterey Bay, California, United States - ASW #5 | ecosystem: Environmental > Aquatic > Marine > Intertidal zone | place: USA: California...
ATTCACGCTACGTATGTAAACTACGTGACTACCCGTAATCTCACGGATTTACGAGCCAATACATTTCGATAGTATTACTGGAATTCGAAACTCCGGCTTGATCGGATTCGGGGCGTTTCGGCTTGATCGGATTCGGGGCTTGATCGGAATCGAAGCAACGGCCGCCTAGGAAGATTTCATGCACGTTAATGGTCGGTCGCCCCAGGGCGGATTCGTAACTGCAAGGTAAGGGAGAAACTCAATGAAGAGGTTATTCTTAGGGCACCTGGTGTACCTCTACACCCCGCTTGGGGTGTTGTTGTGCACCTTTGGTATTTTGAAAGGTGGGATTTGGGCCTTTTTAGGCATCGCAATCTTTGGCGTGAACATCGCGCTGGATACGCTGTCCACGGGCGTGCATACAAAAGGCGCGGCGGCGGACAAGAAGGGTGATGCGCTAGGCGTCTCGCCTCTTCTCAATGTAATGATGTATCTCCAGCTGGTCTCCTTCGTCGCGTTGCAGGTGGCCCTCGCATGGCGCGTCTATCAGTACATCGCGGGCACCCCGATCGAAGCGGCCGTATGGAACGGCATCGCCTTCACCAACGGTATCGGCATTTGGACATTGGTGGGCGCAACGGTCGGTGCAGGCTTGCACCAGGGTCTCGGCATCATCTTCGGTCACGAGCTGTCCCACACCAAGGGTTTTGGCTTCGCGATCTCTCGCTGGATGATGGCGTTGTCCGGAACGGCGCATTTCTGCTTCGCGCATGTCTACAACCACCATCTCGAGCTTGGCCGCGCCTGGTTGGGCCCGGAAGGCAACTCGATGGGAGATGATACGGATCCCGCGACCGCTCCGCGTGGCCGCAGTATCTACACGCACTTCCTGGTCTCGCATGTCGGTCAGTCCTTATTCGGTGTTCGCACCGAGTCCAAGCGGCTGAAACGCATGGGTAAGGGCTTCCTGTCCTTCTCCAACCGCTGGATCCGGGGCTACCTGATGAGCGTGCCGACAATCGCGCTGTTCGCCTATGCCGGCTATGCCGGCGCCGCGGCAGCAGGTTCGAGCGCACTCTTGGGCGTCTTGATTGCCCTCGTGCCCATGTTGGTGGTTATGGTGATCTCGAACTTCGAACTCGAAGCCCTGAACTATATGGAGCACTATGGCCTTGTCCGGGTTAAGGGCGAGCCGATCGAGTATCGCCATTCCTGGGATAACGACACGGTCTTCACCAGCTGGGCCTTCATCGAGATTGGCCGTCAGGCGGACCATCACGACCGCGGTGAGACACACTTCTGGGAATTGACAGGTGTTGGTGGACCGCCCACAGGCGCTCCAAACCCGAAGATGGGCTACTACACCGAGTTCGTCCTCGCACTGATTCCGCCGCTTTGGCACTATGTTATGAGGCGGAAACTGGCGGTCTGGGATCGTGATTTTGCATCGCCGGAAGAGCGCAAGCTCGCTGCCGAGATCAACAAAAAGGTCGGCTACGGCGTTGATCAGAGCGTAGTGGAAGGTCAGACACTGGAAGTGAATCCCATTTAGTAGCTTCCGCGACTTGTCTTACCAAGACACCTAAATACGACGACTAAGCTGGCGATCCGCCCCCCTCATGGGGCGGATCGCTCAGTAAGTGGGGTAGAGACTGTCTGGAGATCGACAATCTTTGATGGCACTCGCCTGAAAAATCTTGTTCACTTTCCATTGCGCATCGTTCGCAACACCATGCGGAAGTCCTAAATGTTTGGATTATTCAAGAAAAAAGGTCCCTTCACCGCAACCATCAAGCCGGCCGGGGAAAGCATCACGGTCGAGAGCAAATCTTCGGAAAACCTACTGAAGGCAGCACTCGATAGCGGCATCCTCTGGCCGCATAACTGCCGCGTCGGCAGTTGCGGAACATGCAGATGCAAATTGATCAGCGGCGACATTAAGCCGCTCAACGATTACGGCTATGTGCTGACGGAAGAGGAAATGGACGAGGGATATATTCTCGCCTGTCAGACAATGCTGAAAAGCGATGTCGAGATCGAAGTTGCGCTCGGAGACCCAGGCGCGGAAACCGAAGGCATAGTCTTTGCCAAGCCCCGCGAAATTTCCGGAAAAATTGTCCAGGTATCCCCACTCACACACGATATTCTGGAAGTTGACGTCGAGCTTGAGGCCGAATTTAGCGATTATCTTCCAGGGCAATATGCCGATGTTAAGGTGCCCGGCGTAGTGGAGAAGCCCAGGTCCTATTCGTTTTCAAGGTCACCGGCCAAAGAGAAACCCAATCACGTGAGCTTCATCATCAGACACGTTCCCGGCGGCGAGTTCACCGACTGGCTTCACGCCGAAGATCGCGCTGGCCAGAAGATCGAATTGGATGGGCCGCACGGCAGCTTCTATCTTCGCAAAACCGACGGGCCGCTCGTGTTTGTGGCGGGCGGCAGCGGGCTGTCATCAATCCGGGCGCTCTGCCAGCAATATGTCGAGGAAGGCCTCAAGAACGATTGCACGCTGATCTTTGGCGCCAGGACACAAAAGGATCTCTATTGCCTCGAGGACATCGAAGAGATTGCCGCCAAAGCGAAGGGCAGGGTCAATTTCGTTCCATGCCTCTCTGAGGAAAAAGACGAGGACGGTTGGGCAGGGGCGAAAGGCAATTGCCCCGACGTCCTCACCAAGACGATGCTGGATAAGAAGAGCAGCCATGCCTATCTATGCGGCCCCCCGGTGATGGTCGATGTGGCAATGGAGCGGCTTAAGAAACTCGGGCTGCACGAGAACCGAATCTTCTTTGACAAATTCCTGGATGCCTCAACCGCGCCATCGGCGCGGCGCCGCTAGCGTTTGGGTCGCCATAGTAGACCTATATAGGCCGCGCCGCGTGACCCGCGCGGTTGTCTCGGATATAGATACGGGGCGGTCTGCCGCCTATCCCCAAATCATTCTCGACGAGGTTACGTCCCGCCGGCGGCGACGGCTTAGGTCGAAAGCCGAAGAAAAGCCGTTCAAGTAATCGCGCGGGTGCAAAGCTTTAAGCCCCCGCCCGCATAGCGCACAGCAACGCACAATATCGTGCGAACATCTCTCGAACGCGGACGACGAAACTCCTGTATTTCAGTATGTTATCGATTTCCTTGCAATAGAGAACAAAATATGTACATTTGTGGACCGTTGCCAGTCCATCAACTGTGTGAAATAAGGGGATCAGACCATGCCGGAAGCCACGCTTCGCCTCGTAGAGGAAGAAGGAATGGATAAGGAAAAGGCGCTCTCGGCCGCACTTACCCAAATCGAGCGGACCTTTGGAAAGGGTTCGGTGATGCGGTTGGGCCAAGGCGATCAGATTGTCGAGGTGGAAGCTATCTCGAGCGGATCGATCGGCCTTGATATCGCGCTAGGTATCGGCGGATTGCCCCGCGGCCGGGTGGTCGAGATCTATGGGCCAGAATCGTCCGGCAAGACCACGCTTGCGCTCCACGCGGTAGCCGAAGCGCAGAAGCGGGGCGGTATTTGCGGATTTATCGACGCCGAGCATGCGCTCGATCCGGCTTACGCCAAGAAGCTCGGGGTCGACATCGAGGAGCTTTTGATCTCGCAGCCAGATACCGGCGAACAGGCGTTGGAAATCGCAGACACGCTGGTGCGCTCAGGCGCGGTCGACATCTTGGTCATCGATTCGGTTGCTGCACTCACGCCGCGCGCCGAGCTCGAGGGCGAGATGGGCGACAGCTTGCCGGGGCTGCAGGCCCGGCTGATGAGCCAGGCTCTAAGAAAACTCACCGGGTCAATTTCAAAGTCGCGCTGCATGGTGATCTTCATCAATCAGATCCGCATGAAGATCGGGGTCATGTTCGGCTCGCCCGAGACCACGTCGGGCGGCAACGCGCTCAAATTCTATTCCTCCGTACGCCTCGACATCCGCCGCATCGGTCAGATCAAGGACCGCGACGAGGTGGTCGGAAACCAGACCCGCGTCAAGGTAGTGAAGAACAAGATGGCGCCGCCATTCCGGCAGGTGGAATTCGACATCATGTATGGCGAAGGCATTTCCAAGACCGGCGAGCTGCTCGATCTTGGCGCCAAGGCCGGCATCGTCGAGAAGTCGGGTTCGTGGTTTTCCTATGACAGCCAACGCGTTGGTCAGGGGCGCGAGAATGCGAAAGCATTTCTGAAGGACAACCCGGAAATCGCGCAGGCCATCGAGCTGGCGATCCGTCAGAACGCCGGCCTAATTGCCGAAAAGATCCTCGAAGTGGAAGCATCGGGGGAAGAGGCGCCCGATATGGCTGCCGGGGATGATTCCAAGCCGCTGGGCGGAGCCCCGGCGGCAAATGTCGAGCCCCTCGACAATACGGATGACGAGCCGGAGAAAAAGCCCCAGTCGAAAAGCGCCTGAGGAAACTTTTGCCGCCCCTCCATCGTAGCGGGCGGGACTTGGATAGCAGAGAGCCGGGTCTTGGCCTGGCTCTTCTTTTTTGGGCTAGGCCTCGCGCTTGCTGGACAGCGACCGGTTGCCTCATTAAATATCGGAAATAGGATGTGAGTCTTGCCGTTACGCTCGAGCTCTGAGCTGCGAGCGTTGGCACCATGCGTCACCGTCATGGTACGGCAAAGGTACGACGAAGTCGTTTCGCTTTCTGTAGACTTGAGGCAACTGGGCCGAGTTCATGACCGGCGTCAACGAGATCCGTTCGGCATTTTTGGACTTCTTTGCGAAGGAGGGCCACGAGGTGGTTCCCTCGAGCCCGCTGGTGCCGCGAAACGATCCCTCATTGCTCTTTACCAATGCGGGGATGGTGCAGTTCAAGAACGTCTTCACCGGTGCTGAGACAAGTGGCTATTCGCGCGCTACGTCCTCGCAAAAGTGCCTGCGCGCCGGGGGCAAGCACAACGATCTCGACAATGTGGGCTTCACGGCCCGCCACCATACCTTTTTCGAGATGCTGGGGAATTTCTCCTTCGGCGATTATTTCAAGGAGCGGGCCATCGAGCTTGCTTGGCGGTTGGTCACAGAAGAGTTCGTGCTCGATCCCGAGCGGCTGCTGGTGACCGTTTATTCGGAAGACGAGGAAGCTTTCAAGCTTTGGAAGAAGATCGCGGGCCTGCCGGAATCGCGGCTTCTGAAAATTTCGACGGCTGACAATTTCTGGTCGATGGGGGAAACCGGCCCCTGCGGACCCTGTTCCGAGATTTTCTTCGATCACGGCGATCATCTACCGGGCGGGCCGCCTGGCAGCGTGGACCAGGAGGGCGACAGGTTTGTCGAAATCTGGAACCTGGTCTTCATGGCCTATGAGCAGCTGTCGCGGGACAAACGCGTAGACCTGCCGAGGCCATCGATCGATACCGGCATGGGGCTGGAACGGTTCGCTGCCGTTTTGCAGGGCACCCACGACAACTACCAGATCGATCTGTTCCAGGCGCTGATCGGGGCATCGGTCGACGCCACCAACGTGGCGGATGAAGGCGAGCATCGGGCAAGTCACCGGGTGATTGCCGACCATTTGCGCGCCACCAGCTTTCTGATTGCCGATGGCGTATTGCCGGCCAATGAGGGGCGCGGTTACGTGCTGCGCCGAATCATGCGCCGAGCCATGCGCCATGCCAATCTGCTCGGCGTAAAGGAACCGCTGCTCTACCGGTTGCTGCCCGTGTTGGTGCGGGAGATGGGCCAGGCCTATCCGGAACTGCATCGCGCCGAAGCGCTGATCTCCGAGACCCTCAAGCTGGAAGAGACCCGATTCCAGAAGACCCTGGAACGCGGCCTGCAGCTTCTGGAAGAAGCGACCTCGCCAATGGCGCCGGGCGATGTGCTCGAGGGCGAAGTCGCGTTCAAGCTCTACGACACCTACGGATTTCCGCTCGATCTCACCGAGGACGCGCTCAAGGCCCGCAGCATTGGCATCGATCGCAAAGGCTTCGATGCGGCGATGCAGCGACAGCGCGAAGAGGCGCGCAAGGCCTGGGCTGGATCAGGCGAGGCGCAGACTGAAACCATTTGGTTCGAGTTGCGCGAGGCGCTCGGGGCGAGCGAATTTCTGGGTTACGCCACCGAGCGTGCGGAAGGCGAGGTTCAAGCCCTGGTCCGTGGGGACAAGAACGTCAAGCAGCTCAAGAAGGGCGATGAGGGCTGCGTTGTTGTCAACCAGACCCCGTTTTACGGCGAGGCTGGTGGTCAAATCGGCGATAGCGGCTTTGTCGTGACCGAGAAGGGCGCAAGGTTCCGAGTCACCGACACCCAGCGTAAACTCGGCGACCTGCTCGTGCATTTCGGTGTGCTGGAGAAGGGTACGATTCATCTCGGAGAGACGGCGGAGCTTGCCGTCGACTCCGACCGCCGCACCAGGATCCGGGCCAATCATTCGGCGACCCATTTGCTGCACGAAGCGCTGCGCGAAGTCCTGGGCGACCACGTTGCCCAGAAAGGTTCCCTAGTGGCGCCCGACCGGCTGCGCTTCGATTTTTCGCACCCCAAGCCAATGAACGATGACGAAATCCGCGAAGTCGAAGACCTTGCCAACGCCATCGTGATCCAGAACGCCAATGTCGAGACCCATCTGATGGCCGTTGACGAGGCCATTGAGGCGGGCGCGCTAGCGCTCTTCGGCGAAAAGTATGGCGATGAGGTCCGGGTGGTCAGCATGGGAGAGGCGCAGCAGGACGCTGGGGCCGCAAAGACTTATTCAATCGAGCTTTGCGGTGGCACCCATGTGGGCAGCACCGGCGATATCGGGCTCGTCAAGATCGTGAGCGAAAGCGCCGTGGCCGCCGGCGTCCGGCGCATCGAAGCGCTGACAGCCCAGGGCGCGCGCGCCTATTTGACCGAGCAAGACGAGCGGCTGAAGGCGGCTGCGGATGCGTTGAAATCGCCGCCCGATGAGATCGTGCCACGGATCGAATCTCTTCTGGAGGAGCGCAAGAAGTTGGAGCGCGAGCTCAGCGAGGTTCGCCGTCAGGTGGCGCTCGGCACGGGCGGGAATGGGGCGGACGAAGCGGTGCGATCCATTGGGCCCGTGCAATTCCTGGCCCGCACCGTTCAAGGTGTCTCGCCCAAGGACCTGCGCACATTGGTCGACGATGGCAAGCGGCAGCTCGGGTCGGGTATCGTTGCCATTGTCGGTGTTGCAGACGAAGGCAAGGCGGGCCTCGTGGTCGGTGTCACGGAAGATTTGACCGGCACCCATGACGCGGTGGATCTGGTCAAGGCGGGCGCTGAAGCGCTTGGCGGCAAGGGCGGCGGCGGCAGGGCAGACCTGGCGCAGGCCGGCGGTCCCGATGGATCGCGCGCCGACGCCGCGCTCGAGGCGATAGCCGAACGGGTAGGCCAGCAGGCGGGCGGTTAGAACCGCGCGGATGGCTGGATAGTGTGATGGCTGAGAAGCAGCGAAACGCCTTGCGGCGGCGCGTCCACGACATTCTTGAGCTCGACCGCGATCACGATCCCGCAACCAATTTCGTCAACGGCTTACTGGTCGTCCTGATCTGCCTCAACGTGCTGGCGTTTTCTGCCGAGACGGTACCGGAACTGGGCGAGCGTTACGGATCTTACTTCTACGCCTTCAATCTGTTCTCGATCGCCGTCTTCACCATCGAATACGCGATGAGGATCTGGAGCTGCGTCGAGATCCCGCTACTGCGCGAGCAAGCACCCTGGCGCGCGCGCCTGAAATTCGCTGGGGCGCCACTGCAGATCATCGATCTGCTGGTGATCCTGCCATTCTATCTCAGCTTCATCATTCCGATCGATCTCCGGGTTCTGCGTATCCTGCGTATCTTCCGGTTCCTGAAACTCGCGCGTTTCTCCCCGGCACTACAGTCGCTGGGACGCGTCATTGCCAATGAACGCCGAGCCCTGATCGGGGCACTGTTCGTTATGACCACGCTTTTGCTGTTCGCGGCGACAGGCGTTTATTTTCTCGAGCGCACCGCTCAGCCCGAATTCTTCGGCAGCGTTCCGGCCGCCGCTTGGTGGGCGCTCGCCACATTGACAACCGTGGGCTACGGCGACGTGGTTCCGATAACGCCGGCCGGCAAATTGTTCGGCGGCCTGATCATGATCTTCGGACTTGCCATGTTCGCCCTGCCGATCGCCATCGTTGCCACCGGTTTCAGCCAAGAGGCGAGCCGCAGAGATTTTGTGGTGACCTGGAGCATGGTCGCGCAGGTTCCGTTATTTGCTCAGCTCGACGCCATTTCCGTGGCCAATATCATGTCGCTGCTCTATTCGAGATCATTTGAGCCCGGTTCGAAAATCGTGGTGGCCGGAACCGAGGCCAAAGCGATGTTCTTCATCAGCTCAGGCGAAGTCGAGGTGCGGACTGGAGGCGAACAGATAGTGCTGAGGGAGGGCGATTTCTTCGGAGAAATGGCCCTTCTGGAGCAACGACGCAGGGAGCACACAATAATTGCATTGACGAAATGCAGATTGCTGGTGCTGGAGAAGGAAGACCTGGTTCAGCTCTGCGCCCAAACGCCAAAAATCTATCACCACATCCAGAACGTGGCGGAAGCCCGCACAAAGGCTGCGCGCGAGGCGAAAGCGAAACCCGCACGACCCCCTAAGATCCCAGCAAAATAGAGTTCGCGCCGCCTAGGCCGCCGCTTCGGCCGCCATTGCGGCTGCAAGATTCTCGTCGATCTTGTCGAGGAAGCCCACTGTCGTCAGCCAGGGCTGATCCTTGCCAATCAGCAGGGCGAGATCCTTGGTCATGAAGCCGCTTTCGATGGTGCCGACCACCACGTCTTCCAGGGTCTGCGCGAATTGAGCGAGCTGCTTGTTGCCGTCCAGCTTGGCGCGGTGCTTCAGGGCACGCGACCAGGCGAAGATTGAGGCGGTCGAGTTGGTCGAGGTGTCTTCGCCGCGTTCATGGGCGCGGAAATGGCGGGTGACGGTGCCGTGCGCGGCTTCCGATTCGACGACCTTGCCATCCGGCGTCATCAGCACGCTCGTCATCAGGCCCAATGATCCGAAGCCTTGGGCGACGATATCGGATTGCACATCGCCGTCGTAATTCTTGCACGCCCAAACAAAGCCGCCGGACCATTTCAGCGCGGCGGCCACCATGTCGTCGATCAGGCGGTGCTCATAGGTGAGGCCGGCCTTCTCGAAGGAGGCCTTGAAGTCCTGGTCGAAGACCTCCTGAAACAGGTCCTTGAAGCGCCCGTCATAGGCCTTCAGGATCGTGTTCTTGGTGGAAAGATAGAGCGGATAGCCGCGATCCAGCGCATAGGTCATGCAGGCTCGGGCAAAGTCACGAATTGAGCTGTCCAGATTGTACATGCCAAGCGCTACACCGGAGCCGGGGAAATCGTAGACCTCGCGATCGATAACCTCCGAGCCGTCGCTGGCTTCCCATTTGATCGTGAGCTTTCCTGGTCCCGGTACAACGAAATCGGTGGCGCGGTACTGGTCGCCGAATGCGTGACGGCCGATGATGATCGGTTGGGTCCAACCTGGCACTAGGCGTGGAACATTGCTGCAAATGATGGGCTCGCGAAACACCACGCCGCCCAGAATGTTCCGGATCGTGCCATTGGGCGAGCGCCACATCTCCTTGAGGCCGAATTCCTCTACGCGGGCTTCGTCGGGTGTAATGGTCGCGCATTTGACGCCCACGCCGCGAGCCCTGATCGCCTCTGCCGCTTCCACCGTGATGCGGTCGTCGGTGGCATCGCGGCTTTGGATGCCGAGATCGTAATATTCGAGATCGATATCGAGATAGGGATGGATCAGCTTGTCCTTGATGAGCTGCCAGATAATGCGCGTCATCTCATCTCCGTCGAGCTCGACGACGGGGTTCTCGACCTTGATCTTCGTCATTCTACTCAGACCTCCAATGCGGCCCGCGCGCGGCCCGCCAATCCTATCGATTACGTTATTGTTTGCCCGAGGCTGGACGTTGTGTGGCGGCGAACCCTATAGCATTGTGCATTGCCATGAGGAAGAAGACCCAGCGGTCCGACGCGAGTAGCGCGAACGCCCCTGTCGTGCATCGGACTGACCCGAAATACGATCCCCACGCGCAGCCATTGGGAGAGCAGGCGCCGGTTGTCATACTGGTGCGTCCCCAGCTTGGCGAGAATATCGGTACGGCGGCGCGGGCCATGGCAAATTTCGGCTTTTGGGATTTGCGGTTGGTGGATCCCCGCGACGGCTGGCCCAACGACCGGGCCCGCTCCGCGGCAGCCGGCGCCGATATGGTGATCGAGGAAGCCGGTTTATTCAGCCGCACCGAGGAGGCGATCCAGGATCTACATTTTATCTGCGCCACCACGGCGCGCGTCCGGGATATGGTGAAGCCGGTCATGACGCCGGAAAGCGCGGTGGCCGAGATGCGCAAGCGGGCGCTCGAAGGCCAACGCAGCGGCATCCTGTTCGGGGCCGAGCGGTCCGGCCTAGACAACGACCAACTCAGCCTGGCCGACGCCATCATCACAGCGCCCGTAGATCCGGCATTTGCATCATTGAACCTGGCTCAAGCGGTCCTCATCTTGTGCTATGAGTGGCTTAAGCAGTCAGGTGCAGAAAGCTTGGGACGGCAAACCGCATTGGATGGCCCGGCGCGGGAAGGCTTGGCGATGCCGGGAACGCGTCCGGCCACGCGCGCGGAGCTGGTCGGGTTCTTCGAACAGCTCGAGTCGGAGCTTGATGCCTCCGGTTTCCTATATCCTCGGGAAAAGCGCCCAGCGATGGTTCGCAACATCCGTAATCTGTTCCACCGGGTCGGCGCCACTGAGCAGGATGTGCGGACATTGCGGGGAATTGTGGCGTCGCTGACGCGTGGCAGGGGTAGAAACGATGCGTCATAGTTCCGCCCCGATTATGGTATGCCAAGGTGGATCATCTCCCGCATGGGTTAGCCGCGACGACACAGAGGTCGATTATGCATAAGGCATTTTGGCGCAGCCTCGCGGCGGTCCTAATTATGGGATTGTTTGCGCCGCAGGGCCTTGCCCAAGTAGCGCAGACCAAAGGCGGCCCAAGCGACCGGGCAGTCCGCGTGCTGGTCAGCTATACGTGGCAGACCATGCCCAAGGAGATCCAAAAACCCGACGGCAGCATGGTGACGGTCGAGGGCCAGGACGTCGACAAGTTCATGATTCCGATGGAAGACGCCCGCCGCGTCGTGATGATCGCCAATCGGACGGCTGACGCCCAGCTCTGCGATCTGCCCCAGCACCAAGTCGCCAATCACAGAACCCTTATGAAGAAGGAAACCGACAGCAAGCGTTGGTCCGATGAGCAGCTTGCATTCATCCATATGCTCCATCTGGTGACTGTCGGCACCCGCACCGCCGATAGGATCGAAGCCAGAGATGGCGGCGTGGCGCAGGGCGATGCCTCGGAAGCCGAAAAGGCGGAGATGGAGGCAATCGTCAAGCGTAGGCAACGATATGATTGCGAAGATGAAAAACGCGAAAGAGTCCGTCTGGAGATCGAAAATTTCGTTGGCCATCCCCCTAAACCTTAGGCGGCGCGCAGTCGTCCGTGGGCCGGCGAACCGCCATTCCGATTGACACTTCCATCCGATTGCGATTTACAGTGCCGCGGCGATGCGCGATCAGTTGCAAGATTCCCGTTCGCCCAGAAAGACCATGCTCATCCGCCATATTCGGTGAGGCCGTTTTGACCGCCCGCGCGGCGACAACGCGTTGATTGGAAGACTGACATGACGAAGCGCATACGCGCCAAATACAAGATTGACCGCCGCTTTGGCGAAAACATCTGGGGTCGGCCGAAGAGCTCGGTCAATAAGCGGGAATATGGTCCGGGCGAACATGGCCAGCGGCGGCGTGGCAAGCTATCGGATTATGGCATTCAGCTCCGCGCCAAGCAGAAGCTGAAGGGCTATTACGGTAATATTACCGAGAAGCAGTTCAAGTCGATCTACCGCCAGGCTGAGCGCCTCAAGGGCGACACCAGCGAGAATCTGATCGGTCTGTTGGAGCAGCGGCTCGATGCGGTGATTTATCGGGCCAAATTCGTGCCAACGGTTTTCGCGGCTCGTCAGTTCATCAATCACGGCCACGTCAAGGTGAACGGCAAGCGGGTTGATATTCCAAGCTTCCGATGCCGTGTCGGCGACGTGATCGAGGTGAATGAGGGCTCGCGGGATATCGCCATGGTGTTGGAGGCAACCCAAA
>Ga0315336_1006385_pt1 | contig 12113 bp, 5 predicted proteins | sample ASW5metaG_FD_204512 | JGI IMG/M metagenome (GOLD analysis project Ga0315336, IMG submission 204512) | Ammonia-oxidizing marine archaeal communities from Monterey Bay, California, United States - ASW #5 | ecosystem: Environmental > Aquatic > Marine > Intertidal zone | place: USA: California...
AGGGCATCGGATTCACGAACGGCGATGTCGTGGTTGATGTCGTAGTGGTCGATGTGGTCGATGTAGACGTCGTGGACGTGGACGATGTTAGCGTGGAGCTTGTCGATGTTGTGCTCGTGGTTGTGCCAAAGTGCAGCTTCGATATCTCATCGGACGTCAGTGTACGGTTGAAGATAGCCGGTTCGTCCAGGTATCCGTCCATTTCTAAATTGCCGGCGGGATTGCCCGTGATCGCGGAACCCAGTCTCGAATTGCCGACGTTGACGAGTTGGAACGCGGCTGCATTGACTTCTGAAAGGGTTCCGTTCGTGTAGATGCGGTCTGTACCGTTACTAGCCGCGTAGGCGACATGAACCCACGTGTTCAGCGGCAACAATGTTGAAGTGGCCACCCAGTCGGAAGGACCACCACCATGTTCGATGGTCACATCGCCCTCGTTTCTTCCGCCGATCATGAGGCGACGGTTATTACTGGCAGTATGTCCCAGCGATACAAAGTATTCTTGATCGCCCGGATTGTCGGGCCGCGACTGAACATTGACCCAGAATGCAATGGAGACGTTGGGATTTGGGCCGCCGGGAAAGCCGATGTTTCCAATTGTGATCCAATCCCCGGCGCCATCGAATGCAAACGCGTTGGTCTGGTTGGCGAACAGGCAACCAGGAATATTCGTGGTCGTGCCCGCATTGCCGACAAACGTCCCGTCGTTGTTAAACAAGGACAGATCATCCGCGGTCGTGTCGTCACCGGGCCAGTAGCCCACCAGGGCTGCTCCAGTGTCTTCAAAACGAAGCGGCAAAGTCGTCGTCGAAGTGGTCGTGGTCAATGTAACGAATCCCACAAAAAGCGTAGGATGCTCGCTCTCGTTTGTGGAGTTTCGCGAGATAAATCGTTTGGCTGAGGGACCTACTGTTTCGTTGCCAATTACGATCCATCCGTAGTTCGAGGATGGATTGTCAAGCCATCCCTGGACATCGGAAACAGTCTGCGCGGAGTTCCAATAGTGATTGGGAATAAAATCATCAAATGTCGGCCAAGTAACAGCCGTTCCGGCGCTGGGCGCCGCGACGTAATCACCGCCGACTGTATCCCACATCCCGGTCGGGTAAAAGGTGTGCGTCAATGTCATGTCACAGGGCAATGCGTTGCTGCCACCACCTCCACCGAACCGAGGGTAATTGGAAAGCCCTTCACCCCAGTCTTTTGTAAGTAGATGGATATTAACCATCGTAGGGCCGGCGCCGGATTGTGCTCTTTCAACGCTGATACTTAACACGGCACTCGTAACAGTGGCCTCATCAGGAATAATTGACGCAATGTCGAAAAAGACAGCGCAACGTTTTATGCTGCCGTTACTGCTGCGTCCGGTCCACATTTTCGATGATGCTCCGTTACTCCTCTCCGGGTCCGTATACATCGTATTGTCCCGCGACGCAGTAATCTGAACGTCAACCGCGTAGCTCGATGACGCGATGGCAGAACAGCACGCGACAATGACACAAACTCTTAGCAAAAAACTCACGTTACCCCCTTTACATTTGTCATAGGCATGTGGCCCGTCAGGAGCCCATAAGAAACAGGGCATTTTCGCCAATTTTGACGCGAAAGGTCAAACGGCAAAACGTGCAGATATGGAATCGGACAAATATTGGGTTCGGGCGCTCCTGATGATCTGGTTTGGCAAGCCATTCTGTTGCTGCACTTTGTGTGTCCGTAGGTAATAGCGCCGCCCGAATATGTTTTTCCATATTGAAGTCGAGCCCCATCTTCCTCCCGAGCGTTTGCGGTTCGTGAGTCTGCCATGACGGACCGTTATCAAAGCTATAGGGGTTTGTCTAAATCATTCACATCTTTCGATGGGTGGTCAGGGACAGGACAAGTCGGACTCTAATCATCTAGTCGCAGCTTCACTTTCTACATAAGGCACTTTGCATGGGCAGATTGGGGCAGTAGAATGCGCTCATGCCCCGCAAATTTATCGAAGTCGAAGGTGCGCGACAGAATAACCTCAAGAACGTCAACATCAAACTGCCCCTGAACGAACTCATCGTTGTCACCGGCGTGAGCGGATCGGGTAAATCCTCATTGGCGTTTGATACGATCTATTCTGAGGGTCAGCGGCGCTATGTAGAAACGTTTTCACCTTACGCGCGACAGTTTCTCGATCGCATGGATCGGCCCAACGCGGACCGTATTGGTGGAATACCTCCCGCCATTGCAATTGACCAAACAAATCCTGTTCGTACTTCGCGGTCTACGGTCGGAACGATGACCGAGCTCAATGACCACTTCAAATTGCTTTTCGCGCGAGCGGCGACATTATTCTGCGAAGGCTGCGATCGGACCGTGGCACGTGATACGCCGGACAGCATATGGAAAACAATTCAGGGTACTGGGTTCACCGTTCACCGTTCACGGTCCACTGTTAAGGGTTCCGCGGCTAAGACTCGAGACGTCACGAGTAAAAACCCCCAAGAACACATGTTGATTACGTTTCCGGTGACGGTGCCGGAGAACTTTACGAAGAAGGAAATCAAGCAGCTGCTCGGAAAGCAGGGCTATACGCGGTTTGTTAACGAGAAGAGGAGATCGTTGGAAGCGGTTCAGGATCGCGTAGCGCTAAAGACACTCAAACGTGGACGTGTCGTTGAATCTCTCGAGGCCGCATTGATGCACGGTCGAGGTCATGTAATCGTTCGCATATCCGCAGGGACAAAACGGCCAGAAAAGGTGTTGCGATTTTCCGCGGACCTGCATTGCGCGGAGTGCGACCTCCACTATCGCGATCCGGTTCCAAATCTATTCTCGTTCAATTCACCCTTAGGTGCGTGCGACACATGTCGAGGCTTCGGCCGCGTGATCGGCATCGATTACAGCATGATCGTGCCTGACGAACGCAAAACACTTGCGGAAGGTGCTGTTTTGCCTTTTCAGAGCAAGAGCTATGATGAATGCCAGCAAGATCTCATGCGATTCGCGCGCAGACGCGGCATTCCCACGGATATTCCGTGGATAGAACTCAAAGAAGACCAACAGCACTGGGTGCTGGAGGGAGAGGGCGACTGGGATGAGGGGGTTTGGTACGGCGTAGATCGATTCTTCAAGTGGCTTGAATCAAGAAGTTATCGCATGCACGTGCGTGTGCTTCTCTCAAAGTATCGCGCCTATCGGGAATGCACGGAATGTGGTGGCGCTCGGCTCAAATCCGAGGCCTTGAATTGGCGATTGGGAAAGCCAGCGCTCAACATTCACGAGGTCGTGCTCCTGCCGATTGATGCGTGCGCCGAATTCATGCGTACTCTCACGCTGCCGGCTCCACTTGATGAGGCAACGAAGTTACTGCTTGGTGAGATTCGAACGCGGCTTCAATACCTGGTAGACGTCGGCCTCGGCTATCTCTGTCTCGATCGTCAATCACGCACCTTGAGCGGGGGCGAAGTCCAGAGGATAAATCTGACCACGGCGCTAGGAACATCGCTGGTCAATACATTGTTTGTACTAGACGAACCGAGTATCGGCCTGCATTCGCGTGACATTAAGAGACTGATCGGCGTTCTTCATTGCTTGCGAGATGCAGGAAACACGCTACTCGTCGTAGAACATGATCCGGAGGTCATACGAGCCGCCGACCGGATCATTGACATGGGCCCCGGTCCCGGCGAGCGCGGGGGTGAGGTCATGTTTTTCGGTCGGTTGCCGGCTCTATTGCGACACTCGCGATCACTGACGGCCCAGTATCTCACAGGAAAACGAGTAGCCGTTAGCAGGCAACCTGAATCCCAGATGCCGCTATCCCGCCAGGCCTGGTTAGCGGTGCGCGGTGCACGTGCCAACAATCTCAAGAACATCACGGTAAGATTTCCTTTAAACAGCCTCGTGTGTGTCACGGGAGTGAGCGGCTCAGGTAAGTCGACACTCATTCAGGACGTCTGTTACAACGCACTGCGAAAGCTCAAGCACAAGCCGGTGGAGGAGCCGGGAACATACCGGGAGATTACGGGGCACGACGCTTTCTCCGAAGTTGTCCTGGTGGATCAATCGCCTATTGGAAAGACGACACGATCGAATCCTGCAAGCTACGTGGGAGCGTTGACTGAAATACGCAAGGTGTTCAGTCAAGACCCGCTGGCGCGAGAGCGCGCCTATGGCCCAGGCGCCTTCAGCTTCAACTCGGGACATCGCTGTCCAAGCTGCGAAGGCAACGGCTTTGAGCATATCGAAATGCAGTTCCTGAGCGATGTCTACTTGCGCTGCCCCGATTGCCGCGGCACCCGATACCGGGAGGATGTGCTGGAAGTGAGAATTCAAGGAGCAGCATGCACAGGTAAGAATTCAACCAACGGTAAGGTGGTTAAGTCGAAATCGATTGCGGACGTGCTTGATATGACGGTCATCGAAGCTTGCACGTTTTTTGCAGATCACCCCCGTGTTGTTCGCGACCTGGAACCGTTGCAGTTGGTGGGTCTGGGTTACCTGCGGCTGGGCCAGCCCGTGCCCACGCTCAGTGGTGGCGAAGCGCAACGATTGAAGTTAGCTGGTCACCTCGCGAAATCGAAGGCAGGCAAAGGTGTGAACACGCACGGGGCCCTGTTTCTCTTCGACGAGCCGACAACCGGGCTTCACTTTGACGACATATCAACCCTGCTCGAGGCGTTTCGAGCACTCATTCGTGCGGGGCACTCCGCAATCGTGATCGAGCACAATCTAGATGTGATTCTTTCGTCGGATTGGATTGTCGACCTGGGTCCTGAAGGCGGTGAAGCAGGCGGGCGTGTAGTGTGTTCGGGAACGCCCGCAAAGGTGCTGAAACACCGTACCAGCTACACGGCCGCTGCTATGCGCGAATACTTGGGTGCGCGTGAGGCATCGCGCACGGGGACTCCTCAAGTTACTCGCCTTGCGGAACAAAAGGGGGAATACAGCAGTGGCGCCAATGGGAGCCATCGAATATCGCCTCGCATCGAAATCCACAAAGCGCGCGAGCATAACCTAAAGGAAGTCAATATCAACATCCCGCGCGATGCGTTCACAGTAATAACGGGTGTAAGTGGCAGCGGGAAGAGCACGGTCGCCTTTGACCTGCTTTTTGCGGAGGGCCAGCGGCGATATCTCGAGTCATTGAATGCGTATGCTCGGCAATTTGTGCAGCCTGCGGCCAAGCCGGATGTTGACGCAATTCTCGGAATTCCTCCGACGGTGGCCATCGAGCAGCGAACCAGTCGCGGAGGCCGAAAAAGTACGGTGGCCACAGCAACAGAGACGTATCATTTCTTGCGTCTGTTGTTCGTCAAGCTCGGCGTGCAGCATTGTCCGGATTGTTTTGTACCGATTGAACCGCAGACCATTGATACGATCGTTGCTCAACTTTTGCGAGACTTTCGGGGCATGGACATCGACATCCTTGCTCCACTCGTCGTATCCAGAAAGGGCTACTACACCGATCTTGCGAAGTGGGCAAATGCGAAAGGATTCTCACACCTGCGTGTTGACGGAAAACGGATTCCGACCGATGCATGGCCGCGACTGGATCGATTCAAAGAACATGACATTGAGCTGCCGGTTAGTTCCATGCGAGTTGAACCGAAGTCTTCAGCTAGCATGCGTGCAATGTTGGAACGTGCCCTGGATTATGGGAAAGGTGTCATCTACGCGGCTCCATCAAAGATGCGCGCTCGAGGTCGAAAGCCACGAGTGTTTTCTACGGAGCGCGCATGTCCCAAGTGCGGGCGAAGTTTTGCGGAACTTGATCCTCGCCTATTCTCGTACAACTCGCGGCATGGCTGGTGCTCTGCGTGTTTCGGCACGGGAAGGATGCTTAAAGGGTTCGATGAAGAACAAACGGGTGAAGAAGTATGGTGGAATGAGTGGTGGGATGGTGCTGAACGCGCATGTCCGAAGTGTGAAGGCACACGATTGCGTCCGGAAGCGTTGCAAGTGAAGTTCCGCGATCAAAGTATATCCGACTTCACAGGATTAACCGTTGAAAGGGCCGCAGACTATTTTGATCATCTTAAACTTTCCGGACGTGAGGCCGAGATAGCGCATGATATGCTGGTCGAACTCAGGTCAAAGTTGCGTTTCCTGGTCGAGGTAGGGCTGCCCTACCTGGGGCTCGATCGTGGAGCGCCTACCCTCAGCGGCGGTGAAGCTCGCCGCGTGCGCCTGGCGGCACAGCTTGGATCAAATCTGCGCGGAGTTTGTTATATCCTCGATGAGCCTTCGATTGGCCTTCATTCGAGAGATAACGCAATGCTGCTTTCGACGCTTGCCCAGCTGCGGGCTAAGGGCAACACCGTTGTGGTGGTTGAACACGACGAAACAACGATTCGGCAGGCGGATCACGTTGTTGACCTGGGCCCCGGGGCAGGAGACAGAGGGGGGACACTCGTAGGGCAGGGACGCGTGCGTGAGCTTCTGCGGAATCGAACTTCCATTACTGGGAGGTATCTGCGGCAACCGCTATTGCACCCCTTGCTGAAGCCACGTCCGCCTGTCAGAAAAGGCAAACGATATTCAAAGGACGTTTCATTCATAGAAATAAGTGGCGCCTCGCTGCACAACCTAAGGCGGCTCAACCTTCGTATTCCGCTGGAACGGCTAGTTTGTGTAACCGGCGTAAGTGGAAGCGGAAAAAGCACGTTGGTACGTCACATCATTTACGACAATTTAAAGCATTACATGGGTAACCGGCGCTCAAAGTGGCGCACATACGGATGTAGCGAAATCAAGGGGATGGATCAGGTTAAGCGGGTCCTCGAAGTTGATCAGACCCCTATCGGAAAAACGTCGCGATCCTGCCCTGCGACGTACGTGAAGATGTGGGATGAGATCCGAAAAGTGTATGCCACGACACCCGAGGCCAAGATGCGTGGATACAGTGCAAGTCGCTTTTCCTTCAATGTACGCGAGGGACGCTGTGAGGAATGCAAAGGCGTTGGCGAAAAGCGCATCGAAATGAGCTTTCTGCCGAACGTGTCGATACCCTGCGAATTGTGCAATGGCGCCCGCTTTGCGACGGAAACGCTGGATGTCAAATTTAAGGAGAGGAGCATTGGCGATGTACTGGCCATGAGTATCGACGATGCTGGTGATTTCTTTGCCGCGCACGCCAAAATTCATCGAACCCTTCGATTGCTGCAGGATGTTGGCTTGGGGTACTTGAAGCTTGGGCAACAAAGCCCAACGCTTAGTGGTGGTGAAGCACAACGTATTAAGCTGGTGACCGAACTGGCCAAGGCGCGAGACGCGTCAGATGACAAACCGCTGTCCAAAAAATGCTCTCCGGCGTCGCGCACACTTTATGTTCTAGATGAGCCGACTATCGGACTACACATGGCCGATGTTGAAAAGTTGATCCGCGTCCTTCATCGCCTTGTCGACGCCGGAAATTCAGTGATTGTCATTGAGCATAATCTCGACGTGATTGCCGAAGCGGACTGGATTATCGACTTGGGTCCTGAAGGGGGAGACGGAGGGGGGCGTATCGTGGCTGCGGGATCGCCTGAAGAAATTTCGTCAAACGGCAACGGATCGTATACGGCGCACTTTCTGCGAGATTTTCTGAAGGAGAGACGGAGTGACGTGAAGACGTGAAAGGGGGACTGGCGACGTCTGGGGCGCGTACCGATTTTGATGGGACCTATATGACGTATACGTCGTATAGGTTCAGACAGCAATGAAGCTAAATATTTTCAGAATTGTCGACGTCGGTTGCGATGATCGTGCGATGCGCTGCCGCGATCATTGGCACGAGGATCAGAAAGAGCACTCCTCCAAAGAAAAATATTATTTGCAGACCGGCTGTTGCTGCGACTGCTCCGCTGAGTAGGGCCCCGAGCGCCCAGCCGACTGCTCGAAAACTGGACGCACATCCAAAAATCAGCCCTCGTTTTTCAGGCGAGGTCGTCTTGGCCAACCAAGCCTGGATGACGGGTTCCAGCCCTCCCGAAAAAAAGATCATACCCCACCGAGACGCAATGAGTGTCACGATCTCGGGTGCGAGGCCTTGGGCCATCATAAACAGGCCGGCACCAATGGAGGCAAATTTACCGAGCGTAGGGATCGACATCTTATCGGCGAGACGGCCAAAAACGACGCCAGAGAGGAAGCCTGCCAGGCTGCAGGCAGCCCCCATGATGCCAACACGCATTGCAGCGCCTTCGACGCCGCCATGTAGCTGCTGTACCCACAGAGGAATCAGTGAGATATCGAACTGACGAATTGCAGCCATGGATCCGATGACCAGCAGAATAAAAAAAATCGGGCGCAGATGAGAAATAACGTTCTCTATTCGCTGATAGGCAGATCGTTGTGTGCTCGGGGGGCGTTCGAATGCTTGCCTTGTGCCAAGCAAGACAAGCAGAGTAGATATTGCGAAGAATCCTGAGGCAATCATGAAAGCCTGCCGGCAACCGTATGTTTCCGCCACTATTCCGCCAAATGCGGAGCCGGCGATAACTCCTGCGAATGCCGCGGAACTCAGCCCACCCAAGGCAAGACCACTTCTGTGGGAAGGCGATGCTGCTGCGACCATCGTTTGTGCAGCCGTGAATGTTCCGGTAAAGAGACCCTGTAGGAATCGGCATACGATCAGCCAGTGGACATTTGGTACGCCTGACATGAGAAACACGACAATCATCGCCGCAATGTTGGCCCGCAAAAGCATCAATCGATGTCCATAGCGGTCGGCCAGGACACCCCAAATCGGGGAAGATATGGCCAAGGCCAGGGGGGTGGCCATACCAAAGAGGGTCACCCACAGGGTGAGTTCGGCATGATCCTTAATACCCAATTCCTGGATAAAAAAGGGTGCGAACGGGATGGAAAAGGCGAATGCAGATATCGAAATGAACTGGGAAAGCCAGACAACTGCGACATTCTGCTTCCAATTTGAGGCGGATGCGCTCACAGAACCGATAGAAAGGCTCAGAAAGAGCAAATTCAATCATCTTTTTTGCAAATAAAAGGGCCCCTGTGCCCGTCTATCCATTAGAGGGCCTGATATAGGGAAAATTGGCCCATTGTGGAGGTAATATGAGGCAGAAATTGATCGGTCAGACGGGATTCTGGGGTAACAATATTCCTGGAAATTTGATAGCATACTAACCTGAATCTCTGGACTCAGCTAATTGTGAGAGTGCCCAAAAATAATTTTGAAATCGATTTGTTGAAGAGTTTCATTCGTCCTGCGCGGCCCCGCCCCCCTTGCTCTCATCGAGAGTAGGGGTCGCGGAGGACCCTTTTTCACTGGCCCGATTTAGATTACGAGGGCCATTCATCGATTTGTGGAAATAACCACTCCCGTTCTCTGTGGCCCCGCCCCCAGCTCTCTTTATACGAGAGTAGGGGTCACGGAGGACCCCTTTCTTTTCTAAGCGGTAACGATTCAATGACGGGCCCTGTCGGTAAGTCGGTCCCGAGGCGCTTGCGCGCTAGGGACGTTTGGCGCGAATTAGGCCGCCCATTTCGCCCCGGCTTCTGCGTTTCCGGGGGCCTCAGGTACACGAGTACACCTCGGCCCCCGGCGCCCATGTTTTCCCGCAGTGGAGCTACCCTTTGGATCCCGCTGCCGGCGGCGCATCATTGCCCTTCTCAGGTGTGGCCCTGGAGGCCTGCGTGCTGGACGGCTTGGCAGGACCCGTCTTTGCGGTACTGATGTCGGAAATCTTGCCCAAGTAGTCGGGCAGGTCAATGCCGGCATTATCCGCCAGATCATGCAAGGGCGGTAGAGACTTAACAAGGCCGGACAAGAAGTCGGCAGTCGAACTCTTACCATTCGAGAGATTGTCCCACACAACAACCTTGTCGATCTTGATGTTCTTGATGGCTTCGACTTGAGCTTCCACCAGGTTTTCCAGCTTCTCCACTACCAGCATGGTCGCGGTTGCATCGGTATCATCATTGCAAGACCCCACGAGTTCTCTGAACCCGGTCGCCTTTGCCTTTAACCCCTCGTAAACTCCACGTGCCTGCGCCTCCATTTCCGCGAACAGGGCATCGGCATCACCGCGCGCCGTGCGACGCGCGACTTCGGCATCGGCTTCGGCCTTGATCTCACGCTGCTGTTTTTCGATCTCAGCGGGTACGACCCGCTCGGCAATCTCCTGCTGTTTTACCATTTGTGCCCTGGTGACCTGCATTTTCTCTTCGGCCTCGAACTGGCCCGACTTGATGCGGGCGTTCGCCTGCATGTGCGCGGTTTCCGCACGACGCCTGGATTCTTCCTCGACCTCGCGCCGTTCGGCGTCTGACTTTGCAATGTCCTTTCGCGCGGTATTCTCACCGGCTACGGCCTTGGAGTCGTGTAGTTTCACGGCAATACGTTCGTCCCGATTTGCATCCGCCTCGCCTTTCTTTGCCTCGGCTTCGGCTTCGGCGACAGCAACGCGCTGCAACTGACCGGCATCGGCTTCACCCTTGATAGCTTTTGATTCCGCCTCTGCGACCGCAATACGTTTTTCCCGGTTCGCATCGGCTTCGCCGGTCGTGGCAATCGCTTCGGCCTGTGCGATGGCAACTCGCTGATCCCGTTCAGCTTCTGCGCGACCCGTCTCTCCGATTTTCATTTGCTCAGCCACTTCGACCTTGGCCCGGTTCGTCACTTCTGCAGCGGCCTTCTTTCCGAGTGCTTCCAAGTACCCTTCGCCGTCTGTGATATCGGTGATGTTCACATTAATGAGACGCAACCCGATCTTATTCAGTTCCGACTCAACATTGTTCTTGATGTTCAGTAGAAATGCATCGCGGTTAGCGTTGATCTCTTCAATATCCATCGAGGCGATGACCAGGCGTTGTTGCCCGAAGATGATCTCACGCGCCGTGCCTTCGATGTCAGTTGGCGACATGGAAAGCAATCGCTCGGCGGCGTTGTTCATGATCTCCGGCTCGGTGCTGATACCGATCGTGTACGTGCTGGGCGTATTGATACGAATGTTCTGACGCGAAAGAGCACCCTTCAAGTTTATGTCAATTTGCATCGGTCTCAGGGACAGATACCGATAGGCCTGAAAAAAGGGCCAGACAAACTGCGCGCCACCGTGAATGCAGTTTGCGGATCGATTGCCTCCAATTTTACCGTAGACCACCATGATATGGTCCGATGGGCACTTCTTGTAGCGCACCGCAACCATGATTATCATCGAGAACCCAACCAGTAACGCCAGCGCTATCAATATGATCATTGCTTCCATTGTTTTCTCCTCGATTTCGCTATATACCTTTTTCCATCCATTCCGAAGGTGAGTTGACGGGCATTACGATCAGCGTTCTCGTATCCAGCAGGCCCGTTACTTTTACCCGATCACCGCTCTCGATTCCTGATCCGTCTTCTGTCATCGCGCGATACTCTCTGCGTCGTCCGTCGATCGACACGTTAATGGCGCCGGTCTGGTTTTTGCCCGCAGGAATCGTGATGTAGACCGTACCGATTTCGCCCACTGCATTTTTGACTTTAATGTTCCCGCTGTGCGCCATCTGGCGGAAAAAATGTAGAAGGTAAGCGACTGCAATGAAGGCAATCGAGCCGGCGACAAACGCAATGACAAAAGTAGGCAGGTTCCACACCCCGCTTTGCTTGAGCAGGAAGCCTACCCAGCCGAAAAAGCACAGGAAAGCGGTCATTGAACTCACGCTGAAATAGGTAATGCCGGTGACGCCACTCAGAGCGTCACCGGCGTCAATATCAACGTCGATGTCGACATCGACGTCAACATCTGTGTCTCCGACGCCAAGCAGGGTCAGGATGAGCTGGATGATCAATCCCAAGGTGGCGAACACCGATATTCCGAAATATATCTTGGACGCGAGCGTCCACGTGTCGTAGCTGTTAAAGACGTCCATTGTCTATTTCCCCAATTTGCGTTTCAGCCGCTCGATTTCTTCCTCGACCTCTTCGTCTTGCCGCATGGTGCGTAGCCTGTCATCCAGCTCCGCTTTGCTGCCCGCCTCGAGATCTCTGCGAGCCTCAGCAGCCGCGATGCGATCGTCTACTTCATCCTCGATATCTAGAAATGCCTCATATCCGCTGATCAACCTGCGCGCAAGTTCGCCTGCATCGCCGGCCTCACGGTCGGTTTCGTGAAGACGCTCCATGAGCTTTTGCGATGCAATAGCTG
>Ga0315336_1006386_pt1 | contig 12106 bp, 11 predicted proteins | sample ASW5metaG_FD_204512 | JGI IMG/M metagenome (GOLD analysis project Ga0315336, IMG submission 204512) | Ammonia-oxidizing marine archaeal communities from Monterey Bay, California, United States - ASW #5 | ecosystem: Environmental > Aquatic > Marine > Intertidal zone | place: USA: California...
CCGCATGAGCGGCTGGCTGCTGCGTCTCGCCCCCGATGCTTCGGAAGCCCTTCGCCTGGCCGCTCGTGCTCAGCATATTGGGCGCTGGAAGTCACCTCGTGCAAGCTATCCAGGTGGGCTTGAGGGATATCTTCGATGGCGCTCTGATTTGGCGCGATTTCATGCCGAAACCGCCGCCGCGATACTCGCCGAGGCCGGTTATGAAAGTGTTCTCATCAACAGGGTGGGGGCGTTGCTGCAAAAGAAGCGGTTGAAACGCGATGCCGAAGCCCAAACCTTGGAAGACGCTGCCTGCCTAGTTTTCCTCGAGCATGAATTCACCACGTTCTCACGCAAGCACGAAGACGATAAAGTTATTGATATTGTGCATAAAACCTTGGTCAAAATGTCGACGCAGGGCCGTACGGAAGCGGCGAAATTGGTGATGGCCCTGCCCCTTGACCAGCAGGAATTGGTCCAGCGTGCCATGGCTAAATTGTCCTGAAATAATTGAGGGGTTCAATTCATTCTTAGCTCCCCGCATTTAGTAGGCCAAATACGCTCTTATTGGACATTGGTTCGTAATAAGGCGGTTAAATCTGGATGGCATATAGCAAACTAAAATTTAATAAAAAGAGGTCTAAGATATTTTAATAAAAAAAAGAAACTACTAACTCGTTTGACTTTTTAGCCCTCCTCACGGCATCATTTTGGTATATGCGACGAACAGGCGCAATAAATTAGCCTTACTCCTGAGTTTCAAATTCAGGCGGTGGGGCTGAGTAGCGCGGAAGGCGCGTAAACGGGCGTTCGTGCCCAGGGGTTCCGGCTGATTCCGAACCCACTGTAAATAGAGCCATGGGAGGCCATAAATGATCAAAATTGGACAGTATATCCTTGCTGCCGGCTTAGCCATTACATTTGGAGGGGCACCACAAGAAGCTACTGCGGCGAAGTCCCTTGAGAAACTCCTCAAGGTTAAAAAAGTTTCTATGTACATAAGTTCTGGGGCTGGCGGCACTTACGACGCCTATGGGCGGATCATTTCACGCCACATCGGGAATCATCTTCCGGGTAAGCCTAAGGTTCTGCCCCGTAACATGCCAGGGGCCAGCGGACTTAGGGCAACCAAGTTTCTTTATAAAGTTGCGCCCAAAGACGGAACGGCCATTGGTATGTTGCAGCGTTCAGTTACCATCCAGCCGCTGCTCGGTGTTAAGGCGGCAAATTATGATGCCCGTAAACTTAACTGGTTGGGTAGCACGACCCAGGAGGTATCCACCGGCATCATCTGGCATACCTCACCAATAAGGACTCTCGCAGAAACCATGAAGACTGAGTTAATTGTCGGTTCTTCAGGAATTGGTTCCGATACTGGTGCCTTTCCCCGCGTCCTCAACCACTTCATCGGCACCAAGTTTAAGATTGTTTACGGCTACAAAAGCGGGTCCGACATTTCCTTGGCATTGGAGCGTAAGGAAGTTCTTGGTCGTCTCGGTTGGTCTTGGGGTTCCATCAAAAGTCGCGCAGCAGATCTCCTGCGGGATAAAAAAATTACAGTCTTTGTTCAGATGGGCTTAAAACCGGCCCCAGATTTGCCACATGTGCCAATGGCGCTGGATTATGCCAAGACTCCGGAAGATAAACGGGCCATGTCGATAATTTTTGCTCCGACCACTATTGGCTGGCCATCGGCAATGCCTCCTGGCGTTGCACCTAAGACCGTCGCTATCTTTCGTGCGGCCTATAGCTCTACCATGAAAGATCCGGCCTTCTTAAAGGATATCAAGCGGCGCCGGCTGTCTGTAGCCCCGGTTACTGGTAAGCAGATTCATAAGCTGCTTGATAAAATTTATTCCTTTCCCGAGGCTGATGTTATGCGCGCTCGGCATGCCTACGGCTCAGGAATGGGGAAGGCAAGAAAGGTCAAGCTGATCAAAGTCTCTGGTGTGATCTCCAAGATCAATAAAAAGGGCTCTAAGCTCACTCTTGCGGGTAAAAGCAAGGTCAAGGGCAAAGTTAGCCGTCGCACCAAGATCAAGATTGGCGGTAAGAAAGCCAAGCGCAAGGCCCTTAAGAAGGGTATGAATTGCTCTATGCGCCTGGTTGCCAGTGGTTCCGTGGTACATACCATGAAGTGTAAATAACCATATTGAAGGGCGGAATTTAGCCCGCGTTTCATGCCGCCCCTTGCCTCCACGAGTCAAGGGGCGGATTTGTTATAGGCGTTCCTCATTCTTTGCCCACAGCAGAGCGGGCGAAATTCTTTGGCCATTGGCGCAAGCGGCTGGTTTGGCGTAGAATGGTTTACCGTTGGCCGGCTTCTGGCGCCGGAGCGACGAGGAGTTTGACCGGCTGCACCGGAATGAAGCGCGCAACTGGGTTCCATCGACATCGATGCGCGAACAGGAAGAGTAGCAAATATGGAGGCCAAGATCACATGGTGACGAATATTGATCTCGATTCCCATCTACGGGAAGAGTATTTACTCGACGAGGTGTACAAGCTTGATGGTGAATTTGCCAACAAGACACCGAAGAAGATCGGCGAAGGTAAATACCCCATCGACAACAAGTACGAATATTCCTTTTTCCCTTGGACCAAAAAGGAAGAGAAATCCTACAATCACGATTGGGTCTACCATCCTGACGAACAATATATGGATGGTGAAATGGCAGCGCGCCAGGTTGGAGGTTATGACATGCCGACGCGCCTTCAGCACAACGCCCAAGCTGAGATTGATCAGCAGTTTATCTTTCCTACTGGGATCACCATTCCGGCAACAGCACCAGGTGCGCTTGGCGCTGCCTGCGCGCGGGCTTACAACAATTGGGTCCATGGGCTGACCAAGGATTTCGACACCCTCTTTCCCATTGGCATCATGCCCATGGGACATCCCGAGGCGATGGCTGGTGAGGCCGAGTATTGCGTCAAAACTTTGGGCATGCAGGCGCTACACATTGCCTGTTTCACCGAAAATATTACCGTCGACGATCCTGCCCTGGATCCTTTTTATAAAATGGTGGAGGAGCTTGACGTGCCGCTTCTTGCACACCCGAACTCACGGGGTCCGAGCCAAAGTATGTTCACCCGCTTCCCGCAAATCCATGCCCTGGGTCGTCCATTCAATAGTTGCATGGTGATGATCGGTATGATTCTGGGAGGCGTATTTGACCGATTCCCAGGACTAAAGGTGGTATTTTTTGAGTGTTCAGCCGAGTTTCCGCTTTATTGGATGCATCGCATGGACGATGACCACAAGTTCACTGATGGCGATATATTTCGAGCACATGGTATGACCCAGATTGATCATATACCTTCCTATTATATGAAGAAAAACTGCTACTTCACCTGTGAATCCGATGAAAAGTTACTAGCTCTTGCCATGGAAGAAATGGGGGATGACCGGATTCTTTTTGCATCTGACTATCCCCATTTTGATTCTGAATATCCCAAGACAGTACCGGACATAAATGCCCGGACGGACATAACGGCCAAGCAGAAAGAATTGATTTTCAGTAAGAACGCGGAGGCCCTGCTCGGTTGGTAGCGACGATAACTGAAAAATACTGTGGCTTATTGGCGGGTCCTTAGTGGACCCGCTTTTCTTTGCCGCAGCGGCATTCAGTCATCCCATACTGCCAAATGTACGCCTTCAATATCTGTCATGTGATAGCTGGCGTAGGGGCTGGCATATTTTAACAAGTTTAGTCGGGCATTACTCTCAGTGCTGCCAGTGATGGGCCAAGGCCTCAGATGCGGGTTGCGCCCAGAAAGTTCGCAGATATCACTTTCCAATTTTTCAATGCTCTCAACTTTGACTCCTAAATGGTCCGCACCAGGGCGCACAGCATCCTGGTCGGCGTAATCAGTTATCGACCAGGGGATAAGAACTAAAGTTAGGTCCCCATCGGTAACGTAATAGTTGTCATCGCCTTGCTCCCCTTTGATAGGGGTGAGTTCAAAGACATCCTGGAAAAACGCCGCTGTAAGTGTGTTATCGCGGCAGCGGATGGCGTAATGTGTGATACGTCGTGGCGCTTCCCAGCCAAGACCGTCTTTGGCGCGTAGGGTATCATGCTCTGAGTCTCGACGAGCTAAATCAAAAATATTGCCGTCAGGATCGTGGGCTGAATATGCGGTGATATCCCTCGTTTGTGGCCTAGCCTGTACATTCATGGCGGGGCCAAATTGGCGGATACGCTTGATGGCGGTCTCTACATCGTCAACTTGGATACCAAAATGGTTGAGGCCTGATGGGAACCCAGTGCGCAATGGAACATGGTTAAAGCACATTTTCCCATCACTCAGCAGAATTGCGCCTCGGGCACGGGTATGGGTTAGAACGCGAAGGCCAAACAAGGCCTCGTAGAACTTGGCATTTTGTGTGTAATCGTGGCTGAATATTGCCACGTGATCGAATCTCGCGTGCATTGTCATGCGCCTCCAGCTTCAATTTGGAAATTTCATACACAGAGCTTGCCTCTGATGAGCTTAAAGAGGCGTAATGTGTAGGGCAAGGAGTCTTGCATTGTCTTAAGTATTAATGAATCTCCCCCAATCCATTAAACTCTGTCCAAGAAGTCGCCGCTGGTGCGGATGCCCCAAAAGAGAGGACGACACATGGCTGATACGATTACCCTGGTAATAGATGGTGCCGAGGTCGATGCAATATTTGCCAAACCCTTGGGTGGCGGTCCCTTCGGTGGCGTGGTGGTGACCTACCATCGCACCGGTTTGGATGGCTTTACTCATTCGCTGGTCGAAAAAATGGCGCGTGAGGGCTATGCCGCCATTTGTCCCGATCATTTTCATTGGATGCCCGAAGGCGAGGATCTAGAAAATCGCAAAAATTACCTCCACGACTCGCGCTTAGCCTTGGACCTGGCTGTGGCGCGCGGTTACCTTCAATGCCTGCCCGAGGTCGATGGCGACCGTATCGCCATCATGGGCACCTGCATGGGTGGGCGGAACACCTTGTTAGGCGCGGCTTGCGATGAACATTTTAAGGCTGCTTGCGTCTGGTATTCCGGTGGCACATTCAAGGCACAAGGTGAGGATGTGCCTAGCCCGTTCGAACGTCTCGGCGATATCACCTGTCCAGTGATGGGGTTCTTCGGCAATGAAGACACCAATCCCTCGCCTGACGACGTGGATAAGATCGACGCCGCGTTGAAGGAGGCAGGCGTACCACACGAATTCCATCGCTACGACGATGCTGGCCATGGGTTCCTAAACCCTGAGAATCCGCACCATTATGTTGAATCTTCAGCCACGGATTCCTGGAACCGGGCGCTCAAATTTCTCAATGAACGCATTGGTGCTGGGGTAATCGTCGAAGCGGGATAGGGCACTAGAAGACCTCTTCCATGCCCGCCGTACGCAGCACTACGTTGGCGGCGACATTCGTGGTGACCTCCTGGGGCAGGGCAAAGTTAGAGTTGAGATGGGGCGTGAACCAAAGTTCGCGGCCATGATCCACTTGGCCCACGGGATAGCAGCCCGCCATCTCCAGCCTTTCGCGCAAGGCTAATTTGATTTTTACCATGGTAGTTCCCGATTGACTTCAGATGCTAGTTTAGACATTCCATTGCGTCGGCAGCAACACGAGCCGTAGACTAGACCATGGACTACCGCATCGCCTCACTGTTGCCTTCTGCAACCGAAATCGTCGCCGCCCTTGGCGCCGCCGATGAACTAGTCGGACGTTCCCATGAATGCGACTTTCCCGAAGGACTCGCCGCCCTACCCAAGGTGACCGCAGCGCGGATCGATGCCACCGGCACCAGCGCCCAAATCCATGCACGCATGGAGGATGCGCTGGCTGATGTGCTCTCGGTCTATCAGATCGACGTGGTTGGCCTGACTGATCTCACGCCCAATGTCATCATCACCCAGGCCCAGTGCGAGGTCTGCGCAGTGACTGAAGACGATGTGGTGGCGGTATTGGCGCAATGGGGGGGGGACGTGGCTACCCAACCAGGGTCAGGTATGAAATTAGTTAGCTTGACCGCGGAAGATCTCACCGGAGTTTATAAGGATATAGCCCATGTTGCCCATGCCCTTGACCGCGAGGCACAAGGGACGGTCCTGATCACTGAAATGAAGAATCGACTCCATGCCATCGGCTGTTCAGCCGTGGAGGCAGGCTGGAAACCACAGCTGATGTTGATCGAATGGATGGAACCGCTGATGGCGGGTGGCAATTGGATGCCCGAACTGATCGCCCTGGCCGGTGGTGAGGGCTTGTTCGCCGAGGTGGGAAAACATTCCCCCTGGGTGGATTGGGCCGACATAGCCGCCGCCGATCCCGAAGCTATCCTGATCGCGCCTTGCGGTTTCAATCTCGAACGTGTCCTGGAGGAAATGCCGGCGCTTACCAAAATTCCCGGCTGGGCTGATCTAAAAGCGGTGAAGGCGGGACGAGTGGCGGCGGCCGACGGCAATTCGTTTTTTAATCGCCCAGGCCCTCGTCTGGTCGAAAGCACGGAAATAATAGCCGAATTCCTCCACCCCGACGTTTTTGACTTTGGCCATGAAGGGCCACACTGGCGGCGGGTTGAAGGGGCTGGTTAGGGCGTCTTGACCATGGTCACGCCGACCATGGAATCTCGGGTTATTAACGCCTCCAATTCGTCGGCCGTCATGGATTCGGTGCCCGCTGGTTGCTGGGGGATCACCAGGTAACGGATATCGGCGGTAGAATCATGGACGCGGATCTCCACATCATTGGCGATATCGGTGCCGAATTCCTTGAGAACGGCGCGGGGTTCACGCACGATCCGGGCACGATACTCACGGCTCTTGTACCAGCTTGGCGGCAGACCCAACAGTTCGCGTGGATAACACGAACAGAGTGTGCAGACTATAACATTGTGGGCCTTGGGCGTGTTTTCGACGGCCACCAATTCTGTGGCGGCCATGGGGCACTCCATTTCTGCCGCACCAGCATTGCCGTCAGCGAGCAGCCGAGACTTGAAATCAGCGTCTGTCCAAGCGCGGGCGACGATCTTGGCGCCCCGGGCGGGCGTAATGGTCTCGCGCTTCTCGATGGTTTGGCGGATTTCGTCGGCGCTGACGATCCCTTTTTCGATCAGCAATTCTTTCAAGGCCATGCCTAAGATTTGGTAATAGCTGTGGACCTTGTCATCGGGCTGGGGCAGGGCGTGATCATCATGGTCATGGCCTTGTCCATGTTCGTGTTCTGCGCCAGAAGATTTCGTCTCGGTCATAGTCTTTCCCTCAGTCTTTTTCCAGCCAATGCTCAAAAATATCGACGTTTAGGGTGTCGTTGTCGGATCCTGCGTAATCAGGCCAAACGTCGATCTGGCGAAACCGCACCCCATACAAGATTTTTTGCGGTCCCTGGAGCTCGTAGGTGGTGATTTCCGGATTGTCGAATTTGCCGAAATCTCGTGTGATCACGCCTCGCTTGCCACGGATGAATACCGGCGTGCGAATATGTCCAGGGGGGTAGTCATTTCGGACACGCACAGCTTCCCCTGGTGTTAGGGAATTGGACATCAAATTTTATCCTCTTCGCCCTGGCGCAACTCCAATTCACCTGTGACATCCAGACGGTCTCGGATTGCTCGGACCTTGGCATCAATTTCGTCGCGTGTGAGGACGCCTTTTTCGAGCAGCTGCTGGCTCATGGTTGCCGTCCAGCGTTCGTAATAATTGAGCTTGTTGTAAACGTCTTCCCCAAGGGCTTCTACATAGCGGCGGTTTTGACCTTTGGGCACGATGCCACGCTTGGCGTCGCCGACCAGCGAATGTAAGGCGTCGATCTGCTTTTCCCAGAACGTCATGTCATGGGTCGTGGTGTCCACGGGGCCCGCATCTAGGCCACCGACGTCATGGGGTCCGCGCATAATATTCTCCCTGATAAGTAACGATTGATAAGACTATCTCAAGGGGTCGTGACCAGGCAAGCCCAGCGCTTTCCGGCCTGTTGACAGAGGCGGAGGAAGCAACGAATATCGCCGCATAAAATAATCAGGGAGAATTCATTGTTCCGGTCGCCTAAGCCTGTATTCAGCGCGTCTTCTATAGCTATTGTTGGCGCGTCTGAGCGTGCCAAATGGCCGCAATCAATCTGGCAGAATCTTAAAAATTTCGGTTATGCAGGCAAGGTTTATCCCATCAATCCGCGCCGGGACGAAGTCTATGGTGTGCCCTGCTACAGTGATTTCGGCTCCCTGCCCGAACCGGTGGAGCTTGCACTTGTGATCGTGCCGGCGTCAGCGGTTCAAGGGGTGATCGAGGATGGTGCAAAGCATGGTCTTAAAGCGGCTACAGTTTATGCCGGGCATGTCGGTGAGGGGACAGATCCGGAAATCGTCGGCAGGGGAACTGCCCTTAAAGGGGTTTGCGAAGAAGCTGGAATTGCTCTTGCCGGGCCCAACTGCATGGGTGGTATTTCATTCAGGGAGAAGGTCTTCGCCTATCCTAATGGCAGCATCTGTACTCCGAAGCCAGGTTCTGTAGCCGCTGTATTCCAGTCGGGCGGCACCTTGCAGTTCTGGGTCCAGACCGCTCAATCCCGGGGGCTGCGTTTTTCCTATGCCATGTCGTCGGGTAATGAAATTGGGCTCGATCTCGCCGATTATGTTAACTTTTTTGTTGACGATCCGGAGACTCGCACCATCGTTCTGTTCATCGAGGGTATCCGGCGGCCCGAAATTTTCAAGGCCGCCTGTGCTCGTGCTCTCGAGGCAAAGAAACCGATCCTCGCCATCAAGACTGGCCGCACTCAGCTATCGCAGGATGCTGCTCGATCCCACACCGGTGCCATTGGCGGCGACTGGGCAGGATTCGAGGCGCTCTGCGATCGTTACGGCATCGTCAATTGTCCTAGTCTCGACGATATGACTGAAACAGCGCTGGCCTTCAGTCAGGGGCGGCTACCCGATGGCGATGGGATCGGCGTGATCACTACCTCAGGCGGGACCGTAGATCTTCTCTACGATTATGCGGAGGCTGAGGGTTCCTCCATGCCCGATTTCCAGTCCGATACCGTGGCCCGTATGGCTTCCAAGATCCCTAAGGAAATGACGCCAAAGAATCCTTTGGATTCCGGAATCCCCGCTGGCAATGACCTTCTGGCGGAACTGTGCCAGGCGGCGCTGGATGATCCCGCTACCGATACTCTAGCTGTGGCGGGTCAAATTTCCGAGGGCCGAGCCGATATCGCAGTCGGGGCCCCACTTAAGGTTCTGGTGGAATCGACTACCAAGCCCGTAATCGGTTTTGCGCGCATGCGCTACAACGTCGGTGAGGATGGTATCGCCTACCAGGATGAAATAGGCATCCCCTATTTGCAGGGCCTGCCGGAAACGCTTCGGGCCTTGAATGGACTCGCTTTTTATAGCGCGCGTGCTGGGAAAGGGGTTGCCGAGCCTGTGGCTCCTGCTGGCACCCCTGAAAATTTGGAAGACGATGCTTTGGCGGTACTCTTGGATGCCAATGGTGTTACATTGCCCAAGAGCATGCTTGTGACCGATGGCGAAGCAGCTGCCGAGGCGGCGGACGTTATCGGATTCCCTTTAGTTCTCAAAATCGTGGCGCCGGCTTTTTCCCACAAGACAGAAGTGGGCGGCGTGATGTTGGGGCTATCGAGTGCCGATGAGGTTGCTAGTGGGGCCAAAACCCTGGCCAGTCGCATTCTTGCCGTCGACAGCGCTGCCGAGATCACCGGCTTTTTGGTGCAGGAGATGGTTTCGGGTGTGGAAATGATCGTCGGCTGCCGCGATGACGCGCTTTACGGCCCAACTATCCTGGTGGGTACTGGAGGTATCATGGTTGAGTTGATGCGTGATGCCGTCACGCGGCTGCTGCCGGTAGACGAGGACAATGTGCAGGAGATGATCTCGCAGCTCAAGGGCCGGGCATTGCTTGCTGGCTTTAGGGGTGCAGCACCAGCGGATATGGATGCCCTGGTGAAGGCCGTGGTGGGTTTGGGGCGGGTCTATCTCGACCATCGACACCTGCTGGCGGATCTTGAGGTGAACCCGTTGATTGTGCGCGAACGCGGCGCTGGGGTGGCCGCCGTGGACTTGCGAATGGTCCGGCGTAACTATTAAAACCTTGGAATAGGGGAGACAGGCTGCCATGAGCTTTGAATTGCCGGAAGAAATGCAACTTCTCAGGGATACACTCAGGCGTTACGTGGATAAGGAGATGATCCCTATAGAGCTCGAGACTTGCGATGGCGTGACGTTAAAGCCGGAATACAAGAAGAAGTTCGATGCCGAATCAAAGGAGTTGGGCCTTTGGTTGATGGACGTGCCGGAGGAGTTCGGCGGTTTGGGCATGGGCGTTTTGGCCACTGTGGTGGTGACCGAACAAATTTCTCGGACCACGGCCCTGCCGTCGCGCGGCGGTTATTTCACGGGCCCCAGCGTGCGTGCGATCCTTTATGAGCTTTCCGACGACATGAAGGAACGTTATCTTCATCCCGTGATCCGCGAGGAAAAGAAGGCCTGTTTTGGGCAGACTGAGCCCGACGCCGGTGCTGACCCTGGTTCCATGCGCACCACGGCTGTTCGCGAGGGCAACGAATACGTGATCAACGGGGTCAAACGATTTATTAGTGGCGCAGGAGAAGCTGATTTTGTCCAGCTGATGGTAGCGACCGATCGTGAAAAGGGGTCCCATGGCGGAATATCCTGCTTCATCGTCGATATGGATACGCCAGGGGTCAGCCTTGGCACACAATACGAGACTATGATGGGCGATCGGCCCTGGGAAATCGTATTTGAAAATGTTCGGGTTCCGGTTAGTCATCGAGTCGGTAAAGAAGGTGAGGGATTTAAACTCGGCCAAACTTGGCTGGGGGCTGGACGATTGCGTCATGGTGCACGCGCTCTAGGTGTTGCCGAACGCTGCATCGAGATGATGACGTCATATTCTAAGCAGCGGGTCACTTTTGGCCAGCCTTTGTCCGACCGCCAGGCTATCCAATGGATGATTGCTGATTCATATGTCGAACTACATGCTGCGCGGCTAATGGTTTACCAGGCCGCAGCCAAGGCCGAGGCCGGTGAGGATTTTCGCCAGGAAGGATATATGAGCAAATATTATGCTGACGAAATGGTTTTTCGGGTCGCCGACCGGTGCATGCAGGTTCACGGAGGTATCGGCTTGACGACAGATTTGCCCATCGAGCGGTTCTGGCGCCAGGCCCGCAGCAATCGCATCACCGAAGGCGCTAGTGAAGTTATGAAAATGGTGATCGCGCGGAATATTATGAGGACTTATGGATGAGGGGCCCCAGTGCTATTCTGGGCTCAGATGTATTCATAAAATCTAGACCACGACTGACAACAGCTTTGAAAAGGGAGAGTTGAACCATGGCCAGACGCGCCACCACCAAAAAGAAAACCGTTACCCGGAAATCTACTGCCCGCAAATCCTCTAAGGCGGTGGTGAAAAAATTCGAGACCGTCCTAGTTGAGAAAAAGGACCGAATCGCCTGGGTCATCATGAACCGGCCCGAAAAACGTAATGCCATGAGCCCACAACTGCACCTAGATATGAACGATGCCCTGGAGGAGTTGGCCATCGACGATACTATTGATGTGGTGGTTATTACCGGTGCTGGCAAGGCGTTCTCCGCGGGCCAGGATATTCGGCTCTATTTCCGTGGAACGTCGGGCGATCCTGCCCTGCGCCACAAGGTAAGGAACGCATCCCATCATTGGCGATGGACGACTTTATCGCGTTTCCCGAAACTGACCATTGCCATGGTCAACGGTTACTGCTTCGGCGGTGCATTCACTCAGGTATCAGCCTGTGATATTGCTATCGCTGCCGATGACGCAGTGTTTGGCCTGTCCGAGATCAACTGGGGGATCTTGCCGGGCGGTATCGTCAGCTGGAATGTGGTCAACACGATGAGTTACCGTGACGCCATGTATTACGCGATCAGTGGTGATACTTTCACTGGCAAGGAAGCGGCTAAGATCCGCTTCATCAATAAATCGGTGCCTAAGGCTAAACTCAAGGCGGAAACCATTAAGCTCGCCAAAAAAATGATGAAGAAGAACCCGACGGCGGTCCGCTACACCAAGGAGGGGATCCGTGCCGTCAAGGAGATGAGCGTTGAGCAAGCTGCCGATTATCT
>Ga0315336_1006388_pt1 | contig 12103 bp, 12 predicted proteins | sample ASW5metaG_FD_204512 | JGI IMG/M metagenome (GOLD analysis project Ga0315336, IMG submission 204512) | Ammonia-oxidizing marine archaeal communities from Monterey Bay, California, United States - ASW #5 | ecosystem: Environmental > Aquatic > Marine > Intertidal zone | place: USA: California...
TCACGATCGTGCTCGTTGGCGTCATGCTCGTGGCCGCGATCAACACGGTCGCGGTCTCGAAGGCGGGCCAGCGGATCATCCGCGACGACCGCGCCGGGCGCCAGCTCGCCGAGCAGCTGATGGATGAGATCCTCAGCCAGCCCTACGCCGACGAGAGCGTGCTGGAGACGCTGCTCGAGGAGGTGCTCGTCTGGGACAGCCCGACCGCGGTCACGCTCGGCCCGGACGGTGTCGAGGGCGACGTGGTGAACCGCACCCTCTTCGACGACATCGACGACTACCACCTCTGGACCGCGTCACCGCCGATAGATGCCGACGGCAAGAGCATGACGGAATACAGCGAGTACGAGCGACAGGTGGTCGTAAAGCTTTCCAGCGCGGACGACGCCCGCGATGACGTCGCCCAGGAGACCGGCGCCCGGCGGGTGATGGTCCGGGTGCTCCGCAACGGGGTGCAGGTCGCACAGCTCAACAGCGTCGTTGCCTTGGGCCCGGTGCCGACGCAGGCGATCTTTATGCCCGACGGCTCGTGCATGGACCTACCCGCGAATGTCGGCCAGGCCCTCGGCGGCACGGCGCAGGGCACGGGCACACTGTGCGCGATGATTGCCCCGGAAATCGAGGACGGGATCATCCTCCCGCCACCGATCCACCACTGGGAGATGGACGAGGGCTCGGGCAGCACCGTCGCTGACTCCGCCGGCGGGTTTGACGCGACGCTCACGGCGGCCGACCCGGCGACCATGTGGAAGAGCGGGGTCATCGGCTCCGCCGTGTACTTTGACGGCTCGGGCGACATCGCGACGACAGCAAGCAAGTTCACGCCGCCCGACGAGGGGACGGTCGCGTTCTGGATGCGGGCGCCGGGCGAGCCGCTCGCCCACGGGCGGATCTTCGGCATCCACGACGAGTGGGAGGTCCGCCACGTTCAGGACGGCACGCCCGACGGCGTGACCGGCGGCGTGGTCTTCGACCTCGGCTGGAACGGGATCAACACCGAGTTCGCGACCACGGTTGCTGTGGACGAGCCGGGGCGGTGGTACCACATCGCGGCGACCTACAGCGCGCTCGACGGCAACTACGCGGTCTACATCGATGGCGTGGCGGACGCGACCGGCAGCGCCACGCTCGCGATGCCTTCTACGAAGGAGATCACGCTCGGCACACGAACCGACTCGACGAACTTCTTCAACGGCATCCTCGACGACGTGCGGATCTACGATCAGGTGCTCACGGCGGAGCAAGTGGCCGCACTCTCGGTTCCAGCGCCACAAGTGTTGGCGGTCAGCGGGTTCTCTCAGAAGAAGCAGGCGTCCAAGTTCGGGCTCACTCTGGAGATCGCTACACCGGCTGGTACCGAAGACGACGATCTGCTGATCGCTGTTGTTGCAACCGACGGGAAGCAAACGGCGTCGCTCCGGGCGCCCGCCGGCTGGTCTCAGCTCCTGGCGATTGATCAGGGAGCGGCCGTCACCATCGGCATTTGGGGGAAGCTCGCCTCGGGCGAGCCGGGCACGCACACGTTCGTCTGGTCTCAGTCCTACTCCAACGCCTACGGGTGGATCACACGGATCACCGGCCACGACGGGAGCGACTGGCTCGAGTCGGGCGTCTACCAAGGGACGAGCTCCGGCGTCACACTCACGCCGCCATGCCCGTCATCGACTTCGGCTTCGGACGAGGTGCTCGTGCTCCGGATCGGGGCGTTCGACGACAGGGACATCGTCGCGGGAGACCCGGGGCTGCCCGCCCATCGCGTGATCACGATGAACAGCAGTGCATCTAGCGGAAACTCAAGGGTCTCCGGCGGGGGCGGGTACAGGGTCCTGCTCGGTCCCGGGGACAGCGGCGCATCAACGTTCTCGCTGACTGAAGAAGAGGATGCGATCGGCGTAACGATCTTGATCAAGGCCGACGCGGGCCTGGAGGTGGCGCCATGAATCACGGCAAGCCGATCATCCAGGGGGGCGGTTCCCCCGGCGCCAAGCGCAACGCGTGCGCAAGCCGGCGAGGCTTTAGTTACGTCATGTTCCTCGGCAGCGCCACGTTCGTGGTCGTCATCGGGCTCGCGGCCAGCGCGGTCGTGCGCGCCGAGCTCCGCTCGGTCGGGAGTGAGGGTGACGCGGCGCTGGCACGCGCCAAGGCCATCAACGCCATCGAGCAGGCCGAGATCCTGATGTACACCAAGCCGACCTGGCGTGACGACTACAACAACGACGAGTGGAGCGCCGACACAGCCTTCGACGAGGGCGTCTTCAACTGGAAGTTCGCCGACGATATCCGCGGTGACCTCAAGGCCGACATCTCCGCGCCGACGCGAGTCTACGGTCGGGGCGTGCACGGCGACGCGGTCGCTATCTACTCCGTGCTGATGCAGCCGCCGCCGACGCCGGCCTCCGTCCTCGCGGGCACGCCCAACCTTGTTACGAACGGAGACTTCTCGGGCGACCATGTCGCCGGCTGGGGGGCGGTCGGGGCGAGTCTGATCGCATACTCCGGTGGGCCGCACTCGAAGGACGGGTCGCCTGACATGTGCGTCTACTCCCGCAGCTCCTCGGCTAGCGGTCCGACCTGGACGTTCCCCGTCCCGCTTGAGCAGGGTTTCCGCTACAGCGTCTCGATAGAGATCCGGACAGCCCAGTTCGCCGACGAGGTGATCGTTGGTGTTCTGATCGACGCGTCTGGCGTCCCTTTCTGGATCCCGTTCCTCGAGGGAGATGCGACGACGAGCTGGCAGACATTCTCGGGTTCGTTTACGGCAGACTGGTCCGGCAAGTATGTGAGCGCCACCCTGGCGATCGCCTCAGCGTCGAAGAACGACAAGCTCTTTGTGGACGGGGTCACTGTGACTCGTGTGCCCGAGAACGTCTACGGCCCGATCCCCGGGACGTGGCGGCGCGAGGCGCAGTAGTCAGCGCCCATGAGAAGACGCCCGTCGCGACCCTGTTCATGGGCTCCGCGACGGCAGCGCTGAGCCGGATGCTGGAGCACGCCTCGCCGCTGGTTCGTCGCTCGCCATGCTCTAACTGCTGAGCATGTCGCTCGCTCGAACCATCGCTTCGGGGGTGTTGGCGTCAGCGGCCCAGCTGCTGAACTGTCCGCCAGCGATGGGCCGAGCCCGCTCCGCCAACAGTGTCCGGATCGAGCGATCATCGCTGCACAACCGAGCGCCGATCGCCGGCAGCAGCAACCGGCTGTAGAGACCGGGAAACGGTCTCCAGCGCTCATCGAAGTGCACGAGCGCGAGGTCGTCGGCGCGGGCCTCACCGAGGAGTAGGCCCAGCGCTCGGCCGCCATCGAGGAAGATCAGATCGCAGCTCGTTACAAGCGCCGTTGCGCCGGGTGAACAGTCCTGCAGCGCCGCTGCGAGCCCGCCCAACGGCCCGAGGTGCGGAGACTCATCAGCGATCGTGCGCAGGCCCAGATCCCCATACTTGTCGGGGGCATCGGCAACGACCGTAATCGACTGGGCGAACGGCGCGATTGACGAAGCGACATGCAGGATCATCGGCTGCCCCGCGATAAGGGCCCGCGCCTTGTCTGAGCCGAAGCGCGAGCTGCGGCCTCCCGCGAGGATATACGCCGGGGCTGTGCTCATCGCTGCCGCCCTGGCCAGTGCGCCGCGATCTTCAGGATGAACAACACCGCGCACCCTGCGGCAACGCCCTCGAGTGTCCCCACGGCAACGATGGCGCCGGCGGTCGCGAGCATGACCACCCCATTGGGCGACGAGCGCAGGCTCTCCCGAGCGGGTTTCATCAAAGAGAGCCCCGCGGCGATGATCATGACAGCAAGCGCGGAGCGCGGAAAGCCGCGTATCAATGGCAGGAGTGCCACGCCCAGCGCGAAGGCGCAAAGGACCATTCCGACACCGAGCATGATCACGCTGCCGCCGCTGCGCGCTCCGAAGCGGTGCTGAGCCGCGAGCCCGCCCGAGCCGTGGCACATCGGCATCGCTCCGAAGGGGACACACAACAGATTCATCATTCCAACCGAGAGAGCCATCCGCCGCGGCGAGACGCCCCGACCCGGAAAGAGATCCCCGCTGAGCGCGCACACAGCGAGGACCGAGTTCAGCACGGTGAGCGGCAGTTGGGGGAGGGCGCCACGCGTGAGCCCGGTGATCCATTCCGAGCCGGCCGGCCGGACGAGCCCGAGCGTTGGCGTCTTGAGAGACAGATTCATCGCCGCGCCTCCATCGCGCAGCGCTGCGACGGCCAGTCCACCGATGAAGACGATGAGAATGATCGGAATCGTCCGGCTTACGGTCAGGGCGACGGCGACTCCGAGGATGACCGCCATGAGCCAGCTGTCGATTCCGACCGGCGGGAGCGCGACGATCCACGACATGCCGCGAAGGACGAGCGTCGCCCCCACGCCCGCCTGTATGCCGCGAATCACAGGGCGAGGCACGACGCGATCGATCCAGCTCGCTGTGCCGGTGAGGGCAAGCAATGCCATGACAACGCCCATCACCATGCCGGAAGCAGCGATGGAGCCGGGGCTGAGTCCCTCGGCAATCGCAACCGCAGCGATCGCCTTCATCGGCTGAACCGGGATCGGCTGGCGAAAGAGCAGCCCCGTCGTGATGTTCATGAGTCCAGCAAACAAGAACACGACGCTCAGATCCATTCGGTTGGCGATCGCCATCGCGGCAGCGAGCGGAAGGAAGGTCCCCAAATCACCCAGCCCGCCGCCGAACTCCCGGAGCGTGAACCGGAGCCGGTTCTCGTCGACGACCGGTGTCCGTTCATCGCGCCGCCGCCGAGTCGCGAGCGTCGTCATGGCGTGTCACCCGCGTCGCGCGAGTGATCTGGTTCAGCGCCTGTCAAGACGCCCAGCGCATGGGGGAGTACATCGGCCAGTGCATCAAGTGATTCAACAGCGCCGCGCGTCGAACCCGGCAGGTTGAGCACGAGCGTGCGTCCGATTGTCCCCGCTTCGCCCCGGGACAGGTACGCGCGCGGATTGTGCGCGCCACATCGTGCCCGAACGAGCTCCATCAGTCCGCTGTGTCGGCGCTCGAGTACGGCAAGCGTCGCTTCGGGCGTCACATCGCGAGGCGCCAGGCCGGTACCGCCGGTTGTCAAGATGAGATCCGGTGGCGACTCAGCGCCGGCCCAACGGCGGAGAGCGTCGGCGATCTGATCCTTCTCATCGGGCACGCAGTCTGAAAGGCCAAGCTCCGCACCGAGTATTTCCGCCGCGCGTGCTGCGACGGCCGGTCCGGAGGTGTCAAGCGCCTCACCACACGAACAGCGGTCGCTCACGGTCAGGATGGCGATTCGGATCCGCATCGGTCACCTCGTGTCGGCGCTGTCCGATGCCCGGTAGTCGCCGCTACGCCCACCGGATTTTTCCAGCAGACGCACGCGCTCTATCACGATTCCCTTGTCGATGGCCTTACCCATGTCGATGACCGTGAGTGCCGCGATCGCCACGGCGGTGAGCGCCTCCATCTCGACTCCTGTCTTGCCGGTGGAGGCGACCGTCGCAACAAGGCGAACGCCATCGCCGCGCACCTCGGCTTCGATCTGCGCATGATCGATGGAGAGCGTGTGACACAACGGAATCAGATCATCGACTCGTTTCGCGGCCATGATCCCGGCGAGTCGCGCGGTCCCGAGGAGGTCTCCCTTGGTGAGTGTGTCCTTGCGAATCGCATCAATCAGCTCGGTGTTGCATCGAACGAATGCTTCGGCGATAGCCTGGCGGCGCGAGCCGTCCTTGGCCCCGATATCGACCATGCGCGCGACGCCATGCTTATCGAGATGAGTTAGGTTCGTACTCAAGAGATTCTCCAACTGTAGTAATCGAAGGGGCCGGCTCCAGTATCACCCGATGGAATCTGCGCAACGCCGTGGCTCCGGGCGAGCGCTGCGACATCGCCGGATCCCTTCCCGGCGATGAGACGCACACGATCGGCGCCGACGCGCTCGGCAAGGACGAAACGCGTCATCGAGAGAGCGCGAGTCTCCGGGTTCACCGCTGTGCAGCGGGCGCTCGGGCCGACGGCGATTGATGGGGCGCCCGCGAGCGTGGCCAAGGCAGGCAGCCCGATGACCCGTGCCGTCACGAGAGCCGAAACGGGGTTCCCCGGCAGACCAAGAAGTGCCCGTCCGCCCTCAAAGACTGCGGAAAAAACAGGCTTCCCCGGCTTGATGGAAAGGCGGTGAAACACGGTGTCGCCGCCAAGGGATGCCGCGATCGCGGGCACGTGATCATGGTCGCCCATCGACACACCGCCAGAGGTGAACACGCAGTCGGCGTCGTCTAGCGCGGCGCCGAGCGCTTCGCGCAGCGCCACAGGGTCGTCAGCGACCCGGCCTACGCGAACAATGTGAATCCAACCGAGACCCCCCAGCATGGCCGTCAACATGGGGCCGTTGGAGTCTCGAATGCGCGTAGCCGTGATCGAGTCGCTGGCGTCGCCGACCTCATCGCCCGTAACAAGGATCGAGACGCGCACGCGCCGGCGAATCATCGGTCTGGTCACGCCAAAGGATGCGAGTGCCGCTGTGACCGAGGGAGAGACGATCGCGCCGGAGGAAACGATCAGATCGCCCGCGCGGGCGTTCTCCCCCACGCGACGGATATTCATGCCCTTCGAGATCAGGGCAGAAGCAGGGCCGAGCAGGACGCGCTCAGGCGATTCGATCGTGTCCTCTCGCTTGACGACGGCGTCAGCGCCAAGGGGCACGGCGCCTCCGGTGAAAATGCGCATCGCGGCGCCGGATGGAAGTCCCATGACCGGCGCTCCGGTTTCTACTTCACCCGAGATCGGCAGGCCATCGCGCGCCAAGATGGCGCTGTCTCCTGTGCGCACCGCGTAGCCGTCCATCGCGCTGACATCCGCCGGCGGGCTTGGCCGATCGGCGCGGATGTCCTCAGCGAGCACACCACCGACTGCCTCCGGAAGACGGGTGCGCTGAGCAGGCGTGGGCGCGAGCCGACCAGTCAGCGCCGCGAGGGCGTCGTGGAGCGGCATGAGCGGCGCCAGCTTGGGAGATTCTGGGATCACGGCAGGGCCTCGGCCATCGAGTCTGGGCGCTCCGCGGAACTGTCGTTGGAGGGATCTCTGTCGGCCGCGTACTCGGGCGCCTTCCAGATCGGGACGACGCGCTTCATCTGGTTGATGAACCAGTCCGTTGCGTCCAGTGCCGCCCGCCGGTGGTCGGCCAGGACAACCAGCCGGAATGAGCGCTGCTCCGTGGCGACGAACCCACGGCTGTGCTCGACCTGGATCGACGTGACCTCGAATCGCGCGCATGCATCCCGCGCAAGTTCCATGAGGACGAGCTCCGCCATCGGCTCGTAGGCGCTGTAGCGCAGGCCAGAGATGGTGCGACCTCCCTCCAACGGCCTGATTATCCCTTCAAATGTTACGGCTGCGCCGGCATCCTCGAAGGAGCGGACCTCGCACATCGGCGCAAGCGGACCGTCGACAATCGAAACGCGCTGTGACGACATGCTCTACCCTCCCGAGACCATTCCGATTGCCGCGACCTCATCCCCCGCGTTGATCAGCGTCTCTCCGTTCGCGTAGGCGTGGTTGACCGCGATGCAGTGTCCAACGAGGTCGGACGCCAACGTCGGCTTGGCCCGGCGGAGTTCAGCGAGAACCTGGTCCACTGTTGCGGAATCTCCGGCGACCTCGACCGCAACACAGTCGCGGCCGATGCGCTGCGCCATGGGGCCAAAGAGGAGAATGCTAATCTGCACGTCTCTACTCCTCGTTGCGATCGCGCTCGATCTGCTGGCGAGCCCATTTCCAGGCCGCGACCGTTCGGGGGAACCCCACTGTATTCATTGCCAGCAGAACAGCTTGGTCTATTTCTTCGTGAGTCGCACCGTGATGCAGAGCTCGCCGCACATGACTGCGCAACGCGGACTCGAGCCCTGCCCCGATACAGATCCCGACCTTGATCAGAGCGCACGTCTTTGCATCCAGCGGTCCCAGGCGATCGACCGTTTGGGCCACGGTCTCATGCGCGGCGCCGAGTTCCGGGAATCTCTCGATGAATGCCTTGAATGTTGCGGGCGCAGGGAGGCCCTCTTCGCGATTCATTCATCAGCCTCCGATTACTGTCATTGTGACGAAACCCTCGGCGGGATGCTCCAGCGCTTTCCTAGCGATTCCCTCGTTGAGTAAGTTGTCGAACAACTCAGGATCGAAGCGCGGCCGGACGGCGGGAAGAAACGATCCCGATGGCCGATCCATCAGACAGGGATACAGCGATCCGTCGGCCGCGAGGCGGATGCGGTTGCACGCGGAGCAAAAATTGCAGCTCATCGGTGTGATGAATCCGATCGTTACCGAGCGGCCGTCATCGAGCGTGGCGCGGAAACTCTCCGCCGAATCCGAACCCTGCTCAAGCGGTTCCCACTTGGTAACTGTCTCGGTGAGTCGAGCACGCATCTTCTCTGCGGGCAAGTACCGGTCGGCCCACTCCGCCGCGAGCGGCCCCATCGGCATCAGCTCGATGAATCGTATGGTGGCTTGCCGATCGGCGGCGAAGCGCACGAGCCCTGCAATCTGCCCCTCATTCTCGCCCCGCAGCACGACTGTGTTAAGTTTAATCGGCGTCAGGTTTGCGTCTCGGGCGGCGTCAATTCCTTGAATCACGCGGCTCAGTCCGTCGACACCGGTCATTCTCGAGAACTGGTCCGGATCCAGCGAGTCGAGACTGACGTTGATGCGTGCGAGCCCGGCATCGGCGTAAGCCTGAGCACGGACCGCCAGCGATAGACCGTTGGTCGTCATGGCAAGATCGTCGATGCCTTTGATCCGCGCGATGCGGCCGATGATCTCCTCGAGATCAGCGCGGGCCGTGGGATCGCCGCCCGTCAGCCGAACTTTGCAGACGCCGTGTTCCTCGACAAGTCGCCGGACGATCGTCTCGAGTTCGCGGGGCGATAGGAGATCATCCGCAGTATTCCGATGGAAGCCCGGCCGGCAGTAGACGCAACGCATGTGGCACGCCTGCGTCAGCGACAGGCGCAAGTAACGGACGGCACGCCGGTGAGAATCAACCAGGGGGGCCGCTCGATTGCGTGTTGGCTCGGACGAGAGCGAACGGCCGCGCAGCGTCTCCGCCGCTTCCGGCTCGCACTGATCGAGGGGTGGAGTAGGAATGCTCATTGCGCTGTGTCTGCGGATCGGATTCGCCGGCCGTGCCCTTCAAGTTGGAGCTTAGCGATCGCCCTGAGATCACGCCATAGGTATAGCCTTGAATCATCGAAACCGCGAACGGCCTTGGCTGCTCCGTACACCATTACATATTTTCGACGGCGAGCGCGGCTTGCAAGTCTGCAGTCGAGGGTATCTCTGGCGCAGACCCGATTGACGAGACGGCTCGCACTCGGACATTCCCATTCAAGCCTTCCATTGACACTCGCGGCAGGCTCGTCGCGATGACCCTGGAAGTGCAGATCAAGAAGCTCGACGGCAAGCGCCTCCTGCTCAGCCCCGATGGATGCGACCTGCTGCTGAGCGTCGACGCCAGCCGTGAACCCGTCCCGAAGCCCGAACTCGTCGCGGCCATCGGGCAGGCATTCATGCTCCACCGACACCTGCTTGAATCGGGGATAACGGTACAGGCGGTGGGGGCGGCGTTCGGCTACACGCTGACCCACGCATGCCGGATGCTCGCGGTCGCGCAGCTCGGCCAGCCTGTCATCCAAGCCGTGCTTGCGGGGACGATTTCGAGTCACACGACGGTCCTCGAACTCCTCCGAGTTGCGGCCATCCCGGACTGGGCTCGCCAAGCCAAGCATCTCGGCGCGCCGATGCGGGCGCCTGTCGCCTCCACTCGCTTGCGTCAGCCGACCTGAAATCGGCCGGCATAGACCCGTGCGACCCGCGGTCCGTTCCCTACCGATGTCGGTTTCGGAGGCGGGAGCGCAGGAACCGACGCCTGGCAAGCAGTCGCGCATGCGGGAGAACGGAGGCCTGGCCCGAATGCCGCGATTCCCGCCCCAAGTCGCCCGTCTCTGGCGCCTTCGCCGAAACGAGCAAGGCTATCGAATCCTGAAAGCGGAGAGGGGGGGATTCGAACCCCCGAGGGGCGTAAACCCCCACACGAATTCCAATCGTGCGCCTTAAGCCGCTCAGCCACCTCTCCGGCAAGGAGCAGAGTTTAGCCGCCTGTTTGCGCTCGCGGCGGGCCTTCCAATCGGCCTATCGAGTGGTCCTGGGCCAGGCCGGCTTGGCGTTTCGATCCACGACGCGGACCCAGATCCAGTCGAGCAGGCGGACGCCCCGCCAGGATCGGACGATCGGCAGCGCGACCAGCAGGGCGACGCCCGCGCCTACGAGCACGTCCGCCGGGTAGTGGGCCCCGAAGAGCACGCGGCACGCCGCGACGAGCAACGCCAGTCCGATCACGAGCGGGCGGATCCGCGGGTAGAGGGTCCCCAGGAAGACGCTCATCACCACGGCGTACGCGGTGTGGCTCGAGGGCATCGACCAGAGATCGCTCGAGATCCCCGACCCGACCTCCCAGGCGTACCGGAGGCCGACTTCTTCGTTCACGCTGTACTTCCCGAACGGGCCGAGGAACCACGCCGGATCTTCGAACTTGGGCCTCGGGCGACCGCAGAGCATCTTCATGGGGACGACGACCAGGGCGGTCGCGCCCAGGGCGAGGCCATAGTCGAGCAGGCGGCGACGGCGGGGGGGATCGAGCATCCAGATGAGAAGAGCGACGAGGAGGATCGCGCCGCCCTGGCCGTACTGCTGGAAGGCCTCAAGCTCGCGCCGGAGGTCACCGCCGAGGTTGAGCGAGCGGGTCGCGTCGCTGATCGGCCCGTCCCAGGTGAACACCCCGATCGCGAGGAGGAGACAGACGACGCCCCACCAGGCGCCGAGTCGGGGCGCCCGCGATGGGCGGGGGGTAGAGTCGGTCGATGATGGCGGCGCGGGATCATGCATGAATGAGGCTCAAGACCAAGACCGGTGGTCGGGGCTCGGCCCCCTGCGCGGCGCTCGCGGCGAGCGTTTCTGCCGTGGACCGATGGGAGCGCTGCTGCTCCTGGCGGCCTGCCTGGCAGTGTACCTGCCCGGGCTGGTGACGATCCCGATTGTCGATCGGGACGAGGCCCGCTTCGCCCAGGCGAGCAGGCAGATGTTCGAGTCGGTCTCGCTCGCCGAAGTGGTCCGTCAGACCGAACCCTTCGAGCGAACGGACAGTGGCTTGCTCCGAGCGGGCGCGCACGCGGGCGGGCTGGTCGTGCCGATGGTGCAGGACCGCCCGAGGCTCAAGAAGCCGCCGCTGATCTACTGGATGCAGGGGGCGTCGGCGTTCGTGCTGACTGCGGGCGATCCGCTCCGGGACGCGGTCTGGATGTACCGCATCCCGTCCGTTCTCGGCGCCATCGTCGCTTGCTTGGCGACCTGGCGACTCGGGCTTTCGCTCGTTGATCCGCGGGCGGCCTTGCTCGGCGGGTTGCTGCTCGCGGTCTGCCCGATGGTCGTGTGGGACGCTCATCAGGCCCGGGCGGATCAGGTTCTGCTCGCGATGACGACGCTGGCGATGTGGGCGCTGACACGGATCTGGGTTCGGCGCGAGGACGCTCCGTCCTGGCTCCCCGCAATCGGGCTCTGGCTGGCGATCGGCGCTGGCGTGCTAACCAAGGGGCCGATCACGCCCATGGTGGTCGGGCTGAGCGCTCTGGGCGCTTGTGTGATCACCGGTCAGTGGAGGTGGCTGCTGCGCACGAAGCCGATCGTGGGCGCCGTTCTGCTCGCGATTCTGGTCACGCCCTGGGTCATCGCGGTGGGGGAGCGGGTCGGGTGGGAGACGATGCGCGCGATCGCGTTCGACGAGACGCTCGGTCGATCCGCGGCGCCGAAGGAGGGCCACTGGGGTCCACCCGGGTATCACCTGGTGCTCCTCGCGGTCCTTTTCTGGCCCGGGTCGATGCTGACGCTCGTCGCGTTCGTGCGGACGTGGCGCTTGGCGGTCAGGCTGCCCGAGGTTGAGGGTGGTCGGCTCGCGGGTCTGCGGAGATTGCCGTCCCGCTGGCGGGAGCGTGTGGTGGGTCGCGACGCCGAGGTGCTGTTGCTGGCGTGGGTCGTGCCGAGCTGGATCGTGTTCGAACT
>Ga0315336_1006389_pt1 | contig 12101 bp, 12 predicted proteins | sample ASW5metaG_FD_204512 | JGI IMG/M metagenome (GOLD analysis project Ga0315336, IMG submission 204512) | Ammonia-oxidizing marine archaeal communities from Monterey Bay, California, United States - ASW #5 | ecosystem: Environmental > Aquatic > Marine > Intertidal zone | place: USA: California...
GTGATGACCTCTACGCAGATCACCCAAGCCGAACATCTCGCACGTGAGTGGGCTGCTGCGCACCCGCGTGTGCCGTAAACCTGCACGTTGAATCAGTCTCCAGCCAGCGGTAGACTCTAGGCGTTCGGGTAGAAGGAGCCTTTAATGCCAAGACTTAAAACCCCTGTATTGCTAGTGTGTCTTGCGGTGTTCTCCACCGCGAGTATGGCAAGCGCGCAGCAAGCAGTTGAGAATCCGTTTACCTCAGCCCAAGACGTGTCAGTGGGTATGAAAACGTTTCGCTCAAATTGCATTACCTGCCACGGACGGACTGGACTAGGGGATAGGGGACCCAATTTAACACTCGGTTCGTTCCGGCATGCCGTCGATGACCCGGCGATGTTTCGAGTGGTCCGCCGAGGAATCCCGAATACGGATATGCCAGGTCTCTATGGTAATGAGAAGTCCATTTGGCAAGTGGTGGCTTACATTCGCACGCTCGCTCAAGGCGCGGGCAGTGCACCCCTGTCAGGCGACCCTATAAACGGAGAACGTATTTTTTCTACGCAAGAAGACTGTGCCCAATGTCACACCGTCAATATGCAGGGTGGCGGTGGCGGAGCGCCGGACCTGAGCAATGTCGGGTGGCAGCGGTCAGCGGCATATTTACGGAGGGCGCTCACCGAACCCAACGCGAACGTTGACCCTGAGTGGTGGGGGATACGCGTTACGCAGGCGACCGGAGAGGTAACGAGCGGTTGGCGTCTCGATGAGGACACCTTTTCCATTCGACTCTTAGACCCAGACCGAAATCTTTTATCGTTTAATAAAGGCGAGCTGTCGGCATTCGAGCGGTTGGAGGACTCTCCCATGGCCAGCTACGAAGACATCCTCAGCGCAGAGGACATGGACGACCTCGTCGCTTACCTGCATTCACTGGGAAGGGGAACACCGTAATGCAATCACGACTCTATACAACAGTTGGATGCGCCTTGCTCCTCTGGGTGTCCCCTGGCTATGCCCAACAATCGTCCCCGCCTAGTGGCTCCCCAGTGACAAGTGAACGGCTTCTCAACGCGAGTGAAGAACCCGAAAACTGGCTAATGTACTCCGGGCAATACAACAGCCAACGGCACAGTCGCCTGACGGCCATAGATAAGAGCAACGTTGATCACCTTGAAGTGAAGTGGGTCAAACAACTTGAGACTCTCGCCGATGTTGAAACGACACCGCTGGTCGTCGATGGCGTCATGTATCTGACGCAGTCCCCGAGTAATGTGATTGCCCTGGATGCTTCGACCGGAAGTCATTTTTGGACCTATGAACATACGTTGCCCGACAAGTTGGCTCTTTGCTGTGGACGACAAAACCGCGGTGTGGCCATTCTTGGGGAAACGCTGTTCTTGGGAACGTTAGACGCCAAACTCATGGCCCTGGACGCAAAAACAGGTGCGGTGCAGTGGGAGGTGCAGAGCGCTGACCCGGCCACTGGGTATAGTAAAACTGCCGCCCCACTCGTGATTGGTGACAAGGTCATCAGTGGTATTGCAGGTGGAGAATACGGCATCCGAGGATTTCTCGATGCCTATGATGCACACACTGGTGAGCGAGTCTGGCGTTTCTACACGATTCCTGGAGAAGGGGAACTACACAATGAAACGTGGGAGGGTGACTCCTGGAAGACTGGCGGGGCGCCCACCTGGGTTACTGGGGCCTACGACCCTGATTTAAATCTTGTGTATTGGGGCACGGGCAACCCCGGACCGGATTGGAACGGTGAAGCCCGCGAGGGTGACAATCTCTATTCCGACTCCGTGATAGCCCTGGACGCTGACACGGGAGAATTAAAATGGCACTTTCAATTTACCCCACATGATGTGCACGACTGGGATGCGACACAGATTCCTATTCTCATCGACATCGAGTTCGATGGACGCCCGCGAAAACTCATGCTATTCCCGAATCGGAATGGATTTTTTTACGTGTTGGACCGGGTGACAGGTGAGTTTCTGCGCGGGACACCTTTTGCCATGCAGACGTGGGCTGAACGCATTGATGAAAATGGCCGGCCGATTCGTATTCCCGGGATGCTGCCAAACGAAGAAGGAGTCCTTGTGTACCCGTCAATCAATGGGGCAGCCAATTGGTGGTCCAACTCTTATAGTCCGCGCACTGAGCTACTCTACGTAATGACCTACGATGGTGCGGACACCTTTTTCATCGGTGAAGATGAGTATGTTCCAGGAGAACTGTTCGTTGGCGGCGGTGGGGAACGCTACGTGCCACAGGAGACGTATGCGAGCATGATTCGCGCGCTTGAACCGCGCACCGGGGACACTCGCTGGGAATTTCCATTACAACCGAAGACGCAATCAGGTCTGCTGTCAACTGCCTCTGACCTGGTCTTCGGAGGAAGCGTCGACGGATATTTTTATGCCCTAGACGCAGTCAACGGCACAGAGCTCTGGCGGATCAATGTCGGGGGCACTGTGAAGGCGGCGCCGATCTCCTATATGGTGGACTCGGTTCAATACGTCACCATTGCTGCCGGGAATTCAATACTGACGTTCGGCTTGGACTAAGCGTCGGATACCGGTGTGAAGGCTTTACCTGCGGTCTGGCCCCTCCAGGAATCACAATTCCACTAGTTGCGAGACGGTAAGAGATGCGGTGTGTAGTCAAGAATCTTGCACTCGGCAGTGTTCTGCTTGCTGTTGCGTGTGGAGGCGGCGGCGGTGGCAGTTCGCCGACAGCACCGAGTGCGACGACCACGACCACGACGCCTTCAGTCACGTTTACGGGCACGGTCACCAACATTGTGACTGGCGTGGTGGTGGCAGGCGCGACCATTACGATTGGGACGGTGTCGGCTACGAGCGCGACTGATGGGACCTATAGTCTGGCGGTCATGGCGGCCGGGACCCCAAGTTTTTCGGCGTCCGCTCAGGGGTATTACACCCGCGAGTCGGCGGTCTCGATGAGTGGGTCCACAACCATCAATTCGGAAATCATTCCGCAAGGAGATGGTTTCAACCTGGAGTTTTTTGACTGGGTGTTTCGAGAAAATGGAACGGAAGGGACGAGGCGCCCGACCGTCATGCCCAACTATCAAATTTGGACGCGTCAGATGCAGTGCACGAAACTCACCGACGACGGATATTATGCGTGTGAGCGGATGGAAGTGATCGCGGATTCGATTCCGGCCATCTATGAGCAACATATCCGAAGCGGGATCGCGCAGTTCAGCCGACTGACCGGCGGCGCTTTTACGAATCCGACGATCACGACCAAGACGCATCCGGTCGGCCTCGTCATTCCGCGGAACGATTGGCTGACAGCCAATGGCACTGTCAGTCTGTCGTATTTTCCTGCGGGACTGTGGAGTGACGCGAACAGTGATGGGAATAATGCGTATATGTCGATGGGTCTGTCTTCAACCCAACCAGGACATATTCTCCACGGTTGGCGTGCCGCGGAAGACCTCGGGATTGTGACGCACGAGTTAGCCCATTCGTTAGGCTATGGCCATCCAAGCGGCAGAGAGAAGTGGCCCGATAGCATCATGGGAGACTATCAGGATGGCGGCTACGGGATTTCGGCGGCAGACGAATTACATGGCAGGATTCTGTATAAACGGCCAAATGGCAGTTTGACACCTGACCGCGATCCGGCCGGAACCACAATCAATTAAGCATGAAAAGATTGACTTGGGTCTAGCTGCGACCCCGCCGCGTTGAACCCTCCGCCACCCCGCGGATGAGGCTGGTAGCTCTGAGGGGTATGATATAACCACCACCCGGAACACCCTCGTTATGGACAGACGCACCCTACTCAAGACTGGGGGAATGGCCGCACTCGGGTTCGGTATCACAGGCTGTGCCACCCGGGTCCTTCGTCCAACCCGCCCGGCGTTTACCTTGGCGCCGATCAGAGCGTCCTGGGATCGCATCATCCGGACCACGGTCGGCCTGCGTCCGCACCGTCCGTCTGGGTTTGTTCTGCGAGTCGAGAAATTCGATTCGAAGACAGTCATACACAATTATGGTCACGGCGGCGCCGGGCTCTCCCTGTGCTGGGGTACCGGGTCACTGGCTGCTGATTTCGCCGTCGAAGCTGCACAGACCAACCGCCGTGCGGCCGCTGTCCTTGGGTCAGGCGCGGTCGGCCTGGCCACGGCGAGACAACTCCAGCGTCGCGGGTTCGACGTCACGATCTACGCGAAGGCGATTCCGCCAGACACCACGACAAATATGGCCTGGGGTGGTTTTACCCCAACGTCAGGGCTCGTAGCCGGCCGGAGGTATACGCCGGCGTGGGAAGCGCAGTTTAGAAGCGCGGTCGAAATTGCCTATCGAGAGTTTCAGCTACTCGTCGGCCCGCGCTATGGCGTTGCGTGGCTGGACAACTACAGCACCATGGAAGAACTTCCTACGGCGGAATCGGAGGCAAGACGCGAACGGGAAGGGGCAAGGCTGATGCCGGCCAGCCTTCAAACGGGCCGTGAGATCCTTTATCCAGGCGAGCATCCATTTCCTACCCGATACGCGTCTCGCCGGTCGTCGCTCCGCATCGAGCCCTCACTCTTTCTCGAGGCCATGCTGCGAGAGGTTCGCCTATTTGGAGCCCAGATCGTGATCCGCGAGTTCAAGACGCCGAGCGACCTGATGACGCTCAGCGAGTCCGTGATCGTGAACTGCACGGGGCTTGGGTCGCGTGACCTCTTTCGCGACGAGGCATTGATTCCGGTGAAGGGGCAACTCACTTTCCTCGTTCCGCAGCCTGAAGTCGACTACCAATATGGCTGTATGCCGCGGTCCGATGGCATTGCGCTTGGCAGTACCAGGCAGCGAGGCGTCTGGACGTTGACGCCTGACGAAGTTGCGCGGAAGCGTATCGTCGACCGAGCCGTTGAACGGTACTCGTGGATGCGGTCACCCGAATTGGGCCAACAAGTGATGAGGTCGGCCGCGCCGGCAGAGGCCCCTAGTGTCGCGAGCTTTTTTGACGAAGACTCCTAGGGCGGCTTTTGCTCCTTCGGCCGAACGGCAGCCTAGCACTAGACACCGATTCTTCGGGAACGACCATCAACCAGGGTAAACGCAGTTAATCGTTCTAGCGTTATCTGCTGCCATTCTGAATTGGTTCGGTATCAGGCATAAACTTATTGAGAAGCGTGTAGACGGGACAGAATTTAGTGAATGGGCTCGCTATTTGAAGTGCGGCCACTCCAACAGCGATATAAATCCAATTGACGCCAACTTGATTGGCAAGAACCACGGAGACTAAATACATAAGTCCCACGATCCCATCATGGACCTGCACTTTCATAATCTCTCGTTCGCTCATAAACCCTCCTTTGCGCAGGTGTTCACCATGCGATTTCGGCGCTTTTAATATTACCGTACGAATCGTAAAGGAAAGGTGGTGCCGAGAGGCAGAAGTGAACTGCCGACACCATGATCTTCAGGTTTATGTAGTCGGCTGTGCTAACGCTTCTTTAATGGTCGTGTATGGCTGCGCTAATCGAAGTTTCGTCAGTACCCAGATCACCGACCAAGCTAGGTCGAACTCGCCAGGACGATAACTGAACTTCGGACTTCTCTGGAACGCGTGATGATTGTTATGGAGGCCTTCACCTGCTGTCAGAAATGCAATCGACTGCAGGTTGGTCGCGGTGTTGTCAAAGTTCTTGCGACCGAAGACGTGACAGAGCCCATTGACCGACGGCGACAGGATGAACACGTAACCGATTGCGTGCAGGACACCGGCCAACAGACCCCAACCAACGCCCAAGCCTAAGCACAGTAACGTGAGCCCTAGGACGTTTGCGGCTTTGCCATGGTTGAAGAGATAGCGGTCCCACGCATCATCTTTAATGTCCTTGGCGTATTTTTCTACAACTTCAGGCTTTCGAGCTTCGCGGGCGTAGTGAAACACGTTACCAAGCTGCACCGACCAGAACCCAGCGAGGTGCGGGCTGTGTGGGTCGCCCTCCTCATCAGGAAATGCGTGGTGTTTTCGATGAACAGCGACCCACTGCTTGACGACGATGCCAGTTGTCAGCCATACCATCATCCGAAAAACAAGCGCGACAGCTGGATGTAGCTTAACCGCACGGTGTGTAACACTGCGGTGTAGGTAGATTGTTGTGCTAAATATCGCAATCTGTACAACAACAACAGCAGCAATCAGCGCTAAAGCTAAGGAAGAGATTTTTCCACCTCCGAGGCCACCAGCCGGTGGCTAAAAGCTAACACCTGCCAAGAACATGCCTAACTTTACACGGTTCAAGCGACATTGACCAAGGAATCACTCTTCTTTGTAATCTTGTCCTAGAATTCCTTTTTCTCTTAAGGTTCTTGTTAGTTTTTCCACTCTTGCAAATGCCACTACTCCCACCACTCCAAAAACGAATCCTCTGACTGTCAATCTCTCCATCACGCCTCAAGTCTAATTCTCCAGTCTCAACCTCCGCAATCCTCTATATCGGTGAAGTCTATTCGCCCTCCGTCTGGGACCGTCTCCCTGTGGTCGCAGACTATCGTTGCACCTGTTGCTGTATTCAGCCTGTATACCCGTGTAAGACTTACGAGCCGCGCATCATCTCCCACTCCCCATGCCCACATTGTTGCGGCTGCGATCTGATACCGCCCGATTTCATCCTGCTGTGCTGACGTATTCTGAGAGAACAGCATCCCGATCACGAACGCGATGAGTATCATGCCGACCATCCACACTTTGTTCGTCATAACCCCTCCAGTTGATTGCTCATACGATAGCGCCTTCTAACCGCTGGTTCTAGCTGCAATCCCTCTGGGTTGAGTCGCATTCAGTCGAGTGGAACCACCTACCGCTATACGCTATCCTAGGAGCCGAGTTGGCAGACGCCGCATGAAAGTGGAGTTGTACTATTTCGCTGACTGTCCATCCTGGCAACGGGCGCGTGAGAATCTCGAGCACGCGTTACAGCTAGAGCAGATATCCGCCCATGTTGAGGCAATTCTGGTCACCGATAGCGCCGATGTTCAATTGAAGCGGTTCATCGGCTCACCAACGATTCGGATCAACGGAGTTGATATCGAGGGAGCCGTCGCCGAGACGCAAGGATACGCCTATGGGTGCCGAGTCTACGCTGATGGCACCCGTACGGCAGGCTGGCCGTCGGTCAATCAGGTTCGCCGAGCGCTGCAACGGGAATGCCGAAACTGAGACACTCGATGGAACCATCGCCACCTGACAGGAGAGCGTCAATGATACAAATCCGCCGGTTACTGGTTGGCCTCAGCGTATTCGCCGTTGGCTTGTCAGTGGGATGTAGCGTTGAGGTCCAGCCGCCTGTGACAACGCATTCCGGTGACCTGGCCTTGGCCGCCCTCACCGAGACGGTGGCGCTCACGGTTGAGGGGATGACCTGAGGCGGATGCCCCCTGGTCGTGCGCCAGGCCTTGTTGGGTGTAAGCGGGGTGGTCCACGCTGACGTGTCCTACAGTAAAAAACGTGCCAACGTCCAGTATGAGCTAGGAGTCGTGGAGCCCGCTGCGCTCATTGCGGCGATTGACGGTGCTGGGTTCGCCGCGTCCCTGATGGAGGACTGTGACACAGGTTGCTAGTCTGTCGGGCAGTCGATTGCCGGCTGCGACCGGTGCCGTGGCAGGTTTACTCGCTAGTAGTTGCTGCCTACTGCCGCTAGCGCTAATCGCCACCGGGTTGGCGGGCCCCGGGCTCATGTTAACGATGATGCGCTACGATTGGCTCACGCTCCCGCTCGGGGTCGGTGGGCTGGGCGGCGCGTACATGCTGTACTTTCGCGAGCGGCGCCGTTGCGATACGGCAGGGTGCCGTCTGGTGGGTCAGCGGCCGACCACCCGTCTGCTGCGCATCGCTTTCGCGGTCGTCGTGGCCGCCCTGCTCCTCAGGCTGTTCCCTTCCTGGACTGCTGACGTTTTACAACGTCTGTCCTGACGACGGTGAATCGCTTCATATAACTGAGAATCACGATATGGGTTAATTACGATAAGTATTTTTAGGAAATTAACACAGCGTTCGAACAAATCTGCAGTAGAATCTTGGCCTTCCTTTACAAGGTCGTTGGTGTTGTTGTCGTCGTCGTTCCGGAAATCTTGGTACGAGGTGCCCATGTCTGTTCGCAACCCAGCCGTATCCGTAGCCGCTCTGCTCGTGCTCGTCTCGCCGTTGGTACCGCAGGAAACTGCTGCGCAGAACTCCACGAACCCATACGCGATCGTCGAAGGATGGGCAAAGCTGCCGAACGGAAGGGTGATGGGAGCAGTCGGCAAAGCGAAGGTCGACCCCGACGGACGCCATATCTGGGCAGTTGTCCGTTGCGATGCTGGACCTGAGCACTTCGGATCGGAGTGCGTTGATTCAGACCTAGATCCCGTCTTGAAGTTCGCTCCCGACGGCAACGTGGTCGAGTCCTTCGGCAGCAGAATGTTCATCTGGCCGCATGGAATAGACGTTGACTCCGACGGCAACGTGTGGGTGACTGACGCCGCGAGTGATAACAATATTCCCGCGGGCGACGATCGGGGCCATCAAGTTATCAAGTTTAGTCCAACGGGCGAAGTACTCATGACACTTGGCACGCCAGGAGAAGAGGGAGATGGTCCTAACCATTTCACTTCCCCGAGCGATGTGGCGGTTGCGTCCAACGGTGATGTGTTCATTGCGGACGGTCACAACGCAGCCGGAAACAACCGAGTGATGAAATACAACAGCCGTGGCGAGTTCCTCATGTCTTGGGGAGAAACTGGCTACGCCCCGGGACAGTTTCGTGCCTTACACGCCATCGCTTTTCATCCGGACGGCCGAGTGTTCGTGGGAGATCGCAGCAACAGCCGGATCCAGATCTTCGACCAAGAGGGAAACCACTCTGCCACCTGGACCCAGTTTGGGCGCCCGAGTGGAATCGCCTTTGACGACCACGGACGGATCTACGTCGCGGACTCCGAGTCGGACAACGTACAGAACCCAGGGTATGAAATGGGCATTCGCATTGGCGAAGTCGAGACGGGTTGGGTGAAGGAGTTCATTCGCTTCCCGTGGGCGAATCCCCACATCCTTCCGGGGAACGGAGCGGAGTTCGTCACCGTCGATCGTGAAGGCAACATTTTCGGAGGAGAGCCCGTTCCCAACCCTCATCTTAATGACCGAGCGCTCAGGAAGTATGTGCGAGTGCGACCCTGAGCGACGGTCAGTGTCTCTGCAAACCAGCGGTAGACTCTAGGCCTCCAACAATATCGTCATCGGAATGGAGGGAATGCTATATGACTCGTTGCCGCGTTCGATTCCTCATCCTCACCGTTTTAGTTATCACGATGCTGAGTTCGCCGGTCTCCGCACAACAGGAGCGGAAGCGCGCCCGCGCTGAGGCGGGTGATGCCAAGGAGCAGAACGACCTCGCGGTCATGTACCATAACGGTACTGGCGGCCTCCCGCAGGCTGATAGTGAGGCGGTGAGGTGGTTTCGGCTGGCCGCGGAGCAGGGGCTCGCCGAGGGGCAGACCAATCTCGGGTTCATGTACCAGAATGGCTTTGGCGGCCTCCCGCAGGATGATACCGAGGCAGTGCGGTGGTATCGGCTGGCCGCGGAGCAGGGAGATGCCAACGCGAAGCAAAACCTCCAGTTCATGTATGCCAACGGACGAGGTGTGCCGGATGAGATCAACGACGCAACCGAGGCGGAAGCAGCCCAGCAGATCCGGGCGACGCTGTTGACGCAGAGGATGGTTGCTCGTGTCACCTTTCCAGCTTCGAACAACGGAATCGACTTGTGGGTAAACGGGAGCTGGAACCCGAGCGACGTAACCCGCCGTATCAAGGACGACGGTGTCGGCATTGAGATAGGAGACCTTGCAGTTGTCACCGATGTGAAGTTGAAGGGTAAGCACATTGAAATCCACCTGAATGGTGGTGGCTACGGCACGGCCTTTGACAGGTTAACGACTGTAACTTCGGATTTTGGAAACCGGACTGGGAAACAAGCCGGCGGTTCGAGGATCAACCTACGTTTCGACCGCGACATTCGGCGCGGAGACTTCGACCCCGGGCAACTCGCGGCCTGGCTATCGCCAGTCGTAGACGCCTCGGTTCTATTGGGTCAGGCTGCAGTGCGAGAGCTTCCTGATGAGCTCAGGGCTGCAGCTGAACGGGGCGAGATCCGCGTGGGGATGAGCAAGGCAGTCATCTTTGCGGTTCGAGGAGAGCCAACGGACCGCTCGGTTAACGTGGATGTAGACCCGCCGGTCGAGAAGTGGATCTACCTGACCAATGCAACCACAACCGTCATCGTCACGTTCATTCGTGGCAAAGTTTCGAAGATCGACGAGATCTGACGGGCGCCACTGACTCGCGCGGAGTGGAACGCTGGACAGGCGGTCTTTCAGCGCTGTCAATAACCCTCCGCGTTGAACCCTCCACCAGCTAGCGGTAGGACGGGCGTCTACATCGACATCGTGGTTGTCACGAAGAAAGGGACACCAGATGAAACGGATCTCGTTTGGTCGCCTGACGCTTTGTCTTGTCCTGGCCTGCGCCGTCGTTCGCTTCGCAGGTGTAGTTGCCTCTGGGGTGACAGCCGTGACCTATGGGGATTTTGCGGAGACGCTGCCTGGACCGTATGCCGAGGGCCTCAACCCCACGCTGTGGAACAGTCCGGACCTCGCCACCGTCCAGGCCAGGCAAACTTACACCTACGGACCTACGCAGTTCCTTACGCTGTATCCGATGGTGTTTCTCGACTCCTATGCGGCGATCGCTCACTTATTACTTGTCGTCTATGTCGGACTCATCCTGCTCACCTGTTGGGTGATTTCGAAGTCATTCGACTTCATTTCTGAGGGCGACGCTGTCAGCAGGAGACTGCTGATCTATGGAAGCACTTTCTTATTTTTCCCACTGCTGCAAGCCCTCACACAACGTGAATTCGAAGTCGTCATCTTGCTGGCATTGTCGTTGATGTACTGGTCCGCTCTCCGCGACAACCGACCCGCCCTAGGTAGTCTCATTGCCTATATCACCTGGTTCAAATATCTCCCCCTCGTCGTCGGGCTGCCTTATCTCATCGCTCGCCGCTGGTGGGGAGCCGCAGCCGCCTTCGCCCTGACTAGTGTAGTCATGCTGGGGTTGGGCGAGTTGCTGTTTGGCATGTCTCTGTTCTTTCCCGATCTTAATCAACAAAATACCTTGAGTACCCAATTTACGGATTTGAGCTCGTCAACGGCGTTTTGTGCGGATTGGTCTCCAACTCAAACCACGCACGTCAATATTCGATGGGGCCTGTGCGGCTTGAAAGCACAGGGCTTCTGGGTGCCGCTACCGTTCAGCTACTTGGCACTGATCGCCGTGACCGCTTTCGTCGGGTATGTTGGGTTGTGGAGTTTTGAGCACAGGGACCAGATCTCTCTGGCGTCAGAGCGTTGGAGACGTGTCTGGGAGATTAGCCTGGTCATCATTGTCTACAGCACTTTCTTTCACGGTCACTACTACTACTTGAGCGCATTGATTCTTCCGCTCCTTGCGCTTTTTATCCGGTTCACGTCTGGCGCGGCCATCCAAAAGGCCCGCCTGGCGATTGCCGTGCTGGCGTATGTCCTTCTCAGCGCCTTCGTGTTGCCAGTTTCGGTGTTGTCCGCCGTGTTTGAGGTGGACGTCTGGCAGTTCTATTTGAGCCACCATTTCTATCTCGTTGGCGAGCTGTTGCTGCTTGCGCTGGTGCTGCGGGAGTATGTGGCGCCATCTTTCAAAGTGACGCGTCTGAAAGCTGCGCTGCTGCCGACCCGTCGCCACGCCTGTGGTGCCGCCTTCACCATCGTGCTGGCAGTCTCTTCGCTCTACTGGTCTGCGGTTCTCACCGCACCGCTGCTGGAATCGCAGCCGGCTGCGGTGATCGCCGAACAGGACGTTGCCGACCTACGCGTAAGCGCCGAGCAAGGGTCGGTGGTGGCGCAGCTCGACCCCGAGGCCGTGTCAGGCATCCACCGGATGGCCGAACAAGGCAACGCGGAAGCGCAGCTTGTTTTGGGGGGGATGTATTTTGCGGGGCAAGGGGTCGCGGAAGATGCCGCCGAAGGGGTGCGGTGGTGGCGCCTGGCGGCGGAGCA
>Ga0315336_1006390_pt1 | contig 12100 bp, 11 predicted proteins | sample ASW5metaG_FD_204512 | JGI IMG/M metagenome (GOLD analysis project Ga0315336, IMG submission 204512) | Ammonia-oxidizing marine archaeal communities from Monterey Bay, California, United States - ASW #5 | ecosystem: Environmental > Aquatic > Marine > Intertidal zone | place: USA: California...
GCTATCTTGGCGGCCAAACCGAGCTTGCTGGAAGAAGCCGATAGCATCGACCCTGTCTTGCAAAACCTGGATGGCGGTGCTCGTGATCTGGAAGTTCGCCTTATCAGCGATTCAGCCATCGGCCCCTTCATCGTGATCCACCTTATTTACGATGTACGCGATGCGATGGGAGCCAACGCGGTTAACACAGCCTGCGAGCGCCTTGCTCCACGCATCGAAGCCCTCACTGGCGGAAGAATTCATTTACGCATCCTCTCAAACCTGGCAGACCGCCGCCTTAGCAAAGCCGAATGCACCATTCCCATCTCGCAGCTTGCCTTTGGCGATTTCACTGGCGAGGAAGTGCGCGACGGAATTGTCGAGGCCTGGGCCTTCGCCGCTGCCGATCCTTACCGCGCTGCCACACATAACAAAGGCATTATGAATGGAGTGGATGCTGTCGTCATCGCCACTGGCAACGATTGGCGCGCAGTGGAAGCTGGTGCTCACGCCTTCGCCGCTCGAGATGGCCGTTACACATCCCTTAGCACCTGGGCTGTGGATGATGAGGGCAATCTCGTTGGTGAACTGCAAATGCCTATGGCCGTCGGTATTGTCGGCGGTGCTACCAAAGTGCATCCCACCGCACAAGCAACCCTTAAATTGATCAATCCGACATCCGCAGCACACTTAGCCGAGATCATTGTTTCTGTCGGTCTCGCCCAAAACCTGGCCGCTCTGCGTGCTCTCGCTACGGAAGGTATTCAGCGCGGCCACATGACTTTGCACGCCCGCCAGGTTGCCATTGCTGCCGGAGCGAACGGGGAGCAAATAGAGCGTCTCGCCTCAGAATTGGTCAAAGAGCAGACTGTGCGCGTAGATCGTGCTGAAGAATTATTGGCTGAATGGAGCAATCATGACTGAACACATACATTTACTGAAGCCCGAAAATCCAGTGGGCATTGTTGGCTACGGCGCCTACGTACCCCGTTATCGCTTGCCTGCGTCCGAAGTGGCCCGCGTCTGGACTAACGGAACGGCTGGCTTGCCCATCCAGGAAAAATCAGTCCCCGGCACCGATGAGGATGTCGCTACCATGTCCATTGAAGCGGCCCGCAATGCCGTCGCCCGCGCCCAGATCAATCCAGCTGCCTTACGTGCAGTCTGGGTGGGTTCAGAATCCCATCCCTATGCGGTCAAGCCTACCTCGACCATTGTCGCCGAAGCGATTGGCGCAGTGCCCAGCACCCAGGCCGCCGATTGGGAATTTGCTTGCAAGGCGGGTACCGAAGCGATGGTCGCCGCGATGGGTTTCGTCGGTTCCAATATGGCTAAATATGCGATGGCGATTGGCATGGACACTGCGCAAGGGCGCCCGGGTGACGCCCTCGAATATACGGCCGGAGCGGGTGGGGCGGCCTTCATCATTGGTTCAGCCGAAGAATCCCTGGCTGAAATCGAAAGCTCCTATTCCTTTGTCACCGATACCCCCGATTTTTGGCGCAGAGCCTATCAAAAGTATCCCGAACATGGACACCGTTTCACTGGTGAACCAGCTTACTTCAAGCACATAACTTCGGCTGGTGAGGCCATGTTTGAGGCCACCAACACCAAACCTGAAGATTATCAATACGCAGTATTCCATCAACCCAACACCAAATTCCCTCAGCGTGCCGGGAAAATGCTCGGCTTCAGCCCAGAACAAATAAACACAGGTTTGCTTGTGCCTCGCATCGGCAACACCTATTCCGGTGCAGCCATCATCGGTCTCACTGCCATCCTGGACGAAGCCAAGCCTGGCGACCGCATCATGCTCGTTTCCTTTGGTTCAGGAGCTGGCTCAGATGCCATGTCTTTGCGCGTAACCGATCGCATCAAAGATAAAGCCGATTTGGCTACCACCACTGAAAACTACATTGCCCGCCGTACCGAAATTGATTACGCCGACTATGTGCGTATGCGTGGCAAACTATCCATGAAGTAGGAAGCTGCTTATGCGTGATGTTGTTATTGCTGGCATTGGCCAGACAGATGTAGCGGAACATTGGGAAATTTCTTTGCGAGAGCTAGCCCTCTATGCAATGGAAGCTGCCATGCAGGATGCCGGGGGTTTGCGCCCCAACGCCCTCTACGTTGGCAATATGCTCGCCGCTTCCCTTTCGCATCAAGTCCATTTAGGAGCCCTCCTCGCCGATTTTGCTGGCTTGCACAGCATTGAGGCCGCCCAGATTGAAGCGGCTGGTGCCTCTGGTGCAATGGCCTTTCGCATGGGTGCCCTCGCAGTAGCCTCTGGCTCTGTTGACGTCGCCCTTGTACTTGGCGTTGAAAAACTGAGCGATCAGGTGGCCTCTCAAGTGGAAGCAGCCCTCGCCTGGGCCACAGATACCGATTACGAAGCCGAGCAGGGGCTTACTGCCACGGCCCAGGCCGCCATGCTGGCTCAGCGTTATATGCACGAATATTCTGTGCCAGACAATGCCTTAGCTGCTTTCCCTCTCACAGCCCACGCAAATGCGGTTGCCAATCCCCACGCAATGTTTCGGCGCGCAGTAAAGCCTGAACTTTATGCTAAGGCAGCGATGGTCAGCGCCCCCCTCAACATGTTCGACATTGCTCCCAATGCAGATGGTGCCGCAGCTGTCCTTCTCACCCGACCTGAACTGCTTCCACCTAAATTCCCTCATCCGTTAATTGAAGTAGCCGGATCAAGCGCAGTCACAGATACCCTCGCCCTGCACGATCGCCCCGATCCGCTGAGCTTCAACGCCGCTCGCCTTTCCATTGAGCGTGCCACGAAGGAAGCCGGAATTACTGCCAAAGAGGCAGATTTCTTCGAACTCTTCGACGCTTTCTCCATATACGGTGCGCTTTCAATGGAAGCCGCTGGTTTTGCTAAGAGTGGCGAAGGTTGGAAGTTTGCCCAAAACGGCAATATTCAACTAGATGGTGAAATGCCAATCGCCACGATGGGTGGGCTCAAGGCGCGCGGCTTCCCCGGGGGAGCCACCGGCGTTTACCAAGTCGTCGAATCAGTGCTGCAGCTGCGCGGCGATGCTGGCGATAGCCAGGTGAAGGGAGCCAATCAGGCTCTCGTACAGAGTCTGGGTGGCCCTGCCTCAACCGCGGTGACCCATGTTTTGCGCACCTTAGCAGAAGTGAATTGATAGTTTCTGATAGGCCTGCCCAGTTAAAGTAGGCTTGATAACTTAGGAGAATACTATGGACATCCCGCGTCATTGGCGTCTAAAAAAGCAGCGCTACGCTCTCGTCGGCGAAGTTTGCGATCACTGCGATGCAAAACTTTTCCCACCCCGCGATATTTGCCCCGAATGTGGCGAAGAGGCTAAAACGCTCTTCCAATTTAGCGGTCGTGGCGAAGTCTATTCGCACACTATGGTCTACGATGCCCCACAGGGCTATGAAGGCCAAGCCCCCTACGCGTTGGCTATGGTCAAGCTCGAGGAAGGGCCTCTGGTAACGGCGCAGCTCACTGATTTGGGCGAAAAGCCTGCCGAAATTGGCATGCCTGTTGAAATGGTTACTCGCCTATTGCGTTCTGCAACCGACGAGCGCGGCATGTTGGTTTATGGCTATAAATTCCGGCCGGCAGTCGCGAGTCTTGCCGCCTAAGAATTAGCAAAAAGACGAAAATCAACCCTCCCAGTTGGGAGGGTTTTTTGCTTGTGGGGCCTACAGCGCTATGCTAGTATCGTCTCAAATCTATCTATTAAAAGTTCTCACCATGCCTATGAAAAACACAAAATTCATCCTTCTCTTTGCTCTCTTCTTGGCCCTCGCCTTAGCAGGCTGCACGCGTTCTGCCTCCACATTGCCTGTTGTCGAAGCCACCGAAGATCCCATAGAATCAATTTTCAGCACCGTGGCAACGCAAACTGCACTGGCTGCATTGGGCGGGCAGGGGGGTGGTGAGGGCGATGATGCTGTCCTTCCCGATGAAGCATCCACGCCAACACCATTCTTCACTTCAACGCCAATCCCCACAGCTACGAACACACCCGCTCCCACCAGCGAAGTGAGTGTCCCCAGCAGCTATACCTTGCATGAGGGTGAGTGGCCCTACTGCCTGGCTCGCCGCTTTGATATTGAAGCGGATGCCCTTCTGGCAGCCAACGGGCTCACTGAGGATCAGGCAGCTGAGCTTAGCGTAGGCACAACCATCAACATTCCAGTTGGCGCGGCCGCCTATGGAGGCCAGCGCTCATTGCGTTCGCATCCCACCACCTACACGGCATCCGGCATTGATACTCTCTACAGCATTGCCTGCCAATTTGGCGATGTCTGGCCCGAGCATATTGCCGATGCCAATGGGCAAGAGTTAGATTACAAACCCTCTGGTGGGGAACAGCTGCATATCCCCTAACAATCAGCGTGAAATTCGTAATCAAATCGAGCAAAACGGTCTACCAGGGCCGCGTGTTTGATGTTCTTCAGGATCAGCTTGGCTATCCAGATGGGCGCAGCTTCCAGATCGACGTTATTCGGCACACAGGAGCAGTCGCCATCCTCCCCGTAAGCGATGATGGTCTCATAATCTTCGTCCGCCAATATCGCCATGCAGTCCGCCAACAGCTCCTTGAACTGCCCGCAGGCACACTTGAAGAAGGCGAAGATCCGCTTGTTTGCGCACAGCGCGAACTCCGCGAAGAAATTGGCATGGCTGCCGAGGATATGGTCAAACTGGGCGAATCTCTATTAGCGCCCGGCTATTCCAGCGAAAGAATGCACCTCTACTTGGCCCGAAACTTATCCGCAAGCCCTCTCCCGCAAGATGATGACGAAATCCTTGAGCCAGTGCCCATCCAAATTGACCGCGCTTTCGAGATGCTTGCCAATGCCGAAATCGAAGACGCCAAAACCCAATTAGGTCTCTTCCTTGCACAACCTTTCTTCCAAAATGGATAACCGCCTTGTACCTCTGCTTGCTGCCAACCACCTTTTCCGCTATAATCAAAGAGTAATTCCCCAAAGCGACCAAAAACAGAGTTAACATCATAGTGCTTTAATTAGCTGCCGCCCTGCACGGGGAAAAGTGGCGCAGCAACCAAAATATCTATTCATTGAACCAATACCCTCATAGAGAAAAAAGACATGGACATACTCGAGCTTGAAAAAAACTCGTTGGCAGATTTACGCCAACAAGCCAAGGGCCTCGGCGTTAAAAAAGCCGAACGCCTTAAAAAAGAAGACCTGCTCATCAGCATCCGGCAGGCTGAAGCGCAAAAAGATGGTCGCGAAGTGCGTGGCGGCATTCTTGAAATCATGAAGGAGGGCGTAGGTTTTCTTCGCTCAGACCATTATCAGGGTGGACCCGGTGATGTTTACGTCTCCCAGACCCAAATTCGACGTTATGGTCTCCGTAATGGGGATTTGGTTATTGGCGAAGCCAGACCGCCTCGCGAATCAGAAAAACACTATGGCTTGGTTAAGGTGGAAACGGTCAATGGCTTGAAAGCAGATAAAGCTAAGAATCGTCCTCGCTTTGAAAGCCTCACACCCATTTTCCCCGAAATACGATTCGATCTGGAAGTGGATAAGCGCGGTTTAGCCATGCGCATGATAAACCTGGTCGCCCCTATTGGGCGCGGCCAGCGTGGTCTCATCGTTTCCCCGCCCAAATCGGGCAAAACTACGATTCTCAAAGAGATTGCCAACTCCATCTCGGCAAAATATAAGGACGTGCACCTTTTGGTTGCCCTCATCGGAGAGCGCCCCGAAGAAGTGACAGACATGGACCGCTCGGTAGATGCAGAGGTAATTTCTTCCACTTTCGATGAGCCAGCAACGGCCCACGTGCGCGCTGCAGAAATGGTGCTCGAAAGAGCCAAAAGATTGGTTGAGATTGGCCAGGATGTGGTCATCCTCATGGATTCACTCACCCGCCTGGCGCGCGCCTATAACCTGGTGGTCAGCCCCTCGGGTCGCACACTGTCCGGCGGCATCGATCCCTCCGCCCTTTACCCGCCCAAACGCTTCTTTGGTGCCGCGCGTAACATTGAAGATGGTGGTTCGCTCACAATTATTGCGACTACATTAGTAGACACCGGTTCCCGTATGGATGATATTGTTTATGAAGAGTTTAAGGGCACCGGAAATATGGAACTTCATCTCTCCCGCCGCATGCAGGAACGCCGCATTTTCCCAGCTATTGATATCGACCGCTCTTCCACCCGACGCGAGGAACTGCTCCTCGGTCCAGATATCACCAAGCGAGTTTGGCTTCTCCGTCGCATGTACAACACCATGACAGCCGACCCCCCACATGGTGCTGGCATGGATATGGGCACTGCCATTGAAGCGCTGCTTCAGCGAATGGCCAAAACGGAAAGCAATCAAGAATTCTTGGAGACTCTAAACGAAGAAAAATAGATTCTCTTTGCTTGCACAATACAAGCACCTGAATCTCATCTATAAATGAAAAAGAAAAATGAGCGAGTTGAGCTGATTAGATTGATCAGCATTGGCTTGCTCATTTTTTTGTTCCTCTCAGGCTGCCAACCTGATTCCACACCACTATTGCCCACTGCTCTTGTAGAACAATCTACAGAGATCCCAGCCACCCAACCTGCGATAAGCGATCAGGCCACAGAAACACCCGCTTCACCGAACCGAAAAGCTCCCATTACTTATCTGGTTGAAGAGGGAGATTCGCTTTCAGATATCGCCGCTCAATTTGATATTAGCCCGCAAACTCTACTTTGGGCGAACTATACTGAACTCTTCGACAATCCCGATTACCTGCTCCCCGGGATGCAGCTCCTCATCTTGCCTACGGATGGTGTCTACCATCAGGTCGGCGGAAGCGACACGCTGCTAAGCCTGGCGGCATTCTTTGCTGTGGACGCAACTGCTATTCTAGATTGGCCCGCCAATAATCTCGATTCCCAAAATACCGCTGTGCAAGCTGGAGAGTGGTTGATGATTCCTGGCGGTCGTCGTGCTTCCAGGTGGCGGCAAATGCCAAATGTGCTCAGCCAAGATGCCGATCTCTCCTCAGAGGAATTTGGCAGCGGGGCTTGCCCAGCCAGCTATGCCCAGGGTATTGTCGGTACCCAAAGCTATGCAGCGCCCATCACTGATCTGTCCATCCGCGGGGAAGCATTCAGCAGCTGGCACTCTGGTCTGGATTTGGCAGTTCAAATTGGTCAGCAAGTTTTGGCTGCCGATCACGGGGTTGTTGTTTTTTCCGGGTGGTCCAACTTGGGCTATGGCAACATGCTCATGATCGACCACGGCAATGGAGATTTCAGCCTCTATTCAGGGCTTAGCTCCCTCATCGCTGCCTGTGGGCATAGCGTTCGCCAGGGTGATCCCATTGCCGAAGCTGGCGCAACCGGGCATCCCGCAGGACCTTTTCTCCACTTTGAGATTCGCAGTGGCGAAGATTTCCTCGATCCTTTGCCTCTAATTTCCTCCCCCTAATTGCCCCCAAAACTTGGCCCGTTTTATGCAACTATAAGTTTGCTATGGCTTTACTTATCCCCTCCATCCCCTATAAATCGCAATACGATCCAGATGCTAGCGAATTTCGCAATGATTGCGGCCCTGCTTCTTTGGCGATGATCTTGCAGGCATTTGGCATCAATGTTTCCACCAATGCTGTTTACCGTAAAACGGGGACAGAAGCCAATCGCTATGTTAGCGTCAGCCAGCTCATGCGCGCTGGTTTAAGTTACGGCGTAGCCTTTGATTATTTCTACAATTGGACGATCGAGGATCTCAAAGAGAAACTTCAACAGGGGCGCACCATGATCACCTTGGTGCATTACGGTGGCTGGTCGAAAATCAGCCCGGGTGTCTCCACACAAAACAGCTTTCAAGGCCCTCATTTTGTCACCATTGTCGGCTTTGATGAAGAAAATATATATGTAAATGATCCTTTGTGGAAAGAAGAGCGCCGCCAGGAGGGATACCACAAGGCTTGGACCTATGCTGAATTCCTCGCCGCCTGGGACAGCAACCACGAAGATGGCAATCGCGACCGATCCGGCATTGTCACCCAGCGCACCCTTCCGACGAAATCCTACGAGGAGGAGGCCTGGCCCGCACCCAATCGTGTTCAGATGGACCCGCGCGAATTTCAACGCATGCAGGCCTGGTCAAATTTATTGGGCCTTCCCCATGCTGATCTCACAAACCCAGCCTCCGTGAACGCTTATATTGCCGCGATGGGCAAATGGGGCCTGCGCATCGCCCAACACAAAGTGGAAGAGCACGATGATTTGGGCATTTTGGCCCAAAAATATTATGGCGACCCGATGAAATGGAACGTAATCTTGGCCTTCAACGGTTTGACTCAAAGCGACACCATTCACGATGGCGATCTGCTCATCATCCCCGAACCCTTGGAGCAGCCCATTCGTGTGCCGATTGAAGCAATTCCCAGTGGTGGAACATTCCGCCATTCAGAAATCCGTAAAAACTAGCACCGGTCCCTGGCCAGCTTGGGGAACAAATTGATGCCATAATTCGTTATACACCTGAACATCAAATTACTGATTCCAAATATGGAATGAAGAACGGAGACAAATATGTTTAGAAAAAGTTTTTTCCTTTTGGCACTAATCACAGTCATTTTGGCTGCCTGTGCACCCGCCGCTGGTTCCGCAGCTAGCGATAGAAACACATTAGCGGTTACCGGGCAGAGTCAGGTAGCCCTCACCCCGGATATCGCCTATGTCTCAGTTGGCGTCCGCACTGAGGGTCCAGACGTTGGCAGTGCGGTTTCCCGTAATGCCAATGTAGTGGACGATATCATCGCAGTTATGGAGGGAATTGGCATTTCCCCAGAGGACATGCGCACCTCAAATTTTAGTGTCTACTCATCCGATCAATATAACAACACCGGTGAGCGCATTGGGTTGAACTATTTCGTGGATAATACGATCTATCTCACAGTGCGTGATTTGACGAGCTTGGGTGATCTGCTGGACGATGCGGTAAGCGCAGGAGCTAACTCGATTTGGGGCGTTCAATTCGACGTTTCCGACCGCTCAACTGCCACAGCCGAAGCCCGCGATCTTGCCGTAGCCGATGCCAAAGCCCAAGCAGAGGCCCTGGCGGAAATTGCCGGGCTAAGTCTTGGCGATCTCGTGTCGATTTCATTCTCCCAGGCTGGCCCAGGTGGGTACCCACTCTATGGTGGGATCGGTGGGGGCGGTGATGCTGCATACGTTCAGAGCGCCACTACGATAATCCCCGGTCAGATTTCGGTAAATGCCGTCGTCTACCTGGTTTACGAAACCCAATAGTAAGCTGTAGGCAACAAAAAGAGCCCCGCATTAGCGGGGCTCTTTTTTAATATCTTAGACTAGGCGCCAACAGATTTTATTGCTTCTAGTGCTTCATTATGCAGCTGTCCATTGGAGGCCAGCACACCGCGGTTTTCCGCCAAAGTGCGCCCAAGTTTAAAGTTGAGTGCTTTTCCATCTAAGTCTGTGATTTTCCCGCCAGCCTCTTCCACAACCAGCGCTCCCGCTGCCTGATCCCAAATCTTCTCGCGATAGTCAGGTGCCTTTGGCGAAATAAGCCGAAACAGCAATTCGCCATCTCCTGCAGCAAGCACAGAGTATTTGGCTTGGCTGTCCATACGCACCGGTTCTGCCCCAATCCCTAGATGTTGTGCGATAAGGTCAAGATTGCCTACGTTGGTATGCGCAGCTTCAGCGGAGCGCAGCAAACGTGCCCGTGTTCGATCGGTCTGTACAGACACGAGCATAGGCTCGAAATCGCCATCATGGCTTAATGGGCCAACCCAACTGCCCTCACCATTCACAGCCAATATCAGCGAACCGGGACCGCCAATATCCATCTTGCGGCCATTTGTGAGATTGGGGCAGCCCAAAACGGCAATTTGTACAATTCCGTCTTCGATCAGCGCCAGTGCCACGGCATACTGTTCACCACGCAAGAATCCCTTGGTCCCATCCACCGGGTCAAGTGTCCAGAAACGCGAACTGGCATCCTGGCCGCCGTGGTCAATCCAGTTGGCAACTTTCTCTGTATCAGCGTTCGGTATTTCCTCCTGAATAAACTGTGTCACCTGATCCAGCGTGTCCCTTTCCTCGGGTTCACGGAGCGCATCAGCATCTTCCTCTCCGACTAGCACGACTTCTGGAAAATCCGACTGCAATTGCTGCGCGATTAAGGCTTGCACAGCAAAGTCGGCAACCGTTACCGGCGAGCGGTCGTCCTTTGTTAGGGCTGGACTCACCATTTCATTTTGTACTTTTGCGGCTAAGAGCGCGGCCTTGCGCACAGATTCAATTGCAAACCGTGTTTCAGGTGAATTTGTATCAATCATTTTTCCTCTTCTTTCTTAGTCAAAATTTTTCTCACGACTGCGAAAATACAATAATTATTGCAGAAATTACTGTAATGCACAAAATAATGCAGATTTAGTGTTCTTTCTGGGAGGGTAATCCTTCGCCTATGCTCTCAAAACTAATCACAGACTTGCGCGTATCCACTGTGCCGCTCAGGTCGTAGGGCAGGGCACCTGTAATCCGAACGGGAACAATCTCCCCAATGGGAGCTAGCCCCTCAACAAATACCAATCCGTCAATCTCAGGCGCATCTCGGTAACTTCGTCCTACAGCAATCCCTTCCTTTGTTTCTTCAACCTCGCCGTGGCCTTCAATCAACACATCCAACCTTTCCCCAACCAGCGCTTGGTTTTTCTCCAAAGAGATTTGCTGCTGCAGCGCCATTAATCGCTCCTTGCGATCCTCTTTTTCTTCAGCAGAAACCGTATCTCCTAAAGGTTCGCTACTGGTCCCCTTCTCAAATGAGAATGTGAAGGCACCTACTCGGTCAAAACGGATTTCCGCAACGAAATCTAGCAGGCGTTGAAATTCCGTTTCTGTCTCCCCCGGATAACCAACGATAAAAGTGGAGCGCATTGCTAAATTTGGCATCGCTTTTCTCATCTTATCGAGTGTCCTATAAACCCAGTCAACATTGGCAGGTCGTCGCATTCGTCGCAGGGTGTCGGGATGCGCATGCTGCAAGGGCATATCCAAATAGGGGATTAGCTGCTCGTGTTTCGCCATCACATCAATCTGGCGATCTGAGACAGAACCAGGGAAATTGTAGAGCACTCGAATCCAATCTACATTCGGAACAGCCGCAACCAGCGCTTCAAGCAAATTCGCTGTGCCATCTCTCATCGCTAAATCGTGCCCCCAATCTGTGCTGTCTTGCGCAATCAGATTGATTTCTCGCACCCCCAATTCTTGTAAGCTGCGAGCTTCTTCCAGAATGGATTCCAGCGGTCGGCTAACCAGCGTTCCTTTGATCAATGGAATTGCGCAAAAAGCGCATGGCCGCCGGCAACCATCTGCAATCTTTAAATAGGCGCTAGGTCCCTGAACTGCTGTGCGCAGCACTCCCTTTTCGTCGCTACCCACTGTTTCGGCTTCCTTGGGCAAGTGATACAGGGGTTCACGCTGATTCTGTTCGCGTAGTTTGCCAATCAAATCGAGGATATCCATCCAGCGTCTTGTCCCCAACAAGCCATCCACACCAGGAATCCGTTCAACCACTTCAGCACCGTATCGCTGGCTAAGGCAACCTGCCGCAATCAACCACTGACCCTTTTCCTTCCCTTCTGCCAGCTCAGCTAACACTTGATAAGATTCGTCGCGTGCTGATCCAATAAATCCGCAGGTGTTCACAATCAGAATTTCGGCGTCACTGGCCTTTAGCGTGGCTTCGTAGCCTGACTGCCCCAACAGCTGAGCCATCGATTCGGAATCTACACTATTTTTTGAACAACCCAATGAAATTAAATGGTATCGCTTCTCAATGCTCATATCCCACCATTCTATTGCTCCGAATCACCCGCGTCAACGCTGGGGCTTGGAGTCACAGTTGGAGTCGGAGTTTCTGTTACAGCATTCGGATCAATTGTCGGAGTGGGAGATGGAGTTGGCGTCGCAAGTCCCTCTGCACTAAAAAGAAGGTTAACCACTTCTCCCTCAATACCCTGCACGCCCAGGTCTTGTCCATTAAGGAAAACACGCAGCGCCGACGCATCCCCAGTGAACACTAAGACCTCAGCGTTTGCCGAGTAGGCATAGTTTTCTCCAGGTGCCAAACGGCC
>Ga0315336_1006391_pt1 | contig 12098 bp, 12 predicted proteins | sample ASW5metaG_FD_204512 | JGI IMG/M metagenome (GOLD analysis project Ga0315336, IMG submission 204512) | Ammonia-oxidizing marine archaeal communities from Monterey Bay, California, United States - ASW #5 | ecosystem: Environmental > Aquatic > Marine > Intertidal zone | place: USA: California...
AGTCGCCACGCCAAGCCATTGTACGGTTCCAAGATGCTCACCCGACTTCAGCGCCGCCCCTATCATCGTCACCTGCACGGACCCGAAGAGGATCAGCGCACCCATGCCTGTACTGAGAGAAACATAAGCTAGAGAGAATGCGGCTGCATAAGCAAACAGCGCGAAACCCGAACTCCAAGAACCGTTAGTCGAGTTCGTCGTCTTGGGTTCGGCGACAAGTCGGGAAAACGGAATCAGCGCCAGGGCGCCGCTTACGAGACGAATCGAAGTGAACGACATTGGATCGATAAAATTCTCACCGAGAGCCATGCGGCAAAGCAGCGAGTTGGCGGCAAATGCGACCAACGTGACGACTGTAAGAATGAAGACGACCATTTATTAGCCGGCTGGACGCGGTAATGGCATCGTGTAGCAAAGCGCCTCTCCCTCCAGAACAACAGTACGATCGTCGCGGGTTACTGTCGTTTTTAACTCTACCATTGGTTTGTCGGTACGGACCTTGGTCACTTCCACGGAGCCGGTGATTGTATCTCCGGGCTTGACAGGTGCCTTGAAGTTCCAGTCCACGTGCAGAAACACGGTGCCTGGCCCAGGCAGCTTCTCAGCAACAACGGCGTTCAGTACGGCGCTCGTTATGCCACCCTGAACGATGATCCCACCAAATTTAGTTGCGCTTGCCAATTCTTCATCATAGTGCAGGGGATTCCTATCCCCAGATATGGCCGTGAACATCTCGATGTCCCGACTCGATACCTCACGAGTGAGCTCTGCTCTCTGGCCAACCTCAGGCGCACCTCCCGGCCATACCTCACACTCATGATTCATGCGTGATCCTCTGCTTTTCAATGGTTATCATTCGGATAGTACGACGCATACTTCTCTCCTTTTCATTCGTTTAACTGCGACCGATTCTATCGAGAAGCACAACTTGTCATAATAAAGGGGTCATCCGGTCTTAAGATTACGGGCCGCTCGACGTCCCCGCACCACTGCATGATCACATGGAAACCGTTGGCAGGCAATTTCCTAAATCGAGCTCCACGTTTGAGTAGGAGCACTATCACAAGTTAAACGTTACGCGTGACCTGTAGGGTGAACGCGACAGCGGGCACACTGTAAGATCCATGCGCTGGTTCGCCGTTAAAGGCGTCTTGCGACTTCCTTAAACTCCTCAATCGGAATCGCGGAATAAGTTTTGAATTTCGTACGACCACGGCGAGAGGCTTTTGCTGCGATCTCTGCCATGACCTTTTCGTCGGGCGCTTCGGTGATGAGCAGATAGTCGTAATCGCCCAGCACAATGTACCAGTCGAGGAGTTTGCCACCTGTATCCTCCCACAGTTTCTTGTTCTCCTCGATGCGCTCGGTGGCACCTCTGATCGACTGAATACCTTCCGTTGTAAGAGTCACTTGACTCACGAAGATTGGCATGCGCTATCCTCCTTCTCTTTGGCGAACTTGTTAATTTAACGCGCACCCTCGGTGGTGTTATCACGGATCGACGTGTGCGCTTTACCGCTCCATGTTCACACGGAATCTGTCGGTTGGCAATGGTCAAAATTAAGCCCCACTATTGAGTTGGAGCAAACTGAACAGTTGAACGCGAATTGATATCTGCCGTACAGTTTCTTCCGGTTTTGGCTACAAAGGCATGGGCCCCTCGAGAATTCACATAACTATTAACCACGCATGACTAGAGACGAACTGCGTACCCGAATTGGGATTCCGACTCGCGTGATAGCCCTGCTTTTGGGCATCGCTTCCGGATGGACCGGCGCTAGTGCTTTTGCCAGCGATTGGTCACAGTTCCGGGGCCCGAGCCGGGATGGCAGATCCGATGAGACGGGCCTCCTTCGGGAATGGCCGGAGGAGGGATTGAAACCGCTGTGGGTTGTCACGGGCCTCGGCAAGGGATACTCGAGCGCGGCAGTAGCGGGCGGAACCATTTACGTCACTGGCATGCAGGAAACTAACGCGCAGGGCAACCTCTTCGCATTCGACCTGAATGGGACCCTTAAATGGAAAACCGGCTACGGTCTGGAATGGGATGGGATGTATCCGGGTACGCGCGCCACACCCACGGTGGACGGTGACCGGACGTATCTCCTGTCCGGTATTGGGCATCTGTTGTGCTTTGATGCGGAAACCGGTTCTGTTCATTGGTCGAACGATGTCATGACCACATTCGGAGGAGAACTCACGGTCGGTGGTATCTCTGAATCGGTGTTGATTCACGGGAACAAGGTTATCTGCACGCCTGGAGGAACGAACGCTTGCGTAGTCGCATTGGATAAGACCACCGGCGAAACCATCTGGACAACGGAAGGCTTCAGCGAGCGGTCAGCTTACTGTTCGCCGATCTTGGTGGAGCACGGTGCGCAAGAATGGCTCATTACCATCACGGAGAAACATATCATTGGGTTGGACCCGGAGACTGGGTCGGTCGTTTGGAAACATCCGCAGGATCCCGATGCCGAGAATCCCAATCACTCGGTATCGCCGGTCTACGGCCACGGGTTTGTCTACGCCACCAGCGGCCACGGTTCGGGAGGGCGGTGCCTTGAACTAAGCCGAAACGGACAATTGGCGATGCCGAGATGGAAGGACGAGATACTTAACACCAACCACAGCGGCCTGGTGCTGATCAGCGGCTATATCTACGGCGCCAGTTCAAAAGGGAAGTGGATTTGCCTCGCGGTCAAGGACGGCGAGACGATGTACGAGGTGGACGGCATAGGGGTTGGATCGGTTGTATACGCCGATGGCATGTTGTACTGCTACGGCGAAAGCGGGGACGTTGCACTGGTGCAGGCAACTCCTAAAGGGCACAAATACGCCGGCCGTTTCGAAATCACTGAAGGCGACGGTGAGCACTGGGCCCATCCATCTAGAGCAGGAGGGCGACTATACATTAGACATGGGGATGCGCTCATGGCGTTCAATTTGCGTCCTTAGGGGTGAATTCTTTTCTGTCTTGGAACAGTGAATGGATGGCGCTTTTCACATCCTCGGAATCGAACCTGAGGAGCAGAAGCCGGTACTCGGCGAGCCATTGCCTCCGGATGTGGTCGAGCTTTCAACTGGTTAGTAGTAGCAAACTCACAAGTTGACGCTTTGCTGAGGGTCTGCGCGGACATTCGATTTCTCATCGATACCAATGTTGTCGCCTTAGATAGTCTGCGGTTCGCGTTGTGGCTCCATAAGCGACTAATAATATTCCCCATCCGGCCGCGGGTGGTGGGGCCAGTGGCCACTGGGATCGTTGCCGCGACAGATGATCGCCTGCTCATGCCAGTTCGTCAGGGCTCGAACCTCGACCGGTGCGTAACGGATGGTCAGTCCGCAGCGCCGCCGATCGGAACTGTTGGGGTCGGAGCCGTGCGCCAGCATGTCGGCGTGAAGCGAGATCTCGCCCGCCTGCAATGCATCGAGAAACGGCTCGCCGAGCCTGTCGATGTCAATGATCTCCTGGTGGATCGCCGCCGGTTCCGTCGTCTCCTCCCACTCGAGATGTCCCATTCTGTGGGTGCCCGGCAAGAACTGCATAGCGGCGTTCTCGGCGTCGGCGTCGTCGATCGCGAGCCACGCGGTGACGGTGCGGGACTTGTCGAACGGCCAGTAGGAAGCGTCTTGATGCCACGGTACTTTCTTTTCGTCATGCGGTGATTTGGCAAAAAAATGGCAGGACCACATGACGATATCTGGTCCGATCAAATCCTCGACAAGATCGAGGATTCGATCGTTGCAGCAGATGTCGTACACCGCAGCGGAGCACAGGTGAAAGTTCAGGAGCGAGTAGCGGTCGCGCCCTGACGCCTTAGCAGTTTCCAGGATCCGGTCGAAGACCCGTCGGTTTTCGGAGGCCTCGGCGGTAGTAAAGACGCGAAAGGGCGTCAGAAAGCCGTGCTCGTTGTAATGGGCGATCTGCGCCGGGGGCAGAACCTTCGGGTCCGGGTTGGCGACCTCGACGAACTTGAGTTCGCGCCTCAGCTGCTCCAGATTGGCGCTACGGTAAATGATCGGGGGCGGGCCCTTGCGACAATCCCACAGCATTTGAAAAACCTCCGGCGATTCAGGATGAGACGGATACACGATCACACGAAAACCTCAGGTAGACAAACGCTTTCCTTGATCGGGAACAGCTGGGAATGTTCCATCGACTTGTCCTTTGGAGCAAACTCACAAGTTGAACGTTCAGCCCGAGCTGTGCTCATGGGGTGAGTCCGCTACAGGCCTTTGATGCCATCTTCGACTGTTTTTGGCATCTGCCCCCCGGATCAATCCAGCGCGTCCGGTACCGTTTCCGAAGCAAACTCTTTCAATCGAGGGGCAGAAACGCCTTGGTAGAGGATCTTCCCATCTCGTGCCAATATGGAAAGAATACTCCCATAATACTTATCACCCGATCGATCTTTGGTTCTGCGTCCTCGGTATAGGTTGTCGTGTCGCTTCAATTCTTTGCGAAACGAAACAGGGGGAAAGTCGACATGTATTCTCTCCTGTTCAAGCGCCCGAATGTAAGCGGTCGATGAGGAATATAGCTCAGGGTCAGATTTTCCGCCTTTCTTGATCGGCTTGCAGAAATATTCAATATGTACATACAGATCGCGAATTAACTTCTTGCCTCCCGTTGTATGAAGGCCCAGCCGTATTGTGCGGTAATCGTATGTGAACTCAGAGCTAGAACGAGAGTAGCGGCTTTGGTGCTTCTCGCCTTCCCTTTTAGAATGGGCTGCTTCCATAAAGATCACGGAAACGCTAGAGTTCATTGGCGAATGATTCGTTCGCGAAAGCGACTTTTGTTTATAGTTTATGCCTTCGAGATTAGGGATCGGCTCACCAGCAGGGTGTACTTCCACACCGCTCGTCGACGTGTCTCTTGCAGGTGTACTGTAAATACGATCATTTGATTCTGCATCATGCTCTTTCTTCTCTTGATCGTGAACCGAATTGACTGCGAGAGCAAACTCTGCGGAGGTCACGATTTTGGATTCGTTCACTCTCACGATTTCTTCTCTGACTCGCATAGCTGCATCCATCTCACCATCACTCGTGAGTGTCTTCCGCACCTTAGACAGATGTCTTATGTACTTGTCGCGGAGCACGATAATATTTCGATTCCGTGTCATGTTGTAATCGTCTCGCATTCTCACGAACTTCTGCTGTCTTCGCTCGAGCGTGCCGGACCCGTTGACGACATGATCTTTCCCCAGTGATTCGTCTTTCTTGAATCGAGCGATCTCCCCCTTGACTGTCACCAAGGCCTCGAGGTCGCCTTTGGCTTGATTGTTGTCCTGGAGCTGCTCTAGCAAATTTAAATAATTTTTAGTCCATGTTTTCATGTTATTAGCATGGTCTTTCTCGATCTTTACCAGCGATCTGTCGTAATGGCTCCGCGCCTCATCGAAAGACATTTCAGCAGACAGGGAGGTCAGCGCCGTCGCGAGCAGAATCATCGCAAACGTAACGTAAAATGAGATACGATTCATCGTCACTCAAGAAAGTATGGCGGGCATTCGTGTTTCGTCGGCAACACGTCTTGATATGGATCCAAGATTGGACCTTCGCTCAGCACTCAATGTCAAAGCTTACGTCCAAAAAATATGGATAACCTTGCCCACGCCGAGAAAGCTATGCGCCTATGTCGAAGTGTAAACCCCATACAGAAGGTGTCAAGTAAGTGGGCCGGCAGCTAGGCCTCCACAAAGGTCGAAAATGCACGTCTATTGGGTGCGGTCTTGAGCCAAGACAGCCGTCGGTAGAGCCGGTGAATCCACCTCAACTATTCAGTAGGAGCAGAAGCAAACGTTGAGTCCTTCAAGGATCTGCATAATGGGCCTTATCCAGGAGGGGGCGATCATCTATTTGGGGTTACTCGACGCCGTCATGGGTGGCACATTTTCGATTGCCGCAAAGAATTGTGGCCACGGGCACTCACAACCGTGGGTCGGGCGCAATCTGAACTATGCAAGCAAGAGGTAGAGTGATGCGCTGAAGATCCCTGCTGCCGGAAGGGTGGTGATCCATGTTCCCAAGATGCCCGTGACGGTTGTCCACCGACACTGGCGGTTCACCACACCGATTCCAAAGACGGAACCGCAGGAAACATGGGTCGTGGAAACAGGGACACCCAGATTCGATGCGAACAGCACAAGACCCGCCGTTGTGATGTTGGCGGTGAATCCTTGGCCCGTATTGAGATCCGTGATGCGGTTGCCCATGGTTTCTGCAATGCGTTTCGAGTGGATGAGCCCGCCAAGGATCATGGCAACCGCGATGAGGGCGATGCCGATACCAGGAGAGAGGGCAGTCGCCATGAGCAGCAGGGCTGCAATTTTAGGTGTGTCGTTTACGGCACGGCTGAAGCAGACGGCGCCTGCACTCAGGTAATGCATGGCATCAAGAGAAGACTGTGCGTGCACTCCTACAGCGGCTCCGTGGTATCGTTGTATGCACCTAGCAGTCTCGTCTACAGTGAGATCCAGCCCGGGGGATGACATAACCATCGCCCCACTCTCCGTAATCCGGACTGGTTGAAACGATCCATCAGCAACACACACACAAGTCTCTTTCGTCACCCCCAACCACCGTCGGAGGTTTGTGAAGAAAATATAGAGACAGCCCGCAGAGAGAATTGCCAATATCGGGCTAGTTAGCATCGGTATGGCGAATTTGGAGACCAGAACACCTGTTGCGATCTGCGTACGCGCTGCAACCCCTGTGCCCAGCAGGCCGCCGATTAGGGCATGTGTTGTGGAAGTTGGCATTCCAATCCGTGTGGCAATGAAGATGGTCATGGCAGCGCCGAGACCAACCGCTGCGGCGAATTCCGGCGAACCCACGAGTGCATCGGAGACCAGACCTTTCCCGGAGAAAGTGATGACAAGTCTTCTCGCGGCAAAGATCGAAAATACACTTCCGGCGAAGGTGGTTATGGTTGCCCAGTAGAGGGCACGTTTGTAAGATGTTGTATCACTACCGTAAAGCGTAGCGACACCCTTGATGTTGTCGTTGGCCCCGTTGCTGTAGGCAAGCCAGAGCGCCGCGATGATGACAAAGAGAATCACATACATACAGTGAACCTTTCAGCTCCTGGCTTTTTAAAGATGGTGTTCAGCGCGAGGACACATCATGTCGTCCGTTTGAGAGTCAGCAAGATGACAATTTCTGCTCGTGCCAATACTAAAAGGATTCTTCTCGTAGTTTAGGATAGCAACTTTTTCTTCGTGCCCCCTGCCTGCCTCCCCCATCAGTTACATCCACAAAATCCTAATTTAAATTCGTCAGTTGCTTCAGTTTATTTCAACTTCTTTCTTGCTCATGATTGTGCTGGCGGGTTCCGATCCAACGGATTTCACCTCGGTGTTCAAGATAGAAACGATAGCGTCCGACGGTACAGCCTTCGTCCTCACTTGGCAGCGCTAGACCAGCAGAGTGTACAAGGTCTTGGGAGTCTCGAATATCTTGGATGGACTTATTCCAGTCAGACCGCGTATTCCCGCAACGCCATCGACCATTTCCGTAAGAGTCGAGGACCCCGGCTTGCAGTATTTCCGCATTGAGTTGGAGCCGTAGCCGCGCAGTGAAATTTAGTCGATGGCGCAACAGTATCTCTACATTTACTGAACGCGGATAGCTTTCTACGCCTTACACGACTGTGGAAGTGGCCAGCGGCCAGAAAAAGGACCATCCACATGTTATTTGGAGCAAACTCACTGATTGACACCTCAAGTCTACCTTGGACGATCAACTTTTCAGAATGCTCCGACGGGACCTCCACCCTCCGGAAGACTCGAAGAAATGTGCAATAAGGAATGCAGGGCCGACGGCCCGTCGGCCACAATGCCGGTACGACATAGCCTGGCCACGCTCGCTAAATCGCGGACTATCTACGCGCGGGCTCGACCATTTTTTTCTTCATCTCGCGGGACAGATCCGCCAGGTGACCGTCGTTGGTCATGATCTGCTCGAGGTGGACCATTCGTTCGGGTCCGGCCGTGCGGACCATGGTTTCCCCGTAGGCGCGGTCGATCCAGAAACGGGCTCGCTGGGCAATCAGATCACGCAGCTCTTGCAGTTTATCTTCGGGGTAGCGGCGCGAAAAGTTCATCGTGAACATGCGCCGGCGCTCCGACCCGCCAAATGATGCGTGTTTAATGCTGTGGTTGAAAACAACGATATCACCGGGATTGGTCTCCAGGATCGTGGCCGGCACCTCGCGATTGTCGATGCCCCAATTCTTATCGCTCCTCTCCCGGATGTTGCACGCTTCCAAGGCATCGGCATAGGCATCGCCGGTGCGATGACTGCCGGGCATGACGCGCAGGGCGCCGGTGTCACGTGTCAAGGGATCGAGGTAGAACGCGATTTTGATGCTCAGGACTCGATTCGTGCCCCAGATGTCGGAGTGCCAGGTGGTGTCGCCGGCATAGAAGTTTCCGTCGCCGCTGGTGTAATTGAAATCGTCGCCGCAAATGCAGGCGGCAATGTCATGGATGCGTGGATCGTCGAGCAATGCGCTCAGATACTCGCTCTGATCAGGAAAGGGCATGATGCATGATCGCTGCTTGCCATCGTGCTCTTGACCACAATGGCCGCCGCCGTGGGCGGCCCAGACCGCCTCGAATTCGCTGATGATCGTGTCGACACAATCCGCCATGCGTCCCGGCAAGCTCAGGTAGCCGAATGTGTCGAAAAACGCCAGCTGTTGTTTAGTTAGTTGAGTTGTCTGCACCGGCTTTTCTCCATACGTTCAGCGCTACACGGGCTCCATGAGTTAAAGCGAGGGTAACCCTACCATGACGTGAGCTTACAGAAAATCCAAAAAAGACGGTCAAGCGCTGCAGGGGCTGTGCCATGGCGTTTCCCTGTTGTACTTTAAATCGGTCGCTGCCATCCCTTGGGGATGGTGATCGTTCGGTTATGAGTCCGGTGGTTACGAGCCACCTTGCGGAGAGCGTTTAAGGCGTTTCAATGTTTCATTTGGAGCAAACTGAAATGTGGATGTTTACTTTGATAGCTCGACATCGAGTAACTGGCCGATTCTGTCTACAGTTTGTTCAATGGAAAGCCCTGTGCTGTCAAACGGCCGAGGTCGTTTCATAGATCGGATCTCTTCGGCCCATTGGTAACAGGGCTCAAAAAGTCTGTCATCTTTACTCCGGTTTTCCGGCTTGGACTTCAATCGGTGCAGAAGGTCGCGATTTGCTAAATCGATGGCGATAACGTCGAGCTGTTGTCCGTCAAGATCCATTCGACTGATGAGATCGTCAACGTAGACATCCTTCAAGATCACGTACTCGAGAAGAACCCAATCATATCCATGGGCGATGGCATGTTTCGCAAACGATGCGCAATTCTCTCGAATAAACTGTCGCCTGTCGTCCGATATATCAAATGGGAATAGTGAAAGGGCGATTGTGTCACCCGATAGGTACGCCACTGTCCCAGGCAGTGCGTCAGCGAGTGATTGGCAGACAGTTGTCTTTCCTGCTCCTGAAGTTCCCGTGATGATGACAATTCTGGTCATGAATGTCAGTGTGCTTCTAATTTTCTAACACAGCGCGCAAATAGGTATTGTTATACGGGATTATCGTGCGCGCTATACCGCTCCATTATCACACGGTATCCGTACGCTGGCAATTGTCTAAAATTGAGGTTCCACTTTCGAGTTGGAGCAAACTCACAAGTTGAACGTAACGGGTGAGCGTCAGAGAGCCCGCTGCGACTCAAATTAGTATTGAGTTATGGGCATGACACGCAGCAGGCCATACCTGTCCGTGAACAATTATTTTGCAATGTCATCGCTTATGTTTGGCGTCACTTCGTTCACAAACTGAAAGAAGTCTGTGTCTTCGCCAGTCGTCCCTGGCGCGTCTCCGGCCACTCGATATCGCCAGGTCTTACCCGTGTTTGAATCAAGCAGGAGCAATGCTTTATGTTTACTTTTCGCCAGGTCTACCGGTATCAGTCGGAATCGACCCGGCCTGGGTGGATAGTCATCGATCGCAGAAATCATGTTGGCCAAGACGGCATTGTTTCCACCTTGATTCGCAGAAATGAGTAAACCCATTGAGGGCATAAACCGAATTGATGACTCATGCGGAAATGACATTCCGAAATTCGAAAGGAATTCTTTCCAACTTGATTCAGACGCTACGCCAGTTACGTTTGTGCCGAAATATTCCGAATGCATTTTCTGGATACGTTCGGCGGTTCGAGGACGAATAGGGAAAAATTGCCGATGTATATCGAGATGATGATCCCAGGGAGGCACGATCAAAACAACATTGCTATATATTCGATAATTAAGGTCTGCCAGGCTCGTCACGATGGTGAGCACTTCCTGGAATGAATGGTCATATCCGCAAAACGTAATTGGTGGGTATTTTTTGGCTACATCTGGATCCAGCTCTACAAAGGAAAAATCTTGATCATCTGGTGGGCGTCTGTGAGGTCCGATATGCAGGGCCATGTTAATCCCTTTCCCGTCAGGGTCATATTTCAGGCTCGCTTCCCGCATAAACCGGAAAACATCGTTGATACTCGATTCCCGAAAATCAACTTCAGGAATCACGATCGCATCCATCTTGTCCTTAAGAATTTGATATTTTCTTTCCTCAGCAGTCTTTGGCATTGCAGACAATTCATCCTCCAAACGAACACGTATGAACTCGGCCCCGTTGAAGCGCCAAGTATCGCCTGTTGCGTTGTCGAACTTTAGGGTGACTAGCGAAGACGCATGTTTTCCTTTAAAACCAAGGTCGTGGGTCACGAACAAGAAACGCGGCGGGGATTCTGCTTCGTTCGCTGCGGACCACACGTAATTGGTGAGTGCGATCAGCGTTATGCTAACACTTCGCTTTGCCCTATTGTATGATGCAATGCTCACGCGGGCATATTACCCCAATATGAGGTTCAGGTCGTGTAACGAATTAAGTCCCCATGGAAACTGTTGGTGGACAACCGCCATTCTCTTCGCTCGCGAATCGTTTCTTGCCATTTGACGTTTTAGTAGGAGCATTATGAACAGTTGAACGTCGTGTCTTAAGTACGGAGTTAGCGATTCACGAGCGGCCGCTTGTTGGGGCCGCTTTTGGTGTTGTTCACAACTACGAGTCTAGATTGTCGGCGCCTGGGTTCGAATCCTTTCGCTTCGGATCCGAAGGCGAGGATAAAGGCTTTATCCTGCCAAACCGGAAGAACGCAATGGCGCCTACCAGACCACAAAGAATCATGATGGTTCCGAGTGCCTCGGAATCATCGATATCAAGTCCTTGGGTCAAGAGGACACCGAAAGCTATGAGGGCTGTGACAACGATCATGGCGACCATGCCCAAACAGCCCGAACGTAGATTAACTTCTTTTCTTTCCGTTCTGTTCTTCGCCATCGCCATCTCCAAGGCCCCAACGTCATTCCACAGGCACCGCCTTTAGGTCGTCGACTAGTATATAGTGTTTTAAGAACATTGACATTTCATTTGGAGCAAACTGACAAGTCGAAGATATATGTAACCAACCCGGGGTCACTATACAGAGAATCGAAGGTGAGGGTGGAGAGGCCCCACCAATCGAAAGCGGCGGGTCTCCACCCACCGCAGCCCCATCCCCGTCACCGACGGTGGGGCCTACTCCAAGGCGGAAGTATACAACCAAGTGGCATTCTCTACCAGCAGGAACGGATTATCCTTCAGTTAGAGCATTATGGCATGTCGAGCAACGTATTGCTAAAGAGCGGATGGCTTGTCTCCGTTTTCTTGCGCCACTTGTGAGTTCGTTTAAACTAACAAGTCGATTCGTGTAAAGCCTTTACTGTGAGGCGCTTTATTCGTTTTTTCAGGGCGTTATCTCATTTCACCGATTTGGAGCGTTTTTTTCTCCACGAGTTTGGACCGATACCTGTGCATTCCTCGGAGCTGCTGCGCTGAAGTATTCACCCGCCCTTGTGCAGGTTGTTCTGCATTCTTGGGGCCGGTCTATTACGGCGCCCCACGTAGCGGAAGGGGGTCGCACACAGGTCGCTTCAATACAACCCAGCATTGTTCTCCGCTATGAGTAATACCGTTCGTGTGTAGTGATCGCGACCTCCTGACACGAGT
>Ga0315336_1006392_pt1 | contig 12089 bp, 11 predicted proteins | sample ASW5metaG_FD_204512 | JGI IMG/M metagenome (GOLD analysis project Ga0315336, IMG submission 204512) | Ammonia-oxidizing marine archaeal communities from Monterey Bay, California, United States - ASW #5 | ecosystem: Environmental > Aquatic > Marine > Intertidal zone | place: USA: California...
GCCCAGCTCGAGCCACGCTCCGCTACCCTCCAACCGGCCGTGAGGCGACTCCAACACCAGCGATGAACCGCCCGTCGTCCAGGTGACGCGCTTGAAGATGTCGAGCCACCGACCGAGGGTGAGCAGCCAGTGTCCGCTCGGAACGCTCACGCGAGTCTGGCCGGGGGTCGGGTCGATGAAGGAGATGTAGAGCAACCACATCTGGTAGCTGAAGGTGGTGACCGGCATCATGGTGTCGATGCCGAGGTGAAAGAGCACGCCCAGCCAGATTCCGAGGCGGCGCGTCGCGGGAAACCAAAGGGCAAACACGAGAAACCCCTCGACGAAGAGCGTGAGGAATCCCAGAAATGCGGGGCTCACGACGGCGATGACCCAGGGGGTGGCTGGACCGGTGAGGTGACCCTCGTCGACCATCATCGTCATCATCTGGCCGTCGACCCATCCTCCATTCAACTTGCCGAAGGTCGTGCTGAAGTAGACCGTCGCCGTGAGGACCTGAAGCATCCGCAGGGAGGTGATTGGGCGCTTCGGCGCGGGGCCCACCCGCCTCCATGCGTCGAAGGAGTAGTGGTCGGAGCAGGGGCTGAGGCACAGCACAATCGAGATCCACATCAACACCGAGACATGGTGGGTGTAGCCGAACTGAGTCAACAGCATCGCGTAGACCTGGACCGCGACGATGAGGGGTCCCACCCAGCGAGCGAAGAGGCCTACCGCAAACATCGCGACGAGCACCAACAGGCCCCAATCCAACCAGTACGCGACGACCAATGACGGCATCGGCAGCCAGTCGAATCCGGGGAAGGGGAGCGTGAACTGTCCCGGAATGAAGCGCGTTTGCAAGTAGACGGGCGCGTGTAGGGTGTGTTGTCCCCAGCGGGCCAGGGACGAGAGCCCGAGCAGCTTCATGGTGAAGATGACGCCGAAGAGGATGCGGATGCGGCTCAGGTTCTCGCTGGAGACTCCCGCGAACCAGAACCGGTCCCAGGCATCACGGGTCAACGGTTTTCTCCGCTGGATACACGAACGTCTCCGATTGCTCCGGACCGTCGTAGATCCGGTAGATCATCACCGCCTGCATCTGGGATCCATCCGGGTGTTCTCTGTCCCAGCGGTGTTTGAGGAAACCTAGGATCCACGCCCGGGATGCGCCGAGGCCGAGGACCAGATCGCGGTCCTTCTGGGGAACGGCGGCGAGGCTGTGACGCCGGGCGTCTCGAGGCACCGGCGTGTAGGGTTCGACGGTGCCATCGGAGTGCACCCAGGCGTACTCGACGCGGAACTTCGCCAGGTATCTGAACATGCAGAAGCCGTAGCGGTCGTCGTCCATGATCTGGGTGCGGGCGACCAGCAGGCCCAGGGTGAGGAGGTAGGCGACCACCAGCGCCTGCTGGAAGGGTGAGGGCTTCATCGGCCGCGAAGATAGCGCACCTCGCGGGATGAGCGTGGGGAGCGAAGAGACGGAGACCGACGTGCATCACGCTCCCAGCCTCCACCAGAAGGTGAGTCAGATCGACGGCTGCGTGCGCCTCGCCGAGGCTTAGGGTCCGAGTGCCCAGCTCAGCCAGTTCGAGGGCGGGCACGATCCGCGATGTTGGGCCGCCGAGCTCCCCGATGCTGTGCGCTGGGCCCTGGCCGACTAGAGCGGCTCCTTCAGGAAGAGGAGCGCGTTGCAGGTACAAGGCTCGGGAGCGCAGCGCCGGCAGTCCTGCCCGCTCTCGGCATTGATCCGGTTGTAGAACTCCGGATCGGTGGCGACCACCTGGAAACCCGCCGCCTCGAACATGTGCTTGGAGCTGCCCATGCCGCTGAATCCCCCGTGGTCCCAGCTCACGCCCAGCCCGACAGTCGCACCACCGGAGATCAACCACGCGTGCTGGGCCTGCGTGAGGTCTCCCGCGATTCCGAGGCGCTGCCACGCGGGAAGCACGGCCAGGAGCTGGAATCCTCCGAACTTGGCGTTCCCGGTCATCTCCAGGAGGTCGACTCCGAAGGGAGAACCGTATTTTTCATTGACCTCCTCCTCGGGGAGCAAGCGGGCGATCATCAGTCCGACGAAAGCCCCGTCGGCGCGGGCGAGCAGCACATTGCTGTGTTCGAGCCCGAGCCAATCGTCCACCAGCTGGCGTTGGTTGGGCCGCGGGCCGAAGACCTCGGTCAACAGCGCGGCAACGGCGTCTTTGTCCACGCTGGGATCCGCGAGGGAGACCAGGGTGACCTCCGGGGTCGGACGGCGCGCGACCAGGACCGCCTCGTGTCGACCTTCGGCGGACCACTCCTCTCGATGGTGGGCGACTTCGAGGTCGCCGACCAGGGTGGGTGCTTCGCCGGACTCCAGCAGGAATCTCCGCGATGGATGGGCGTGCCGCTCGAGGTTGTGCACGGTCGGTTGAACGAAGATGAGCGTTCCTCCCGGCCGGAGCAAGGACTTCACCCGCTGCAGCAGCGGCCGATACAGGAAGTTGAAGATGATCGCGACATCGAAGGGTCCAGGTGGCTCGTCGACGGTCAGATCGCACGCGAGCGTGTCGAGATCCAGTCCTCGATCGCCGGCTCGTTTCCTCGCTAGTTCGAGTCCGACCGGGGAGACGTCGACGAGGGTCACCTCCAAACCGCGGTCGGCGAGCCACAGCGCGTTCCGTCCCGTACCGCCCGCCAGATCCACTGCTTTGCCGGCGGTGGGAATCCACTCGGAGAGCGCGTCGAGCACGGGCGCGGCTTCGCTTGGAGCGCGACTTCGCCACTTGCGGTCCCAGCGTTCTTTGTCGGATTCCACAGCCCGTGGGTAACGCGCGCACACTGGATCTTGTTGCATCCTGTTGCTCCGAATTCGGGCTGAGACGACGTACAGATACTCCAGACGATGGCGTGGACCGCCATTGACGGGAGGTTCGTATGAAGACGCGCACAGCATGGGTACTCGGTCTCGCCACAGTGATGCTGGGTGGATGTGACAAGTTGGTGGGAGACCTCCTCGCCCAGTTCGCCGATCTCAACTTGTTGGGTGTCATGCCCGCCGAGGGCTACTCCGACCCCAAATCCAAGGACCACGGCAAGGTCACGATGGCTTTCGGTGGCGAGAGAGACGACGGCTCCTTCGCGCCCCCACCGGGCGATCTCATCGAGATCGAGCCCAACGACGGCTCCGAGGTCGAAGAGGGGGACTGGGAAGAGGTGCCCGGCCACACCGAGGGCAGCTTCGCGCTCCTGGTGGATGGTTCGGGCTCAGTGTGGGAGACCGATCCGGAAAATCTCCGTGTTGCGGCGACTAAATCCCTGGCCAAGAAGCTCGGTCATTGCAGCGGCGACTGGCGCATGTCCCTGATGGAGTTCGGCAACGACTACCCGTCGGGTGGGTTCACCCAGACCGATGTGCTCGCCGATTGGACCGTGGATTCGGCCGACCTGGTCTCCGCCGCTGACGCCCTCGACGCCTACTACGACACGCCGATCTGGGACTCGACCTTCGAGGTTCTCGACGCCCTCACTGGCGATGCCGTCGACAGCTTCGCCAGGGGAAATAGCACTGAGGTGGAGGACCTCCCAGAACAGGTTGGCGTTGGCATTGTTGTGCTCTCCGACGGAGCGGACACCGTGTCGGCCCACACGCTGGACGACCTGATTGCCCACGCGAATCAACTCGGTGTCGCCGTTCACACGGTGGGCTTCGGCCCGGCCTCGGACACATCCGAAGACTCGGACTACATCGCCGTCGACGACCTGAGGAGGCTGTCCCTGGAGACGGATGGCTACTACGGATTCGTCGAGTCCCTGGACGACCTGCCGCCGCTGGCCGAGGCCATCGCGGGCGCGCTGTGTGGTGGCCACACCGCGATGGGAGCGACCTTCAAAAAGCCCGGCAAGTCCGGGGAGCGCCAGCGCGGAAAGGTGCGCCTGAAGGGGACCGATCTGTCGGTGCCCTTCCACTTCACGTCGCCGTAGATCCAGCGATGCTTCGCCGCATCCAAGCGGTGAATGCGGCTACGCGTGGTCGGCTGAGACCGCCCGCGGGCGCGATGAGCCAATACGAGAACGGGGACGGCACGATGGGGCCGGTCGCGCGAACCAATCGACGGCTGGCGAGGTCGTCGGCGACCAGACAGCTTCGGCCGAGCGCCACGCCCTGTCCGGCCACCGCAGCGGCGATGGCCATGGCGGAGTGCGAGAACCGTGGGCCGGCCTCGGCGTCCATCTCCACGCCTGCGAGGGCGAGGTAGCGAGGCCAGCTCATTCGGTCCGGGTCCTGCTCGAGCACTACGTCGTGGATCAGGGTGTGGTTGCGCAGGTCGGACAGTTCGCGAAGTGCAGGTGGACGCCCGAGCAGGTGAGGGCTGCAGACCACCAGGATGTCCTCGGTGACCAGGAGCTCGCAGTCGAATCCCCGGTAGGGGCCGGGGCCGAATCGCACACACAGGTCGATGCCCTCGCGGGTCAGATCGACCATGCGATTGGTTGCGGAGATGCGCACTTCGATGTCGGGTCGCTCCCGCGCGAACAGCTCGAGGCGAGGCACCAGCCACTTCATCGCGAAGGACGCCGGAACACTGACTGTGAGGTGATCGCCGAGGTGGCGTCGATTGTGGCGGAGCGCGTGGGCGATGGTCTCCAGGGCCGAGGTCGTCGAGGCCGCGAGGCGCTCGCCCTCGTCGGTGAGCACGACCTTGCGGGAGACCCGGCGGAAGAGGGCGTAGCCGAGCTCCTCTTCGAGGCGCCTGACCTGTTGGCTGACCGCCCCCTGAGTGACGCTCAGCTCGCGGGCCGCCAACGTGAAGCTGCCGTGTCTTGCCGCGGCTTCGAACGCGCGCAGGGCAGTGAGAGAGGGGAGGGCATCGGCCACGACCCATACATTAGTGGAACTAATGATAAGTGGCAAAATGTATCGTTTGTGTCGCTCGATTTATGGCTTAAGACTTAGGTAAGAAAGAAACACCAGAGCTGAAACGAGACCCTGAACAACAGGTGTAATCATGAGCCAGGGAAGCCTCCGCGACGTTGTGAACGACCTGCGAGAGCACGGTGTGGCGGCCGGCCGCGAGGCGGGTCGGCTGGAGCTGGTCGAGGCCCGGTCGCAGGCCGCAGCACTGGTGGAGGCCGCCCGACTGGAGGCGAGCCAGATCGTCGCGGCTGCCGAGGCCGAGGCCAAGCGACGCGAGGCCCGCCTCGAGGTCGAGCTGCGGTTGGCGGCGGCAGCTGGAGTGTCCGCCTTTCGACAATCTCTGGAAGGCGCATTGCTGGTTCCGCCGGTCGAGCGTGCGGTGGGGAGCCTCTTCGACGATCCGCAGTGGCTGACCGAACTGCTGGTGGAGGCGACACGAGCCTTGGCAGCTGGGCGCGCGACGGGTGTCGACCTCGAAGTTCTGGTCGCGGAGCACCATCGGGTCGCTCTGGAAGGCGCCCTGCTGCGAGAGGTGCAAGAGACCCTGGGAGACGGAGTCCCTGTGCGGTTCGACGGAGGGGTCGCCGACGGCTTCCACGTGGTGTTGGTCGACCGCGCCTATCGGTATGAGTTCACCCGCGAGGTCCTGGTGGAGCTGCTCTCCCAGTGGCTCGCTCCCGGCCTGCGTCGGCATCTGTTCGAGGGGGTCTGATGTACTACGGCCTGCTCTGCGCGCTGCCGGCCCTGCCCGACGAGGTGGGTCCCCCGGTGCCGCCCGTCGCCGACGTGGCGGAGAAGGTGATGGACGCCCTCGACCTGGGTGGCATCCAGATCGCCGCGGCTCTGCTTCAGATGCGCAACCTCGAGCCGGAACGGGAGGCCTGGGCGCTGTGGTTCGAGCAACTCGAGGACCTGGCCAGGGAGCATAGGTCGGCGTGGTTGGCTGAATTCGCGGACTTCGAATGCTCTCTTCGCCGATCGTTGGCCCATCGACGCGGTGGGCCCCCCGTCCCTGATTCCGGTCGACATCGAGCGCTTCTCCAGGCCCTGGACAGCGCCGATCCGCTGGCGGTGGAGCGCGGTCTCGACCGGGCGCGACTGTCGGCCATGAGCACCAGCGGCTTTGGCCGAGATGCGGTGTTTGCCTACCTGGCCGCGTCGCTGGTGCTGGAGCGCTGGGCGAGTCCCGACGGAGATCCATCCAACTTGAGTGAGGTGCTGAGATGACAGTGTCGACACCGCCCGAGGGCGCAGTTTTGGGGGTGACCGGGAACCTGGTCACCGCGAGTTTCCCGACATCGGATGCGGTCGCTTGCAACGAGGTCGCGGACATCGTCGTGGGCGATGAACGGCTGAAAGCGGAGGTCATTCGGATCGATCGCGACGCCGTGCACCTGCAGGTGTTCGAGGATACCCGCGGGATCCGGGTCGGAGACAGCATCCAGTTCTGCGGCGAGTTGCTCGGAGCGACCCTGGCGCCCGGGCTGCTGGGTAAGGTCTTCGACGGTCTTCAGAACCCGCTGGCCCTCCTCGAGAACCGGCAGGACTACTTCCTGAAGCGCGGGCAGTCCGTGGCCGCCGTCGACGGTGAGCAGCGGTGGGCGTTTACTCCCACAGTCGAGCCCGGAGACGAGGTGAGGGCTGGCACCTGGCTGGGTTGGGTCCGCGAGAATCACCTGGTTCATCGGGTTCTTGCACCTCTCGACCTGGTCGGTGTGCACGCTGTCGAACGGGTGGTCGAGGTGGGGGAATACACCGTCTCGGAAACCATCGTGGACCTCCGCAGCTGCGACGGCGAGCGCCGGGAAGTCTCGATGCAGCAGCGTTGGCCGGTCAAGCGAGCGGTGCCGGTTCCCATCCGGCGCGTGCAGCCCAGCGAGCTCCTGCCGACGGGATGTCGGGTGGTGGACACCCTCTTCCCCCTGGCTCGGGGCGGCACGGCTTGCATCCCGGGTCCGTTCGGGGCCGGAAAGACTGTGCTCCAGCAGCTCCTCGCCAAGCACGCCGCGGTCGACGTGGTCATCGTCATCGCCTGTGGAGAGCGTGCCGGCGAGGTCGTCGAGACCTTGGTCGACTTCCCGGAGCTCCACGACCCGCGCACGGGCGGCTCCCTGATGGACCGCACCATCGTCATCTGCAACACCTCCTCGATGCCGGTGGCCGCGCGCGAGGCCTCGGTCTACACCGGGCTCACCCTGGCCGAGTACTACCGGCTCATGGGCCTCGATGTCCTGGTGCTGGCCGACAGCACCTCCCGGTGGGCACAGGCGCTGCGGGAGATGTCCGGACGACTGGAGGAGATCCCCGGTGAGGAGGCCTTCCCGGCCTACCTCGAGAGCCGAATCGCCAACCTCTACGAGCGCGCTGGAGTGGTGGAGCTCGAGGGCGACGAGACCGGAGCCATCACCCTGGTCGGCACCGTCTCGCCGGCCGGAGGAGACTTCGAGGAGCCCGTCACACAGGCCACCCTCAAGGTGGTCGGTGCCTTTCACGGTCTCGACCGAAAGCGGGCTGACGAACGCAGGTATCCAGCCATTCAGCCTCTCGACAGCTGGTCGCTGTACCGGACCCGCCTCGCCGACCGATGCAACAGAACCCTCGACCCCAACTGGAGTCGCTGGGTGGACGAGCTCGCCGCGGCCCTGCGGGATGCCGACGAGGTCAGGCGCATGATGGCGGTAGTCGGAGAGGAGGGCGTGTCGGTCGGCGACCTGGTCCGGTTCCACAAGGGCGAGCTCGCTGACCGGGTCTATCTCCAACAGGACGCCTTCGACCCCGTGGATGCCGCGACGCCCATCGACCGGCAGGTGGCCGACCTCTGGTTGCTGAACCGGGTCCTGAACAACGAGCGGGACTTCGGCGACGCCAAGGCGGCCCGCGCTTTCTACACCGAGCTCACGGACGCTCTCTACCAGCGCAACTACTGCGCGGTGGGGTCCGCCGAACACCGCGACCACACGGCCCACATCGAGGGGCTCCTGGAGGAAATGTGATCTCTCGAAGTACCCGAATCCAGCGTATTGTAGGCGATATCGCCGAAGTTGAAGCCACCGGTGTCGCCCTTGGCGAGCTGGCGGAGATCTGCAACGTCGACGGACGGATCCGCTCCGCCCAGGTCATCGCCCTCGACCGCCAGCGCGTCTCATTGCAGGTCCTCGCCGGCACCCGCGGGCTCTCCACGGCCGCCACGGTGCGCTTCTCCGGCACCCCGGCGCGGTGGCGTCACACCCGAGAGGCACTGGGACGGGTCTTCTCCGGCTCTGGAGCCCCCATCGACGGCAAGCCGCGGCTCGTATCCGGTGTGGAGGTCGACATCGCCGGCCCGTCCGTGAATCCGGTGCGACGCGTCGTGCCCCGGGGGTTCATCGAGACCGGCGTTCCGATGATCGATGTCTTCAATCCCCTCGTAGAGAGCCAGAAGATGCCGATCTTCTCCGCGCCGGGAGAGCCCCACAGCGAGCTCCTGGCCCGGATCGCCGCCCAGGCCCACGCCGACATCATCATCTTCGGAGGCATCGGCCTGCGCTTCGACGACTTCGCCTTCTTCCGGGACCGCTTCGAGGCCGCCGGCGTCATGGACCGCACCGTGATGTTCGTGCACACTGCCGCCGACCCCGTGGTGGAGCGGCTCCTCGTCCCGGACCTCGCTCTGGCCGCCGCCGAGCAGTTCGGCATCGCCGGAGAGCGGGTCCTGGTCCTGCTCACCGATGTCACCGCCTTCGCCGACGCCCTCAAGGAGATCGGTGTGGCCATGGAACAGGTGCCCTCCAAAGCGGGCTATCCAGGGTCCCTGTACTCGGATCTGGCGGCTCGCTACGAGAAGGCCGTGGACTTCGACGGAGCCGGGTCCATCACCATCCTCGCGGTGACGACCATGCCCGGTGGGGACATCACCCATCCCGTTCCCGACAACACCGGCTACATCACCGAGGGGCAGTACACGCTCCGCGACGGGGTCATCGACCCGTTCTCGTCGCTCTCGCGCCTCAAGCAGCTGGTGATGGGTAGCGTCACGCGCGATGACCACGGGCCCCTGGCGAACGCCATGATTCGGCTGTATGCCCGAGCCCGGGACGCGAAGAAGAAGCGGTCCATGGGCTTCGCGCTCACCGACGCCGACGAGCGGGTGCTCCGCTACGGCGAGCTGTTCGAGGAACACTTCGCCGACCTCGGCGTCCAGCTGCCCCTCGAAGACGCGCTGGACCTCGGCTGGAAGACCCTCGCCGCATGCTTCGAACCCAGCGAAGTGGGGGTCAAAGCCGCAGTCTTGAAGGTCTACTGGCCTGCAGAGGAGGACTGAATGGCCCTGCAGCCCACCAGCCTGCGGGAGCAGCGAGACGCACTGGCAATGTACCTCGAGTACCTGCCGGTTCTGGAGCTGCGGAAACAACAGCTCGAGCGCGGCGCGCGAGCCATTGAACTCGAGCTGGAGCGCGTCGCAGGCGCCTTCGAGGACCACTTGGAGAGCGTCCGGCCCTGGTGGGGCCTGGCTGCGGTGGAGCTCGACCGGCTCGGAGACCGCCTCGAGGCGCCCACGGTGCGAACGGGCCCGGTGACCGTTGCCGGAGTCACCGTGCCGGGTCTGCTCGGCGTGGACTTCCCCAACGTGTCCTTCTCCCTGGTTGGAACGGCTCCGGTTCTCGATGCCGCGCTGGCCTGGAGGGAGCGGGCCCTGACCCTGACGGCCCAGCGGGATGTGCTGACCCGACAACGGGAGCGGATCGAGAGCGAGAGAGTCCGGACAACGCAGCGAATCAACCTCTACGAGCAGGTCCTCATTCCGGAGACCCGCGCGCGGATCCGGCGGATTCGGCGCCACCTGGGCGACCAGCTCACCGCCGCCGTCTGCAGGGCCAAGATCGCCAAGTCGAAGCTGCTGGCGCGAGAGCGCCGCAAGGGGGAGTCCCATGGCCGTCGTTGAGATGTCCCGGGTGAGAGTCGTCGGCGCTGTCCGACTGCGCGAAGAGGTGCTCGGTCGACTGCAGGCCGTCGGGGCGGTGCACGTGCACTGTGAGGTCACTCCCGACCCGATCGAGGCTCGGATCCTACGTGTCATCGCCGCCGTCGGACCACCGGGAACCGAGCCAGCTCGTGCAGATGTCACCCTCCTGGATTCGCTCGAGGCGCTCCTCGAGACCCGGGACGAGCTGCGGGCGACCCTGGTGAATCTCGAGGCGGAACGGGCCGAACTGACCGCCTGGGGAGAGGTCGACGCCGAGGTCGTGGAAGAGCTGGCTTCCGGTGGGCTCACCCTGAGGCTCTACCGTGGTCCTCTGGAGGACCTGCCGGACGGATGCCACGAGACCCGGGTTCCCGCAGGAGTGGTCGTCGCCAGCTTCCATCCCGATCCGATTGTGGATGCCCCGTGTGTCGAACCGCCGCCCCGACCGGCTTCGCGGGTCGACATGGACCTCGAGACGGCGAGGGGTGAGCTGGAACGGGTTCGGAAGAGCCTCGAGGACCTCTCGGCCGGGCACCGGCTGGATGTGCTCCTCACTCGGGTCCGCGACCGCAACCAGGTCGCTGACGTTCGCGCCGCGCTCCCTGACTTCGGGGAGATCTTTGGCCTCGTCGGGTTCTGCCCGGTCGAGCGAATCGCGACGGTCCAGCACGTCCTCGACGACCTGCCCCTCGGCGTGTTCTTCGAGGTGCCCGATTCCGAGGACGATGTGCCGGTGGCCCTGCGGAACGCACCCGGCGTACGGGTCTTCGAGCCCCTGCTCTCGGCCTTCGCGCTGCCCCGTTATGGAGAGCCCGATCCCACGCCGCTCTTCGCTCCGTTCATGGGCATATTCGCGGGCTTTTGCCTGGGAGACCTGGGCTACGGCGCGCTGTTGACCGGGCTCTCCCTGGGCGGCCTGGCCGTCGTGAAGTCGCAGGTCGCGCGGTCGGGACTCCAGTTGCTGGCCTTGCTCGGAGGCTTCTCCACCGTCGTCGGCGCCCTGCTCGGCGTCGCTTTCGGGGTCCGTCTTTACGACCTGTTTGGCTGGTCAGACTCCGCGTGGCTGTTCTCCCTGACCGAGGACCCGAAGCGGTTCTTCTACGCGTCCCTGGCCTTCGGTCTCGCCCAGCTCGGGTTCGGAATGAGCGTGCGACTGTATCGGCGGCTGCGAGCGCGGCGGTGGCAGGAGTCGATCGGGGCAGTTGCCTGGATGGGCATGCTCCCCGCCGCCATGGCCTGGGGGGGGGGCTACGGTGGTCCGTCGCCCTTCGTCGCCCTGTCCGTCCTCATCGTGCTCTTCTCGGCGCCCGAACCAAAGCTCACCCACCGGCTGGGAAAGGGTGCCTGGGCGCTGTACGGCGTGTCCAGCTTGTTCGGAAACGTCGCGTCCTACGCCCGGATCTTCGGTCTCGGCCTCTCGTCGGGAGTCATCGCCCAGGTGGTCAACGAGATCGCCTGGAGCCTCGGCGACAGTTGGCTGGGGTGGCTCGGAGCCGGCGTTGTTCTGGTCGTCGGTCACAGCTTCAACTTTGCCATGGCCACGGTGGGAGCGGTGGTACACCCGGCCCGCCTGCAATTTCTAGAGTTCTTTGGGACCTTTTTCGAGGGGGGAGGCAAGCCCTGGACACCACTTGCCATTGGAGGAAGAGATGCATGAAATCGCTGAAGTGCTCGCTTATGTCGGCCTGGCCTCTCTCGGCTTCGGGTTGGCGGGATCGGCCATCGGCCTGGCCATAGCCGGGAGTGCGGTGACGGGTATGAACGAGGAGAATCGCGCCGGCGGGTTGGCCGTAGCCATGCTCCCGGGGACCCAGGGGTTGTACACCTTCGCGGTCGGCTTTCTCTGCCTGGATGCCCTGGCCGCCGAGAACTACCTCACAGTCTTTGCGTGCACGGTGATGACCAGCTTCGCCTGCCTGATGTCCGGCTGGTTCCAGGGCACGGTCTGCGCGGCTGGGATCCGGAACATCAACCACGGGCGGATCGGCGTCGGCCCCACCCTGTTGTTGGCGGTCTTCCCAGAGTTCTACGCGATTCTGGCGCTGGCCTTCTCGGCGCTGCTGTTGTTCCGGTGAGGGGCCGGGTGGCCGGAGATCCGGAGCCAGGATCGGTGGAAGAGGCGGAGTCGGCGCGGGGATGGCGTCGGGAGTAGTGGCGTGGAAAAGATCACTTACGAGCTAAAGCTCGGCAAAGTGGGCATGCCCCCTTTGCAAACCCCCGGTCAGGGGGGGGGGGGGGGGCCCCGCCCGCCCCCCCCCCCCCCGGCGGCGG
>Ga0315336_1006393_pt1 | contig 12088 bp, 11 predicted proteins | sample ASW5metaG_FD_204512 | JGI IMG/M metagenome (GOLD analysis project Ga0315336, IMG submission 204512) | Ammonia-oxidizing marine archaeal communities from Monterey Bay, California, United States - ASW #5 | ecosystem: Environmental > Aquatic > Marine > Intertidal zone | place: USA: California...
AGAGGATCAGCATACCTCACTTCTATACCTTGTTTTTTAAGTGTATGATTAAACAAATTTACAGTTCCACCGTAAAGGTCTGTTGAACTGATAAAATTATCTCCTGCTTGAGCCACATTTAGTATGGAAAATGCTGAAGCAGACTGTCCAGAGCTAACTGCTAACGCAGCAAGACCTCCTTCAAATGCGGCAACTCTTTTTTCCAACGCATCACAGGTTGGATTCATTATACGCGTATAAATGTTTCCAAATTCTTTTAAGGCAAAAAGATTGGCTGCAGTATCTGTATCCTTAAATTGATAAGAAGTGGTCCTATATATAGGTACCGCTACTGCAGTAGTAGCAGGATCACTTCTGTATTCACCTCCATGCAACGCTATAGTTTCAGGGTTTTTTATTTCTTTAGTCATTTTTTTTCTCCTTTTTTAGTGCTTCTGATTAATTCAAGGCGCACAATATAGTCAACTGCCTATGCCAATATTATCGGTCAAAAAAAAACCGCCGGACAAGGCGGTCATTAGAACAATCACTTTAGCTATTTAATGCCCGCAAGCTGATCAAATCGGCACCATATTATTTAACTAAAAAAGGAGATGTTTGTAAAGATTTTAATTATATTAAAATTTGACTTTATTCATAAATATAAGTAATTAAGCCGAATTCTATGACTGATTTTGTTAAAATTAAAGATATAAAAAATAATTGGATATTAGTCGATGCTACTGATGCGATAGTTGGAAGATTAGCTGTATTAATATCTAAAACTATAAGAGGAAAAAATAAATCTAGCTTTACACCTCATATGGATCATGGTGATTTTGTAATAGTTAAGAATGTAGAAAAAATTAAATTTACAGGAAATAAATTTAAAAATAAAAAATATTTTAGACATACTGGTTATCCTGGGGGAATTAAAGAGACAACCCCTGAAAAATTAAGCGCAAAGAAACCTGAAGAAATATTGAAATTAGCTGTTAAAAGAATGATGCCAGGTGGTCCTCTTGCAAAAAAACAAATGTCTAAATTAAAAATCTACAGAGGAAACAAACATCCTCATGAAGTACAAAATCCTAAGGAAATATCCTTGGTACAAATGAACAAAAAAAACTTACTTAGAAAGTAATGATGGAAAACAATATAATTCTAGAAAATAAAAACCCAAAAAAAATTAAGCTAGACTTTAAAGAGAGTAAGTATGCAACTGGTCGCAGAAAAAAATCTGTAGCTAGAATTTGGATGAAAAAAGGTACTGGAAAAATTTATGTAAATGGCAAAAATATGCCTGATTATTTTACAAGATCCAATCATCAAACGCTAGTTTCTCGACCTTTTGAGGTGACAAAAAGATCTGCTGATTTTGATGTTAGATGCCTAGTCAAAGGTGGAGGTTTATCCGGACAAGTCGGAGCAATAATTCACGGTATTTCAAGAGCTTTGTTAAAATATGAACCAGAATTAAAATCTGATCTCAAAAAAGAAAAACTTACCACAAGAGATTCAAGATCCGTGGAAAGAAAAAAATACGGTCATAAAAAAGCTAGGCGAAGTTTTCAGTTTTCTAAAAGGTAATTATATTTATATTACCACCTATTTAATTTTACTGCTATATTCAAAAGATGAGCAAATATATAAATGTAGCTGTTGTTGGCGCGACAGGATACATAGGCCTAGAACTTATTAAACTTCTTATAAAACATCCAAAAGTTAAAATAAATAATATTTGTGCTCAAAGCTCTATTGGTAACTCAATATATAAATTTGACTCTTCATTAAAAAAAAAATCATTACCTAAAATTACTAATTTAGCTAACATAAATTTTGATAATATAGATATTTTATTTACTGCACTCCCAAATGGTGAGGCACAAAAAATTTCTAAAAAATTAACTTCAAAAAATAAATTAATTGATTTATCTGCAGATTTTAGATTAGAAAGTCCCAAGAACTATAAAAAATGGTACAATATAACTCATAAATCTAAAGATTTAATTAAACATTCCATTTATTCAATTCCAGAATTGATAGATATAAAATTAGACAAATTTAAAATTATAGCTTGCCCGGGTTGTTATCCTACTTCAATCCAGATTCCTTTAGTTCCTATTATTAAAAAAAAACTTATAAATACCAATAATATAATAATAGATTCAAAATCCGGCTACTCAGGAGCTGGTAAAAATTTACTTAAAAAATTTAAATTTAAAAATATTTACGAGTCAACCTCAGCCTATGGCATTTCCTCACATAGACATTTAGCTGAAATTGACCAACAGTTAAAAAAAATATCTAAAAATAAAATTGAGGTTCAGTTTACACCCCATTTATCACCCATGTTTAGAGGTATTCTTTCTACTATTTACATAAACTTGAACAAAAATGTAACTGCAAGAAGAATTTATAAATGTTTAAAAAAATACTATAAAAATAAACACTTTATCAAATTTGCAAAATTCAATACACCCATTGGAACTGGAGATATAATGCATACCAATTTTTGTAAAATATCTGTCTGCAACGATAGAGTGAAGAATAAAGCAATAATTTTAAGTGCAATTGATAATTTAATAAAGGGTGGCTCAGGGCAGGCAATGCAAAATATGAATTTATTATGTGGGTTTAGCGAACAGATGGGTTTTAAATGAGAAATTATTTCATAATTTTTATTTTTATTTTTATTATCAATTGTTCATTTAATGAAAAAGGTCTCAATGTTACTAGCAACAATACATCGCATAATGAAATAAATTCCTCTAAAAAATATTCTTTCGAAGAATATGTAAATTTGTTATTCAATAATAATAAATCTAAAAGTTATCCAGATATAAATAATATTTCGGATTAAATATTATGAAAAAAAAAATTAATATAGCTGTAGTTGGATTAGGAAATATTGGAAGTTATTTTTGCAATGAAATTTTAAAGAAAAAAAAAGATATTTTACTTAAAACAGGAAAAAATTTAAATTTATTATATGTTTCTGCGAAAAATAAAAATAAAAAAAGACTATTTAAATTTAAAGACAAGCAATGGATTCATAAACCGTTAAGTATTGCAAATAATCCCAAGGTCGATATTATTGTTGAGTTAATTGGTGGATCAGATGATTTGGCAAAAAAAATTGTTATTTCTGCTCTAAAGAATAAAAAACATGTAATTACTGCTAATAAAGCTTTGATAGCAAAACATGGAAATTATATTTCCTATTTGGCTGAGAAAAATAAAGTTAATTTTGAATATGAGGCTTCAGTTGCGTCAGGAATTCCAATAATTAGATGTATTAAAGAAGGACTAATTTCAAACAAAATATTTAAATTAATAGGAATTTTAAACGGTACCTCAAACTATATTTTATCCAGGATGGAGCAAACTGGAAAAAATTTTAATGAAATATTAAAAGAGGCAAAAAAATTTGGATATGCTGAGAATAATCCAAAATCTGATTTAAATGGTGATGATGTAGGTTCTAAGATTAGAATATTATCCTCTTTATGTTTTCATACGCTAATCTCAAGAAATAATATTTTAATTGACGGAATTCATAATATTGAAAACAAAGATATCATCAACGCAAAAAAATTAGGTTATAGAATAAAATTATTGGGTATTACAGAAATGATAAACAAAAATATTTTTGAAAGAGTTCATCCGTGTTTGGTTGATATTAATTCTTATATTGGAAATATAAATGGTGTATTTAATGCTTCGATAATCAATAGTTCTCCAGTTGGACAAACTATTATGCAGGGCAAGGGTGCCGGCCCAGGTCCTACTTCTTCAGCTTTAATGTCAGATTTATATTCTATATTGAGAGGAAATATAAAATATCCTTTTATCACTCCATATAAATTACGCAAAAAAATCAAACAATTTAATTATTCTAATTATTCTTATTCCTGTTATTTAAGATTTGAAGTTAAAGATAAACCAGGCGTTTTATCGAGTATTACTAAAAATTTGGGTGAAAGTAAGATTTCAATAGAAAAATTAATGCAAATTCCAGATAAAAATAAACGTACTGCCTCAATCAATATTATAACTCATAAAACTGTAGAAAAAAGAATAGCTAATTGTTTGCGCAAATTAAAGAAAAATAAACATATAATCAGTTCGCCAACTTTCATAAGAGTTGGAGATATCAATGGTAATTGATAAAAAATATTTAGATCCATTCATACGTGTTACGGAAAGAGCTGCTTATGGCGCATCCTTATTCAAAGGCAAGGGAGATAAAATTGCTGCTGATCAATCTGCGGTAGATGAAATGAGAAATCAGTTAAACAAAATTGATATGAAGGGTAGCATAGTAATTGGAGAGGGTGAATTGGATCAAGCTCCAATGCTATATATAGGCGAGAAAGTTGGTAATAAATCTGGTGAAGAATTAGACATTGCCGTAGACCCTTTGGAAGGTACTAATTTCACAGCTAAAAATTTGCCAAACGCATTATCAGTTCTTGCTGTTACAAAAAAAGGTAATTTACTTCATGCCCCAGATATCTACATGGATAAGATAGCTATTGGAGCCGGCTTTCCTGAAAATTTGGTTGATCTTGATTTTGATGTACAGAAAAATATTAGAAGACTGGCAGATGCTAAAAAAACCTCTCCTGACAAAATTACAGCTTGCATACTTAAACGACCAAGACACGATCAAATTGTGAATTCTTTAAATTCATTAGGTGTTAAAATAAATTTTATTACTGACGGTGATGTCTCGGGAGTTATTTCGGTCGCAGATCCAAATTCAAATATAGATATATATTTTGGAATAGGTGGGGGCCCCGAGGGTGTTCTTGCTGCCGCTGCACTAAGTTGTTTAGATTGTCAAATGCAAACGAGATTATCATTTCAAAATGAAGATGAAAAAAATAGAAGTAGAAATATGGGTATTGAAGACCTAAATCAAAAATATAATATCAATGACATGGTTAGGGGAGATGTAATATTTTGCGCTACTGGTGTGACCGATGGAGATATGGTTAAAGGAATAAATGATCACGGTCTTTCATTTGATGCAGAAACTTATATTTTACATAAAAGTTCAAATACGAATAAAATAATCAAAAACAATATTAAAAAATGAATTATAAATCAGTTACGGGAAAAAACTGGTTATTTAAACAATATGAGGAAAATTACGCAAAAAAAATATACGAGACATTTCATTTTAGTGAAATTTTATCTAAAATTATTTCAATAAGAAAAATTAAATTAGATCAAATAGAAAATTTCATTAATCCTACTATTAAAGAAAACATCCCGAATCCTAATTCAATTAAAGACATGGATATTGCGACAAACGCAATAATTTTGCATATACAAAAAAAAAATATAATTGGAATATTCGGAGATTATGATGTAGATGGTGCAACTTCTGCAGCTATTTTGGCAAAATATTTTAAACAAATAAATCATCCTTTTGAATTATTAATCCCTGATAGAATCAAAGATGGTTACGGACCAACCAAAGAGGGATTTAATTTTTTAATCAACAAAGGATCAAAATTAATTATCTCTGCTGATTGTGGCACTTCATCTTTTGAAGCTATCTTATATTCGAAGAATAAAAATATACAAACCATTGTTCTAGATCACCACCAAGGAGATATTAAACTTCCTGAGGCAACCGCAATTGTAAACCCCAATAGGATTGATGATGAATCTAAATTGTCATATCTTTGCGCAGCAGGGGTTTGTTTTATGTTTTTAGTATCATTAAATAGCAAACTTAAAAAAATGAATTGGTTTAAAGATAATAATATTGATGAACCTGATATTTTAAATTATTTAGATTTAGTTTGTTTAGGAACAATTTGTGACGTTGTTCCTGTTATAGGATTAAATAGAGCTATTATAAAACAAGGGTTAAAAGTTTTTGGAAAAAGAAAAAATATTGGTTTAAAAACTTTATATGACGATAGTAATATAAAAAATCAACCCCAAATCTATGATCTTGGTTATTTAATTGGTCCGAAAATTAATGCAGGAGGAAGAGTCGGCAAATCAATGTTAGGTGCAGAATTATTAATCTCTGATAACCAAGAAAAGGTTGATTACCTGGCGAAAAAGTTAAATGGCTTCAATGAAGATAGAAAAAAAATTGAATTTGAACTTATTCAAAAAATTGAAAATGAAACAAAGGAAAATAAAGATCCTATCTTATTGATTCAAGGGAAAGATTTTCATGAGGGAGTGATAGGCATAGTCGCATCAAGAATTAAAGATAAATACAATAAGCCTTGTATAATTATTTCAGTTAATGGAAATATTGGTAAAGGCTCCGCAAGGTCTGTTTTTGGTTTTGATATTGGAACCATTATTATTTCAGCCGTTCAGAATAAAATCTTAATCAATGGTGGGGGACATAAAATGGCCGGAGGATTTTCAATAAATATTGATAACATCGAGATATTTAGAGAATTTTTAATTAAAAAATATAATAGTTTAAATATTAAAAAAGATAATTTTAAAAATTTGTATTTAGATTCTATAATTTTGCCAACCGCATTAAACCCCGAATTCTACAAAAATATTGAGGTTTTATCTCCATTTGGCACAGGTAACCCTGAACCAAAATTTTTAATTGAAGATCTAAAATTAGCTAATTCAAACATTGTTGGTAATCGGCATATCAAGGCGATTTTTTATAGTAAAAGTAATGATGTTGTAAAAGCTATTGCGTTTAATTCGATTGGCACTGTACTAGAATCTTATTTGGTTAAAAATAATAAAAGTTCTATGAATATTGCGGGCACATTAATATCTAATAATTGGAATGGACAAAGTAATATTGAGTTTGTAATTAATGATATTTCTGTTAATAACATATAAATTTCTCAATAGGTCCCATCGTCTATCGGTTAGGACACATGGTTTTCATCCATGAAAGAGGGGTTCGATTCCCCTTGGGACCGCCAAATATGATGTAAAATTTAAATTTGAAAACTTTAATTATTAGAACTGATAGGCTGGGTGATTTTTATCAAACAATTCCCTATATAAATTGTTTAACAAGAATTTATGGAAAAAAAAATGTGGACATTGTAGTAAAAAAACACATTTACTCTCATATTAAGAAGAAAAAATATTTATATAATAATCTTTATTCTTTTGAAAAAAACGGAATATTTAACAAATTTTTTTTAATTTTAAAATTAAGAAAAAATAATTATAAACAAATAATAATATTTGATGGCAAAGACAGATCAATAATACTGTCAAAATTTTTAAATGTGGATAAAATTTTTCATACTTATCCCCAAAAAAAAATAAATTTCTTAACGAGAATATTTTTTTCTAAGAAATATATAACTATTTTAGACAATCAGACCATACTACTTAAATATTTATATAAAAGTATTTTAGATAAAATTGGTGTTAAAATTATTAAAAGTGACTATAAAATTCTGTTACATCAAAATATAAAAAAAATAAATATTTTTAAAAATGAAAATATTAAAAACAAAAAATATATTCTTATACACCTTGATGAAAAATGGTTTTCAGATTCTTATATAAAAAAATATACTAATATTTCTTTAACGAAAAATGATTTTTTTTTATTTATAAAAAAAATTGTAAAGAAGTGTAATGAAAATTTAATCATTACAACTGGCACAATAGCTTTGCCCTTCATTACAGAAATATCTAATGAATATTTCAATATTAATAAAAAGGGTTATTATTATTTAAAAATTGGAAAATATAAAATAATTTTATTAAAAAAAATTTCTATTGAAAATTTAGAAATCGTTACGATGAATGCAAAATCTGTAATCACCTGTCATGGACCTTTGTCATTGATTTCTGGAAGTTTCAATGTAAATTTGATCGATGTAATAGAAAAAACCCAAAAAAAATGGTATGAGCGTCACACTTCCCACATAATGAAATATAATAAATTGTATAGGATAAAATTTAGTAAGTTAGCTAAACAAATTATACCAAAGGTAAAGTAATGACATATTGTGTATATTTATTGATTACCAGTCATAAGAGTAGAGTGCTCTCTTACGTTGGGTATACAAAAAATTTAAAGAATCGTCTAAATCTCCACAATATTTCACGAGGCGCTAAATATACGAGGGGCAAACAGTGGATTGTTTTTCATAAAGAAGTTTATAATACTAAATCAAAAGCAATGTCTAGAGAATACGAATTAAAAAAAGATAGAAAATTTAGAAATATCTTAAGAGAAAAATTCAAAAAAAATGGAAAAAAATACATATTTTATAAAAACAGACTTCAATGAAAATTTCTATCCTATTGCCATACAAAGAAAATTTTTCAGCCACTTATGCTGGTGCAGTATCTTTATTTGTAAAAGATACTGTTAAATTAAGTGAATATAAAACAAACATTACCGTCTTTGGAAATACAAATTTAAAAAATATATTTAAACTTACCTATAAAAATATAGATTTAAAAAAAAATATAATTCAAAGCGGCAGTAAACTTTACGTAAATGAATTTTTAAAGTTCGAAAATAAATCACCTTCTGATTTAATAGAAATCCACAATAGACCAAATTATTTTCATTTAATACATGAAAAAATTAATAACCAAAAAATAGTTTTATATTTTCATAATGACCCACTTACCATGACTGGATCAAAATCTGTAATTGATAGAAAAAAATTATTAAATCATGCTACAAAAATTATTTTTAATAGTCATTGGTCGAGAAAGAGATTTTTGCAAGATATTGAAGGTATTCATCTAAATTCAGAAAAAATTATTGTAATTTATCAATCAATTGGCCCTACAAGAGTAGGGTTAAATACAAAAAAAAAATGGATTACTTTTGTTGGTAAATTAAACCAGGCAAAAGGTTATGATTTGTTTGGAAAAGCTGTTTTAAAGATTCTAAATAAATATAAACAGTGGAAAGGAATAGTTATTGGAGACGAACCAAGATCAACTCTTATTTTTAAACATAAAAGACTGAATGTTATGGGTTTTACAAATCATAATAAAGTATTAGAAATTTTTAAAAAAACAAGTATTGCAGTGGTTTGTTCAAGATGGAACGAGCCATTGGGCAGGTCAAGCCTTGAGGCATCTAGTCGTGGATGCGCAACCATTATTAGTAATAGGGGAGGTCTACCAGAGACAATTACCCATGGAATCATTTTAAAAAAATTAAATGTTTCCTCTGTTTACAATGCAATTAAAGATTTAATTGAAAATGAAAGTAAAAGAAAACAGTTGCAAAGTTTATCTATAAAAAACTTTTTTCATACAAATAAATTAAGTTCACAAAAAATGGACGAATATAGAAAAAATATTTTACAGACAAAATTGACAAAAACAAATTCAATTAATCTCATTCCAAAAAGCTTACGTATTTTGCATGTTACTAATTTTAATGAACGGCATGATGGAAGACTTTTTTTTAATACTGGCAGAAGAATTAATAACGGTTTTATTAGGCTTGGTCATAGTGTTTTAGAATTTAGTGATAGAGACATAGTTAGACACTACAAGAGTTTTAAAGACCACACTGGTTCAAAAGCTTTAAATCATAAATTGATCAATACTGTTTATAATTACAAGCCAGATTTATTGATTTTCGGACATGCTGACCTCGTAAAACCTGAAACCATAGCTTATCTAAAGGATAATTATAAAGATTTAAGGGTTGCCCAATGGTTTCTCGACCCACTTATTAAAAATGGACCAGATTATGAAAAGAATAAATCAAGAATTTTAGATAAAATAAAAATTACAGATACAAATTTTTTAACTACCTCGCCTGATGTTTTAGATTTTCTACCTAAAAATAAACCATGTTTATTTATACCTAATCCGTCAGATCCATCTTTTGAAGTTTTGAACAATTATGAAAATAATCAATGTTCTATGGATGTTTTTTTTGCTTTAAGCCATGGTGTACATAGAGGCATTTTAAAAAAAGGTAAGCATGATGAACGTGCTGATTTTGTTAATAAACTAATTGAGAAAACACCAAACGTTAAATTTGACTTGTATGGAATAAATAAGATCCAACCAATCTGGGCTGATTCATATCTAAAATCAATTGCTAATGCAAAAATGGGGATAAATTTAAGCAGAGGTAATCCAATTAAATATTATAGCAGCGATAGAATTACACAATTCGTAGGTAATGGCCTCCTTACATTTATTCACGACAAAACTCATTATAATAATTTCTTTTCAGAGGACGAAATTATATTTTATAATAATGTTTCTAATCTTTCTGAAAAAATTCAAAAATTTGCAAAAGATGATTATTTAAGAAAAAAGATTGCCAAAAAAGGTAAGGCAAAATATATGAAATTTTTTAATTCTACGATAGTGGCTGATTATATAATTAACGTTACTTTTGAATATAGTTATAAAAAAAACACTTATTTGTGGGAAAATATTAAGAATTAAATCTTTCTAGAATGAAACGTTTGGAAAATTTTGTAAAAAAAAAATTTATATATACTGAAAAAAATAACTTTCTTAAAAAATTATATTTTATTTTTAATAAATTTATAAAAAAAGGCAATGTCAAAAAATCTTATTCTGTAGGTGGAATAGACTTATTGTTAAATTACTTATATAAAAATAAGTTTAGTGGTGTTTATATTGATGTTGGTTGCAACCACCCTATCGACGGAAACAACACGTTTCTTTTATACCAGAAAGGATGGTCTGGTATTAATGTCGATTTAGATAGTCACGCTATTAAAATGTTTAATTATTTTCGTCCCAAAGATTACAATACAAACATTGCAGTTTCTAATTTGGAACAAAAAGTAGATTTATTTTTTTATCATGAACGTTCAGCAATTAATACTATAAGTAAAAATGTATATAATTCTAGGAATAAGAAAATCAAAGAAGTAAAAAAAATTCAAGCCACCACTTTAGATTCTATTATCAAAAATTCCCCATATTCAAATAAAAAAATCAATCTTTTATCGATAGATGTAGAAGGAAATGAATTAAATGTCTTAAAAGGTTTTGATTTAAAGAAGTATTATCCAGAAGTAATTGTTATTGAGTATCTTGATTTAGTAATAGAAAAACTTGAGTTTTATAATCAAAATATAGATAGGATTATTAATTCAGAAATTTATAAATATTTGATGAATTTCAATTATCACTTAGTTAATTGGGTTCATTCAGATTTAGTTTTTGTAAACAATGAAATTAGAAACTAGATAATATGCTTTATATTCGTTTTATATTTTAATTTTGTTTAAAGCATTATTTTTAAATAAATTTGCTTCTTTGATGTAACGTCTAACCATTTCAGTAGTTTTGTGACCTGTCATGGCCATAATACTTCTTTCATCTGCACCAGATGCTGCAGAGACTGTTGCAAAACCTGATCTTAAACTATGACCTGAGTAATTTTTGTTTTCTATGCCAGCAATATCTAGATAATATTTCAGCAATAACGCAACTGATTGATCTGTTAACCGATTTTCGCTCAGTTTAAAACTTTTAGAAAAACGTCTAAATATTGGACCAGTTTTAATATTTGACAATTCAAGCCATTTTTTTAAATGCAAAACGGGGCAGTAATTTTGATTGGAAAAGTAGGGGAGACCTTTTACCATTCCTTCACCAAATTGGTCTGTTTTTGACCTTCTAATGACGATTTTGACCCCTTCCGGAACCATTTCTACATCATCGTAATTAATTGACACTAATTCAGTTCTTCTAAAGCCGCCTCCAAATCCAATAAGAATTAAAGTTTTATCTCTAATTTTTTTGATTTCTTTAGTTTTTTCATTATCTATTACATTAATAATTGATTTTAACTGATTGATTAATATTGGTTTTTTGCCTTGCTGGAAACTTCCTATTTTACGCTTAATACCCATTAAATTTTCTATAATTATAGGGTGTTTAGTATCAAGATAATGACCCTTGAGTTTGTGAATCACACCTATTGATACTAATCTTCGCCTTAAAGTGCTAATTTTAGCACCCTTTGAAGATAGGTAAGTTAAATATAAAGCAACTATTTTTGAATCAGTGGGAAGAGATTTAAGGCTATTTTTTGCACAAAAACCTGAGAAATCTTTAAAATCAGATCTATATGCACGAATAGTATTATATGCCTTAG
>Ga0315336_1006394_pt1 | contig 12085 bp, 11 predicted proteins | sample ASW5metaG_FD_204512 | JGI IMG/M metagenome (GOLD analysis project Ga0315336, IMG submission 204512) | Ammonia-oxidizing marine archaeal communities from Monterey Bay, California, United States - ASW #5 | ecosystem: Environmental > Aquatic > Marine > Intertidal zone | place: USA: California...
CTTGCTCAAGGGCAGGCAAAATTTGAACAAAATATTATGGACGCGACGGACGCGTTTCAGTATCACACTGAAGACCAAAAGGTGCTAGCTGGAATACCCAAGGTAGTCCTGGGTCGTGCGAAAGCAACTGCCAAAGACAAGGATCTCAAGGGTTGGGCTCTACCCTTGGACCCCCCGACATACGCAGCGGTAATGGCGCATGCCCAATCACGGGAGTTAAGGGAATTGTATTACCGAGCATGGGTCACTCGTGCTTCTGATGAAGGCTCCCGTACTCAGCAATGGGATAACCGCCCGCTGATCGAAAAGATTCTTGGCCTTCGTCATGAGGCGGCCCTGTTGTTGGGCTTTGGTAACTACGCAGAACTTTCTCTTGATACTAAAATGGCTGCTTCATCTAGCGAAGTTATGGAATTTCTGAAGGGTCTCTCTCTGAGAAGCCAACCAGTAGCAGAAAAGGAATTCGCCGAGCTTACCGACTACGCCGGAGAAAAGCTCTCTGCGTGGGATGTCTCGTTTTATGCCGAACAGTTAAAACAAGACCGCTTCCATTTGGCAGAGGACGAATTACGTCCCTATTTTCCCTTACCCAAAGTTCAGTCGGGTTTGTTCAAGGTTGCGGAACATCTGTTTGGGTTGAAGATAAAACCAAAAAAAAGCGTGGATACCTGGCACCCAACTGTAAACTTCTACGAAATTCAGGAGAAGGATGGGAAGCCTGTCGGTAGTTTTTTCGCTGATCTTTACGCTCGGCCCAACAAGCGCGGTGGCGCCTGGATGGACGAATGCTTGGTGAAAGCCAAATTACAGGGACTAAACCAAAAACCCGTAGCCCATCTAGTATGTAATTTTAACCCACCTGTTGGAAGTGATCCCTCGCTGCTCACACATCAGGAGGTTACTACCCTCTTTCATGAGTTCGGGCACAGCCTGCACCATCTACTGACTGAAGTTGATTACCCCTCGTTATCTGGAATTAACGGAGTAGCCTGGGATGCAGTAGAACTTCCTAGTCAGTTCCTTGAAAATTACGCTTGGCTTCCAGAAGTTTTGCCCTGGATATCGAGCCACTATAAAACTGGCGAACCATTGCCAGCAGACAAGCTTGAGAAGCTGAATGCATCAAGAACCTTTTTGTCAGGCCTTAGCATGGCTCGCCAACTGGAATTTGCGTTGTTCGATTTCCGCATTCACATGGAATACGATTCGTCCATTGGGTCACAGGTTGAAAAAATTCTAGCAGAAGTGCGAGATGAGATATCTGTCCTAGCGCCGCCTTCTTATAATCGCTTCGCGAATTCATTTTCCCACATTTTTGGAGGAGGATATGCAGCTGGCTACTACAGTTACAAATGGGCTGAAGTACTTGCCGCCGATGCTTTCTCAGCTTTCGAAGAACAAGGAAATTTTGACTTGGATACTGCGGAACGCTTTCGCCGATGCATTCTTGCCGTTGGTGGCACCCGTGATGCTCTGGATGCCTTTGTAGATTTCCGAAGCAGGCCCCCCAGTCTCGAACCTCTTTTGCGTCAAAGCGGAATCGATTCTATTGGGTTAACAGCTACATGAAGATAGCCACCTGGAACGTAAACAGTCTTCGCGTTCGTTTAGAGCAAGTGTGCGATTGGCTTGGTAAGGTTAAGCCGGACTTTTTGGCGCTCCAAGAAACAAAACTCACCGATGAGAATTTCCCATCTGCTGCCTTTGAGGCACTCGGCTACCAAGCTTTGTTCAGCGGGCAACCAACTTACAACGGCGTTGCCCTAATCAGCCGTGAAACCCCCACAGACGTGCTGACAAACCTCAAAGGGATGCAGGATCCTCAGCGTCGCGTTCTTGGAGCAACCTATGGCAAAACAAGGGTACTGAATCTCTATGTTCCTAATGGTCAGAGTGTTGATAGCGAAAAATACCAATACAAATTGCAATGGCTTAAAAAATTAGATCTCCAGCTGGCAGATGACCTTGCGCATTACGAGCAAATGGTTGTATTGGGGGACTTTAACATCGCCCCGGAAGATGACGATGTACATGACCCGGCAGCCTGGGAAGGTGGTGTTCTTGTCAGTCCCTCGGAGCGTGCAGTTTTAGAGCGTATCAAAAAACTTGGACTCACCGATGTATTTCGATTATTTGATCAGAAAGATGAGAGTTTCAGCTGGTGGGATTATCGGGCTGCGGCCTTTCGTCGCAATCGAGGGCTTAGAATTGATCTAATACTGGCTTCCAAAAGCCTGAGTCAAGCCTGCAGTTCCTGCAGGATAGATACCGAACCGAGAAAACTTGAGCGGCCATCCGATCACACACCTGTCGTTGCGGAATTCTCTCTCTAGCAATAACAAAAACGCCTTCACGGAAGAACAGGGAAGTCTCTTTCTTATTTGGCCAAAAAAAATATTTTTCTAAGGGGAAAAAGAATACTGACCAGAATGATATTCATCAAAGCATGTGCAACGAGAATCTGAGACACAAGAAGAGATGAATCAATAAGGCCAGTAAAAAAGATCGCCAATAACAAGCCAGCGCGTACTAATTCGATCAGGCTTGATCCCTGTACATTCTCAAGCACCATGGAAACACTTGTCATTGAGACTACCAAAACTATACCCAATAAAACTGTTTCCCCGTAACCTTGTTTGTCCAATGTAAAAAACGTCACGAGCGCGATTACATTAAGAATGAAGAACTGAACGAGCCCATATATTTTTACATTCCTAGAAATAGCAGGATCATATTTTTTGAAGTTATTTAAATTATTTATTTTTTTGGGAAACCTTTTCTCTGCATCGGCCGGCCTCCAGCTTGTGTCTGAAAACCAAACTCTTACTTTATCTTTAGCTGATTTTGCATAAATTGTGTCTCTTATCATCTGATGAAAAATCTCTATATTGGCCCAGAGCGGATTCCAGCTATGAAGCGGTTTTACAGTCCCGTACACAGGACTTAGGTCGGCCTTCTCCTCAATAAAGGTCCCAAAAATCCTGTCCCAGAGAATAAAAACACCCCCGTAATTAGCATCAATATATTCCTGATTCTGAGCATGGTGGACACGATGATTTGAGGGGGTCACAAAAACTGCCTCAAAGAGGCCCAGCTTCGGTACATGTTCGGTATGGACCCAGAACTGATAAAGAAGGTTAAGCGCACCCACTGTCACAAACACCTCTGCTGGTACCCCCAATACAAACATTGGGACAAAAAATATCCACTTCCATAGGAAACCTGAGCTTGTCTGTCTCAGAGCTGTCGACAAATTGAATTCTTCACCTTGATGGTGAACCACATGGGTTGCCCAAAGTACCTTAATTTCGTGATGGAGTCTGTGCATCCAGTAATAGGTGAGATCATAGAGCACGAAAGCAATCGTCCACGTCATCCAGCTTTCCGTGGGCATGAGTGTCAAGTTTAGATGACTGGCTGCGTACGCAAATATTGCGCCCTGAAAACCCAAATTTAACATGGGCGGCAATCGGCTAATCATGCCAAGGGAGACACTTGCAAAAGTATCATTCAGCCTATAGGTATTGTTACCGGTAAAAAGGCCAAACAAATACTCACACAGTATCAAGAAAAAGAAACCCGGTATTGCTAAAGCAATTAAATAGGAAGTGTCCATGAGACTACATTAATCCGTCACTGGGACAAATTTGCCTTTTCTGTGGCTGATTAGTCAAGATGCTTCGCTCAATAGTCCTGATTATCCTGTCTTAGTCTACCCCAAATACAAATGTGTCAGATCCTGGCAGGGTCTCTATGAGATCAGGCCCCAAAAGTTGGGACGGCGTTAACGTGCCCGCCACACCAGCTTCATTTAAAAGATGAGAAACACATGCGATGGAGCCATCAACCGTCACATCATAGCCATTGGCCGTGGTTATTCGACAGCATAACTTCTGTCCTGAACGATTTTTTACTTCTCCCCAGAAATGCGTCCTAGATGCCTTTCTCTGCTCATCGGTTGGGCCCCGGGATCCCCGGTCAATTCGCTGTTTCAAAATTCTCTGTACCCAGCCAAGGCCCAAAAGGGCTCGAATGTAATTTAGCGCCTTCAGGACTCGAAAAAATTTTTTTGTTGCCGATATATAAACTTCAATATTTGGGATCCCTGTTGTCCAATACGCAGTAGATACATCACCCCACGGAATGGTCATCGAAAGCTTTTCCCCGTTCCCGAAATCGATCCACCTCTTCTTATACGCCAAAGGAACCGTCAGTATCTCCCCTTCTTTCCTTATCTTTCCTCCTTTAGCTGCACCTTCCACAGAAGTCTTAGCTGTCCCCCGGCTTAGGGACCCCCTCGAGTCAATACCCAATGTCAAGCAGGTAGCATCTGGCATCTTTAATTTTAATTGCGCCGCAACACAGTCAGTCGGGATTACATCCATTCCTACACCAGGACAAAGCACGACCTTGTTCTCTTCTGCCTTTTTAGCTAAACGCTGAGCTGCCTCAAAAACAGCAATCTCACCGGTGATATCCAAATAATGTGTGCCACTTTCTAAGCAGGCTTGCATCATTGCTGGGGCTGTTTTTGAAAACGGGCCGGCGCAGTGCAGAACAACCGCAACGTCCCCGATATATTTTTTCACCACGCCAACATCCTGCAATGAAAAAATACGATGAGACAGGCCCAGACTCTCTGCAAGTGATCGGATTTCTTCTTTATTCCGCCCCGCTAGTATTGGGCTCATTCCTGAGGCCACAGATTTCAGGGCGATTAGTTCACCTGAGTAACCATTCGCACCGTAGATTAGCCAGTTTTTCACAATGTGTTTTCCTTGCGCCTTTTTATAATTGTTCCTAGGAGTGCTGATCACTAACAACGGGCATGAAATGGCAAAAAATGTTTGCGAATTTAGTTCCTTTTAAAGGAATAGGTCGACCATGAAGCAATCGACCACTTTCATAAAACACAATCTCTCCAGGCTCCAGGAATATGTTGTGCTTTCGATAAAAGTTGTCTTCAATGACCAGCGGCCACGTTTCTTCTACATCCTGGTCTATGTTGATGATGGCACTGATAATATGAGTTTTTAATTGATCTCTGTGGGAATTTAGCACCGATCCCTTTCTATAAACCCTAATCCCATAAACAAACGTTGGTAGCAATTTGATCTGGCTCCACTCTTCCAGGGGCTTCTTCAGGGATGCGTGTATTGCGTCCCGCAAATCCTCCGGCAATTCAATCAGGTCACTTCCCGACTGGGTGGTCCCTGGGACCTCTATGTAGCCCCCTTCCACATGCTCCGATTGCTTAGCATTTTGGTGGGCTGAATGAAATGCGAGAAGTTTTTTGAATAAACCCTCATTCAATTTGTCCTTCTTGAAACCAATTTCCGTGTAATTTTTTATGTACTCATTGGGTTCCTTGGTAAACATTGTCCCGTTACCCTTGGTACGAAACCACTTGGTGATAATGGACTTCCACCCCCTCCCCACTGGGTGTGCGTGATGCATAGTGTTGACATTGCATGAGCCATCGGCATTCAGATTATTCCAGATGATTGCCATACCCTTCTTAGGCTGGATTGCTTTTTTGAGTCGAACAAATTCCGTTTCACCCCCCTGCTTTACCTCATTCAAATACACCATAAAAGTGTAGGTTCTCTGGCCCTGCTCTTTGGCATACTGCTCAATTTGTTCACCCTCAAAATAATCTGTATGGGCTTTGAATTCCTGCCCTTTTTCATAATACTGGCCTTGGATAATCTCAGAAAATGAAGAGTCGATTCCCATCATCTGACAAATCCGTCGGTCAACATCCGCAATCAAAGGATCACTCAGAACACCCAGATCACAGGTCCTACTGGTTCTAAAGGTCGGATCATATGTGCCGCTACTTGCTATAGCGGATGGGCGAAGTTTTGATTTAATTAGCTGAGTAACCCGATCGCACTCGTCAGCATTCAGAAAATTTTCCAACGTGTAGAATTCAGCCTTCCTCGTATCCAGTTGGTCGGCATTGGGGAGAAAGATTTTTTCTTGTTCTACCTTTTGCGCAGGTTCAGAATAAATCGTAATTTTCGGATTATCTTTATCAATGTGTTTTAGCGGATTGATGATCTCGGACGGGTCAACCAAAGGCACAAAATTCATTTCACTTTCAATGTCTTTTGAATCGAATCCCTCGTCTGAGAGAATTTTGTAGATCCCATCAAGATCACAGCCGCGATCTATATTGAGCTGAATCCAGTCCTTCCAGTCTTGTGTGATTTTCCTGGTCAAATTTTTATCAACTAAATTTTCTATTGATCAAGCTGGTCCATTCGATCAATTGCCTTTTTCATCTGTCGCTCCCGGATGGCGTATTCATCTACTTCCTTAAGCAATGCTTCAGCTTTCTTTCTGAGATCGGCGGTGGTACTACCAAATTTTTCAAACTCCTTTTTCAGCTTACCGAATTCTTCTAGGATCTCACCAGCCCTCTCATTTAATGCCAAGGTCCTAAAACCCATGTGAATGCTTATGAGATAAGCCGCAAGCGAGTTTGGGCCCAGAATCAGCACACGGGAATCACTGAAAGCTTGTTCTCGCAATCCTTCCAAGCGATCAATCAATTGCATGAGGCTTTCGCTCGGAATATACATAATTCCCAAATCTATGGTAATGCCAGTCTGAACATACTTTTCCTTAATGTCTGTTGCATCACTGATAACCCGGCGCTTTATAGCGTTCTCCGCATCCCTAACTTGATCTCTGTTGCCCTCATCAGCAGCCTCAATATAATTGTCATACAGTGCTGAAGGAAACTTTGCATCGATGGGCAGCAAGCCCTCTGGTAGCTTAATAACAAATTCAACTCGCTTACCCGAACCGGGCGTTATTTCGACATTTTTTTCGTACTTATTTGCAGAAAAAATATCGGTGATAATAGCCTCAAGAGACCATTCTCCAAAAGTACCTGCTAGCGTGCCCCCGGAAAGATAGCGACGCAGTTTACTCAAAGGCTCCTGAAAAGACTGGATATCACTTACCAAATTTCCTAAAGAATCTTTTTGATTCTTTAGGGATTGGTCTAGATCGTGCAGCGCTGTCTTTTGTTCGCCAAGTAACTCGTCGCTTTTGTCACGCCACTTGTGAGTGAGGTAGAGATTAAAAGCTACAGCTGCCAAAACTAATAGCAATAATACAAATGAAATAATTTCTGTAGCCATCTTTCCGCCAGAATGACCTATTTTATGGAGCTAGTCATTCCATGCATTCATCGCCCTTGTTACCAGTGAATCTTCGTTGAGCTCAGCCAGCTCCATTCGAATGCCATCGGGATCTATGACATTGGTAATATAAGCCTTGGAATTTGAGCTCAGTCTGGCATCGGCTACCTCGAGCCCCTGGCCCCTAAAGAACTCGATGGACTCGTCAATATCCTCCACATGTACACCGAAATGCGTCAAGCTTGTCTGTCTCTGAGCGTTGTTTCCACCTATTTCTAAAAAAGTATTTTTACTAACCTGGAGATAAACCAAAGATACCTCACCATTATCTCTGGTCCCGCGGAACGCTTCTTGAAAACCCATGACTTCTGTGTAATAAGTCACCGCCTCCTCAATATCAGGGACGCTTATTCCAACATGATTAATACGCACAGCGCCCCATCCTTGGTTCTGGGCAATCGCCGCTTGAAGTGCCAATGTTGCTAATACGCCAACAAGAAAAAAATAAATGCCACGCATAATAAATCTCCTTTTTTTAACGGACTATTTTTGTGTTCAGTCCATTGGTTGATTTAATCTTTTCAATACCTATTACTAAAATTTTATCCGAGAAGAAATGATCCTCTTAAATAAATGCCCAAAAGGTGGTCTCATTATTTTCAAAATAAAATCGATCGGGGTCTGCCTATAAACCGCTCTAGGGTTACTGAATGTTTTAAATCCCTCAATCCCATGATAACGGCCCATACCACTGGCACCAACACCCCCAAAGGGTAGATCATCCTGTACATAGTGAAAAATAACATCATTGATCGACACCCCACCCGATATGGTATTTTCCAAAACATGAATTTCCTCTGTTTTATCTTGCCCAAAATAGTATAAGCTCAGGGGCTTACTCCGGTTATTAATGTACCGAATAGCATCATCAATTTTTCGGTACGTCTTGATCGGCATAATTGGCCCAAAAATTTCCTCTTTCATCACCAGCATATCGTCATTCACATCTACGATCATTGACGGCATCAGCTTGTAGTGTGTGCGATCCAGCTCCTCCTCCCTGCCGGGATTAAATTCTATGATTTGTGCCCCTCTTCTTCTGGCATCCTCCAAATACCCCTGTAAACGCTCAAAGTGATTTACATTGATTATGGAAGTATAGTCTTCATTCTTAAAAATCAAAGGAAACATGGAGGCTATAGAGTTTGTAGATGCCTCAATCCAAGACTCCAGACTCTCTTCCGGAATAAAAAGATAGTCTGGAGCAATACAAGTCTGTCCACCATTCATCAATTTTCCGTTCCACACACGGTCTGCAACGATTTTGAGGTCGGCCGAACAACCCACAATTACCGGGGACTTACCCCCTAGTTCCAATGTTACTGGGACCAAGTGGGTTGCTGCTGCTGCCATGATCTTTTTAGCAACAGCGGTTGAGCCCGTAAAAAAAAGATGATCGAATGCTAGTTTTGAAAATTCTTCTCCTACAGAACCATCTCCCAAGACAACAGCTATTTCCTCCGGCTCAAAATATTCTGAAATCATCCGCTTCACTAAATTAGAGGACTTCGGGGTAAGCTCGGAGGGCTTAATCATCGCCCTATTTCCGGCCGCGAGAACCGCTGCAAGCGGCCCAATTATTAAGTTGAATGGATAATTCCAGGGGCCAATTATCCCAACACTGCCCACTGGCTGATACCGGACATGCGCTTTTGCGCCGAACCAATTAAACGGAGATGCAGCAAAGCGAATATCTGGTTTCATCCATCTTTTTAAATTCTTCTTAATGTACCGGATGGAATCCAGAACCGCCGCGATATCAGAAAATTTCGAAATGATGGGAGAGCGGTGACCAAAATCTTCAACCAAGGCATCGGGTATATGATCCTGAAATTCAATCATCATATACATCAACCTATCTAGGCGATCTAAGCGAACCGAAATATTCGGAATGCCCTCCGAGAGCGACCTCATTTTTTGTCTTGTAAGTGTATTGTTCAAGTTGTTGACCAAGAAATTTCTGTGGTCTTTTTATTGCAGTTTTCTTGATGGATTAATTGATTACAGATGAAGGATCAATAAGCCCTTCATCTACATAACTATTTCTACTCCACAATAATCGACCGTCCGCCTCGAAAAACTCCCAAAGGCCGTCTCGTTTCCCTTCTCTAAAATTCTGCCTGCTTCTTATCTGTCCATTTTCGTAGTACCACTCAGCCAATCCATCTCGCTTCCCATCCTTAAAGGCTATTTTTACCCTCAATTGCCCGTTCTCGTAATAACTCTCATAAGGTCCGTCTTCCCTTCCGTCTTTATAGTTGGCTCTGGTCTGTATTTGACCATTTTCGTAGTAGGTCTCATGGGCTCCATCCTGAGGAGAACAAGCACTCAGAAAAAAAATACCAAAAATGATCAAAAATATTTTCATGAATGCTGAGTGCCAAGAATGGGCCATCCCTTTGTAGTTATTCGCTGCACCGATCAATGAAAGGTCTATCCCTATGTCTGTCTGTGCTCTTGCTGCCCATGAAATGACTTATCCAGCCAGCTGGAATAAAACTTTAGTTTCTTAGAAACACAGGAGCATATTCTTCGGAGTCTTTTCTTGAAAAAAAGTAACCCTCTTCACTGAAACCATTAAGATCTTCCGCTTTTGTTACTTTGTTTTTAATGATCCAGGAAGTCATCAAACCTCTTGCCTTTTTTGCATAAAAACTAATAATTTTATAGCTGCCTTTAGAATGGTCTTTAAAAATCGGGGAAATAACTTTTATTTTTTTGGGTAACGATTTTATTGAATTGAAATATTCCTTTGAGGCTAAATTAATCAAAAGATTTGATTCCATATCATTCAACTCTTTTATAATTTCCTCTGAGATAGTACAGCCCCAGAAATCATAAAGATTCTTTCCTTGTTCTGACTCTAATTTTGTGCCCATTTCCAAACGGTACGGCTCTATAACATCAAGGGGTCTTAAAACCCCATACAGGCCTGAGAGTAATCTTAGATGTCTTTGACAGAAATCTAATTCCTTCTTTGATAGTTCTTCTGCCTTTAGGCCCTGATAAACATCTCCCTTAAAAACAAATCCGGACTGTTTTGACGTCTTCGAGATTTTTTTCTGGCCCTTCCAAGACTGATATCTGTTGGTATTTAGCAGGGATAATTTATCGCTGAGCTTCATCAGCTGCGATATTTCGGAAGGATTTTTTGATTTAAGGATTTTTATCAGTTGCTTGGATTTTGGCAAAAGGCTGGGAACAGTAAATGGTACATGTCCAAGCGATGTATCGTAATCAAGGGTCTTAGCTGGAGATAATAAAATAATCATAAATTCATTTTAGACCTAAAAAGCTAATTCTCAAACCCACTTCTCAGTCGCAGACCCACTTTTTGTGGTCTCACGGCTCTATTCCTTATCCTCCAGTGCCCCCTTCTCCCTGAGTTGCTTACGAATGTTCGTAGCACTAATCAATTGAATTTCGTCATCAAGTATCTCCTCTTCGATTGCATATCCTACGCCCCGGCCATATGAGATATTGACGATGTTGGGAACCAGCATAATTTCAAAATCAAGCCCTCTTTTGAAGCCATCCCCGAGGAGACTATCTTCGATGTTTTTACAAACCGACTCCCAGTCAAAAGGATTATCGTCCTGCGAATCACCACCCGAAGCATTGTGAACATCTCGGACCTGAATCATGACCTGGCCTGTTTTTGCTATACATCTCTTGAAAAGAGCCTGGTGACCATCGTGCCAGGGTTGCCATCGACCTAGCATTTGAACAGTCGGTTTTTTCCAATCAAACATTTTGCAAAATTTTGTCAGCTATCATTTTGTGGTTTGAGTTATTCCATTCTTTAATATGGAAATCCACCCGCTCAGGATGCTCAAACATCTTGTTCGTGTCATCAAACCTACCTTCTTCAATGGTATCCATCCAGATCACAATATCCGGCTCAAAGGTTTCCTGTGTTTCCCTGGTTGGACATATAAAGTCGCAGATAACGAACCTAGAATACGATTTTTCGAAATCTGCGAAGGCTTTCATTCGTAGACTTTGACGAAGTCGCCCGTCCTTGCTGAAATCCCAGTCGTTAGCCATCCTTCTTACATGGTCAGCGTTATACCATGCGGCTTTTAACAGTGGCTGCAATCGCTCGGCAAGATATGTTTTTCCACTACCCGGCAGACCCATGACAAGTATTTTCATCCGACTATTACTTATTTCTATTGCATCAACTTGATCGATTGGGTATCACAGCACAATAATTTAGTTACTGTAACTAAGATTAGTTTATATCTATAGATGATTTCTTTGTCTAATTGGTAGAAGCATTATGTATCACCCTGCCGAAAAGTTTTTCCAAATTGGACAACTAGGGGGCAACCAAGTCCCCGTCTTTGTAACTGAGTACTATATACACCTCACCGTTTTCATCGAAGAAATTCCAAACACCATCTGGCTTCCCGTTTTTTAACTCTCCGCTGCTCCACAATTGGCCATTTTCATGGAACATCTCAAGGGGGCCGTCTGGCTCCCCATTTTTCAGTACCCACCTTTCCTTCAGCTGGCCGTTTGCGTGGAACCCCTCCCAAAGGCCCTCTCTTTGCCCGTTCCTGTAGGCTCCAGACTCAATCAACTGGCCGTTTTTATCAAACCATTCCTGAGTACCTTCCTGCTTCCCCTCTACAAAATTTCTTCTCCTCCACAGTTGGCCGTGATCGTAAAAAACTTCGGAAAAACCCTCCGGCTTCCCGTCTTTTAACTTTCCTCTACCCCACAGCTGACCGTTCGAGTAGAAATGTTCCCATGCACCTTCCCGGACCCCATCCCGGTAGTTTCTCCTTTCTTTGAGTTGGCCGTTCTCGTAAAACTCCTCAACGGTCCCGGTGACAGGTTCATTGGTATCCTCGTGGTAGATGACA
>Ga0315336_1006395_pt1 | contig 12083 bp, 5 predicted proteins | sample ASW5metaG_FD_204512 | JGI IMG/M metagenome (GOLD analysis project Ga0315336, IMG submission 204512) | Ammonia-oxidizing marine archaeal communities from Monterey Bay, California, United States - ASW #5 | ecosystem: Environmental > Aquatic > Marine > Intertidal zone | place: USA: California...
GTGCGAATGCAAAAACGGTTGCCGAAACAGTCGCCACGCCGATTGAGAATGAAGTCAACGGCGTGGAGGGGATGATCTACATGTCTTCCCGTTCGACCAACGACGGCCAGATGACGCTCGATGTGACGTTTGGACTCGGTACCGACATCGACATGGCGCAGGTGTTCGTGCAGAACCGGGTCTCGATCGCACTGCCCAAGGTGCCCGAAGAGGTTCGCCGTCAGGGAGTGACCACGAAGAAGCGTTCGCCGAGCATTTTGATGTGCGTGAACGTCATCTCCCCGGATGAAAGCAAAGACGCACTCTTTCTCAGCAACTTCGTCACAACCACTGTCAAGGACGATTTGGCCCGCGTGAACGGCGTGGGGGACGTTGCGGTCTGGGGCGCCAGAGATTTCAGCATGCGCGTCTGGCTCGATCCGGATAAGCTGGCGGCCCGCGGGTTAACCTCCGGCGACGTCATGGGAGCCATCCGCGAGCAGAACATCGAGGTCGCCGCGGGACGCATCGGCCAGCCCCCTGCCCCGGCGGATGTCAATTTTCAACTCACGTTGAACACCAAGGGAAGGCTGCTCGAACCCTCCGAATTCGCGGACATAATCGTCAAGACCGGAGAAGATGGGCGGGTCACGCGGCTAAGAGACATCGGCCGGACCGAACTGGGGGCGAAAAATTACGACCTGGAAAGTGCCCTGGATGGCCAGCCGTCCGTCACACTCGCTGTGTTCCAACTCCCCGGCTCGAACGCGCTCGCGACAGCCGAGGCGGTCAAAGCACGCATGAGCGACCTGAAAGCATCGGGCCGCTTCCCACCGGGAGTCGATTACAAAATTGTCTACGACACGACTCTTTTCGTCCAACAGTCGATCGATGATGTCTACGTGACGTTGATGCAGGCCCTCGGTTTGGTCTTTCTCGTCGTATTGCTGTTCTTGCAGAGTTGGCGGGCGACCATCATTCCGATGGTGGCCGTTCCGGTCTCTCTCATCGGGGCCTTAGGCGGGATGGCGTTATTCGGCTTTTCCTTGAACAACCTGTCGCTGTTCGGGTTGGTGCTGGCAATTGGGGTGGTCGTCGACGATGCCATTGTCATCGTCGAGGCGGTGGAGACGCATTTGGCAAACGGTCTCTCTCGCCGTGAGGCCGCGCGCCAAGCGATGAGCGAGCTGTTCGGCCCGGTGATTGCCACGTCGCTCGTGCTGTTGGCCGTCTTTGTGCCGACCGGTTTCATGGCGGGCATTACGGGACAGTTTTATCGGCAGTTCGCGCTCACGATTGCGGCGGCGGTGGTTATTTCCACGTTCAATGCCCTCACACTGAGTCCTGCGCTCTGTGCGCTATTGCTCAAGCCGCGTACGGCCAAGCGCGACCCGGTGGAATGGCTAATGAACGTTCTCCTGGGGTTCTGGCTGTTCCGCTTTTTCAACTGGTCGGTGGACAAGACGAAGGAAGGCTACGCGCGCAGTGTGTTTTGGGTGGTGCGCGGCAGTATCATATCGCTATCGCTTTACGGCGGGCTGTTGTGGCTGACGGTGTACGGATTCAGTACCGTCCCGCAGGGCTTCATTCCGCAGCAGGATAAAGGCTACTTGATCGTCAATGTTCAGCTCCCCGACGCGGCGAGCTTGCAACGGACCGATGATGTCGTGAAGCGTGTGTCCGAAATTGCACTCGGCACGCCAGGCGTAGAGCACGCCATCTCCATTTCAGGCTATTCCTTGTTGGTCAGTAGCAATCTTTCGAATTCGGGAACGCTCATTGTCGTGCTCAAAGACTTCGAAGAGCGCAAGGACGATCCCCAACTTTACGCCGACGCCGTTGCGGCCGATTTGACCAAAAAGATGAGCGTCATCCAGGAGGGAACGCTGGCGGCATTCGGGGCTCCCCCTATTGACGGGTTGGGCAGTACTGGTGGCTTCAAGCTGCAAGTGCTCGACACCGGTTCGGTGGGACTTGAGGAACTGCAACGGGGAGTTGCCCGGCTCGCCGCCGCAGGAAACGCGCAGCCCGGTTTGGCTGGTCTGTTCAGCAGTTTCAGCGTGACGCAGCCACAGCTGTTTGTCCACGTCGACCGCACGAAAGCCAAGACGCAGGGAATCGCGCTGGATGAACTCTTCTCGGCGTTGCAGGTCTATCTCGGGGCCGGTTATGCCAATGACTTTACGCGGGACAACCGCAACTGGCAGGTCAACGTTCAGGCGGACAGCGGTTTTCGACTGGTGAAAGAGGATATTGGCAGGCTCAAAGTCCGCAACGCGCAAGGAGAAATGGTTCCCCTTTCGACCCTGATGCGAATTGAAGAGATAACCGGGCCGGCTATCGTCAACCACTACCAAATCTATCCCTCCGCTGAGATCAACGGAAACACGGCCCCCGGCACAAGTTCGGGCGACGCGATCATGCTCATGGAGCAGCTTGCGGAACAGGAGTTGGGCAGTGGGCTGGACTTTCTCTGGACCGAATTGACCTTCCAGCAGATTGAAGCCAGCAAAGATTTGATGACCAAGTTGGTCTTTCCGTTGGCCGTCGTCTTTGTGTTTTTGGTGCTGGCGGCACAATACGAAAGCTGGTCGCTGCCGATGGCGGTCATTTTGATCGTGCCGATGTGTCTGCTTTGTTCGATTGCCGGCGTGGTGATTGCTGGCCAAGACAGCAACATCTTCACGCAAATCGGCCAGGTGCTGCTGGTGGGGTTGTCTGCGAAGAACGCGATTCTTATCGTCGAATTCGCGCGCAACAAGCAAGGCGAAGGAATGAGTCGCATCGATGCGGTGGTTGAGGCCTGTCGCCTGCGGTTGCGGCCTATTCTGATGACGGCGTTCTCGTCGATCCTGGGGTTCATGCCGCTGGTTGTGGCGACCGGAGCCGGTGCCGAGATGCGTGTTGCCTTGGGTGTGGGCGTGGTCGCCGGCATGGCGGGTGTCACGCTGTTCGGCCTCTTCTTTACGCCGGTCTTCTATGCGGTGATCATGAAGTTCGCCACGTCGCGCGAGACAGCCGAGTCGCCTTCGTCAACAGCGACGGAATAGACAGGAAGCATCGCAACGTGGGACCGGAAGCACGACCGAGCCATCAGCGGCCGGTGGCCCGATCCAGCGCATCCCGGAAACGCGCGATCAGCCAATCCGGATCTTCCAGGCCAATCGACACGCGCACGAGGTACTGCGAAATTCCGCAGCGTTCGACGAAATCGAGTTCGTGATAGTGCGCAAGAATGGTGTAGGGACAGCAAAGGGTGAAATTCGTGCCGAGATTCGGACCTTTTGAGACTTCAAGTGCGTCGTAGAACGCCGGCGCGGTCCGGTCCGGCTTGTGCAACTGCATCGAAAACAATCCGCCATACCCGCCGCCCGGTTGCAAGAAAGCCCGGTAGTTCTCCACCGACCGGTACTTCGGATAATCGATACGTGCAACCGCTGGGTGCCTGGAAAGATAATCGCATACGGTTTCGGCCGTCCCGTTGATCTGCTTGACGCGCTTCACGAAATCGCGCGAATTTTCCTCCAGCACGACGGCATCCTCGGCGTAGAAGAGGTCTTCATACTCCTCTTCCAGAACCGCCTTCAACTCGGCATAGAAAGGCCTCGCGGGGTTCAGTAGCAACGATCCCCCCATCACGTCGCAGCGGCCGGAAAAGAACTTCGTCAGGCTCGTAGCAAGCACGTCGGCGACCGGCAGCGCGTTGATGTTCACAAACGCGCCGAGCGTGTCATCCACGAGCATGGGAAAGCCGTGCGTTGTCGCCAATTGATCCAGACGCGCCAAATCGGGACTGGTCAATAGTGGATTGCCGGGGATTTCACAGAAGAGGGCCATGATTTCTTCCGCGTCGGCTGCCTGCTTCGTTCGCTCAAGATCCTCTTCACTCCCCTCGGGAAAGAAATGCACGCCGCTGCCGACCGGTCTGCCCGCTACAGCGCCTGTCACATCAGCAGACGGTGCAGCGTCCGAAAATTTTTGCTGAATTTTCAAGATGTCGACATAGGGAAATCCGAATTGAATGCTCGGCCGGCCTGGCCGAAACCGCTGAAAAACCCGATAAGCCGCAAAGACAGCCGCCATCCCGTTCGGGTACAGGTAGACGTCCTCGGGATTGCTCTTGGTCTGCGCGGCAATGCGCTCGCGTAGTAATCGTTTCTGTTCGATGGCTGGGTCGTTGGTCGGCTGTCCGGCGAGCAACGCGGCTGCCAGTCGCGAGGAGATAATTTCCCCGGTATGTTGCCAGTAGTCAGTCGCTGTGGCGCGGGCTGCTATTGGCAGACAGACCACGTAAACTCCTGCCGTGCCGAATTCCTGAATTCTGCATTGCTCTCTGCTCTGTTGGTGGATGAAGTCGACGCAACGTTCGGCAGCACGTCGGCTCGGCAACGCCATACAACATTCGTCGGCAACGGCAAACCGTGATTCGCACTCCCCAAACAGCCGGGCGACCACCGGATGCACGAAAAAGCGGGGGTAGCCGCTTTCCATCGTTTCGACGACCCGTGAATCTCCTTCTTCGTATCCAACGTTGTCCTCCCAGCGCGGCAGGCAGACCGAGACGGCATGCTCGCAATTGGGAATCGGCTTTCCCAGATCTTCCGGGGCGAAGATGGGTTTGTCTGGCATAACGCTCATCGTTGGCGATCGGAAAAACGGAGTCGGCGAAAGGAATGCTTCCCGCGTGCCGGCAGCCGGCCAAAGGTTAATCCGGCAAACAATTGGCGCATCCCGTCGACCGACGTGGCTCGTTGTCTACTTCTTATCCGGCGGCTTGATGCCTTGCACGAACGCAATCAGGTCGGCCATTTGCTGGGGCGTGATTTCCTTTTCCACACCTTCCGGCATCAGTGATTTGCCGTTCGAGGCCATCGTGTCGATGTTGGTTCGCAGCACAAGATCCTGCTTCCCTTCCGCCCGTAGCAGCGTCAGACTGGTTGCCGTTTCCGCGGCGATCATGCCGCTGAGAACTTTGCCCTGCAGTGTCAACACGGTGTAAGTCGTGTAGTTCGACTGCGCCTCGCGACTGGGATCGAGAATGGCAACTATCAGGTCGGCCGCCGATTTGTTCTTCGTGGATGCCAAGTCGGGTCCCACGGCATGACCCGCATCGCCGACGCGATGGCAGATCGAACAATTCTTTTCGAATACCTTCCGGCCACGCTGGGCATCACTCTTGAGATCAAGCACTTGCTGATAGTTGGCGACGACCTGCGCCCGGTTTTCGGTGCTGCTGCGGCCGAATAGTTTCCGGCTCCGGTCCCGGATCTTCGGGTTCGGGTAGTTTGTCAGAATCTGCCTCGCGTCGAGATCGATTTCCGCAGGCTGAATTTGCCGCGAGGCAAGTGCCTCCAGCAAGCCGTCCATCAGCGGAACACTCCGCAGCAAGGCATCGACCACTCTGCGGCGAACCTGGGGGCTGTAACCCGACCACCCGGCGATCAGCCGCTCCCCCAGCCGGTCGCGACCGACGTTGGAAAGAGCAGCGACGGCGGCCAACTGCAATTGCTGAGGAATCTGTGGGGCGAGCAGCTCTTGCAATCGCTCCGCAGTCTCTTCGCCCTCCTTGTAGCCGAGCAATCTTACAGCAGGCAATCGTACCGACATGGGACGCTTCTGGTCAGCGGCAACTCTTAAGGCGTCCTGAAACATGGCATCGACCCGATGGCGAACCTCTCGCAGAATCGACAGGTCTGCTTCGCTCGTCGGCGGATCGCCACTCTTCGGAAATCCACCTACGAGCAACGTGCTGAGCGACGCACCACGGTGAGCAAGCCCCTCACCGAGCGACTGCAAGACAAGCTGCTTCAATTCGGCAGGGTGATCTGGTTTTGTCCCATGCGCCAGTAATCTTAACGACGGGATCTCCTCGGTGTTCGCCCCCACAGTACGCGCCAACTCCGCAAAGAATAGGCGTGCCCCCTCTTGTCGCATGAACTCCCGGTCATCGAGCAATTCCGCAGCCAACGTGTCCGCCAGACCGGAAACGGATGTCAACAACGCTGTGCGAAAATCGCCGTCTGCAATTCCGCTTCGTGCCAGCTCCGCCAGGACAGCCGCCGCTTGGGAGTCGTGTGACTCACCCAGCGATAATGCGAGTTGGAATCGCACTCGATACGCTGAATCGCCTGCCAGCTTGCCGAGTGCATCGATCAGTCCAGCGTCGCTCTCGAGATGTTTCTCCGACAGCCGCACGGCATGCTCGCGAACACCCTCGTGGGCGTCATTGAGTGCCTGCATCAGCAGCTTTGCCGAGAGTGCGTCCAACCCGTCGAGCGTCCAGAGCGCGTGTAGCCGCGCAAGAGGGGACTGCGATGAAACGATCAGCCGTTCTAGCAGGGGGACTGCCGCGGAATCTTGCTGCTCCCACAAAAGGCGCTGGGCTGTTTGCCGGTTCCAGCCGTTGGGGGACTCCAGTTCGGCGACGAGCTGTTCGGTCGACAACTCCGCAAGCTTGCGCGGGGGAATCCGCGTCATGCCGGGGGCCACCAATCGGTAGATTCGGCCGCGGTCGTCTCCGCTTTCGAGATCGAGGTGCCGTTTGATCTCTGGGGGAATCGAGTGCGGATGCTCGATCGTCTCACGGTACATATCCAACATGTACAACGTTCCATCCGGGGCGTTCACGAAATTGACCGGGCGGAACCAGTTGTCGGTTGAGGCGACTACCTCGGCGCCTTGGTCGGCACGTGCCGCGGAGAAACTTGCCCCGTGCGGTTCGAGTCTCTTGCGGTGCACCAAATTTCCCCCCACGTCACCGACGAAAGCATTTCCGGAGAATTCCGGCGGGTACGCTGCGCCGCGGTAGATTGTCACTCCACTGGCAGACGTAAAGAAACCGACCGGATACTCGGGGGGACGCGCACCCTGTTTGGCATCGCGTGCTACAAACCGCCAACTGCCGTCCTTGTCTTGCACCAGCTCGAAGCCCGCCGTCGCAGCCCGCCATTGCTGGCGGATGATGCGCCACGGTTCCGGCGGACTCGCGCGAAAGACTTGAGCGGCGGCACCATCGGCGGCGATGCTGCGGACCACGTTCGGTACGGCCAAGTACTTGTTCCGCACTAGGTAGCGTTCCGGAAACAGCACGTGCTGAATGTGATTGCTGTTGCTGCAAACGAAACGGTTTCCCCAATCGTCTAGGGAATGGCCGAATTGTGCGCCGCCGGAGACAAGGTCAAGAGCTTCGGTCGACGGATCGAAGCAAATGTCGCGGCGACCTGGTGCACACAGTTCCTCACCCCGGTGAGTGATTACCCCGCCGTTTCGGCCCGCGGCCGCGTAGATGCGATTGTCGAGCCCCCACTTCAGGTTATTGGCCAGCCCCTGCACGTTATCGCGGTTGAAGCCGGTATAAACAACTTCGCGCACGTCCGCGACAAGATCGCCGTTGGTATCCTTCAAATACAGGATGTGCGGTGGCGCGATTACGAACAGGCCGCCACGGTAGCAGCAGACCGAGGTGGGCCAACTTAATCCGTCGGCGAAGACGACGCTCTGGTCCATCCGACCGTCGCCGTTCGTGTCTTCCAACAATCGAATGATGCCGGCGTCTCGCTTCCCCCCTCCGCCCGGATTGAGTTTGGTCGGCTCCTGCGAAAAGGGATACCCGTGCATTTCGGCGACATACATGCGACCGTTCGCATCGAAGCAGGCGTCGACGGGATCCGCGACATCTGGCTCGCAGGCGACCAATTCCAACTGAAACCCGCCGGCCAGCCGAAATGTTCTCAGCGCATCCACCACCTCAACCGCCGAAATCCGTGGCAGCCGTGCCGCCAGCGAAGCTTCGTCGTTGCGCAATGCTTGATCGCGCTCGCTAGGTGTCTTGTCCGCGAGAGCGACAATCTGTACGGCCCGGTAAGCAGTAATTGACATCCAGAAGGCCAAACAGCAAGCAGCGCCGAGTGCAACTATTCGAGAAGATGTCTTCATAGGCGAGCGATTTCAGTACCAAATTCGATGGAGACTCGAGGCGTTATTGCAAGAGAAAACGGGGAGCTACAATCGACAGACTGCCCCATCTGCTGAAGAGAGTTCCCGCTTATTCGAGTGTAATCGCGAGTTGTGGTTGTCGCTACTGCTACCGATCCATCCTGCAGGCACCGGCATACAGACGTGACGGCCAGCCAATCATAGGACCAGCCGATCGGCTGCGAAGACGGGTCCTTCCACACAGGTGCGGAGGAAGTCCCAGCCCCCCTCTTCGGTGCGCACTCGCGTCACACAGCTGAAGCAGGCTCCGATTCCGCAAGCCATTGGCGACTCGAGCGACAGCCAGCAGGGTGTCTGCTCACGCGCACAGAGTGCGCTCACGGCGTGCATCATTGGTTCGGGACCACAGCAGTAGACCTGGTCCGGAGGGTTGTCGGTTCCGAAGGCATCGGCGAGGAGTTCCGTCACGAAGCCGTGCCGACCCTGGCTGCCGTCGTCAGTTGCCAAGTGCAGCTGGAGGCCGTCGAGCGCGAAGTCGTCCAGCCCCGCGAGGTAGTCCGCGGAACGAACGCCGTAGCACATCGACACGCGCCGTGGCTGCTGCGGAAGTTCGCGAGATGGGTGACCGTAGCGGCGCAGACCGAGCGCCTCTCGAGCCACCGCGAGAAACGGTGTCTGGCCGATGCCACCCGCAACCAACATCAAATGACCAGATTGCGACAGTGGAAATCCGTTGCCAAGCGGGCCCCATATCTCGGCTTGGTCGCCGCTTCTCCAGCCTGTCATCAACGACGTCAGCTTGCCAATCACCAGGTACGCAAAGTCGATACCGGCCGGGCGTCCCTGCTCTTCGTAGACGTCGTACAAAGCGAAGGGTCTGCCCAGCAACGGATCGTTCGACCCGGGTGCGCGAACCATGAAGAACTGTCCCGGGACAATTTGCTCGGCGATTTCGGGACAATGCAGACGGATTCGGTAGGTCTTCCGCGCAAGCTGTTTCTGCTCGACAACCGTGACAGATCGCTGCAGAGCGGAACGGATCAGTCCCGGTAGGTTGGGGGTGGATTCTGTTTCAGTCATCCACGTGATCTTAGCGGAGATTCACCTAATCCGCGATCATCCTGCTTTGACATCTTGAGATTCGCGAGCCGAAAACCTCACGGCGTCCGGGTATCTGCGGGGCGGCGCCTTGCGGATTTGGAGGGCTTGCGGGCCGTGCGGCCGGAGGCAAACTCTCGCAGGGTTTTCAACTCGGTTGCCCGTAAGGGGCGGAACTCGCCGCTTCCCAGTCGTCCCAGTTTGAGAGGTCCGAAACCAACCCGCTGCAGATGAATCACCTTATGTCCCAGCCGCGCCAGCAAGCGACGAATTTCCCGATTCGTCCCCTCTGTCAGGACGATCTCCAGGAAGGTGCTTTTTCCCCGCTTGCCCACTCGTTTGACACCACGGACGCGGAACTTTCCCTCGGCAAAATGCACGCCACGCTTCAGCTGCGCCAATGTTTCCTTGGAGGGATTGCCGGCCACCTGCACACGGTATTGCCGCGGCACTTGATAGCGGGGATGCGCCAGACGATTCGCCAGTTCACCATCGTTGGTAACGAGCAAGAGCCCTTCGCTGTGCTCGTCGAGGCGGCCAACGGTAAACAGACGCGGCAGGTTGCCAGGAAGTAGGTCGATCGCACGTGGACGACCCTCCGGATCCTGGTTGGTACAGAGATAGCCGGGAGGCTTGTTGAGCATGAAAAAGCGGATCGGCTCTGCCCGAACCAGTTCTCCATCGAGGTGGACCCTTTGCCGGCTTGGCTCGACACGTGTTCCCAAATCGGAGACTGCGACCCCATCAATCGACACCCGCCCATCGCGAATGTACTCTTCGCAATGCCGCCGGGAACCGACGCCCGCAGACGCCAAGTACTTCTGCAGCCGCACCGACGAAGTCGGCGAATCGACGGGACGTTGTTTCGTGGTGGAGGGCATGGAGACTGATCTCGTAGGAGCGGCTCTGAAATCGATTCTGCGGCAGACCAGGGACAAAACCATGTTTAGCAATGATGCCGCAGTGCAAATATGCTGTTCGTCGAAGGTTTTCTGGATAGGCCGTGCGATATCGTTCTTGGAAAAACTCTAGTTGGCGAGCAAGCACATCTACTCAAACTTAGAGCATTTTTCCGCAAGATGTAACTGACTTTGTCGCGAAAACCTCAAGAAAATTGAGTTGTGACGTCATGGCAACGCAACTCGAACGAGTTTGTCAGGAACCCTCAGCGAGTTTTTTGGCGACTGTTTGTTTCCGCCAGGGCTTCGAAGTAGCGGCGTACGAGCTCTTCGTACCGGGGCAGGTAATTCTCGTCGTAGTGTTGCGACAGCCTTTCGCGCACACGGTCTGGCAGGTGGCCCCAAACCTCCGCCGCTAGTCTTCTGCGGTTGGCAAGCTTGGCGCGCTCATTTGCCGATTCGGCGAGACGATCTTCCGATTCCTGCGTCTTGTCCTTGGTTTGTTGCGGTCGAGCGCCTGGTGCCGAGGCGTCGCTCTCAGGGCGCTGCTCTTGCGGTTCACCTTCAGGACGTTGCTGCTGAGGCGTGGCGTCATCCTGCTGTTGCTGCTGTTGGGACATACGCTGCTTACTTGCGCTTTGGATGAGCTCATCCAAATCTCGTAGCACCTGTCGCTGAATCTCACGGGTCGTCTGCGAGGCGTCGGACCGCGAGAGGCGTCGTCCCGCTTCGCGCATGCCGCGGATCGCCCGCTCGATCCGGCTAGCCTGGGCATCCGGCTGCTGGTCGATGCCGAACCTGGGGTGGTTGCTCGAATCTTCCAGATCTTTCCAAAGGAGTTCCCGCTCTTCTTGTGGGGATTTCTTTGAGTTGGTGCGGGGGCCGGAATTTGACGGATCCTCCTGTTTCTGCGGCTGCGGAGCGTCGACGGCTGCCCCGACATTGGATCCGAGCAAGCCCGACAGCAGGCACACAACTGCCGCGGTTCGAAAGTGCCGCCGAAAGGGATAGCGCGGTTCAGCAGTTTCAAACATGCCACCGTTCCTTTGTTGCGGAGGCGAGACCGTTTTCCCGCGAGCCGAAATCTGGCAGGGAATTGCGTAAGTTGTACCAGGCATAACTAGAGTTCAATCACGTCAGTGCCGATGTCTTCATCGGGTTCATTGGTCTGACCAGTCTTGCGGGTGAGGTTACGCGCCAGATCCGCTACTTCTTCCTGTTCGAGGGTGATCGCATCCAACTCGGACAGTTGCTCCGGCGTCAATTGCTCATCCGCGTTGAGCGATGTGTCGAATTCGCGAGTCCGGTTCAAGAGGTCCTGCTGCAGAGTCCGGAGCATCTTCAATTGTGCAAGTTGTGCGATGCCATTGGCGGGCGGGTCGTCGCCGGTTCCGGATCCTTCCTGTTGAGGATCCGCGGCCGGAGACTGATCGGCCGGATCATCCTTGAGGGCAGCGATCAAGTCTGTCAATCGCTTCTTGGCGCTTTCTGCGGCGGCGATGGTTTGCCGGTCGGTCCTTCGCTCTCGCATTCGATCCGATGCAGTCTGCATTTGTCGGGCCGCCCCCCGCAGCGCGAGCGCGAAGACCTCTGCAGCCCGCACGCTCTCGGCAAACTGCTCCGTCTCGCTGCGCAGCCCTTGTTGAACGTCGGCGAGATCCCGCAGCGACCGTAGCTGTCGACGGCTCCAGTTGCCACGACGTGCACGCTCCTCATCGAGTTGGATGGTTTCGTTGATGATCGATTGCTCGCGGGCGATCATCGCTTCGAGTTCGCCCGCAATACGTTCGAGAGATTCGCGGGCAAGCCGCTCTTCCGCGGCGCGGCGCGTGCGTGCCAATTCCCGCTGAGCCTGGGCGAGATCTTCCCCTGCTTCCCGTTGTTCGAGGTGGGCGGGTCTTTCCCGAGTCGCTGCAAGATTCTGTGCGGAACGTTGCATTCGCGATGCCGCCCGCTGGGTCGACTCTGAGGCGCGCGGGGCTTCCAAGCGGCGCAGACGACGTGACAGGGCCGAGGTCTCTTGCCGCAATTTTTCTTGCTTCTTCGTAAGCCGTTCCAGCTCCAACCGTCGCTCGTCGCTCTGAGTACCGTCGTCGCTCCTTACACTCTCTTGAAGCAAATCCTGCTGCCGACTTCGGAGAGCTTCGAGAGCCTGCTCGGCATCTTTGAGCT
>Ga0315336_1006396_pt1 | contig 12079 bp, 7 predicted proteins | sample ASW5metaG_FD_204512 | JGI IMG/M metagenome (GOLD analysis project Ga0315336, IMG submission 204512) | Ammonia-oxidizing marine archaeal communities from Monterey Bay, California, United States - ASW #5 | ecosystem: Environmental > Aquatic > Marine > Intertidal zone | place: USA: California...
AATGGCAATATGGCGGCGTAGCTCAGCTGGTTAGAGCACCGGAATCATAATCCGGGTGTCCGGGGTTCGAGTCCCTGCGCCGCTACTATCTTTTCTTGACGATAAATCTTACTTATATACAAATAAACTGTAGCTGTTTATTTATTGAATTATACCCTAAAAACTACTGTTTACTGCTACATATATGCTACACTATTAAAAACAATGAAGACCAAAAATAGAAAGGAATAATACCACCAATTATATACGGTCTAGCTCTAAGTAAAAAATCCATAGAGAAATTTACAACAAAATAAATAAAAGCTGTGATGGAACGTGTATAAGCTTCCTCATATGTAAACCTTTCTGGTATAAGTAAGACAACATAATAGGAGTTGCTATATGAAATCAAGTTATACTAGAAAAGAACTATCAGACATCACTGGGGCATCGGTCTTCCAGGTGGATCACCTCCGAAGGACCCACCAGCTTCCAATGATCCATATGGCGAATTCAAAGAGCGATCGAAGTCTCTTTGCGCCAGAGTCTGTAGAAATTTTAAAGGTGATTTTATCGCAACGGTTTACAAACTAAAAAAAAGGTGAAAAAAATGGCAATAGATGAAACTGATAAAGAAAAGTACGTTTTAATTGGTCTTGAAATATGGGATGCGATTAAAAAATTGGATTTAGATAAACGCTCTCCCACTGTGCTTTCTGATGAAGAGCGTAAAGGCTTTCTAATAATTCCACCAATAGAAGATAGATTAGCCGATGATGAATCAATCGTTGAATGATCTATCTATTAGAAGAGGCGATAAAAGATGCGTAGGTCAATTCTAAAACTGCCAGAGGGCGAAGATATTTCAGATTATCTAGCTGGTGGTGAAAAAATGCCTGATGAACCAGTACATGAAGAAAAGGATAAGAACCATGTTTCAACAAGAAGAGGCTCGGATATCTTTAACCATAAGACAAAACCTGTTGAATGGGTGATAAAAGACCTAATACCAAGGCGTAAGAAAACCATCTCTGTTGGAGATTATGAGGCTGGTAAGTCCTTTATTAATATGGGAGCAGCTCTTTGTATTGCAACAGGTAAAAGCGAATACTTAGGCTTAGAGATTCCCAAACAACTCAAAGTCCTTTATGTGGATCTTGAGAATGGTGAAGATGAAACATATAGAAGAATTAAAAGCCTGGCTAAAGGGTTTGGGATCTCACCTGCCCAGACCGATGATTATTTGAGCGTAATAACCAAGCCTGGTGATTTCTCTGATAGGTTCTCACTTATCACTGCTGAAACTGAAATATTTAAGCCTGAAGTGATATTTATTGATAACCTATATCAGCTTAGTGGTTATTCAGATATTTCTGATAACAATAAGATCAAGTCTCTTCTGGCTGATGTGGAGACTCTACGATCCAATAATGATACTGCCATAGTCATGATCCATCACTTCAAGAAAAACACTGAAGATCAGGGGTTGGAAGAGGGACGAATGCTTGGTGCCTCTTCCCTCCTGTTTTGGATGGAGCATTGCACTTTACTAGGTAAAACCAATCAAGGCTTTACGATACTTGGGGTGGGGAAATCTCGAGTTGGTAAAGCGAATGGAGGCCTATATAGTATTGAGATAAATGATGTAGATGAAGATGGTATTCTGATCGAAAGGAAAGGCCTAATACCTCCAGAGAAAGTGAGAGGTCTACTTGTCCCAGAGCGTAAGAAAATGAAGTGGGATGAGCCGTTAGGTCGCTGCTCTGATACCTTTGATACTAATCACTGGGTTAATGTTTGTACAGATAAGATACCACCTAGTGTGGGTATTGCTACGGCCAAAAGATGGCTGACTGATATGGCGAACGTTGGGATCATTAGAAAAATGGCTCATGGTATTTATAAAAAAACTAGTCTATTTATCTATGAGGGGGGGGAGGTATAATATTATTGATATTATAATATTCTGTAAGCATCAAAGTATTAATAATATTAATAATATCATACCCTTACCCCTATTAAGAGTACTTAAACCCTTACTATTAAAGAAAAACACTAGTGCGAGAGCACAAAACAGACCTAACCGAAACAATTTCCATCTTTCCCACAACCTTTATCGACGAGGAGCCCCTTACTAATGATAATGTGCCCTCGGAAACCCAGTCCACAAGGTCACTCTTGGAGACTTTTCGGATATGGCGTGTAAAAATATTTCTAATTTTCAAAACAAGGAGTAAACATGAGTTTCTTATCAGACTTAAAACAAAAGCGAGACAACGAGCAGCTAGAACAAGAGTTCATCACTGAACTTAAACGAAAGCCAATGTCTCGAGAACAGTTCTTCCGATTAACCAAAGGTGCAAACCTCAAGCCATCGGAAGTAGCAAACCAGTACACCCAGCTAAAGAATGAGGGTTTAATAGTAGAAACCCCAGATATCAGCTTTACTGAATTCTCATTGGAAAGCAGAGCTGCAAAACGGTTTCCAGTAAAGCGTTCTACCTACCAACAAATGAGTATTGATAAAAAGACCAAGCTCGCCTTAACAGGCAAGATGGATTTCTATACTGATATCGATTAATTCTCAATCGTAGAGCGTGGCTATGAAGACTGGCAGAAAAAAGAGATCAGAAAGCGTGAGGCAGGTTACCGATCAGCTCGAGTTGATATACAGGATACTAATGAGACAGATCGATGGGAAGGAGTAGGCGTTTCATTTTAGTAATACCATCTTCTTTGTCTTAACAAAGTCTTTGGTCTGTAGCTGGTATAAATAGACTCCTGCACCCACCTGCTGATTCAAATCATTGGTCGCATCCCAAGTAATGGAATGGTAGCCTGCGGGTGTGCTTTGCATGTTGAAAGTTTTCACTTTCTGTCCCAGCATATTGTAAATGGTTAGGGTTATGTTACTTACCTCTGGTAGGTCAAAGCGGAGCGTGGTGGTAGGGTTAAATGGATTTGGATAGTTTTCATGTAAGGCATATTCAAGGGGTATTGCTTTAAGGTCAAAGTCCTGCGTCCCCATATTCACTATTGTATTATTTTCATCATAATACACATAGCTTATAGTGAAATCAGAATTACTCTTGCCCTTGTGTTGGACACTGAAACCCAGTTCTTTATTCTGCATTTGTTTCATGTATCCAAAATTCACTGCAAGCAGACCCTGTAATGCATCCCTATTACTTATCACCATTCTATTTTCTGTTACTTCATCTGAAAGCCCTAAATCAATATCTGTCTCCTGGTATTCCAAAAGAATCTCACCTGCTATGGCATTGCCTGGTATAGACACAATTATTCTATCCGATGAATGGTTAATTATTATAGGCTCACCAATAGTGGTAAAAACTTTGCTGGAGGCTCCATTATTGGCATAAGACCAATGCCACATACGGGTAAAGATACCAACATCTCTTAAGTTCGCGAATCCATCCATCTCTGGTGTAAGATATGGTATGGTTCCATTTGCTGGTCCTAAGTCAAGATTAGGCCATAGAGAAACAAAGTTGGCTAAATCCTGAATATCAACTTTGTAATCATTGTTGTAATCTGCTATCAGTGCGACTTGAAAATTATAGCTGATATCTTCAGATACCAGCCCACTTCGATCTGTTAAGTTCTTCAACTGTAAGGTCAAAGTGTCTAAACTGGTTCGAGGCGGATAAATTGATATATTAAGCCCATCCTCTGAATGATCCGTGCCAAACTGAATACTCCCATAGTGGCTCGTAATCTTGACTTCAAAGTCTGACACTACCTCTGAAAACTGTACCGTAACCTTAGCAGTATCTGTGATTGAGAGTACAGAGTTTTGGGCTGGATTGATTTCAGTTATCGTGGGGGGACTTACATCAACTGCTATTCCGTCACTTGTTGCCACGGATGAAAGATTTCCTAATTGATCGGTAGCTCTAACAAAAAAGTAGTATGTCTTTCCCCCAGAAAGAGAGAGACCACTATGGGTCACAGATGTATCCAATCCCACATTGGTCCATGAAATAACATCCATAGCTCCAATAGATGAGCCAATTGCATATTCATAGAATTTAATACCACTGTTCTCATCCTTGAATCCGATCCAGTATGCAGTTAGTGAAGTTGGGTCATTTGTCCAATCGAGGTCGGTTTTACCACCATCAGAAATCGTACCAATCGTCGGACCACTAATATCAACGGTTACACCGCTAGATGTGGCAAAGGCTTTATTGCCCACCAAGTCCACAGCGTAGACCGTCCCATAATAAGTAGTGTTATCATCAAGGTCAAGATCGGTGATAGACGCCGATTCTGTCACACCTACATTTGTGTGGAAAACAATATCAGTAACTCCAGGTTGTGTGCCGAGACCGTATTCATAATGGCTAATGCCGCTGAGTCCATCAGAGAAGTCAGACCAGCTTAAGGTTACATTAGCCGTATCTGTCTGGTAAGCGTCTCCATTTGAAACAGTACCAGCTACAGGGGTTGTGAAATCCATCTGGAAGCCATCTGATGAAACTACATCGGATACATAGCCAACAATATCGATAACTCGTCCGTTGGCAAAGTATTGAACACCTTCGGTGGATGATGAGAGATCAATATCAACATAATTAGTATCAGAACTGAACCAGGACACAAAATCCTCATTACCCGCGGATGTACCCATAGAGAACTCATACTTGGCAATTCCCACGTTATCAGATGCCATTATCACAATCCTACCGTTTCTGCCTGGTCCGTACCAATCAAGGTCAACTACACTGCCCGTGAAATCTGTCTGCCAGGTATCCAAATCATACCAACTGCCAAATGGGATCTCATATCGGTTGATGTATACATTATTTGAACTACCTGCCGAATTAAATAATGTATCGCCTAACCCTTCATTGAACTTCCAATAACCGATTAGACTAGATGGAGTTCCCTCCAGCTCTCTATACAGATTCGATTGAATTTCTTCTGAGTTTAGGGGATAATTCCATACTCTCAGTTCATCCACAATCCACATTGGTTCTCCTGGTGCCCCTTCATACAAGGGTGATGAAACCATTAAGACATTAGTTTCAGAGGTGTTAAGTCCTATTAGATCCTGATGTTCGACGGGATTTTGTCCAGCCCAGTCATAACTGCTGGTTATTTCAGTCCCGTTTAAGTATGCTTTGACAGAATGGTTTTGAGTGCTTTTCTGTAAGGTGATATGGTACCACTTATCCTTCGTCATATTTCCACTATTGTTAAGATGGCTCTTATCATTTCCAAATCCATAATTTATATTACCGTTTAATTGGGACCCATCATTATTAGGCGTCCAATAGAAAGTTGTATTCGATCTTTTAATACTCATACTAAGTGTCGAAGGGTCTGCCAGTGCAATACTAAATCCATGATCGAGTTCTTCAGGACCAATGTATTTGACCCATAGCTGGACAGTAAAGTCATTATTTGAATTAAAGGAGTTAATAAATTCAGCACCCCAACCATTACTACTCCATTTAAAAGATGTATTTCTAAATACACCAGGCGATTCTGATACAGCACTGACGACTGGCTTCCCGCCATCCACCAGAATGGCTTTATTTGCTGAAAGTGAGTTTGCCGCTCCAGGTGTCGGAAGTGTTAATACAGCAGCATTGCCCCCTGAATCATTAATCGTGCTACTGTTTAATGATAGTGCTGTTGTACTTGTATAGCCTAAATCGCTACTGCCGTGACCAGAAGCAACAATGTAGTTAAAGGTTAAAATAGTGCTTCCAGACCCACTGGAATAATCAACTACTGCGTCTGTATCTCCTGTCTCGAGTGTTAACTGAGGCGTTCCTGAAACCGTCACCGCCTCATTGAATGTGACCGTCACTACAACGGTACCACCTTCAGTGTATGAACCATCGTCAGTCGTAGATGCTACACTGCTGACGACAGGAGGCACCATATCGTTCAGGATTGCATAATAACTAACGCCCACTTGCATACCAACTATGTCCTTTGCTATTTCATTACCTACTGCATCATAAATTGAATCATCATAATATCTAACATAAAGGGTATCGCCTCCTTTTGAAGGCGTTGTGAAGCTGATACCTAATGTATATATATTTCCATCAGCAGATATACTGCTAGGAGTATTGCTTGATAATTTTGCCTTATCTCCAACAGGATCATCTCCCATTACTAAATAAAAGTCATTAGCTTCGATAGCTCCGCTACCACTGTTAGTATTATAAACTGCTTCACTAAATGTCACTGCCATGGTGCTGTTATCTGATGCTAAAGAAACAGATGAAATAGTAGGAGCAGTTTGATCTTTAAACACTACTGAGTTATTTCCCTGAGCAATTGTGGATGCATCATTCCCCGCTATATCGTAAACAGAAGCAGATTTTGGTGTAATCATTATACTCTCTACACCACTTGGGGTACCTGTTAACTCAAGATTAAAACTAATGGATGTTTCCCCGCCAACAGGTGCCACAGCAGCAAAAAAATCATCAGAATATATGCTACTAATGGTTACTGCAGTTACAGTACCACCATTTTGAGTTAGCGTAATATTAAAATCTTCCTTTTCAACACCACCGACGCCACCAGCTGAGGTACCCATCCATCTATTATATATACCTTCATCAAAAGTCACGGTAACAACATTATTATCGTTACTAGTTGCTGATCCTCTATCTGTAGAAACAATAGAGGGAACAATTCCATCAATCACAATGGCTTTATTGGCACCCAGGGAACCAGTAGCACCTGGACTTGCAAGTGTCAGCAGTGTTGCAGCGTTTCCTACAGCGTCTTTAATGGTACCACTATTGAGAGCTAATGCAGATGTACTGCCATAGTCTAAATCGCCGCTTGTATGGCCTGAAGCAACGGTGTAATTGAAAGTGAGTATACTTGAGCCAGATCCACTGGAATAATCAACTACTGCGTCTGTATCTCCTGTTTCCAAGGTTAATTGTGGAGTACCTGTTACAGTTACAGATTCGTCAAAAGTCACCGTGATTGGAATGACACTACCAATTCCGTAAGTGCCATTATCCACTGTTGAAGAAACAGAGGAAATGGTGGGTGAGAATGTATCTGGTAAATCATTACGATATATTATTGATGTGTAATTATTATTACTGATTAAACCCGTCATAACGAAATCCAAATCGCCATCATTATCATAATCACCCCAAGCGGCTGAACCATCATCTAATCCTATTAGAGAAATGCCTGAATCTGTAAAGCTGTCATTTCCATCATTTCGATATATCTTAGACACGTAACTGCTACTCCCACTTAATCCCCCTGTCAATAATATGTCTAGATCACCGTCTTTATCATAATCACCCCAGCCTACCGATGAATTATTTACCCCAGCCAAAGAAGCTTCGATATTTACAAAGGTATCATTCCCGTCGTTTCTATAAACTTTTGAAGTACTGTTTGAACCGCCTAAGCTTCCAGTTAGCAAAACATCTAAATCACCATCACTGTCATAATCCCCCCATGCGACAGAATTACCATAAGAAACCGCTCCTGTTAATAGTACGGCTACATTAAACGTATCATTCCCGTCATTCCTATATATCTTGCATCTTCTCGAACTAACATCATTTCCAGTAATAATTAGATCCAGATCGCCATCGTTATCATAATCACCCCAAGCTACGGACCCGCCTTGCATTTGAGTCAATGCAATGCTATTCATAGCAGTAAAGCTATCACTACCGTTATTCTTGTATATCATAGTAAACTTATCAGCCTCATCAGTTGTCCCCGTCAAGACAATGTCCAAATCATTGTCGTTATCATAATCACCCCATGCAGAAGAACCATACCAAATACCAGTTAATGAAACGTCAGTCAGTTCAACAAAACTATCATTCCCGTCATTTCTATAAATTTTTGATACTTTCGTATCGGAATTATCTATTGCTCCAGTTAGTAAAATATCGAGGTCACCATCATTATCATAATCACCCCAAGATGAAAAACTGCGGGATACTCCCGTCAAAGAAGCATTGATATCTGTAAAAGTATCACTACCATCATTTCGATATATCTTAGAACTGTAAGGTAACCCTGTCAATAAAAGATCTAAATCATTGTCATTATCATAATCACCCCATGCTACAGAACTTGCAGCTACTCCATTTAAAGATGCATTGATATCAGTAAAAGAAACTTGCCCAACCAAAACCGTAATAAAGGAAAGGATTGATAAAATACTATTTCGCATCAATCACCCCTTCCCCAAATCCCCTGATTTGAATGGGGTTGTCATCGCTATCTGCAAATTCAGAGTCTGATGAATAGGTAACTTTTGATACGCCTGGCGTCTTAGCTTGAAACACCAGATAAGCTATATTGCCTGTTCCTGACACATGACTACTGTCTGGTCCAAGGAAAGAGGTGTATATATCAATGACACCTGCTACATTATTATCATATAAAAAGAGATTTTGACTGCCCTGTAAGAAATCTCCAGGATTAATGGTGCTTAAAGATAATTTTGAGTCATCATAATTGATTTTTATATAAGCCATACCAAGTTTTTCAACACCCATTACGTAGACTTCCATACTGACTGTTGATCCGATAGTAGCTGAAGCACTGTCAGGAAAGAATACCAAGGCAGGCGTATTAATTCCTTTTTCACTCGCCCCTTCAATGTCCAGAGGATTATCCAGGGACTTTGTAGGCACTTCTCCCTGATCACAGCTGATAAACAGGAAAAGTGAAAGGATAAGTGTTGATTTAATCCAGTGCAATGCTAAACCTTAATTGTGGAGACTTTGTTTGAGGATCATAAACCAGTCTTAATAATGGTTCTTTTGAGGCAGTAACATTATCGGGCTTTATCAAAAAGGCGTGAATCACATTTATTGCCCAGATGCCGCCTGCAGCCATCGCCATCTGGTTCATGAGGTCTTTATTGGATTTTATGTCGTCATGACTACTATTTACCTTTGAACGGTAATCAGCTATCATAACAGGGTCTTTTTCAGTATTGTAAAGATTTTGATAATTATTGAAATCATTAGTAGCCGTTGTATAAGCTGAATTAGCTGAAGCATAAAGACCTAACACTGCCAGTTCAGAAACCAGAATGCCTGCAGCCATTAATTTTTTACCTGCATAGTACTGACCAAATCCTGGCACTGCCATGGATCTGAGTAATGCGCCAGTACGGGTTTTCTGTTTGGCTTGGGCAGCAAGAAAGGCTTGAGCCCCTAATCTCTTTTTCTCCTTTAATGCTTCTGGGGGTTCAAGATTCATGATATCCCAGGCTAATAGCTCTATCTCTGTTACTAAACCATCTACTTTACCAATATAAGTCACATTACGGGTTTCTACAGAAGCGCCTGATTCTACAGATACCATTTTAGCATCAATCGTAAAAGTATCCCCCAGCTTACCGATGGCACCACTAATCATAAACTGTACCCCCAGCATGGCACCCACTTCTACCGCACATTCATCTGTCGTACATCCTGACTGCTGGAAGCCCTGTTCTTTTAGGATCTCTTCCACCATCGTGCGGTCAACAAGAATCATAGTTTCTGTTTTACCTATTTCAGAAGTAAAGCGGTCCGTTAGAGTTGCTGCCTCAAGGGAATTGATACCCCGACCTTCAAAGTCTAAGATAGCGAGAGTTGTTTGAGATTCTTGGGCGGTTATATTTGAAAGGGCGAGGATGAAAGCAAATATTTTTAAGCAGTGCTTCATGGAGAAAGTTACAAAAATTTATCATAGAATGTGTAAGCACTAAATACACAACCCCTACCCCCGTCAGATAATGGGTGCTGCCCCTAAAGATCGTTGAGAACTATATATAATTAGTTACTCACTCTAATAAGTGACTAGTATCATTACTTATAATACAAACTCCTCAATCTCAGTAGCCATTAGCGGAGCATAATGTTTTTCAGTTGTAACAACAGATGAATGTCCAAGTAATTTACTTACCTCGTAGATAGGCCTACCCTGCTTGATCAAATTATACCCAAATGTACGCCTGAGATCGTGCATTCTAGCATCTTTCAAGCCAAGCCTTCTTCTATTTCTACCCCAGGTAAGCTGAACATAGTTCTTGGTGTAATCCCACTGAGGATCCTTGTCTAATATTTTACGAGCTTGAGAGGATAATCTGACCGTTCTACGACCACTCTTACCATCTACGATCATATACTCGGATAAAACGTCTACCCTCGATATACGACGTATTTCACCGCTTCTAGCACCACTGTAGTAGGCAAATTGGACGAACTGGTTAAAGTGGTAAGGTGTCACGCCCTGAAAGATAATATCTAACTCTTTTTTGGTATAGACTCTTGATCTTGGATCATAATTACTTCCACCTGGTATCTTCTGATAGGATTGTAGATATCCTTGAGCCACTCCCCAGCCATTGCAGCCATTAATAATGCGAATAGCCATCGCTTTAGTAGTCTTATTTAATGGGAGCCCATATCTTAAGTAATTATTTAATTTAAGCGTATTAATCTCAAGTGTTGATTTGCTCCAATTATGATCATATTTAAGATACTTTTCTACCAATTCTTTGAATACAATGTCTTTCTTTTCCTTGCCATTGATAAGATGATCTAAAAGCTTACGCTCTACATATGGGACAAGAGCCTTGGCGGTTTCTTTTGAAGTTGTTTCAAGTGACTTTGTTGATCGACTACCTTGGAATACTACACTCAGATAATAGACACCGTTTTTACGTTGATATAATGAAGCCATAACACACCTTTCAGCAGTAAGACTGCTACATATGTGCTACAGCTTATTTTGTAACTATATAGTATATTAATTTTATCGTCGAGAAACGGCGTAGCTCAGCTGGTTAGAGCACCGGAATCATAATCCGGGTGTCCGGGGTTCGAGTCCCTGCGCCGCTACTATCTTTTCTTGACGATAAATCTTACTTATATAGCTTCAATCATGAAACAGTTAATTTGCCATAAATAGCCATCAAATGTACTAAATATGCTTCACCTAGTTCTTATGCTAATATGAGATCTGGTTCAGTAGCTTAAAATTGCACCTTTGTTTAAAGATCTTCTGTTAATAATTACTGTGCTAAAGTAGCATATATTGGTATTGCTCAAATAAAACACGGCCCTTAACGCTGGCCGTAATTATGTTTTGTTTTTTCTTCGTTGCGGTCGGTGGCAATGGGAGGCTCGGGAGATAATGCCGATATACGATCTTTTAGTTCTGTTGTCATATCAACATCCACAGATTTAAGCGAATCCTTCAACTGCTTTAAATTGCGCCCACCGATAATCGGTGCAGTTACTGCTGGGTGGCTGGCCACCCAAGCCACCGCCAAACTAACAGGCGAAAAGCCCTGATCTTTGGATAGTAGGCTAAATTGTTCTGCAATATTAAAAATCTGAGGACCCCCATAACGTGTTTCATACATTTTATTTTCCATCAGGCGACCGACCTTGGGCCGCTTTTTAATGCCGTATTTTCCCGAAAGTAACCCGCCACCCAAGGGCGAATAGGTAATTACGCCAACACTTTCGGATAGAGCCATAGGCAATATTTCTACTTCTGCCTGGCGTTTTACCAGGTTATACATGGGCTGAATGCATTCAAAACGGTTCCAACCATTTTTTGCTGAAACACCCAACCCTTTTGCTACCTGCCAAGCAGCAAAATTGCTGGCACCCAAATAGCGCACCTTTCCTTGATGGACTAGGTCTTCCAAAGCCCGTAATGTTTCTTCCAAGGGTGTCAAATCGTCAAAGCGATGCAAAAAATAAATGTCAATATAATCGGTCTTTAATCTTTTCAGGCTTTCCCCTACAGCGGTCATAATATGCTTTCTGGTACTACCTCTAGAAACAACATCATCACTGGTTGGGAAATAGGCTTTGCTGGTTATAATCAGCTGGTCCCTGCTGTCAGCCATGAGCTTGCCCAAAACCTTTTCGGATCGGCCTTTTTCATATACATTGGCACAGTCGAAAAAGTTGATGCCTACATCCCGGCAAGACTGGAACATTTTGGCCGATTCCTTCTCATCTGCCGGACCGCCGAAGGGCATGGTGCCCAGACACAATTGCGATACCTCAACACCTGTTTTACCTAACAGCCGATATTCCATTTT